>BNJV01002990.1_pt1 | contig 161003 bp, 287 predicted proteins | sample 8540591 | NCBI WGS metagenome assembly BNJV01 (sample SAMD00202457, study PRJDB9452) | human saliva metagenome | host: Homo sapiens
ACAGTTGGCTTATTGCTGAGCGTCCGTCGAAACCGCCGCGCATATTCACCCGCACCCGCAACTCACCTACAACCCAGCCCGCTACTCTCGGTGAGGTGCAGGAGGTGCTTGCCGACGCTATGTGGGGGCCATCGTCGGGCATGACCTACGAACGGCGACTTCCCTGTCCGGCCTCGAAAAACAACCAAGGGAAAACCCGCTTTTTAAACTCCGGCCCGGCGCGTTTCCTCGTCGACGGCATCACGCACCAATCTCTGCTCAGACACCCCAGCCGCCCGGCCCCACCGCTCCAATTCCGGCTCCACCCGGTGGTGGACGCCCCGCAAAAGTCGCCGCCCCATCCCACATCTGGAGTTGGAAGGCGTGCACGACAGACCGCCATTGTCCGAAAAATCTGGGGCCACGATCTTCGCATCGAAGGCGTTGTTGTCGAATATCTTGAAGGGCTCGGACAACGCGCGCGCGGCTCGCCGAATTCCGCCCCGCCCAGGTCGCCGGGTAAGGCGTGCTGCATGACCACCTCGTGGCCGGCTCCAAGGAAACCCGCCTCACCGACCGAGTGGGAGAGCGTTCTCGTCACCGGCCAGCCGCTATATGAGACATTTGGGCGGCGGTGAAACCGGAACGGTTGAGGCATCCGCGCCTGGCCCGGACATTCGAGGCGAAGACTGGAAAACCGTGGGTGTGCCCGCCTGGGGTGGGCAAACCCGCAGGAGGGGCTGGAACCGGGTCTATCGGGCGGTGAACACCTCACAAAGACCTCGACTCCACCCTGATAGGGAGACGGTGGAACCTGACTCGTGGTTCATTACCACCCCAGAACCGACAGAAAGCGGGATTTACGGTAGCTTGGGTGCCGTGGAGCACTTATATATGGTTGATCGCCGGGATTGCGCCCATCGGCCGCATCGCAGCAGCAGGAGAGCTCACCTTCCTCATGCTGGGCCTAGCAGCGCTCAGCCACGGCCGGGGTGGCGATGTCCACGTACCGTTGAGCATAGAACTCACTCATCTTTGCCCTCATGTCGCTCAGGGCTGCTCCTGTTTTGCAAAACCACTGCTACGTCACGCACCCACGCCCGGGCACGACACCAGCCCGGTTACCCTCACTGCCACCGCGGAAGTCCTGAACCAGCAGGTGCCCACGCCGGCCAGGTGCGCCTCGACGGGAGTATCTGGTCGCCCGCGCCCGGACCCAGCCCATAAACTTCGTCGCTCTATGAGCTGCGTCATGCGTCGTCACGGTTGATGGACGACCGCGGTTGTGTGGAGACGAATAGCACGATGGGTACAACAACATGGATATTGTAACGTCATTCTCATTGCCGTTGTCATGCTTGGTGGTAAGCAACATTCATCGCTGAGGCAGTGGTGCTGGATGCCCCAGGGCGAAGCGAGCAGTCATCGAACGACTGGGCAGCTATACCCGCACTATATCCGATGGCACCGGCGCGGTTATCGCTTCATCGACCGTGCGGGCTAGGGTCGATGCTCGGGAACGGGGTCGTCAGCTTCCCACCCCAAGCCGTCATCACCCAAGACAACCCTCACCGTGGCGCGTGACATTGTGACCTCCAAATCGACGACCCCGCCCGGGCAATCTACGGGGTGAACCCAACTATATCGTCAGTGTGGAACAAACTCTCGTCGCCACCTCTCCGCGACGTGGTGGGCGGCTTGTGACCTTGAAGAAAGCCCTCACGCGAGTATCATCAACCGGCGGCTCCGCGGCGAACTCGACGGCGCCACCACCAAAGCGCTGCGGATCCCGTGGAGCTCCGGCAATCGACCCGCCGCCATCAATCCAACAATTCAGCGATACGCAAATGAAGGCGGAGCGTGACGCGCCATGATTCTCACCGCCGAAGGCCACGCGAATCCGACGCATTCTGCACCGCCGAGGGTCAGGAAACAGCCCGCATTCTCACCGCCGAGGGCGGAAAAACACGCGGCCATCCTCCGGGCCGAGGCCGAGCGGCAGGCTGCAATTCTTCGGGCGGAGGGTGAACGCGCTCAATACTGCCTCCAGGCCCAGCGAGTGCCCGGGCGATCGAGAAAATCAACTCCGCCATCAGCCACTCTATGGGGTCACGAGACTGCTTGCCTACCAGTACCTGACTCCGAGCTGCCGAGAGGCTAAAGCCGCCACCATGTATAGGATGATCGCCAATCTCGACCCCTGGAACCAGTTCGCCAAGGCCCTCGCCCATCAAGGACGACGATGCATTCCGCTACGAACAAAGCCCCCACCTTGCCGGCAGACACCGACGACCAGCACCGGCGAGATGGTTCAAAACCACCTCCGACCCGGAAATCGTAGCCGTCGATCGCCGCGGCCAACGCCACAGCCCAACTGCCTCGTCGATGACCTGCCGTCGGCAATACCCCAACCCGGCACGACAAACGGCAGGGGGCCGCAACAGCCACCGCATAACCTGCCACCCTCAGATGGTGGTTTTGAGCAGCGCAGCGCCAAGTACCGCCCGGCGAGGTTCGGCATGCCACCTCAAGGCCGGGTAACCACCGACCCACCGCCTGCCTGAAAACCTCTGGAGGCGGCGGCCAAGCTTCCGACTCGCTCTTCTGAACCGGCAGCTTCGGGTCAAAAACCAGCCCGAGCACCCCACACAGGTCAAACACACAGTAATCACCTATACTGGTGGGATCCGCCTTTCCCGTTAAGGGTATTACCACAAAGGAAAACCGTGGCAATAGTACCCGCCGACCCGACCAACGTGGCCTACCGTAAACCCCTACGTGGAACTGACGTCAACGCCGCCGCAGAATTTCAGCACCGAAAACGGCACACCAGCAATCATCCGCAGCGACGTCACCGCCAACCACTCCCGCCCGCAACCCGGCATTAATCCTCGCAACTGCCGGATGCGCCAACCTAGGCGCGCCATCCAATCATGCACGCACCACGCTGGGTGAAACCCGCGGCAGAAACCGTGGTCGCCGTCAGCGCCACCACGATCCCTAACCATGGGCCGGAACTAACACCGAACTCAACGTGAAAATCGTCCGCGGAATCGGAGACTGCGTTTACCACCACCAGCAGCAAACACAAACACCATCACAAAACCACCGGCCTGTCCCCGCAGCCCACGCATTCATCGGCGGCCAAAGGGCGGCACCTTCTGAGTAAACGTGATAATAATCATGCCGACCACAAAGCAACCCGATAACAAGTCTCTCCGCCACAGCGCCAGCTGCTGGATACTCGCAGCCGCATCACGATAACACCAACACGTCCAAATGTCTGCACACCGAAACTTTGAAGCCAACAACCCCCAAAACCACAGGGCATAGGGTTAAAAATAGGGGAAGGTTGTCACCCCACATAGTGACAGCACATCAGTAACTCGTTCACCGCGCAGTTTCCTGAAACCAAGCGCCGTTGCTCACATCGGCTACTTTCGCCTTTCGCGAAACTACCTCTAGGGAGTGGGACCCACTCGTGACCGACGCACCAAAACACCTTGATCGAGAAGCAACAAGCCTGGTACAGTCGTTGCTGGAGTGTTCGCCCGCGTCCAAAAAGGGATGTCGCCGACATCCCCCTGGACATCTGGCAAAACTCATTAAAACCACCTACGATGGCATCCCATCAACTGCCTACAACCGAGCCGACGAACTCGAAGAAGCCGCCCCTGCCCGGCGTCTTCACCGGCGTGGCGCCGCCAGGTAGCAAGAAAACCACAGGCTGGGGGAGTCGCCGAATCCTTCGACGAAAAATCCACCAACCAACAAGTCCTTGACTCGCTCTCACAACGGCACCACCAACCTCGTCGTCCAGGGCAGCGTCCGACATCGCCACCCCTGCTAGCGGGGTCTACCTGTCCCTGTGCCCCGTGCGGCTCTTTCGCCGAGTCCGCACCGTCGAACAGGCAAAAGCCCTCTTCGCCGTCGCAGACAGCCAACAAGAAACCCCCAACTCATCGAACTCGGCGCCACCCCTCACCTCCATGGTCAACGGCGGCGCCACCATCAGCCCTCGATGACACCATCGAACTAGCCAAACAAGCCGCCCAACGCGACAACACCGTGCCATCCTGGTCGACGCCGTCACCTTCTCCAATCAGGGTGCTACTGATGAAGAAATGGCCTCGCCCTCGCCGCCGGAGTCGAATACCCGCGCCCTCACCGACGCCGGATTCACCGTCGAACAGGCACTCGATCAAACTCTCCTTCCGGTTCGCCACCACCGACGAACATCCCGCCCAAATCGCAAAATTCCGGGCAGCCCGCCAACTCTGGGCCCGCGTCGCCGAAATCGTCGGCGCCCCCGAACACGGCACCTGCCCCCCAACACGCACTTCACCGCCTGGTCATGTTCACCCAACGCGATCCCCTGGGTCAACATGCTCCGCTCCACCGTCGCAGCCTTCGCCGCCGGTGTCGGCGGCGCCACCGACGTGGAAGTGCTCCCTCTCGACTGGGTTACCATCCTCGGCGGACCGCCGAAGACCTCACGCAGCTTCGCCCGCCGCATCGCCCGCAACACCAACCTGCTTCTTCTCGAAGAATCCCACCCTCAGCCATGTCATCGACCCCGGTGGCGGCTCCTACTTCATCGAAGCCTTCACCACCCAACTCGCTGACAAAGCCTGGGACGTCTTCACCAGCGTCGAAGCCGAAGGCGGTCACAACAAGCTATCGCAGCCGGCACCGTCGCAAAGCTGCTTTGACGACGCCACGAGGCGCAACGCAAAGACATCGCCCGGCGCATCAAGAAAATCACCGCCATCAACGAATTCCCCAACCTCGCCGAAGCGCCACTGCCCGCCGACCTGCGCGTAGAACGCAGCCGCGTCCGCCGCTGGGCCGCCGATTCGAAGCGCTCCGCAACCGCTCCGACGCCTACATGGAAGTCCGCGGCACCCGACCCACAGCGGTACTCATCCCCCTCGGGCCGCTCGCCAAACACAACATCCGCACCGGATTCGCACCAACCTCCTCTGCCTCGGCGGCATCGAAAGCCCTCAACCCCGGCGAGTAACCCCGGAACTGAAGAATTCACCACCGCAGCAAATCCGCCCCCATCGCGGTCATCTGCGGCACCGACCAGGAATACGACGCCACCGGCAAAGACGCCTACGAAGCCCTCCGCGCCGCCGGCGTCGACACCATCCTGCTCGCCGGATCCCCCGACACGAATTCGAACCAGACGGATACCGTCATGAAAATCGACGAGGCAAACCCCTGGCCGAACTGCTCACGAAGTTGGGAGCATGCTTTCATGAGCACCATCCTAATTTTGCCAACTACCCCGCACAATCCGACGCCACACCCACCGAGGCAGACGTCACCTACCTGCGCGACCAAGTATGGGAACCCCGAAACATCGACGTCCTCGCGTCTTCGACCCGCGCCGACTGTAACAACCGTCGCCGACGACCAACTCGACTCCTTCCCCGGCATGCCCTCATGCGCGGCCCCTCACCCAACCATGTACACCAACCAGCCCTGGACCATCCGCCAATACGCGGTTTCTCCACCGCCGCCGAATCCAACGCCTTCTACCGGCGCAACCTCGCAGCCGGCCAGCCTCTCCGTCGCTTTCGACCTCGCCACCCACCGCGGCTACGACTCCGACAACGAACGGCGTCCTCGGCGACGTCGGCATGCCCAGCAGGCGTGGCCATCGACTCTCCCATCCTGGACATGCGGCAACTCTTCAGAAGGCATCGACCTGGGCAACGTCTCCGTTCCATGACCATGAACGGCGCTAAACCTCCCCGTCCTCGCGCCTCACATTGTTGCCGCCGAGGAACAAGGAGTGCCCCCGAAAAACCTCGCGGGCACCATCCAAAACGACATCCTCAGAAGAATTCATGGTGCGTAGCACCCACATTTACCCACCAAAACCCTCCATGCGCATCATCTCAACATCTTCGAATACACCCCATGAAGATGCCGCGCTTCAACTCCATCTCCATCTCCGGCTACCAGATCCAAGAGCCGGCGCCACCGCTGACCTGGAACTCGCCTACACCTGCGACGGTGCTCAGAATACATCGCGGCGGCATGGATGTCGGCCTTGACGTGGACAAATTCGCCCCTGCCTCCTTCTTCTGGGGCATCTCCATGTATGCCTTCATGGAGATCGCTGTTGCTCGCCGGGCGGTTGCTGTGGAGCGAACTGCGGGCCAAGTTTGGGCCGAAGAACCCCAAATCGCAGTCGCTGCGCACACACCGCAAACATCCGGGTTGGTCGCTGACCGCCCAAGACGTGTTCAATAACGTGCCGCGCACCCGCATTGGCGCCGTGGCGCAACTCCAGGGCCACACCCAGTCGCTGCACACCAATGCGCTGGATGAGGCACTGGCCCTGCCCACCGACCTCTCCGCCCGCATTGCCCTGGAACACCCAGCTGCTGCTGCAGCAAGAATCCGGCACGGTGCGCCCGTCGACCCGTGGGCCGGCTCCCTACTACATTGAGTGGCTCACCGAACAGTTGGCGGAGCGGGCCCGCGCCCACATCGAAGAAGTGGAGGCCGCCGGCGGCATGGCCCAAGCCACCATCGAGGGCATCCCGAAGCTCCGCATCGAGGAATCCGCCCGCACCCAGGCCCGTATCGACCCGGCCGGCAAGCCCTCATCGGCGTGAACAAATGTGGTGCGGGCGAGCAGATCGAAGTGCTCACAGTGACAACACCAAGGTGCGCGCCGAACAGCTGGCTGCTGAAGCAACTTCGCGCCGAGCGTGACGAAGCAGCCGTGCAGGCTGCCCTGGAGGCGCTCACCGCAGCCGCCGCCAAGGGAAGACCGCAAAGAGCCCGCAACCTGGACGAAAACCTGCTCAAGTTGTCCGTGGATGCCGCCCGCGCCAAGGCCACCGTCGGCGAAAGTCCCGCCGCCCTCGAAAAGGTGTTCGGACGCGAGGCGGGGATCCGCACCCGTCCCGGCTCTGAGGGATAGTAGGGAAGGAAGGTGCCGTGGGTAACGTCGAAAAGCCATCGCCACGCCGACGCATTCGAAGCCGAAAAGCGCCGTCCGCCGCGTATCTACATCGCCAAGATGGGCCAAGACGGCCACGACCGGGGACAAAAGGTGAGTAGCTGCCTACGCGACCTGGGCATGGACGTCGATGTGGGACCCTGTTCCAAACCCCCGCCGAGGCCGCCTGGGCCGCAGTGGACTCGACGTCCACGTCGTGGGCGTGTCCCCGCTGGCAGCCGGCCACCTCACCCTGGTGCCGGCCCTGAAGGAAGAACTGGCCAAACTCGGCTGGAAGACATCATGATCGTCGTAGGCGGCGTCAATCCCACCAGGAGACTTCAGGAACTCTACGATGACGGTGCCGTGGCCATCTACCCGCCGGAACAGTCATCGCCGACTGGGCCATTGACATGCTGACAAAAGCTGTCCAGCAGTTGAGCCTGACCTCGCCGTCCCAGACGATACCGCGAGCGCCTCACAACCACGGGCTCCTGACCACGGGTTAGTTCGATGACATGCCGGCCACCTGTTCCATCATGTGGCCGGCATTGACGACTCAGAGCCAAAAATCTTTAAAAGAAAGCACCAACCACCATGACCATTGACGACGAATACCTCGAACACCACTCGGCTCCTCATGGACCACCGCCGGCACCGACCTAGGCGAACAGACCGCCGTGGCCCCAGAAAGTCGTCACCCGCGCCCCGCCGCCGCATTGATGTCGATGAGCTGTTCACCGGGGTACGCGCAGGCGAACGCACCCACATTTCCCGGGCCATCACCCTACTGGAATCCACCGCCCCTGCCCACCGAGTGCTAGCGCAAGAACTCCTGGTCAAACTCTACCCTTCACTGGCAACGCCCCACGGGTAGGCATCACCGGGTACCCGGCGTAGGCAAATCCACGTTCATCGAGCGCCCTAGGGCACGGCACTCATCGGCGATGGCCATGCTGCCGTGCTAGCCATCGACCCGTCGTCAACAAAAACCCGCGGCTCGATCCTGGGGACAAAAACCTGCATGGCCAAACCAGCCCGGGAAGACAATGCGTTTATCCGCCCATCGCCGTCCGCCGGCACCCTAGGCGGCGTAGCCAAAGCCACCCGGGAATCCATGGTGGTATTCGAAGCAGCCGGGTTCGACGTGATCCTGGTGGAAACCGTGGGCGTGGGCCAATCCGAGGTAGCGGTCTCGCAAATGGTGGACTGCTTCACATTCCTGGCGTTACGGGCGCCGGCGACCAGCTGCAAGGCATCAAAAAAGGCATCCTAGAGATGGCGGACCTGGTGGCAATCAACAAGGCCGACGGCCCAAACCTGAAGAACGCAAAACGAGCCGCCCGGGAACTATCGGCAGCCATGCGCATGGTCCGGCCCGAAAACGCCTCATGGCACCCACCATTAATGACCACATGTCTGCTGTCGAACACGAAGGCATCGACACATTCTGGAAGCATGCGCAAGACCACCACAAGGCCATGCTAGAATCCGGCGCCTTCGAACACACGCGCAGGGAACAACAAGTGCAATGGATGTGGTCCATGGTGCATGAAACCCTATTACAGCGGTTGAACACCAATCCGAACGTGGTTGCGACCCGCGTTGGTAGAATCCCAGTTGCGGCAGGCACAAATCACCCCAACCCCTGGCGGCGGAAAAGATTCTGGCGGCATTCGACCATGAAGACTAGCGCCTCAACCCTGTGGTGCTTGAAGATCGCCGCATTCATCATTTGGCACGGTCGCCCTGAGGCAGTGGTGTGCGCCACCTATTCGAGTGCGGCATGCCCAAACTGGCCAGGCTGCTACTTCGCAAATCCTACCCAGGGGCGAACTCAATCCAATCATTGAATTCACGCACCGGTATTCGCCATGCCAACCCTGCTATGCTCCTCGTCGCCGCGGTTATGGCGCGAAAGCATCCACCCGGGTGGTGCGCATCCTGCCATGGTTTGGTGGCTGGCGCCCTGGCGCGGGCATTTTCGGCATGTTCACCGTCAAGACGGGGTTGACACCCATCCAGGGCATGGTCGACCTGTGGTGCGCACTCACGTCCTGGTGACCATCGTGATCACCCTGGTTGCGGGCGCCGGGTGGCGCGGGAGCAGAACCGTCGGATAGCCCAGTTGGCGTACGGGGTGCTGGGCGGGCTGTTTGTCCTGCATGGCTTTGGGGGTTCTCACCGCGCGCGCGGCCGTACACCCGTGCATGGGGTGGCCGTTGTGGCTGGTCAACGACATGGATGGACGCCCGCGCTGCAACCGCCCGCGTGGGGTTGGCGTGATTATCCTGGCGGGCATGGGGGTGTTGGCGGCGCACCAAGATGATTCTGCCCCTGGCCATGCTGCTGGCCGTCGAGCTGATTCTCGGGTGATTATTCGCGTGAATGGGCTCAATGGGCTCCTCGGGTCGCTGATGGCATCACGGCGGTGACCATTGTTGCGACCGTGGCGTGTGGCCGGGCCTCTACCGGCTGTGAGCTTTTCGACGGCTTTCTGTCAGGATATGCCAGGTTTTCGCCACTAAAACTCTAATAGGCTGGCGGGAATCTGGCATGGACGCAAAGGGATTCTCCAGTTCTCATTGCGCAGAATGAGAACCAATGTTGTAACAAAACCAACTGCGAAATTGAAGGAGAATCCCATGTCAAACCGTAAATCACTCACCATGATTATTGCTGGACTATCACCGCTCTGGCGCTCACCGCCTGTAGTAAGACTGTTGATGCTGCGACGTTTCTCACAGCGTCGATAAGGCAATGTGGCCTACAGCGAGCGAGGAAGCGAAACAGCTGCCCAGCGATGGCACCATCACCGAGGCGGGCGTGTACAAGGTGAGCGGGAACATTACCACGCCGATTACCGTCAACGCCCAAGGATGCTTCCGTGGTGCTGCGGCTTGATGGGGCCACCATAAACCCACGGTGAGCATTAAGCAGGCGGGGATGTGGTGCTATGTGGCCGGGGACCCAGTATTAGCAGCACCGACGGCCATGGGGTGGATCTGGAAGAGTAACCCCACGATTGATGGGCCCGGCAAGCTCACCGTCACGTCGAAAGACAAGGACGCCATCCATTCGGACGAAAAACCTGACCGTCACCGGCGGCACCCTGGAGATTTCCGCGGGCGACGACGGCCTGAAGGCGGTGAAGAACCTCACGATTGATGGGGGCACCGTGAACGTGAGCAAGTCGAATGAGGCCTGGAGGCGCTCAATGTGACTATCAATAACGGCACGATGACTACGCATTCCACCGATGATGGGGTGAATGCTTCGCTTGACGACGGCCTGGCGGACCAGAATGCGACCCCCTCGATCACCATCAACGGCGGCACTGTGAAGGTTTATGCGGATGCTGATGGCCTGGATTCTAACGGTAATCTGACTATCACCGGTGGCACTACCACGGTGGTCGGTCCAGACCACCGTGGATAATGGTGGTTTTGACGCGGACGGCACGTTTACTGTTTACTGCGGCACGGTGGTCGGTATCGGTAGTGGTGGCATGCCGCAAACCCCCACGGCCGGGCAGGGGTGGTTCAGCAGATATGTGACGGTGAAGGCCCAGGACCAGGTGAAGGTTACCGATAGTAGTAACGCCGAGGTGGTGTCGTTGACGGTGGAGCAGGCCGCGACCTCGTTGTTTGTGTCCACGCCGCAGATCACGGAGGGGCAAACCTACAAGGTGACTAGTGGTTCGGCTACTGGTTGAGGTGGTGGCGGGGAGAACGCCCAGGGTGGGTTCGGTCTTGGCCCTGGTGGGGTTGGTGGCCCGGCTCTGGCGGTAGTAATGATCTTGGTGTGGTGACCCCGGAGAATGGTGGTTTGCGGGCGCCTGCTCTTACTGGTAGTAGTCGTCGTGGTGAGACGAATCAGCCGACGGATGGTTCGTCCTCATAGTCCTTGTAAGGTGGGGGAGTAGTAGCAGGTAATAGGCTTCCTCGGCCCTTGGTTTACGCACCCAGGGCCGGGGGTTTGCTGTAGCTACTGTTTTGTGGGGAGTTATTCAATGAGTTGGTATCTAATATTCTGTTAGTTAATGACTTGGTATCCGTAGCCTTAATTAACAGGGAATAGTTCGTTAGCTATTACGTGCAACCCTGGGGAGTGTTCATCATCGTAAAATATGGTTCAATAACGTATACCTTCATTCCTCGTAGCGATTCCAAATCAACTGCGGGTCCATTGCCGCGAATTTGCACATTTTTCTGGGTACGACCAATAATAGGTTCTCTCCAACTATCAGTGTTGTCGAAGTCTTCATCATTTACCCACAAAGCCAAAAATGGTATCTTTAACTCCAGGTCAAAGCTCATGCACCAGACTCTACTAAGTCATCCAAAAAGCACCTCAGTATAATAATCACGCATCCCTGGATACCGCCCCAACACCGCAGGCGGACGTGCTTCATCAGCAACCCGCTGGGAGACAAACTTTTAGCCATTATCATCACTGACCTTGAGGAAATTCTTTAGGTATAAGACTACCTGTCAAGTGTCAGTATTTGCAGGCACTTACGCTTAATAGTAACCCTGGGTTGTGTTGTTCATTATCGTAAACAAGGCAGCTTATCCAGTTGCTGGGAAATTATGGTTCAGCTTCTTAAGGCATTTAACCCACATCACTACTCCCCGAAAGTGTAAGGAAAAACAAGACAGATGACGTGTTCCTTTCAGTTCGTCATCTGTTGGCGTGGGTGGGTTTTTCCAGCAGCTGAATAAGCTTCGTTATACTGGGAAATCTTCTTGTCCTTGGGAAAATATTTCTTGTACCTCAGTGTCCGTGGTGTTTCCACCAGCAAACTGTGCGAGGGTGTCCTCGTACACATAAAATGACATGCGTTCCTTGGGCCCACCAGACGTTATCGATTTCTATGATAGGTGTGGAACCAATTTTGCTAGCTCTTGGGCGAAAAAGATTCGGCGGACATGTTGGTGAGATCAATGCCTTCGAATGTGTCGCCATGAAAGAGTGAAACAACTTCAACGCATTCTACTTCTCCAGTGATTTCATTTGGTCTACCCCTAATAAGGTAATTATTTCCGTCTAAGACCAGGTCGCCTCGGATAGCTCCAAAACCAATGGTTGTGACGTTCTCTAATGATTCCTGGAACTTGCGGAACGGATCATTGATGGAATACTGGGGATCCCGGTCTTTTTAAAATCCATGAGTTTATTCTATTCCTTGGAAGATGTTCCACATTGTTTCATCATTTGTTCGAGTATGCCGGTCCGCCATTTCTGGGAATCCACTAGTGCTTCTGCCCTTAAGGCTAGTAAAGCTCGTCGCGTGAGTCGTTGACGCATAGAATTCCATCCAATAATCTTCTTTATCGTCTGGTTGATCGTAAATCTCTACTGCATAGGTGAGTAACGCGCCAGCGTTGATGAGTTCTTCGTCGATATTAAACGGCCCGGGTTTCTCTTCGTTGGTCCCCATGAACGTCGCTGGAGAATAGTCATAGGCTAGAAGAGGCTTCGCTTTGTCGGGAATGTTGGGTCATCACTCACCATTGCTCTGCTTCCAAGAGCGGTATGGAGGGAGTGAAAGAATGGGCCTGCAGGATCACTCTTAGGATCAGAGCAGTCAAATTCCCACTCAACCCTACAATGGGCTTTCGCATCAGAAACCCGAGCGGTGTGTCTGTAAAATCCCAATGCCAGAGCAGTGTGCCACCATACTGGTGTGTCATGTTGAGAATTTTTGGAGTGTCTTGAACTTGAAGAAAATATAGAGATGCAGGTTGTTATCTTGCGCTACCTGGTGACGCAGGGCTGTGAGCATGTTCTTTTTCGTCGGTATTCTTCGCCAAAACATATATTTGGAATACATTGAGCAAGACTTTCTTTTGTAATCTCAGGGGTTTATTTGGTCACTGGGGCATGTGACTTGTCGCGTGTTGGTGCGGCCCTTCCCATGCTTCGTTGAGGTTTTGGGGCCAGAGCACGTGGTCCAGGATGGGGGGCTAATCACAATGTTATTGTGTCCGGTCAGCCGGTGGTGCAGGTTCCTGATGCCTCCCGGTAGTGCGTGAGAGGCTACTGATCGCAATGTCGGCGTCGTATAAAAGGTATGTGCGCATGCTAGCGCACGGGTGGGCGTCGTAAAGCAAAAACCCCAACCTGCAAACAGTTGGGGTCATAATTTGTGCACCTGGGCAGCATCAATCCGAACAACTGGCTCCCCTGCTCGCCTTCCGCAAGCGTCTCATCGCGGGTGAGGGTTGCTCCGGCGTCGAGCACAGTCTAGCGTAGCGCCTACGTCAGAAGCGAGTGAGACCACGACGGCTCGCGGTATCCGCAAGACGGCCTGCCGTCCGATCAGCGCGTGCGAAGCAGCAGATACTCGATCTGGAGCCCACCGGCATGTCTGCCCGCGAGATCGCTCGCCGAGGTCGGTGTCCACTGAGTCCACCGTCCGTGCCACGTGCCGCCAGGCCAAAGCAGACCACCCGCCGCAAGCGACGCTTCACCGAGCGACGACCTCCAGCGTGCTCAGCAGCTCCACGCCCAGGGGCGCACCTACATCGAGATCGGGCTGGAGCTCGGCTTCGGGCGGGATACGGTGAGCAAGCATCTGGCGACGGCAGCAAAGTCAACTTCATAGCGAAACAAAGGAATGCCCCGACACTGAAAGCGTCCGGGGGTAGGGTGTGACCTTCACTTTTCGCGCCTGAACCTGAGCAATACCAACGTCAGTTGATGTAGGCAACAGTAGGTGATGATTCCTACGATAAAGTGAATGGCGATATGTCCATTCACAAGGATAGTGCGGTCTATACACCCGAACACTGTCCCCGCCAGAAAGAGCGGGATAGTGATGACTGTCGCTCTCGTTGTGTCTTTCATCGCGGTAGCCCTTCGATATGCCGCCGCCGCTGGATTGCGGCAGTCGAACTGGCCATTACGAAGCACACTGAACAGTTCGAGCACAACAATACGATAACATTATACAACAGCCCAGATTTATAGGCCAGCCTATGTGGTAAAAATATATCCATGCTCGCTCCCTACGAGCGAAGGGTTCCCACGATGGCAGGAACCTCAAAAAGAAACTTCGTGGCACTTTGACCCAAAAAGGATTGCCGAAGGCATATTTGTCTAACGTTTGGTGGGATATTAGTAGCGTGGTTTACAGGAGTAATTGGACTGTATTTATCGAGCGATAATGGTGCAGCCCCTGCTACTGTGACGACTACCGAACTTCCCTCAAATTCAACTCCCAGTTTCGTCCCTGGATCGTCGGAATCGAATGACGATGGTCAAAGTCGTCCGAAACTACCCCTTCTTTTCCATCCGAGTTGCCACTTGCGACCGCCACGCCGATCGGCTCGCATCAAGACGTTGTTATTGACAGCACTCTCCAAATTGATGGACAGCAGTACATTCACTCGCTTGGTCATCAATGCGAAAACTACTGCAACGAAAACTCCGGTGTCGGTAGTGTCGAATTTGATATCGGCGGCAAGTATCGGACATTCGAAGCGACAGTAGGGGTCTCGGAGACTGCGGAGGATACATCGCAAGTCGGTACATTTGTGGTGTATGTAGATGGTGTCAATAAAGGTACATGGCAGGTGACCTTTGGTCGTCACGAAAGTATTTCTGTCGACGTGTCCGGAGGGCTTCGCCTTAAACTCGAATCATCTCGCGATGGCAACGTCGGGAACCCTGCGGGCAACGGAGCTAAGATGGCTTGGGGAATCAAGCCTGATCTTCCTGATCTAGTTTGGGGTACGCCGCGCGTCGTCAACTAACCGAAAAAGAATGAAGCTGTTCTAAGACAGTATTTGACATTGCCAACGAATCGCCTATAATCATAACCAGACACAATTGATCGCCGTGTCACCCGAAATCTCCGGCACGTAGTTTTCAGGCTACCCGCGAGAGATTTTTATTTGGTGAGCTTTTAACGCGGTTTCCTATCAAAGACTGACATGAAGTCCTTGCGGCCGGTACGTTTGTCTTCCTTGACCTGCACGTAGAAGTAGCTGTTACCCTTCGTTACGCAATAGAACCGATGGGGCAGCATCCGCATATCTTCAACGCTTGCGATCGTATCTGGATCGATCTGAGACTTGACGTGCGGCTATCACTTCGTCGAGCGCACGATTACGTTACATTCCTGAAGATCGTGCTTTAGAATTTCGTCGTGTGATGTTTCTGAGAGCCGTGAGCATCATCTTCAAATGTAGAACAGTGAACTATTTTGCGCTTGTCGTATGAGATATGAGTCATGCACAAAGGCGACGCCTATCGTTGTCATTGCCATACAGTGGGGACATGTCGAACTCCGGACGTCCCACGCATAATTCGCAAAAACAAACAAAGTGCTGAAAGATTATGGATACCCAGAGATTTGTGATGAATCAGAAAGAATGCTTTGCAATCTCTGCGTCGATCGAGGCAAGTCAAGATCTCAGGCTCAGAGGAATTGCCTTTGCTATTATAGGCGCATTCTCGTTGATCGGCGTATGGGTCGCTTCTGGTGGCGTCATCAACTCACAGTATGTTGTCGTGTTCTTGGCTATGTTTTTCAATCTCGAGCGTATACTCATACTTCACAATCATAGATTTGGGATCGCGAGATGCGACGTCAGCAATCTTGAATCACCGTGCCAGCAATCTAGAGTGATAGAACTCATTTGAAAAGCATAGCGCTATTTGATGCCAAGAGGTAGGAGCGGAACCATCGGGGCGTAGCGGCAGCGGAGGGTAGTGAAGGGCGCCAGTGACGCGCGCGGATGAAACCCTCAAAGCGGGAGTGTGTTGCAAGATGGTGAGGTCAGTAGGCCGCTCTCTGCATGTAGTGAGCTTACGCAACATATCGAGCGGTTAATATGTTCTGTCAGCGGCGTTGTGCCACTCAGCTGTGACATCCGTGATGTTCCGTCGGGCATCCAGCTGAGCGGTGGCTGTGCATCGAGCACATGGTGCCCAGCATCTTCAGTATCAACACGGATGCGAGCCAGTACGAGCTGATGGTGCAGACATACCACCTGTGGAACGCGCGGGGAATCCCGACACGTTCCACAGGTGCACGACCGACAGGCTTTCAGGTAGGCAATAGCACTTGATGTGAGCGGCCGGCCTTTACGGGTTGACTAACTTGCGTGTTATGTAGTGCCTTTAGCACTGCGATGAGGTTCTCGGTCGACTCCGCTAGCTCATTGTCCGTGTATGGATCGTTGAGCCTGTTCTCTGGATGATGAGCTTGAGTTTCTGATGTAGTACGGAATTGTTGCTGATTCAGATTTTTGCCCATTCTTTCCCTCCCTAATCCATGTTTTCTTGTAGTCAAATCCATATTTTTCGTTCAGAACCCTATTGAGTCCAGACTCACTATCCGGACCGATACGGCAGTGTATCTCACCCCACAACCTTATCATGGAACTCAGCAGACGGAATCCCAAACGCAAAAGTAGGTGATCTCGCCCGAGAAGGTGCTTGGTTGGCAATGAGCCCAAGCTTGTCCGAGTATTGAATCGATGGGACGTTATTATCGCGTGAGAAGATGAGCAGTCTGTGCTGCTTTGGTTGGTACGAGCGCAGCATGTACGGCGAGTGCGTAATGAGGAATAGTTGCTCGTCTTCCGAAAATTTTTGTTAGTGCTTCTCCGAGCTGAATCTGCGCACGAGGGTGAAGCCAGGTTTCGGCTCGTCCAGGAGAAGCGTGAGAGGTGCGTGCTCTTTCGTTCTGTGCTGCATATTTGAGTAGACCTGAATCAGCGCTAACGTGACAGCACGCTGCATTCCGGTACCTTTATCACACAGCGGGGTCTCGTAGTTGCCATCCGTGACGAGTAGCTGGCCGCCCTTGATGAAGGTTGCGGCGTCAGGAAGGTCGAAGTCGAGCCTGACTTCGGCTGGGCCATATTAGCTTTCGCACGAGCTCTTGAATCTGGCTAGACATATCTGCGGTTAGCGACGAGGCGAATCCTCGCCATCGGAGAATGCCGCAGCATGGGCTTTTTGAAACGCCGTCCAACTGGAGGTCTCTTGGAAGTCCTTTGAGATTGCTGAGATGAGTTTTCCAAGAGTTTTTGGTAGATCCGAAATCGACAATTTCAGAAGTAGTGGTGTCGGCAAGCACCGGCACGATGTCGACTAACGACCTGAATAGAGCGTCGATACCGGTCGGGTTCTCAAACTGCTGCGTCTCAGGATTCCAGAAGGGAGCTTTCTTTCCGTCAAGTTTCACCTTCTTGCCGTTCTGCTCAATTTCCTCTTCTTTTGGTGAGCGTCGCACCCTGAAATAGGGCTCGTCGCCATCGGTGAGCAGATAGTCCTTATACTTGCTGTACTTTTTGTCGGCGACAATCTGAACCAAATCGTTGCCAGCGATGACTCCCTCCACTGAGAAGTCCTCGCTGGCAGCTTTGTTTTGCAATGCTGATGTATCGCAGGCTCCGTCGGCTAGATAACGTAGAGCGTCAATGATTGTAGACTTTCCAGCAGTTATTATCGCCAACGATATAGTTGATGCCTTTGGAGAAGCTGATTTTCTGTTCGCCCTCAAAAGACTTGAAGTTGGTGATGGTTAGGGATTTGAAATACATGATGGTTTCCTCATGGTGTGTCTGTCGCAGCCATTGCGACATCGCGCTCAAGCAGGGCGCTATTATGATAGCTTGTCATGAGGATGATGAGTGAGCCTACGCCGTTGCGGTTTTGGTAACGGCAGCGGGCGCGACTTCTCACGCCGATTGTCGACATAGATGTAGCGCCTTAGGGTGGTAGTCGTCCCAGACTGATCGGTACTGCGCTGGAGTTGCGTGCTTCTTAATGACAATCAACTCATTGGGCCCAAAAATCGCTCTGTGAAAAACGATGATGCCGCTACGCCGCCTGCAACCTACTCTCAACAACTGCCACCCGGCCAGCGAGATCCTCATGCTGTGTGGTGAGCAGCCGTAGTGCGCCTTTCGCTTCGAGGGCGTCTTGGTGCTGAGCTTCGATGTCTTTACTGAGTGTGTCGATCCGCTTGGTCACTTCCTGATGGTTGCGATCGATCTTCTCGTCTAGTTATGAAAAATATCTGTGAACTCACGTGAGTTCGCGGCATGTGATGTCGGGAATAGGCGACTCGCTGTCTGAACTATCGCGCATCCTGCACCGTGGTTGCTATGTCATCTGGCTACCTCCACCATCACGATGGTGCGGTAGGTGGTCATGCGGGTGTGGAGGCCGGGGTGAGGTGGCTGTGGTCTTGGTAGAAGACGGTGCGCATGGGGGCGTCCTGGCCGGTGATGGATACAGCCAAGATGGCATCGTCTGGTTCGACGGACTTGGTGTCGGGCAGGTCGAGGGCGAGGCGGTGCAGGCTGTGCTGGGCTCCCATCGCAGTGGCGAGCGGGAGCAGGGTGCATAACCACTTCCTGAAGAGCACGGTGGTGTGTGGGCAGTGTGGTAGTCGGTTGCTGGTGCAGAATACGAAGAATGGCAAGGGGTGCTGTACCCCTACTTCATCTGCGCTAGGCGGCAGCGGCTGCATGACTGCTCCTTTAAGGCGGTGCTCATTGAGGTGGTGGAGGCGCAGATGCAGGAGGTGTATCGGCGGCTGTATGTCAGTGAGGCGGATCGGCAGGAGATTGAGCGGTATCTGCTGGCGGAGCTGGCACGGATCGAGGGGAGAAGGATCGAAGCGTCCAGTCGCTAACAGTGCGGCGGACGAATCTGGAGGATGAGCGGCGCAGGCTGCTGCAGGCGCACTACGGTGGGCGGTGCCGCTGGAGCTGCTCAAGGAGGAGCAGGATCGGTTGGGGCGAGAGCTGGTGGGGATTCAGCGTCAGCTCGATGCCTACCAGGCGGATGCCAAGCTGGTGCGGGCGCGCATGTGGAGCAGGCGCTCGATCTGCTGGAGGACTGCTACCGGCTGTATATGGCGGCACCGGATCGCTGAGGAAGCAGCTGAACCAGGTGTTCTTCGAGCGGGTCCTGGTCGACCCGGCGGTGGATGAAGACGGCCGGGTCATCCTGCCTGGCGAAGGTGGTGATGGCCTGCGCGGTGAGGATGACGGCAGCGTGAAAAGGCGCTGGTGACGAGCCTGATGGACAGCGTGGCCGTGATGAGCAGGAGATTGCCGTAGGGGCGACGGCAGCCCATTGGTGGAGTCAGGCGGACGATGCTGGTGACGAGCCAACGGGTCGAGTTGATGAGGCGCCCTGTCTCTGTCCGCGTGGCGGACACCGGTAGCGATGTCTGCCTGGAAGCACGACTCAACCAGCCGCGACCAGCTGGCCAGCGCAAGACTCCGGGCTGTGGCACGGATCGCCGCCCTACGAAAAACGCCCACCTCGGCAGGAGGTGGGCGACGGTCCCTCGGCCGAGACGGCCGCAGGGCTGTTTCTCAGGGTGAGGGTTTGTATAGCGATGCTGTGGTGCCCGAGGGGACTTGAACCCCACGTCCATTAGTAGGACACTAGCACCTCAAGCTAGCGCGTCTGCCATTCCGCCACCCGGGCTTAGGATGTGGTTTCAGCCATATCGGCTGGGCACTCGCTACACTTTAAGCGAAAAACCAACAATAAGGCAAATCAGCAGGTAAAACTCCCCAAAATTCCGTTGGTGGCAAAGCTGTTACTGTTAATAATGATGACAATGCACCCATCAGAATCACAACCAAAACCACTCAGGCGGGGGATAGCCTGGCGATGGTTCGCCCCAGACCAACCACCCACCACCGACCACAGCCTCCCGCCCCGACACGTGGGATGGTGGCAGGCGGTGGCGAGCAACATGCTGTTGGCATACCCCGGGGCGGTGACATGGCAGGTCATCATGCAGGGGTGTGGGGTCGGGCATGAGTGCCGTTGCTACAATCGTTGTGGGCCGCGTTATCGACGCCACGTTCGGCACGGGCCATGTCGCGGAAATCCTCCCGTCGCTGGGGTTATTGTGCGCATTGATGTTTTTCTGCATTGCGGGCGCAACCATCTCAATGGGCATGAGCCAAGTGGGGATCGCCCGGGTGGTGCACAACACTCGGCTCTTCCTCACCGGCAGGCTGCTGCGCAGCCGAGACATTCTGACACAGCCCGGGCACGATCTTAGCACCGTCGACACAGACACGAAAAACCTGCGCCGACGTGCGGGAAATCACCGCATTCCCCGTCAGGATGACCGGCTATCTCATTGGGGCGGCCATCGGTATCGCCCCCATATCCCTTGACGATCGCCCTGCTGCTGCCCGTGGGTGCGCTACTGACCGCCGGCGCCGCGGCACTCACCGCGAGTGCCCATCACCAGGGTGTCCGCAGCCCGCCGTCAGGCAGAGGCCGGGCTTGCCAGTCTTGCTACCGACGTTGCCCAAGGCTCCCGCGTGGTTAAAGGTCTGGGGGCGGTAGAAATCACTCAGCACCGGTTCGACGCCACCAGCGACACGGTCCCCTGACGCCATGGAGCGGGACATGCGGGTGTCCATCGGCATGGATTTCCTCCGCCAGCTCGTGCCCACCTTCCTGGTCATTTTCACCATCAGCTATGCCGCCTGGCTCGCTCACCTGGGGAGATCACCCCGGGTGAATTGGTGTCCATCTCCATGATCGCCGGCCCAGCGCTCCAGGCGTTGGGCTTTTTCCATGGGCATGCTGTCGAGCACCCTGGGCGCGTGGTATCGCCGCCGGCGACCGCATCAGTGATCTTATCGACACCACGGTGGCGGACCCGGAGAAACCGGGGGACGACACGAGGGAGCGTCGCAAAGCGGAGGAACTCCTCGCCGCTTTTGAGCCGGGGCTGCACGTGTGGCAAACCCACCGAGGATAATTACCGCGACTATCATCTGCTCGCCGGGCTCGACGAGGTGCTTGCCACCCTGCATCTCGTGAGCGTGTTCGAAGGAAACCCTTGCCGAAAATATCAACCACCGGGGATATCCCCCATGAACAGGTGATAGCGGCCCTCGACGCTGCCGCCTGCACCGACATTATAGAACGTTTGGGCGGGTACGGTCCGGGTGGGGAGTTGCCCACCACGCCGCTCGGCGAGGCTGGCATCAACCTGTCCGGTGGGCAGCGGCAACGCGTCGCCCTGGCCCGCGCTCTCGCCCGCAACCCCCGCGTGCTCCTGTTCGATGAACCCACCACCGGCCTGGACGCGGTTACCCTCGACGCCGTGGTGCAGGCCATAAAACAGTTGCGCGCCAACAGCATCACCCTGGTCATATTCATGGGCGGAAAACCTGGGCCCGTGCCGCCGGAGAGGAGCACCCGATGACTCACCAATTCACCCACCATGACCCGCTGGCGCCAGCCCCCATAGCCGAAAACTCTCGCTACCTTGCGGGCTCCGTAACGCACTCAGCCGCCGCTGGTGGGTAGGCCTATCGCGCTGCACTGTGTTTTGCTCGGCTGCACCATTCTGGAGGCCAACGTGCTGGGCTACAGCGTAGATGCCCTCCGCGGCGTCGCCGTCCCCATTGTCGGCACGGGGGAGCGTGCCCTCATGATCCTGGTCGGCGTGGCCTGCGCCGCCACCTTCGTGAGGCCACCGCCCTGCGTTCACTTGCTAACTATCTTATTGGCATAAAAACTGCGCCGCATGAGCGTTGACCTGAAACGTGACTGCCTCAACTCCACCCTGCAGGCTCCCATTCCTGATGTCATGTCGCTCGGCACCGGGAATGTCATCACCCGCATGACCCACGACATTGACCAGCCCGTCACCCAGTTCAGCCAGATTGGGTCCGAGTCATGTTTATGCTCCTGATGTTCCCCTTCAGCATCGGCACCATGACCCCTCATCGACTACCGGTTCGGTGTGCTCGCCCTGGTCATCGCCATTATTTTCGTCCCCATTAGCAAACGCGGATCGGGGCACTGCCCCTCGGTGACCAACGCCGTGTCCGCCATCGAGGCCGAACGCACGCCACCCTGCTCGACACCTCGGGGCTCGCCACCTTCAAAGCGTTCCGCTACAGCGCCTGGGCGCTTGACCGCATGCAAACCAAAAAGCTGGGCGGCCCTCCAGGCCACCGCAACCCGCGTCCCCTACATCAACCGGCTGCCCACCTCGCCCAAACCATTTCCGGGGTGTGGGTGATCGCCGCCCTCGGCCTTTTGGTGCCTGGCTGACCGCTCTACAACCATATCACCGCCGGCGCCGCTTCAGCCGCGGTATTTCTCGCCGTCCGGGCCGAGCCCAAATCTTCAACACCATGCTTTCAACGACATTCAGGAAGGCATGACCCGGCTCGGCTGCGCCGTCGTCTGGCGAAACTCTACACCCCAACCAGCCAACACACTGCACCCGATCTGGAAAACCCGCCGACATCACCATTCGTGGCCTGAATTCTCCTACCCTGACACCACCGAACCCGGTGCTTCCCGCCCTCGACCTCACGCTGGCGGCCGGCACCACCACCGCCCTCGTCGGCGCGTCCGGGGCGGGCAAATCCACGCTCGCCGCCTCATGTCCGGTCTGCTGCGCCCCACCGCCGGCACCATCACCGTCGGCGACGTGGACATCGCCAGGTTTCCGACGTGTGGACCGCCCGCAACGTCACCCTCATCAGCCAGGAGGTGCACATATTCTCCGGCACGCTGCGCGACGACTCCGTATGGCGGCCCCCACCGCCACCGACGGGAGCTTCTCGACGCCCTTGCGGCCGTGGGCCTGCCGAGAACGGTACCGCCTTCCGCCGGGCCTTCCCCTCGGCCTCGACACCCAGGTGGGGGCGGGCGCGGTACCGCTCATGCCGGAAGTGCAGCAACCGTCGCCCTCGCTCGGGTGCTGCTCCGCAACCCCACGTCCTCATCCTGGACGAGGCCACCTCCAGCCGGATCTGACCAAGCCCACACCCTGAGGCGCGCCGAACTCGTCACCCAGGGGCGCACCGCCCCTCGTGGTTGCCCACGGTTGGACCAGGCGGAGTGGCCGACCGCATCATTGACTGATGGACGCCGGGCGGATCATTGAAGACGGCCGGCACGCTGACCTTGTCGCCGCCGGTGGGAGATAGCGCAACTCTTTGCCCGGTGGAGCGGCCAGGATCACACCATGTAGGGTATGAATGAACCTATGAGTTCATACGCATCAGACCCCTCGATTCCCCGGGGCCCTGACCTCTTACGCGCACCCTGCAGGTGCCTGCCGGATTTCCCCTCACCTCCACCGACTTCGGATGCGGCGACGCCATCCCCGACACGTATGTCGCCCGGCAAAACGTGTCCCCCAACTGGCCTGGTCTGGCCTGCCGGAGGGCACCAAATCCATTGCTGTGACCATAGCCTCGACCTCGACGCCCCCACCGCCAGTGGGTTCTGGCACTGGGCCGCATTCAACATTCCGCAACTGTCACGGAACTTCGCAGCGCTGCGGGCCTGGCCGACCAGCACTGCTGGGGCTTGATGAAACCGCCCACCCTGCGGGGCGACTCCGGCATCCGGCTACTACGGGCCCCAACCCACCCCGCCGGCCACGGCCCCACCTGCTACCTGTTCGCCATCCCGCGGTCGACGTGGACCGGCTTGACATTCCCCAGACGCCACCCCCACTGTGCTGGGTTTTAACCTACTACCATTCCCTCGCCCGCGCCGTGTACTGGGGTTGGTACTGCAACGACTAGCCAACATGGCCAAAACCCAGGCTCGTCGTGGCCTAGGGCATAAATAGGTGGGGAGGAGCGTGGGTTCCGGTTAGGCAGGGGTTGGTTTTGCGAGTTCAATCCTTCCTGTTGGCCCCCAGCACCGGTTTGTTGGGTGTGGGGCCATGGGACCCCATACCAATCACACGCCCACCCCTTGGCCTGGAGGGTTAGTCCAGGGTCCACAGCAGGTTCGACCCCACCGCCTCCGAAGTATTATTCAGCCCGTAGGCCCGCAACTGGGCGGCAATGCCCAAAGTGAATATCCCGAATCCAATCCAGGCCACCATAAATCAGGCCAGTGTGAGCCTTTGCACCAGGGTGGCGCTAGCGCAATGCGCTCCCACGCATCTTTTGGTGTCGAAATCCGCCCATCTAATGAGCACCAGAATCACCTACCCGACCCCGCAGCCGCTTGAGCACCTCCAACGCCCGATCCGCCACCGGCGGGCTGGAAATCCTGCCCGGCCCCCATGGCCGCCACCTGCGACTCGGGGGTGACCAGGCCATCCCGGGAAATCGTGGTATTCGTCGCCACAATACCATCCAAACCCAACTCCAACGCCAGGTCCGCCACCGCATCCACATCCTCATCGGACAGATCCGGGCGATCTTCACCAACACCGGCGTGCTCGTCACCGCACCGCCTGAAGAATCGGCCTCAGCGACTCCACCGCCTGCACATCCGCAACCCGGGCGTGTTCGGGAAGAAACATTCACCACAAGGAACTGCGCTAAATCCCCAACAGTGATGCCGACCGGCGGTAATCATCCGCCGCCGCAGCCGCATCCACCACCTTGGTTTTTCCCAATATTAATCCCCACCACGGTGCGGGTCTTCGTGCAGCAGATGAAACGCCACATCCGCCGCCCTCATTATTGAACCCCGCGGTTCAAAATCGCCTTATCCTTCGGCAACCGAAACAGCCTGGGGCGGGATTGCACGGCTGTGGCACGCCGTTACTGTCCCCTAACTCCGCGTAACCAAACCGATCGTGTGCCACACATCAGCCAACCGCCCGTTTTTATCGAAACCGGCAGCCAACCCCAACGGTTGCGGAAACACCGTGCCAAACACTTCCTGCGACAAGATCGGATCATTCACCTGCACAATCTTCTCCACCAGCCGGTTAACCGGTCGGGGAGTGGCCCGCAACACCCGCAGGGCGGCGGAAATAATGCCATGGATCCGCTCCGAGGACAGCCGGAACATGCCTTTCAACGCCAGGGCATAGGCCTTGGTGCGCCACAGGTGCGGGGTAATCGAACAAGTCATAGGGTGCTCTTCCAGTTAAGTATCGCTGATAGGGAGTTACGGGTGATGACCTGCACATCAGTTCCGGTGGCGGAGGCCGCGAGGATCGTGCCATCAGGGTAACGCCACAAGCGATTGGGTGTTTCTAATAGAATTATAGGCTTCAACTCTCGCCTTGGCCTCGAACCAAGCTGATACCGCCGGATTTTATTATCATCCGTGGTGCACCCACACCTGCTGCCGCCGCTTATCATCCCACGCGATGGCCCACGGCGCACCGGTGGTGGGGTGGTTTGGTGCAGCTCGAATCGACATCGGGTCAGATACACCCCGAACTGCTTCCGATCGTGCCCGTCGCCAACGCCATCCCCTGGGCCCCGGGGTGATCGTTCCCACACCCAAGCCCACGCGCAGCACCGCGCCCGCCGACTTGTCGGCCACGTTAATGTTTTGGATGATCGTGGTCCGCCGATTGATCCGATACACCGAATCCTCACCACCAGAAACCGCACCGCAATCATGGCGTCTGTGGGATCCTCCGCGAATGGTGGTTTTCTCCCCATCCTGGTACACGTCCACGTCTTCCCGATCCGAACTGCTGGCGAAAATCATCCCACTGGTGGTTTTGATCGCCGCCGTCACCGGCTGGCTCGCGGCCTGAAAGCAGCACTGCCGTCGGCTGCCCGGCAGCTCACCGCTCCGTCGCTTTCGCCGCCGCATCCCCCGCGCCCCCCAGCGTCGTCGGCAGCATCGGCGACGCTCGTCGGAATGCCATACACCCCGTCGGGGCAGCCCAAAACGAATTCGTTCGACGCCGGCGCCGCGCTGATATCCCCCGCAGGCAGCATCCACCGGCACCGTCACCAAACCGTCCGGTGCAGCTGGTCCACCGTTCACACCCACCACGTTCCCGGCGCGGACCGCAATGATTTCCCCGGATATGATCCAACTTCGTCACCTTCGCCAGCTGCTCCGGCAGCGATATCACCTCACCGGCTGGCGGACCAACTCTATGGCCGGGCGCGGGTGGCGTTCCCCATGGCTGTGGGCGGTTTCTCCTGCACCGATGGTGGGGTGCGGGCCGAAAGCAGCAGACCCCATCATGATGCCTAACGCGACGAGTGGAAGCCGGCGCCGGGCGGGGGAGGGGGAGGAAAAAGCGGGGCGGGTTTCGGCTTTCACAAGGTCCCAGATTAGCAGTGGTAGATCCTGTAACTTGAGGATTATTGTGACTACACCCCTCAAATACACCCCTGCACATTATCTACTGTGAGGGGAGAAGAACCCGCGGTGTACGGTGTGGTGATGTGATTACTACCAGTATCCTCGCCCAGGCTTCCACGAGCTAGTAACAAATGCCTGGTTGGAAGTCATAGTGCTTTCCATTATTCAGGGGTTGACTGAAATTCTGCCGGTGAGTCTCTGGCCACCTGCGTATCGTGCATCCACATTGTTTTTCGATAATGATCCCGGCGCATCGTTTACCGCCGTGGTGCAGCTCGGTACCGAGGCGGCGGTGCTGGTGTATTTCGCTAAAGACATTTTCAGTATCATCGTGTCCTGGTTTAAGGGCCTGGTGAATAAGGACGCCCGGGATTTCAATTACCGCATGGGTTGATGGTGATCGTGGGACGATCCCCGTGTCGGCGATTGGGTTTCTACGAAGGATTTGATCTCGGAGAATCTTCGTAACCCTGTGGATTACCGCCACGGTGTTGGTGTTGTTTTCGTTCGTGTTTATCATTGCCGAACGGTTTGGTAGGGGATCCGGGATTATGAGGGTTGACGATGCGGGATGCCATTGTGATGGGGTTTGCCCAGTGTCTGGCGTTGATTCCTGGGGTGTCGAGGTCGGGCGGCACGATTTCCGCCGGCCTGTTTTTGGGCTCACCCGGAGGTGGCGGCTCCGTTTAGCTTCTGCTGGCTATTCCGCGGTGTTGGCCGCCGGCCTGTTTTTCCTCGATGATGCGTTCCAACCCCAGGCGCTATTGCGCATGGCATCCCAGCATTGTGAGGCACCTGATTGCGTTCGCGTTGGGTTATGCGTCGATCGCCTGGTTGTTGAAGTTCGTGGCGAATAACACGTCTCAGCTGGTTTTGCCGCAGTACCGGATTCCGTTGCGTATTTTCGTGACTGCTGCTGTACACGGGAGAGATCAAACCCGTTGGCGGCGGCTTCGGTGTAATTGTTAAGCTTTGTCGCATGCATCGTGGCCTCTCCGCATATCCCTACCGTCCTCGGCCCGGCCGTGCAGCGCTGCGCCTCTTACGACACCGCCGATGAAACACTGAAACCGGCTCGTGTGGACCCATAACCAGGCCGGCATGTGCTGTGCGGATTACCCGTATGATTCGACGCATTTGGGGCACGCCGCCACATATTTAGCGTTTGATTTTGATTCCACCGTTTGCTTATCGACGCCGGGGTGCAGGTCACCCATGGCAAAAACATCACGGATGTGGATGATCCCTTGTCTGAGCGCGCCACCCGGGATGGGGTGATTGGCGGAGTTGAGTCCAGCCAGATTGATTCCAGGTCGGATATGCCGACCTGAGTGTGATCCCGCAGGATTATGTGGGGGCGATGGAGTCCGTGGCGAGGTTATTACCACGGCGCAGCAGCTGCTTGATGCTGGTGCCGCCCATGTTGTTGACGACCCTGACTACCCGGATATTTACGCCAGTATCACCGCCACCGACCGGTTCGGCTATGAGTCGAACTATCCCAGGCAGCGTATGCTGGAGTTATTTGCCGAACGTGGTGGCGACCTGGATCGCGCCCGGCAAGCGGGGACTGCTGATGCCCTCCCGTGGCGGGTGGCCCGGGAGGGGAGCCCGCGGGATGCCCTGTTTGGGGCGGGCGCCCGGCTGGCATGTGGAATGTTCCGCCATTGCCACCAACCGGTTGGGGAGTAGTTCTCGCTATCCAGATCGGACCTGATTTTTCCCCACCACGAGTTTTTCCGCCGCCCACGCCGAGGCGTGCTTCTAGCCTCCCCCGCATGGCGGAGCATTATGTGCACACCGGCATGATTTCGCCTCGACGGGGTGAAAAGTTGAGTAAATCCCTGGGCAACCTGGTGTTTGTGTCGAAACTCACGAGGCCGGCCACGACCCGTCCGCGATCCGCCTGCGCGTGTACTGCTGGCCACCGGTCGGATCGGGACTGGTCCGACAGAGTGCTGTGGGCGGCGGAGCACCGCCTGGTGTATTGGCGGATGGCCACCACCCTCGCCAGCGATGAGGCGGCCGCCCGGGCTTTGGGTGCAGCAAATCCGGTCTCGCTCGCCGACGACCTCAACACCCCGGCCGTGATCAAAGCCATCGACGAATGGGCGGACAGTTGCAACGCCCCCGCCACCGACCCCGGCGATGCTATCACCCTGGCTGGCAGCATTGTGGCCACCGCCGTCGACGCCCCTCATGGGGTGAAAATTTCGTGACCGCCATCACTGAATCTCATTCAGCAGTTGCGTGAGTTCGGCACCGGAGCATACCTCCGGCCGGAAGAACGCCAATACTGGGAACCTCCCTTCGACGTTAATGCCTCCCGAACTAGAGAGCCCACTCATCGGCTACGCCAAATCCGTGCCGCTCGACGTGCCCAACCCCGACACTCATCCGCGACCATGTGCTGGACCTTACACCCAACTGCTGGGAATTCAATGCCCGGCATAATGATGCCATCATCGAACCTGAAGAAGAGGCCGGAAATCACCGAACTGGTCCGAATGATGTGGCCGGACTATGCGGCGGACCACGTGCCCGACTTCGCCGACCTGGACGCGTCGACAAGCGAATAAAAATACGCGCATGGCGTGGCAGATTACGGGGCGCGCGGCAGGCCGTACTAAGCTGACCAGCCGATGAGCACCGTATTACCAGTAAAAACCCCCGACTTCCTCGACGCCCTCCACAGGTCGCGTCCTCAGTGGCGACAGCGCCATGGGCACCCAACTGCAAGGCTTCGACCTTGACGTCGAAACGGATTTCCTCGGCCTGGAAGGCTGCAACGAAATCCTCAATGACACCCGCCCGGACGTGGTGGCCCAAATTCACCGCGCCTATTTCACCGCGGGGCGGACCTGGTAGAAACCAACACGTTCGGCTGTAACCTCCCCAACCTTGCCGACTACAACATTGCCGACCGCTGCCAGGGAACTCGCCTACAAGGCACCGCATCGCCCGGCACCGTCGCCGACGAGGCCTCGGCCCCGGTAGGGACGGCAGACGCCGCTTCGTGCTCGGCTCCATGGGGCCCGGCACGAAACTGCCCTCCCTTGGGCACGCCCCTTACCTGGATCTGAAAACCTACTACCGGGAAGCAGCCCTGGGCATGGTTGATGGGGGAGCGGACGGCATCCTCATCGAAACCGCCCAAGACCTCCTCCAGGTCAAGGCCGCCATTCACGGCTGCCAGGAGGCTTTTCGCCGAGGCTGGCTACCGGCTGCCCATCGTCTGCCACGTCACCGTGGAAACCACCGGCACCATGCTGCTCGGGTCGGAAATCGGGCGGCGCTTACCGCCCTGGAGCCGCTCGGCATCGACATGATCGGCCTGAACTGCGCCACCGGCCCCGACGAAATGAGCGAACACCTCCGCTACCTGTCGCGCAACGCCCGCATCCCGGTTTCCGTCATGCCCAACGCCGGCCTGCCCATCCTTGGGAAAAACGGGGCCGAATACCCGCTGAAACCAGCTGAGCTCGCCGCCTCACTGAAAACCTTCATCGAGGAACATGGTCTCGCCATGGTGGGCGGCTGCTGCGGCACCACCCCGACACATCACCGCCGTCCACACCATGGTGACCGGCGGCATTACCAGCGGAAAGAACAACACCCGACTCGGACGCGGTGTCTTCCCTTTACACCTCAGTCAACCTCACCCAGGACGCCGGCGTTACCATCATTGGGGAGCGCACCAACGCCAACGGGTCCAAAGCCTTCCGTGAGGCCATGCTCGCCGGCGACCTGGAAACCTGCGTGGATATCGCCAAGCAACAAACCCGCGACGGCGCCCACATGCTCGACCTGTGCGTCGACTACGTGGGCCGCGACGGCCGCGACGACATGGCCGCCCTCGCGTCCCTCCTGGCCACCAGCTCCACCCTGCCGATCATGATCGACTCCACCGAACCCGATGTCATCCAAGCCGGGCTCGAACACCGCGGGCGCTGCGCCGTGAACTCCGTCAACTTCGAAGACGGCGACGGCCCCGGCTCCCGCTACCAGCGCATCATGCAGCTCGTTAAAACCCACGGTCGCCGCCGTGGTCGCCCCTCACCATTGATGAAGAAGGCCGAAGCCCGCACCGCCGAGAAAAACTCGCCATCGCCGAACGGCTCATCACCGACATCACCGAAAAACTGGGGCCTGGACGAATCCGACATCATCGTCGACACCCTCACCTTCCCCATCTCCACCGGGCAGGAAGAAACCCGCCGCGACGGCATAGAAACCATCAACGCCATCCGCGAATTAAAAGCCGCCACCCGCGGTACACACCATACTCGGTCTGTCGAACATTTCTTCGGATCGAACCCGGCCGCCCGCCAGGTACTCAACCCGTCTTCCTCAACGAGTGTGTCGCCGCCGGCCTCGACTCTGCTATCGCCCACTCCTCGAAAACTCGTCCCCATGAACCGCATCGAGGATCGCCAACGCAGTCGCCCTCGACATGATCACGACCGCCGCCGCGATGGCTATGATCCTCCAAACATTCATGGACCTTTTTCAGAAGGCGTCTCCGCCGCCGAAGCGAAAAGACGCCCGCGCCGAAGCCCTCGCCGCCCTCCCACTATTCGAACGCTTGTCCCAACGCATTATTGATGGGGAAAAAACCGGCATCGAAACCGACCTTGATGCCGCCATGGCCGAAAAATCCCCCATCGACATCATCAACCAAGACCTCCTCGGCGGCATGAAAACCGTGGGCGAACTCTTCGGCTCCGGCCAAATGCAACCCCTTTGTCCTCAATCCGCCGAAACCATGAAACACGCCGTCGCCTACCTCGAAAAGCTACATGGAGGCAAACCGACGACTCCGGCAACAAAGGCACCATGGTTATTGCCACCGTCAAAGGCGACGTCCACGACATCGGTAAAAACCTGGTCGATATCATCCTCAGCAACAACGGCTACAACGTCATCAACATCGGCATCAAACAACCCATCGCCACCATCATCTCCGCCGCCAGGGAACACAACGCCGACGTGGTGGGCATGTCCGGGCTCCTGGTGAAATCCACCGTGGTGATGAAGGAAAACCTGGAGGAAATGAACGCCCAAAACGCCTCCGACATCCCCGTCATCCTCGGCGGCGCGGCACTCACCCGCAGCTATGTTGAGCACGACCTGGACAACATTTACGCGGGCGACGTCCACTCACGCCCGCGATGCGTTCAGGGGCTCAGCCTCGGGCGGATTTGAAATCATGGCCCGCAAACGCGGCGAAACCATCACCGAAGACTGACCAAGCAGCGGAAAAAGCCGAACGCAAAGCGCGCCGGGAACGGTCCCAAAGATCGCGGCGGAGCGGAAAGCCAAGGCGAAGCCGGTGCAGCTGCCGGAGCGTTCCGAGGTGGCGGCGGACTTCCCTGGTGGCCACCCCACCGTTCTGGGGCACCCGGATCATCAAGGGCCTGTCCGTGTCCGACTATCTGCCCATGCTGGACGAGCGGGCCTTATCTCATGGGCAGTGGGGCTGAAATCCACCCGGGTGGTGGCCCGGACTATGAGGCGCTGGTGGAATCCGAGGGCGGCGCGGCGGCTGCGGGCCTGGATCGACCAGCTGAAAAGCCGCGGCGTGTTAGACCATGCCGCGGTCGTGTACGGGTATTTCCCGGCCGTGAGCGTGAAAGACATCGGTCCTGATTTCGTCGAACCCCGGCCGGACGCCGAGGTGATTCGGGAGCTGAAATTCCCCCGGCAGCAGCGCGGCAAATTCCTGTGCATCGCCGACTATGTGCGCTCCCGCACCCTGGCCGAAGAAACGGGCCAGGTGGATGTGCTGCCCTGCAACTGGTGACCATGGGGGATCCCATTGCCCGCTCACGCAAACGAATTATTCGCCATGAATAACTACCGGGACTCATCTCGAAGTGCACGGCATTGAGGGTGCAGCTCACGGAAGCCCTAGCCGAATACTGGCATTCCCGCATCCGCGCCGAGCTGCGGCTCCCCGACGGCACACACGTGGGCGATAGTGATGCTCATGACACCCGCCGGTTCTTCGACCTGGACTATTCCGGTGCCCGCTACTCGTTTGGCTATGGTTCCTGCCCCAACCTCACCGACCGACAGGCTATAGTGGACTTGCTGCACTCTGAGCGGATTGAGTGACACTGTCCGAGGAATACCAATTACACCTCGAACAGTCCACGGACGCATTCAGCTTCACCACCCTGAGGCTAAATATTTTAATGTTTAAGCTTTGCGACGTCGGAACCCGCCGGGCGTGCTACCAGGCACTAAGGTGAATGATTGTGAATATCAACGAACTACTCGCCCCGGATGATTTCGTCCCATTCCTCATCGGATTGGGCGTGGTCTGGTTAGTGCTCAGGCAGTAAAACGCGTCATCAACCGGGTGATTACCCTGGTGGCGACCGCCATCATCTTAGGCGGCAGCCAGCATCTGGGTGCTTTTGATGGGCTTGATAATCTCACACATCTCCTACACCAATAAAATATTGCTTTACTAATTGTAAAAGCTCACCTCGACAAGCAAGGGACCAACAGATTCGCGGACCCAGCAATTGTTCTACCCGCTGAAAAACTCCGGCACCAGCGAAGCATGGGGGACACCACCCTTTTCCCTGACCGTGACCGACGCCGGAACCATAACCATCCCCTCCGGCACACCCTGGTGTGCGACCCGTTCGCCCAGTTCATTGCTATCCCACGGCCTGGTCTCATGATGCCGGCCGGCGACCACCCCACCAAAGTCACCATTGCGAACATTCCCCGGGAAAACCCCAGTCAACGCCTCACCCCGTGTGGTTTCTCAACACCGAACCTGTTACCTTCGAACAGCCCTACCCGCACCGCAACCCGGATGAAATCCCCATCCCATCCGCCATGCGCACCGACGGTGTAGCCCTCGACTCCGGGGCCGCCGCCGTGGTCGATGCCGCAGCCGAGCAGCATTCACCGCCTCCACCGACCTGGACAGCTTTCACCGACTCACATCCACACGAGACGCCCCCGACGGCTGGTTCAACCTCCTCCGCGACCACAACGGTATCGCACAAACCCCCCTACCAGACCACAAAGAAAACATGATACTGGCTAGGTCGGGGTGTCGATGCCGGGTTCTACCCAATCGTCGCCGGCTACGACCGGAACCACACCATGGTGTCCCTCCACGTTGACTTCCTTGTTGTGGGCGGGCACCCCTACGATCAGGCCACGCCCCACGTCACGGCGTCGACAAGCATGCCGGCGCTATGGAAGAATGGTGCGCGTGAAAGATTTTGACACCCTCTTACCGAACTCACCCACCGCAAACCCCGGATCCGGCACCGACCAGGCCATCGCCAAAGGCATCCACCATTTAGGCAAAAAGTCATCGAAGAAGCCGGCGAAGTGTGGATCGCCGCCGAATACCAAACCGACGATGAACCTCGCCGAAGAACTATCCCAACTCCCCTACTGGGCCCCAAAACCATCATGATCGCCTGTGGACTCACCCCCGCCGACGTTTACAAATACCTCTAAACAACCATGCTAAAAGTAGCTGCACCCAATAAAAGGCTCCTGTCGAGCCGCCTCACCATATTGTCCGAAGCCGCTACGCCAGCCGCAGCAACACAAAAATCCTCACCACCCTCGACAAAACCAACAACGTGGAATTCTTCTTCCTCCGCCCCAAAGAGCATCGCCATCTATGTCGCCGGCGGACACCTCGACATGGGCATCACTGGCAGAGACGCCGCAGACTCCCGCGCCGACGTGACCGAAGTAGCCCACCCTAGGGTTCGCGCCGCCACATTCCGCTACGCGCCCCGACACCGAAAACCTGACCATCCCCAACATAGCCGGCAAACGAGTCGCCACTTCCTACCCCAACCTGGTGCGCGCCGACCTGGCCCGCAGAGGCATCGACGCCACCGTTATCCGGTTAGACGGCGCCGTGGAAACTCCATCAAACCTCGGCGTCGCCGACGTCATCGCCGATGTGGTATCCACCGGCCGCACCTCCGCCAACACGGGCTCGCCCCCTTCGGGGAACCCCTCATCAACTCCGAAGCCATTGTTGTGGCCCGAACCGGCGCCGAAATCACCCCCGAAATGATCGTGCTGTTGCGGCGGATGGAAGGCATCCTCCACGCCCATAACTTCCTCATGCTCGACTACAACGTGGAACACCACCTGCTGGAACAAGCCAAAGCCATCAACCCCCGGCATATCCGGACCCCACCGTGTCCACTCGCCCTGGACAATTGGGTTGCCGTCCGCGCCATGGTGCCGAAACCCGAAGCCAACGCAATCATGGACCGCCTCGCCCACCTCGGGGCCCAAGCCATCCTCGCCACCGAAATCCGCATCGCACGCCTCTAAAGTCGACTACAGTAAAAAACTGTATCTGTTACCGCCGCGTGAAAAACGAGGTAAAAATGGCCAAGTCTGCCCCCAAAAAGGACGAAAAACCGCATTCAAGCCCCCAAAACCCACAAGTCCCACCCGGAAAGCAGGGATTTATTGGGGAAATGTGAAAGTATCCAACGAGCACTACTATGGTATCCACACCCTCCGGGCCATGGATAACTCTACATCTCCGGGAAAACCATCAACGCACGTACCCGACTTCCATCCGCGGCATGGTGCACAAGTGAAAAAGCCGCGGCCCTCGCCAACAGCGACCCACACCCCGCCCGCGATGCGACGCCATCGTGGGCATGCGACCAAATCTCCACCACGGCAGGTGCATGGACCAATTCCCCATCGACGTGTTCCAAGGCGGCGCCGGCAACCAGCCTCAACATGAACACCAACGCAGTCATCGCCAACCTCGCCCTCGAACACCTAGGCGAACCCGAGGGGCCTACGACATCATCAACCCCAACGATGAGTGTCAACATGTCCATCCACCAACGACGCCTACCCCACCGGCTTCCGGCTCGGCGTCTCACGCCTGCGTATGCAGCGACTCATCGAACGAATCGACGAGCTGCAACACGCATTCCACTGCAAAGCCGACGAATTCGTCGACATTCTCAAAATGGGCCGCACCCAACTCCAAGACGCGGTCCCCATGACCCTCGGCGACGAATTCAACGCATTCGCCCACAACCTGGCCGAAGAGCAAGCCATCCTCCGGGATGCCGCCGACCGACTCCTGGAAATCAACCTGGGGGCCACCGCCATCGGCACCGGGCTCAATACCCCAGCCGGCTACCGTCACCAAGTCACCGCCAATCTGGCCGAAGTCACAGGCCTGCCCGATCAAATCCGCCGCCGACCTCATCGAGGCCACCAGCGACACCGGCGCCTACGTGCTCGCCCACTCAGCGGTGAAACGCGCCGCCATGAAACTCTCAAAAATCTGCAACGACCTGCGGCTCCTAGCATCCGGGCCGACCGCCGGCCTGCACGAAATCAACCTTCCTGAACGACAAGCCGGATCCTCCATCATGCCGGCCAAAAGTCAACCCGGTCATCCCCTGAAGTCGTCGTCAAGTATGCTTCAAAGTCTTCGGCAACGACTTCACTCGTCTCAGCCGCCGAAGCGGCCAACTCCAACTCAACGTGATGGAACCCGCTATCGGCCAAGCCCTGTTCCGAATCCATTGAAATCCTCGCAACGCCGCCACCACCCTCCGGGAAAAATGCGTCAACGGGATCACTGCCAACCCGGGCGTATGCCGCAAATATGTGGAAAACTCCATCGGCATCGTCACCCACCTCCAACCTATCTCATCGGCCACCACAACGGCGACCTCATTGGTAAAGAAGCCGCCCGCACCGGCAAAATCCGTCCGCGACCTGGTCCTAGAAAAGGACTCTGGACGAAGCCACCCTCAACCAGGTGCTCTCCACCGAAAACCTCATGCACCCCATGTTTCGCGGCACCTCTGCTCGACAACTAACCCCACCACAACACCAAGGAGGAAAACCCCATGCCTACCGACGTCGAAATCGCCCAAGCCCACACCCTCGAACCCCATCACCATCGCCGCCCGCGCCGGCATCCCAGAACAATCCCTCATCCCCTACGGCACCACCAAAAAGCCAAAAATCGACATCACCACCACCCCCACCGAAACAACCGGGGCAAACTCGTCCTCGTCACCGGCATTTCCCTACCCCAGCCGGTGAAGGTGCAAATCCATCGTCCTCATCGGGCTTGCTGACGCCATCCGATCCGCCGGCTGCTCCGCCATCAGTAGCCATCCGGGAACCTCCCTCGGCCCAGTCATGGGCATCAGGCGGCGCTGCCGGCGGCGGCTACTCCCCAAATCGTCCCCATGGAAGACATCGTACCCTGCACTTTACCGGGGACTTCCACGCAATCACCGCCGCCAACAACACCCCTGGCGGCTGCGATCGACAACCACATCCACCAAGGCAACCAGCTCGGCATCGACCCGCGCCGGGTCCGTGGCAACGGTGCGTCGACGTCACATGACCGTAGCTCGACACGTGGTCACCGGCCCGGGCGGCAAAGCCCACGGGTGCCGGCCGAAACCGGGTTCACCATCACCGCCGCCAGCGAAATCATGGCGGTCCTCTGCCTCGCCACCGACCTGGCTCCGACCTGTTTCGGATCGCATCAGCCGCATGGTGCGTCGCCCAAACCTACGATGGGAAACCCGTCACCGCCGGTGACGTCAACGCCTGAGGCGCCCCTCACCGCCCTCCCTCAAAGACGCCATCAACCCCAACCTGGTGCAAACCCGCGGCACCCCCGCCTTCGTCCACGGCGGCCCGTTCCCAACATCGCCCACGGCTGCAACTCCCTCATCGCCACCTGCACCGCACTGGCGCACGCCGACGGTCCTCACCGAAGGCGGTTTCGGCCTCGACCTGGGGCGGAAAATTCTTCGACATCAAAGCCCGCGCCGGTGACCTCGACGTATCCGCAGTCGTGATCGTGGCAACAATCCGCTCCCCTGAAATACAACGGGGACTCGCCCGCTGACCAACTCACCACCGAAAACCTGACGCCCTCCAACAAGGCGTTGCTAACCTGGCCCGCCACGCGGAAAAACGTGCGCAAATTCGAGGCGGAACCAGTGGTGGCGCTCAACTCCTTCACGTCGGACACGGACGCTCGAAAAGCTGGCTCCCGACTGAGCTGGGCACCAATAACATCACCCTCGTGCCGTGCGACGTGTGGGCCCCACGGTGGGGCAGGAGCCACCAACCTGGCGGACGCGGTCCTTACCACCATCGACGCCGCAACCCCACTCTACGACCCCGCCGACGGCCTGGAAGCCAACATCACGCCACCATCGCTGGGAACTCTACCACGCCACCAGCGTGGAATTCACCAAACAAGCCCGGACCGGACCTGGCTCACCTTGCCGAAAACGGGTGGGACACCCTCCCGTGTGCATCTCCAAAACCCAATACTCATTCAGCGACGACCCTCACCCTCCCCGGCGCCGCCGAAGGCCACGTCCTCCACGTCCGGCAACCCCTGCCCGCATCGGGGCCGGCTTCATCGTGGCACTCACCGGAAAACGTTATGACCATGCCCGGGCTTCGCAAGACCGCAGCTGAAGGCATCGCCGTCTCAGACGGCGGGAAGATCACCCAGACTGTTCTAACTGCCACTTATCCCACGCCCGCTGGGATTCCATCCAGAAACTTTGAGTCTTGCCGGAAAAACCGCAGACATGCGCTTGGCAAGACTCAAAGTCAATTTCTCCGTGCCCGCAACCATCCCATTCACGGTCGACTCCGGCGCATATAATCGCTTCGCCGCATCATACTGACTCAACCTCATCGATTAAATAATCCTCCAACAAAATCCGGCCGGGGTGACGCGGAACCGGGTGATCTGCTGCGGCATAACAAAAACTCCAACCTAGCCAAAACACAACCTAACACCACCAAAGTTTAAAAACCCCACCCAAATTTCACCAGGTAGTTAGGGGCTTTACTCACCCTTAGGGAACGGTGAGTACCCCCAAACATTAAGCACAACCGTTGATGCGGGCACCACCCACAACTTGACGTCTCGCCCGAAACACCCCGCAGCGGAAATATCACCCAAAAATCTTCCCCCACAAATCCCCCAAATCCCGCTCAAAACTCAACTCCTCCCGCGACGGTGCAAGATACAGCGAATCCGCACCTCTAAATACATCAGCTGCAACTGGTGCGGAATCACCCCTGAGTCCGCCACCACACCAACGTCATAAAACCGCATCTGAAACTTAGCCTGCCCACTATACCGCGGCAATGGCTTCTTCCCAGTCTTATAATCCACCACCCGCACCTCACCAGTAGGTGCCACATCCACCCGATCAATAAACCCCCGCACCGGCACCCCATTCGGCAATACCGCATCCACAAACTTCTCACACGCCAACGCATCAAAAACCCTGCGGATTCTCCATCAAAAATAGCCCTTCAACAACGACCGGCACCCCACCAAAAACTCATATAGCACCTCTCCCTCCGGCACTAACTCCAGCAGCGACGGATCCTCCCCACACATATCCGCCGCACCCGGCCGCAACCGCTTCACCACCGCCGGATACGTCCGCTCAGGTCGCCCCACAAATGCATATCCTCCAAACACGCATGCACCAACGTGCCCCGAACCTGGGCCACAGTCTTCGGCTCCGGTAACTTATCAATCGCCCGAAACCGATACAACAACGGGCACTGCATATAATCATTCGCACGAGAAGGAGACAAGGCAAGACTCACCACCCAAGCTTACACTAGAACACCATGCCCGACGACTTCATCAACTTCCTCACTGCATCACCCAGCTCCTACCACGCCGCCCACACCGGCGCCCACCTCCTGCCCAAGCCGGATTCACCCACACACCGAAACCGACCCCTGGGACGCCCAACCCGGCAGCCACTACCTCATCTCGCGGCGGCGCCCTCATCGCCTGGCACATCCCCACCCAACTCCCCTACCAACCCAGCATTCCGCATCATCGGCGCCCACACCGACTCACCCGGATTCAAACTCAAACACACCCCCGACCACACCACCTACGGCTTTCAACCAAGCCGCAGTCGAAAATCTACGGTGGCCCCATCATCCTCCTCCTGGTCTCGACTCGCGACCTCAAACTCGCCGGCATCATCACCCACACCGACGGCACCACCCACCTCCACGAAACCCCACCACTGCTCCCGCATCCCCAACCTCGCCATCCACCTCGACCGCAACCCCACACTCGACTGACAACACCACACCACCCCCATCTACGGCACCACCACCCAACCAACCAGCATCCTCCCCACCAACACCTGCACCCACGACCTCATCACCGTCGACACCCAACCACCCGGCCGCCTTGGCACTGACCACAAACTCCTCGCCGCCGGCAGACCTCGACAACCCTCAGCTCCGTCTACCCAGCCATCACCGCACTCATCGACGCCGCCGAAGCCGCCACCGACATCCTCATCCTCGCCTGCTTCGACCACGAAGAAATCGGCTCCGCCACCACCACCGGCGCCGCCGGCCCCATCCTCAAGACACCCTCGAACGCACCGCCTATGCCCTCGGCCTCAACCTCGACGAAACCAAACGCGCCTACCAACGCTCCACCCTGCGTCTCCCGCCGACGCCGCCCACTCCATCCACCCCAACTACCCAACCCACCACGACCCCACAACTACCCACAACTAGGACACGGCCCCGTCCTCAAAATCAACGCCAACCACCGCTACGCCTCCACCGCTGAAACCCAAGCCCACTGGCTCAAACACTGCCCCTGAATCCCAACACTTCGTCAGCAACAACAACACTCCCTGCGGCACCACCATCGGCCCCATCACCGCCACCCGACTCGGCATCCCCACCGTCGACGTCGGCATCCCCCTGCTCAGCATGCACTCCGCCCGCGAACTCTGCCACCTCGACGACATCACCGCACTCCACAAAGCACTCACCAACTATCTGGTAGGTTAAACCCCATGGCATACTCAGGACCCTTCCAACCCGGCGACCGTGTCCAACTCACCGACCCTAAAACGCCGTCACCCTCACCATCACCCTCCAACCAGACGCCAAACTCTCCACCCACAAAGGCATCATCAACCACAACGACATCATCGGCGCTGACGAAGGAACCATCGTTACAAGCGAACAAGGCACCGAATACCTCTGCTTCCGGCACCTCCTCGTCGACCACATCCTCTCCATGCCCCGCGGCGCTGCCGTCATCTACCCCAAAAGACCCGCCCAAATCCTCACCGAAGGCGACATCTTCCCCGGCGCCCGCGTCCTCGAAGCGAGCGCCGGCTCCAGCGCCCCTCACCCATCTCACTCCCTCAGAGCAGTAGGGGACACCGGCCAAGTCATCTCCTACGAAATCCGCCCCGACCACCTCGAATACGCCGAAAAACGTCGACCAATACTTCGGCACCCGCCCACCCAACTGGGACCCCCCGCCTCGGCGACCTCCGCGCCACCACCCTCGACGACCTCGACGGCCAACCCGTCGACCGGGTCCTCCTCGACATGCTCGAACCCTGGGAATGCCTCACCGTCGCCAAACAACTCCTCGTCCCCGGCGGAGTACTCATGGCCTACGTCGCCACCGTGCCCCCAACTCATGAACGTCATGGAAGGCATCCGCGAACAACAATGCTTCACCGAACCCCGCGCCTGGGAATCCCTCGTCCGCGAATGGCGCGTCGAAGGACTCGCCACCCGACCCGAACACCGCATGAACGCCCACACCGCATTCCTCATCTGGGCCCGCCGCCTCGCCGACGGAGTCACACCCCCAGGCCGCAGCGCCGCGCCCGAAAAATAACCCCCACCACCGCTTATCGACCCCACCCGCACATAAGCTAAGGTGAAAACCATGCATTCTTCCGACATTGCTTGGATAAAAAGACCAATGACGAGCTGAAAACCCGCAACGCGAAACTCGCCGAACTACTCAAAGCATCCCGCGATAAACTCCAGGTCCTCCACCAACAATTAGAAGAACTCGCCGCACCCCCTCCACCTACGGCACCTACCTCGAACCCAGCCCCAACGGGAAAACCGCCGAAGTATTCACCGCCGGCCGCCTCATGCGCCTCGCAATCTCCCCCTCATCAACCCAGACGACCTGGTGCCCGGCATCCAAGTCCGACTCGGCGAAGCCCACGAAATAGTCGAAGCCTGCTCCTACACCACCACCGGGAAACTCGCCATCCTCGTCGAAATGATCGACCCCACCCGGGCCCCTCATCGTCGACCAACAGGGGAAGAACACGTCGCCCGCCTCGCCCACCCACTCGCAAACCCCACCAACCCCATAAACCGCCGCCCCTGCGCTGGGGACACGGTCCTGGTGGACCTCAAGGCCGGCTATGTGTTCGAAATCATTCCGAAAACCGAGGTGGCCCGCCCTGGTGTTGGAAGAAACCCCCGACGCAACCTACGCCGACATTGGGGATTAGACACCCAGATAGAACAAATCCACGACGCGGTGGAACTGCCCTTCACCCACCCGCAGCTGTACCGCGACTACCAGCTGCACCCCACCCAAGGGGTACTGCTGTATGGGCCGCCTGGCTGCGGAAAAACCCTTATCGCTAAGGCGGTGGCGAACTCCCTGGCCAGCCGGGTGGGTGATGGGGAATCCAGCTATTTCATCAACGTGAAAGGCCCCGAACTATTAAACAAACACGTGGGGAGACCGAGCGGCGGATCCGCCTCATTTCTCAGAACGGGCTAGGAACTCGCCGAAGCCGGCCGGCCCGTCATCATATTCTTCGACGAAATGGATTCCATTTTCCGCACCCGCGGCTCCGGGGTGTCCTCCGACATGGAAACCACCGTGGTGCCCCAACTCCTCACCGAACTCGACGGGGTGGAATCCCTCTCCAACGTTATTGTTATTGGGGCCACCAACCGGGAAGAACTCATCGACCCGGCTGTGCTGCGGCCCGGCCGGCTGGATGTGAAAATCCGGGTGGGCCGCCCCACGAAAAGACAACGCCAAAGAAATATTCGCCCGCCACCTGGACCAGTCCGTGCCCACGGCGAGACAGCGTCGACAAGCTCATCGAAGTAGCCTGCGAATACATGTATGCGGACCGGCCCCTATGTGGAACTCACCCTGGTCACCGGGGAAGTGGAAACCCTGCACTACCGGGATTTCATATCCGGCGCCATGATCGCCAACATTGTTGACCGGGCTAAAAAATCCGCCATCAAAGCCCACCTGGCCGGCGACCCCCGGGGCATCACCGCCGACCAGCTGCGCCAAGCCATCGACGCGGAAAACCGGGAAAGCGAAGACATGCCCAACACCGCCAACCCGGACGAATGGTCCCGCATCACCCACCGCACCCGGAATCCGGGTCGCCCACGCCCGCGTCATAGGAGGGAACTAACCATGATCTTCGGCACCGAAACCGAATACGGCATCAGCACCCCACACACCCCACACTCAGCCCCATCATCACCTCCACCCACGCCGTTGTGGCCTTCAGCCAAGGGCAAGGCGCTCGGTGGGACTTCTCCGCCGAACACCCCCTGCGGGACAGCCGTGGCTTCGACCTGAAACGCTACCGCACCGTTCCCGTCGTCGACCCCAACGCACTCAACATCGCCAACGTGGTATTAGAAAAACGGGGGCCGGTTCTACGTCGACACGCCCACCCCGAATACTCCAGCCCTGAAACCACCAACCCCTACCAAGCCCTGGTCTATGATGCGGCCGGCGACCACATTCTCCGCACCGCCGTCGAACGAGTGGCCGCATTCACCAGCCGTAACCACTCCATCCTCGACCACCACGACCCCTGCCCACCCCTGAAAATCTACAAAAATAATGTGGACGGTAAAGGCGCCAGCTACGGCAGCCACGAAAAACTACCTGTACCACCGCACCACCGACTTCGACACCCCTCGCCCAAGCGCTCATACCGTTCTTCGTCGCCCGCCAAATCATCTGCGGCGCCGGCCGCGTCGGCAAGGAGAGCACGGTGAAACCCCGGCTACCAAATCTCCCAACGCGCCGACTACATCGAACAAGAAATCTCCTCGAAACCACCCTCAACCGGGGCATCATCAACACCCGCGACGAACCCCACGCCCGCACCAACACCTACGGGCGCCTCCACGTCATCAACGGTGACGCCACCATGACCCACCACTCCACCCTCCTGAAACTCGGCATGACCGGCCTCATCATCGACGCCATCGAAGCCGGCACCGACTTTAGCGACCTCCAACTCGCAAACCCCGTCGCCGAATTCCGCAACGTTTCCTACGACCTCACCCTCACCCACCCCCTCACGCTTGTCGACGGCCGACACCTCACCGCCCTGAAATCCTCACCGAATACCACAACCGGGTCACCCCCGACCACCTCATCCACCCCCTCTGGCACACCATCATGACCGACCTCAAAACCGGCGGATGGCAAGCCTGCGCCAACCGGCTCGACTGGTGCGCCAAATACGCCCTCATCACCTCCTACCTCAACCGGGGCCTTACCATCACCGACCCCAAAAATCCAACTCATCGACCTCCAATACTCCGACATTGACCCCGCAAAAAGCCTCTACCATGCCCTCGTCCGCAACCACCGCATGGAAACCATCGCCCCTGAAACTGAAAATCCTCGCAGCCGCCACCAACCCCCAGAAGACACCCGCGCCTACTTCCGCGGCAAACTCATCCACCACATACCCCACCTCATCGACGCCGCCAACTGGGAAGCCATCACCGTCTTCGGCCATACCATCCCCATGCCCGAAGTCACCACCCATACCAAACAACAAACCGACCCCTCCTCGACCTCCTCCCAGACAACATCCCCTGCATTCATAGTACCCTCAACAACAACGGAATGGTGAACTAACATGCCACAAACCCACATCAACACCCCCAACAACAACGACGACGACACCACCCCCGAAACCACCACCGGCGGCCAAACCCACATCAACACCTCCGGCGTCGACGACCTCCTCGACGAAATCGACGGCCCTCGAAACCAACGCCGAAGACTTCTGTCCGCTCCTACATCCAAAAAGGCGCAATAAATGACCCACACCCGCCGCATCATGGGCATAGAAACCGAATACGGCATCACCGCCACCACCCCCGGCACTGCCAACCACCCCCTCAGCCCCGACGAAATCGCCCGCGTCCTCTTCCGCCCCATCAACCACCCAATGGGGCAGCTCCAACATCTTCACCCACAACGCATCCCGCCTCTACCTCGACGTCGGATCCCACCCCGAAATCGCCACCGCCGAATGCGACAACCTCACCCAACTCATCACCTACGACCGGGCCGGCGACGAAATCATCAACAACCTCGCCACCCAAGCCGAACAAACCCTCAAAACCGAAGGCATCAACACCAACGTCTGCCTTTTTAAAAACAACCTCGACTCCGCCGGCAGCTCCTACGGCTGCCACGAAAACTACCTCATCGACCGGAAAATCGTCCTCAAAAACCCTAGGACACCCTCCTCCCATTCCTCATCACCCGCCAACTCATCTGCGGCGCCGGCAGCATCAGTACTGATGGCACCTACCAATTCTCCCAACGCGCCGACCACGTATGGGAAGGCGTGTCCTCCGCCACCACCCGATCCCGACCCATCATCAACACCCGCGATGAAGCTCACGCCGACACCCACCGCTACCGCCGCCTCCACATCATCGTCGGCGACTCCAACCTCGCCGAACCCACCCTCGCCCTCAAAATCGGCAGCACCACCCTCATACTCGAAATGATCGAAGCCGGGTTCCCCAACCCACCCCACCTCGAATTCGCCAACAACATGGCCGCCATCCGCACCATATCCCGCGACCTCACCGGCCAAACCCCATTCCCACCACAACCGGCACCACCACAACCGCCCTCGAACTCCAACAACGCTACCTCGACGCCGCCACCGAATGGCTCACCCACCGTGAAGAAACCGGCGGCACCACCAACACCGAACTCACCCACACCCTCAACCTCTGGCACACCACCCTCAACGCCATCAAAACCGGCGACATCACCACCATCGACCACGACATCGACTGGGCCATCAAACTCAACCTCCTCACCACCTACCACACCACACTCGGCCTCAAACCCCACAACTATAACCACCCCAAACTCCACCAACTCAACCTCGCCTACCACGACATCCGCCCCGGCCGCAGCTTTCCACCGACTCCTCGAAACCAAAAACCGCATCAACCGCATCACCACCCTCCCGAAACCGTCACCCACGCCACCACCAACCCACCACTCAACCACCCGCGCCGCCCTCCGCGGCACCTTCCTCCACCACGCCACCTACCACCACGCCCCCTTCGCCGTCGACTGGCTCCGACTCAAAATCAACCAACCCGAACCCCAAATCGTCGAACTCACCGACCCTTCGCCAACACCGACCCCCGAGTCGACGAACTCATCAAATACCTCGAAACCCACAGCCACTATTATCAAGAACCATGAACACCCCCGCCGCAACTACCACCTCGAACGCCTCACCAACCTCACCTTCGCCTTTCCCTCAACGCCGCCCAAACCTCAGCGGCGAACTCACCCTCGACTACATACGCACCCACATCACCGGCTACGCCAAAGACAACCACGGCAACCCCCTGATCCCCTGAAGCCACCCTACAAAACCTCGTCTACCGCGACCTAGGCAGCCCTCATCCGCGCCGGCGTCCCCTCGAAATGTACAAAATCCGGCGACAACACCATCTGGCGACTCCGCGCCGACGACTACGAACTCCAGAAATCTCCTTCACCCCAGAAGAAGCAACCACTCCTCGGACTCGCTGGCAAAATGGGACAAGGCGACCAACTCGCCACATTCTCCCGCTCCGCTGGACCAAAAATCGCCGCCAGCGGCGCCGGCACCCACCTCACACCCACACCAATATTCACCCCCATCAACGACTGGAACACCCTCGGCGCCCACGACCTCGACCTCATCACCAAAGCCTGCGCCACCAAACAACGCATCAGCTTCTACACCAACGCACCTCCGCCAGCGACTACACCGAACGCTGGATGGACCCCTGGGAATCGTCACCAACCGCGACCGCCTCTACCCTCGTCGGCCACGACCTCGACCGCGACGCCCCCGCAGCTTCCGCATCACCCGAATCAGCGAACTCGAAATCCTCAACCCCTGAAAACCACCGACCTCGAACCCTACGGACCCCTTCCACGAACCACCACCAGACACCAACCTCCAACAACTCGTCATCAACCAACTCAGACAAGGCATGACCCTCGTCGACGCCACCCTCACCATCGAACCCGGCAAAGCCGACGTCCTCCGCAGCCGCGCCCACCAACAACCGACGGCACCTACAAACTCATCGACGTCGACGCCGACTGGCTCATCCGACAAGCCGTCGCACTAGCCCCAGCCGCAATCGTCACCGAACCCCAAGAAATAGTCACCCAAATCATCAACCTCCTCCACCAAAGGAACCCACCATGGCCAGGCCTAAAACCAAAAGCACCACCGACATCGTCCGCATGCTCAACCTCCTCCCATACTTCCAACAACACCCCGGCTGCTCCACAATGGAAGCCGCAGTCGACCTCGGACTCGACCCCGCCACCATCATGGACGACCTCAACCGCCTCTTCTGCTGCGGCATCGGCGACATGCCCGACGAACTCGTCGACCTCGACCCCCAACGACAAGCCGTACAAATATACGACGCCCAAGGCATGGACAAACCCCTCCGACTCACCCGCACCGAAGCCGGCGCCCTCCTCCTCGCCCTCGAATCACTCGAATCCATCCCCGGACTCGTCGAAAAGCACGCCGTACGATCCGCCGCCACCAAACTCCGCACCATCATGCGCAACGAAACCCGCGGCGTCTTCGACTCCGAAGCAATCACCGACACCCCTGACGAACCCCACCATCACCACCCTCCGCACCGCCCTCGAACAAGGACACCAAATAACCCTCGACTACTACCACCGCAACCGCGACGACATCACCCACCGCACCCTCTCACCAACCCGAATCTTCTCCACCGACGGCCAAACCTACCTCCACGCCTACGACCACCACATCAACGACCACCGCATCTTCCGCACCGACATGATCCACAACATCACCATCACCACCACCCCAGCCGAACCCCACACCACCACCCTCCACTTCGACACCAACGACCCATTCAGCCTCACCCACGCCACCGAAAAAGCCACCATCACCATCAACCCCAACGCCAACTGGCTCGTCGACACCATCCCCTGCGACATCGAAACCATCAACCCAGACGGCACCATCACCGCCACCCTCCCCTCGTATCTCCAAGAATGGCTCACCCAATTCGCCCTCAGCCACACCGACCACATCACCGTCACCGAACCTGCCACAATTGCACATACCATCCGCCAACGGGCTAAGGTGGGCTTGGCAGCGTATCATCAAAGCCAAACCAAAAACCAAAACGAAAGGACAACAACATGCCGGAGTATGGGAATGGGTCATCATCGCCGTCGTCGTCATCATCTTCTTCGGAGCCAACAAACTCCCTGACGCCGCCCGCTCACTAGGCCGCTCCATGCGCATATTCAAATCAGAAGTCAAAGAACTCAACAAAGAAAAACAACACCACAACCACCAACACCGAAACCCCCACCACCCCTGATAACACCACCGACACCCCCAAAAAAGACCAAGCCTAACCAACCCCCACCACCAACCCCATGACAAAAACCACAGAACCCAACCGGCGACATGACCCTGGTCGAACACCTCAAAGAACTCCGCCGCCGCGTCATCATCGCCCCTCATCGCCTTCGCAATCGGCACCATCATCGGGTTCATCTGGTACGGAACATCCCCCTCACCTATCCCCACACTCGGCGACATCCTCCGCGGCCCCTACTGCTCACTACCAGCAGACAAACGCGCCGCCTTCACCCTCGACGGCGAATGCCGACTCATCGCCACCATGCCATTTGAAGCATTCTCCTCCGACTCAAAAATCGGATCCCTCGCCGGCGCCGTCCTCTCATCACCCATCTGGCTCCTACCAACTCTGGGCCTTCATCACCCCCGGCTCCACAAAAACGAAAAACGCACCACCACCATATTCGTCACCATCGCCGTCACCCTCTTCACCGCCGGCGCCACCCTCGCCTACTTCGTCGTCCACTACGGCCTAGAATTCCTCCTCACCATCGGCGGCGAATTCCAAGTCACCGCCCTATCCGGCGAACGCTACTTCAACTTCCTCCTCGCCCTCCTCATCATCTTCGGCGTCAGCTTCGAAGTCCCCCTCGTCATCGCCATGCTCAACATCGTCGGCATCCTCCCATACGACATGGTCAAAAACAAACGCCGACTCATCATCGTCATCCTCTTCATCTTCGCCGCCATCATGACCCCCGGCCAAGACCCATACTCCATGCTAGCCCTCGCCCTAGCACTCACCCTCCTCGTCGAACTCTCCCTCCACTCACCCGCATCAACGACAAACGCCGAGGACGCAACCGCCCCGACTGGCTCAACACCGACGACGAACACGCCTCACCCCTCACCACCCCAACCAAACCCCCAACCCACAACCCACCCAAAAACAACCTATAAATAACCCCACAAACTTCGACGACATCATCTAGTAACCTATAAATTATGCACCTAGACGAATTCCGCCCACCTCAAATTCCCCTCGACGAATTCCAACACCAAGCCTGCCAAGCCGTCGAAAACGACCACGGCGTCCTCGTCTGCGCCCCCACCGGCGCCGGCAAAAACCATCATCGGCGAATCTGCCGTCAGCCCTCGCCCTCTCCCGAGGCACCAAATGCTTCTACACCACCCCCATCAAAGCCCTCAGCAACCAAAAATACCACGACCTCGTAGCAGCACACGGCCCAGAAACCATCGGCTCCCTCACCGGCGACACCACCATCAACCACAACGCCGACATCCTCGTCATGACCACCGAAGTCCTGCGCAACATGATCTACGCGCAATCACCCACCTTCGACCGCCTCACCCACGTCGTCATGGACGAAATCCACTACCTCTCCGACAAAACCCGCGGCAGCGTCTGGGAAGAAATCATCCTTGGCCTCCACGACTCCATCAAAATCATCGGACTCTCCGCAACAGTCAGCAACTCCGAAGAATTCGGCCACTGGCTTACCACCGTCCGCGGCAACACCGACATCATCGTCACCGACCACCGACCCGTCCCCTCAACCAATGGATGCTCGTAGGCACCACCCTCCACCCACTCTTCGAACCCAACACCACCACCCTCAACCACCAACTCGCCACCCACATCAACAAAACTCGAACACACCTACCAAGACAACCACCCCACCTTCCGCACCTGCAGCACCAACCCCAACCACACCACACAACCACTCAAAACCCAACTCACTGACCCTCGGCCGACCCGAAGTCACCACCATCCTCGCAGCCAACAACATGCTGCCAGCCATCACCATCTTCTCCCGCATCGGATGCGACAGCCCTCGCCCAATGCCTCCGCTCCCGCATCAACCTCACCACCCCAGAAGAAACCAACCGCATCAAACACATCATCGACACCAACATCACCACCATCCCCGAAGAAGACCTCAAAGTCCTCGGCTACCGCAACTGGCGCACTGCCCTCACCCGCGGCTTCGCTGCCCACCACGCCGGCATGCTCCCAGCCTTCCGCCACATCGTCGAAGAACTCTTCGTCAACGGCCTCTCAAAGTCGTCTTCGCCACCGAAACCCTCGCCCTCGGCATCAACATGCCCGCCCGCACCGTCATCCTGGAAAAACTCGTCAAATTCGACGGCGAAGGACACGTCGACCTCACACCCGGCCAATACACCCAACTCACCGGACGCGCCGGGCGGCGCGGCATCGACGATCCTCGGCAACGCCGTAGTGCAATGGTCACCAGCAATGGACCCCAACAAGTCGCCAACCTCGCCTCAACCCGCACCTACCCACTGGTATCAACATTCACTCCCGGCTACAACATGAGCGTGAACCTGCTGAAAACCATGGGATTTACGGCAGCCCACCACCCTGCTGGAAATGTCATTCGCACAGTTCCAAGCCAACAAAAAGCATCGTGGGGCACGCCCACCGGGTCGAAAAAGGCCGAACAACGGGTGCGGGAACTGGAACAGCAGCTGAAGAAGAGCTAGCAGCCCGGCAGGTTCCCAGCGAACAACCACTGGCGGAATTCCTGGAATACATGCAACTGCAGCGGGACCTGAGCCTGGAGGAGCGGAACGCGAAAAAGCTCCGTATCCGCCAGCGCCGGGAGGCAGTGACCGCGGTGCTGTCGAAGGTGCGGGTGGGGATGTGCTCGCCCTGTCCACGAAGAAACGGCCGGTGTTGGCGGTGGTAGTGAAGGCCCCGGGCCGGCCGGCGGATCCCCGGGTGGGCATCATCATGGAGTCCGGCTGGCGGGGGACCGTGGAGGTGGATGACTTCGCGGTGCCGCCGAAGGTAGTGAGCCACATGCGGTTGGGTGGCTACCACAAGGCTATGGACACCAAGCAGGGTGGTGAAAAACCTGAAGAAGTACGCGCATTCCCGGCCGAAAAAGCTTCGGGCGGCCACCACGGATAAGCTCACGAAGAAGGCCCTGGCGCTGCATGCGGCGGTGCGGGGACACCCGGTTCGGTATTGGCAGCAGGTGGATGATTTAACCCAGATTGGGCACGACATTATTCGGGCACGCACCGAAGTGGATAAATTGCACGCAACTGTTGATGCGTCGGTTGACACGTTGGGGAAGGAATTCGACCGTATCCTGGGGTTATTGGCGGAGCTGGACTATGTGAGTACGTCGACGGTGACCGTAATAACCCTCGCGTGTCTGAAGAAGGGAGCGGTTAGCGCTCATCCACAGCGAATGTGATCTGTTGGTGGCCCAGTGCTTGCGCCGCGGCATTTGGGATGGTCTTGACCTCTGCGGAGCTGGCGGGGGTGGTGAGCCTCTGCACGTTTGAGAATCGGCGGGAGACCCGGGGAGCCGATTGGGGCGACGGATGCCATGGCCGATGCTATGGATAACACGATCCGGCTGGGAGGAGCTGCACAGTGATGAGCGGCGGCATCAGCTTCCCTGAGACCCGTTACCCGGATTCGGGGTTTGCGTTGGCGATTCACCAGTGGGCGGCCGGGGGCGCCGTTGGGGTATTGCATGGCTGCCGCGGCGGAGTGTGGTGCCGAGCTGACCCCCGGTGATTTTTGTGCGGCAGGCCCGGCAGGGTGGTTGACCTGCTGGAGCAGGTGCGGAAGACCGGCCATCACGAGGACACGATTTGGGCGGCCCGGCACGCGGTTGATGCTATTCGCCGGGGTGTGGTGGCAATCGGTGCATAGCCGCCCGGATTTCGCCCAGGTGCGGGCTGATGAGCGAGATGGTGGCCACCCCCAGGTTTTTGCCGTAGGGGTCGAGGATGAGCGATTGCAGCCCCACCAGTTGGTTGTTGACCATGACTGGTCCGCCGGAGTCGCCGGGGATTGCGGGGTTATTGGGTTGAGCGGATTACGAGTGCGTGCCGCACTCTAGTGTGATAGTTTTTCCCGATGACCTGCGGGAATTTAAACCATATGGTTCCGGGGCGTTGTTGGGGTTTTCCACCGCCCATGCCGTAGCTGATGGTGGGGGTGCCGCGGGTGAGCGGGGGTAGTGATGCGGCTGTGGGTAGGGGAGTGGGGGTGATGGTGGGGTGGTCGGCTTCCATGATGGGGCGGGCGAGCCGGAGAACGCTGATGTCGGTGGTGGCGAGGTCTATCCAGCCGGAAACTTTACGATTCCAGTGGTCGCCGAAGATGAACATGTCACCGGCGGTGCGGTGGCGGAGGAAGTGGCGGGCGGTCAGGATGAAGTAGGGGTCGATGAGTACGCCGGAGCAGTAGCCGGTTGGGGTGTGGACCCGTACCAAAGAAGACAACATAGTTACGGATAATGCCATGAGTGATTCAGTTTCGGTATTGACGTATTCGGGTCAGGTTACGGCGGGCGCAGGAGTTGTGTTTCCGCCGGGGGTTGGCGGGGTTGGTGCTTGGCCCGGGAGCAGTTGGCGTATTTGACCGGGTTGCGGTTTGATACGCATGAGCGGTTTTCGGCGCTGGTGGTTCCGGCCGTGGGGAGATCCGGCTGGTGCTGCCAGTGGTGGATCGGGATGTGACGCCTGAAGAAAGGTTGGGAATCAAAGTAGAAACCTGGGTGGATGGTTCGTCACCGTATGATTTGGTACCGACTGGTCGCATAGGAGTGGGGGCGGAATTGGTTGCGAGTCATGTGCTGCGGCTGATGCCGGGGCGGGAGTTGGTGTCGGCCACTGAGGTACTCGCAGAATTATTTGTGAGTAAAGAGAAACTAGAACTTGAAGAGTTACGGCGAGCCGGCAAAGCACCGACCGCGTGCATGCACAGGTCCCGCAGTTGCTGCGTCTGGGGCGCACTGAGCGGGAGGTTGCAGCGGATCTTTCCCGGCTTATCCTTGAAGAACATAAAAAGTTGATTTCGTCATCGTGGGCTCTGGGCCAAACGGTGCGAATCCGCATCACGAGTTTTCGGATCGCATTCTTGGATTGGGGATATGGTGGTGGTTGATATTGGGGGTTCGTTGCAGTCGGGTTATCATTCGGATTGCACGCGCACGTATGTTGTGGGTGGCCCCGGCGCGGTTCCGCGCATGTACCGAAAGTGCTTTACGACGCCCAGGCGGCCGCGGTGCGGACGGTTCGCCCGGGGGTGACGGCTGAGTCGGTGGATGCTGCCGCCCGGGAGGTGATTTCGGCGGCTGGCTTTTGGGGAGTTTTTCATTCACCGGACGGGTCATGGGATTGGGTTGTCGCTACGAGGAGCCGTTTATTGTGGCGGGAAACACCATGGAGTTGTTGCCGGGGATGGCGTTTTTCTGTCGAGCCGGGGATTTATATTCCGGGGGAGTGGGGCCCGGATTGAGGATATTGTGGCGGTGACTGAGGATGGGTGCGAGCTCATGAATAATCGGCCGCGGGAGTTGTTATAAATTGCGGCGTGTTCGGTCTGGCGTGCGATGCGGTGGGGAGATTACGGCTAGACTCATTCGATATGACCGAACCACATGTCCAGATTCGTAGTGATGTTGATGATTCCGCTGTAACCGATAACGCTGTATCCGTGGTGGGGTTGTCGGCGATGGGCATGAGCGAGTTGGGGGCGACCGCGGTGGCTGTGTTGCGGGATGCGGATGTCATTTTGGGGTCGTGGCGGCAGTTGAATCTGTTGTCGGATGATATTACGGCGGAGCGGCGGCCGTGGCCGTCGCCGATGTTGCCGGCGTTGAACCGGATTTTTGGGGAATTGTCGGGGAAGAAGATAGCGGTGTTGGCCAGTGGGGATCCCATGTTTCATGGTATTGGTTCGACGTTGCGTCGTAAGTTTTCCGCATATGTCTATCGTGGTGTATCCGCATGTGTCGTCGGCGTCGCTGGCGTGTGCCCGCTTGGGGTGGGCTGTGAACCGCACGGGGTGTATTCCTTGGTGAATCAGGGTGGTGGAGTCGCTAGTGTTGCCGATTGAGGCGGGGCAGCTGTTTTTGGTGTTGGGGCGGGACGATAAGACCTCGATGGAGATTTGCCCAGTTGTTGCTGAGTATGGGGCAGCCGGATGCCCGGGTGGAGATTCTGAACGATTTGGGGTCGAAGGTGGAGGCGCATTCGGTGGGGTCGAGCGCGCAGCCCGCCCCAGGTGGTGAGTGTGTTGAATGTGATTGCGGTGGTGCCGCAGCGGCAGGGGTGGGCCTCGTACCCCAGGGTTGCCGGATTCCGCGTTTTCGCATGATGGCCAGTTGACCAAGTCGCATATTCGGGCGTTGACGGTGGCGGCCTTGGCGCCGCGGGAGGGGAAACCTTGTGGGATATTGGGGGTGGGGCTGGCAGCGTGGCGATTGAGTGTTTGCGGGCCACGAATACGGGCAAGGCAGTGTGTTTTGAGGCGGATGAGATTCGTCGGGGCGGATCCTGAAGAATGCTCGAAAATTAGGGAGGGCACACCGGCTGGCGGTGCAGGGTGCAGCGCCGGATAATTACACGTCGGTGCCAGATAATCCGGATGTGATTTTCATTGGTGGCGGGTTGACCATGCTGGGAGTGTTTGCGGATGCGTGGAATCGCCTAAAGGTTGGGGGCCGGATGGTTATTAATGCGGTCACGATTGAGTCGGAACAGCAGCTATGGCAGTTGAAACAGCGCTATGGTGGTGAATTGGTGCGGTTGAGTGTGGCGAAGGAGCATCGGATTGGTTCGTTTGTCGCGTTTCAGCCGGCGCTGCCGGTCACCCAGTGGGTGGCCACGAAGCAAACTGACTGTGACGTAAGTCAAGGAGAGTGGTCGTAGTATGACCGTGTATTTTATTGGTGCCGGCCCGGGCGCGGCGGATTTGTTGACGCTGCGGGCCGATCGGCTGATTCGTACGTGTGACATGTGTTTGTATGCGGGTTCGATAGTGCCGGATGAGGTGTTGGCGCATACCCCGGAGGGTGCGGAGGTGATCAATACTGCTCGCATGCCGTTGGAGAGATTATAGCGACGATTATTCGGGCGGATTCTGAAGGAAAGAATATTGCCCGCCTACACTCGGGCGACCCCACATTGTATTCGGCTGTCGCGGAGCAGATACGGCGGCTGACGGAGCAGGGGATAGCTTATGAGATTGTGCCGGGGTGCCAGCGTTTTCGGCGGCTGCGGCGTCGTTGGGCCATGAGTTGACGGTGCCGACGGTGGGGCAGACGGTGATTTTGACTAGAGTGTCGGGTCGGGCGTCAGCCATGCCGGAGGGGAGGATTTACCCACGTTGGGGGCGTCAGGGGCCACGATGGTGATTCATTTAGCGGCGCACGATATTCGCTGGTGGTGGCGGAGTTGACGCCGAATTATGGACCTGATTGTCCGGTGGCGGTGGTGGCGTTTGCATAGCCGCCCGGCGGAGGTGATTGTGCGGGGTACGTTGGCGGATATTGCGGAGCAGGTGGAGTTGGCGGGGATTACCCGCACCGCGGGTGATTATTGTGGGTCGGGTGTTGCAGGCGACGGAGTTCCCGGATTCATTTTTTTGTATTCCGATGATCGGCCGCGTGATGATGAAGGGCGTACTATACCGTGCATGCATTAATTTTTGGGTGGTACTCATGAGGGCCGGGAGTTAGCCCGGTTGCTTGTCGACGCTGGGTGGTATGTGACTAGTTCGCTTGCTGGTCGGGTTGCGGCGCCACGCCTGCCAGTGGGGGAGGTGCGGGTTGGTGGTTTTGGTGGGCCTGCCGGTTTGACCCGGTGGCTTATGGGTAGTCAGATTGATGTGATTATTGATGCCACTCACCCGTTTGCGGAGCGGATTTTCGTATTCCGCGGCGGAGGCCTGCAAATGCTACCGGGGTGCCGCTGATAGCATTGCACCGGCTGGCGTGGACGCCGGAGCCGCGGGATAAGTGGATTCTGGTCCAGTCCATGGCAGAGGCGGCCCGGATTGCGCCTCAGCAGTTTCATCACGTGTTTTTGACGATTGGCCGGCAACAGTTGGCCCCGTTTGCTGATGATCCGCATAATTTATATGTGATTCGGGCGGTGGAGCCGCCGCAGGTAGGTGTTGCCGAAGCGGAATCGGGTGATTTTGTCCCGTGGCCCGTTTACTGTGGCGGATGAGAAGAAGCTGATGCGGGATAATCAGATTGATTGTGGTGACATAAAAACCCGGGGCGAGTTAACTCGTGCGAAGTTAGTCGCCGCCCGGGAGTTGGGGATTACGGTGATTATGGTGCAGCGCCCCCAGTTGCCGAAGGTGAAAACGGTGGTGCACACCCCGGCGGAGGTGCTGCAGGTGCTGTCAGATTCTGTTTAGATGTGGAAGAAGTTGTACACGGCTACCCGCAGCGGCCCAATGACCAGGCCGATGACACTCATGACGCCGAGGATGAGTACCGCGGTTTGGATGGTGGGGTTTTTGCCGCTCAAACCAAGCTTCGGATTTGGAGCTGCCGTCGCCGACTTTGAGTTTTTCACCTCTGCGGAGCCTGAGGAATTTCTTCGTCACACCCGGCACGCCGGCGGTGGGTGCAGGTCCGTGTTGTTGTTTTCCGACGATAACCCGTTCCCTTGGGCGGAGCCTTCTTCTTGTTTGGAAGAGAGTGATTGCTCAGCGGAGGTTGCCCTGGTCGGCGCTGCCGGTGTTGGGGCGGCGTAGGCGGCGGTGGTACCGGTAGCAATCAGGGCAGTGGTGGTTGCAACGATGAGAGCGCGGGTGATCTTCATGCGAAACAAAAACGAGTCCTCCTCGATGGACAAAAATTCAATAAGAAAGTTATTGGATGAGACTAATACAAACTTAGTTCACTAGCCATATCGTCGAGAAGTAAAGACCTGTTTCATCCCCTCATCGGTGCCCACACCCGCTTGGTATGTGCGGGTGGTTGAGGCGCCGATGATGAGCATGGTTTGCATGTCAACCACGGACGGATCGAAATCAGCAAGAGTGGTAACGGTGACTTGTTCGTGGTTGCTACCCACCGCCCGCGCCACGATAACGGGGTAGTGGGAGCCCTGATATTCCGCCACGATTTTCTTGAGGATGGCCACTTTGATCGCGGCGTTCTTTTGGACGCCGGGTTGTACACGGCGAACGCCATGTCGGCGCCGGCGAGTGCCCGCACCCGGTTTTCCACCACTTCGAATGGTTTTAGCCGGTCCGAGAGGGAGATCATGCCGAAGTCGTGCCCGAGTGGGGCGCCCACCCGGGACGCCACCGCCTGGGCCGCGGTCATGCCCGGCACGATCCGCACCGGCACGTCCCGCCATTGGTCGTCGTCGGCGGTTTCGATCACGGCTGCGGCCATGGCGAACACCCTGGGGTCCCCGGAGGACACCACCGCCACCCGCCGGCCGCGTTTGGCCAGGTCCAGGCCATGGCGGCCCGTTCCGCCTCCACCTTGTTGTCCGACGGGTGCCGTTTCTGTCCGGCCCGGTGCGGTACCCGGTTGACATAGGTGGAGTAGCCAACAATGTCGGTGGCGTGGGCGAGTTCCATGGTGGCTTCCGGCGTGATCCATTGGGGGAGCCCGGACCCAGGCCCACAACCACGACTTCGCCGCGTGGCTTATCGCCGGCGGGGATCGCGTCGGTGGCGTCGATTCCCCCGGTGGATGGCACGACCGCCACCGCGAAATAGGGGATGGTTTCCGGGTCGGCGGCTAGCACCGGGATAATGGTTTTCGTCGGTCATGCTGGCCCGCACCACAACATAAGCTTTGCTGGGCCATGCCGGCGTCGATGAGGGCCTGTTTCACCTGGGAAGGTTCGCCCCGGTTTCATGATGACGGCGCAGTCTGTGTCCCGCAGTCGGGCGGTCAAAAACCGCCTGGTCCAGGGTTCCCGGCAGCACCGTGAGTATTTCTTCTTCCTCGCACAAAGGTTGGCCGAGCGCGTCGGCGGCTGCGGTGATGGAGGGAATGCCGGGGATGATGGTGCTGGGGAATTGTTCCGCCAACACCCGGTGCAGGTGCTGGTAGGAGCTGTACAGCATGGGGTCGCCCAGGGTGAGGACGGCCACGGTTTTGCCGGCCGCCAGGTGGGCGGCAAGCCGGGTGGTGGCCTCCAGGTAGAAGTCCGCCATGGCGCCGGCGTAGCCACCGGGGTGGTCGACAATGCCGGTGGTGACGGGGTATTCCAACAGTTCCAGCTCGTGGTTGTCACTGAGGTAGTTGGTGGCGATGGTTTTCGCGGCGGATACTCCACCGGGTCGGGCGTGGAAGGCGATCACGTCGGCGGTTTGGATGGCCTTGACCGCTTTGATGGTGAGCAGTTCGGAGTCGCCGGGCCCAACCCCAACGCCGATGAGGGTACCGGTAGGTGGCTGTGTCATGGTTGTTCTAGGATCTCTTTTTCGGTGGCGAGGGCGTTGATGGCGGCGCAGGTGATGGCCGAGCCGCCTCGACGCCCGTGGACGGTAAGGAATTCGGTGCCGACCGCCGTGGCGGCGGAAGCGAGTGCTTGTTTCGATTCCGCCGCCCCAATGAATCCCTACGGGGATGCCGAGGATAGCTGCGGGGCGGGGGCGGGTCGGGTCCGCCAGTAACCAGTTCAGGAGGTGAAACAGGGCGGTGGGGGCGTTGCCGATAGCCACCACTGCGCCATCGAGGTGGGGTTCCCACAGTTCCACGGCGGCGGCGGTGCGGGTGGTCCCTAACTGTTTCGCCAACCCCTGGAACCCGATTGTCGCGGAGGAAGCATAGTGCCTCGTTGTTGTGGGGGAAGTCGGGACCTAGTGATGCCGGAGTGCACCATGAACACATCCGTGAGGATGGGTTTGCCCTGCGCCAGCGCCGTCCGGGCGGCCGTCACCAGGTGCGGGGAGAACTCGATGTCGCGCGCCAGGTCAGTTTGCCCTGCCGCGTGGATCATGCGCACGGCAACTTCGCGCATGATCCGGTGAACGCGCCAAGGTCGGCCTCGGCGCGGATGAGGGCAAAATGACTGGCGGTAGATTTCATTACCGTCGGTGAGATATTCAAACATGTTTTCTATCGTTGGTGGGTGATGAGGTATTCGCCTTCGGCAACGGCCAAATATTCGGTGTGGGCGACCCGGGATGCCCGCACCGGCGATCACAGCCGGAGAAATGCACCAGGCCATCGGGAATATTATAGCACTGTTCTATGAGGGCCACGGCATCGTCGTGGGTGTGCGACTTGATTTCGCGCACCCGGGGAGCCCCGGTGCAGGCGGTGATGCGCAGCCAGGGGAGTCCGCGTCGAAAATAAGTCCGAGCGGGGCGAGCGCCTTAATGGCGGCTTCGGCGTGGGATTCGTCAAGGTCGTGGATGACAAGTGACGCCCACGGGGTGATGGTGGTTTCCGCGCCCAGGGTGGCGAGCATGGCGGCGACGGCGGCGGGGAAGAACCCGAACCGCAGCCCGGCGCCCAAAGTAACGCGCCCGTGATCGTTATCGATCCAGCCGATGGGGCGCTGGTGGTTTCCGGCACGGTGGGCAGCTCATCCAGCTTTTCGACGGCAAACGCTTCGGCAATGTCAGTCAGGATGAGGGAAATGTCCTCGGGGGTTTCGTGCAGCCGCCACGCATCACCCCGGTGGGCTTGCCACCAGGCGGCGGCGAAAGCGAGCACCTCCGGCACATCCGACTCGGAGACGGTGACGTGTTGGGGGCGCCGCCTAACACCAGTTGGTAGCGGTCACCAACCTTGCGGGCCGCGAAGTCGGGTTCTTGGCTGATGATGGCCCCCATCCCCGGCGTCGATGCCGAAAAAGGGTGCAGCCGGACAGGCCGGCGGTTGCGTCGGTGGCCAGGAGGGCTGCATCCAGGGCGTCGACAAGCAGCCAGAGTTCAGGGACAGGGAGATGCGATGATGTTGCGGATTTTTGTCGTGGGGCTGGGAGGACAAAACCGGCTTGGGTGACCACGCACCCGAATTCTTGGTCCTGGGTGACGCCGCGGAATTGCATATTGCCGCGGGTGGTGACGTGAATGTTGCCATCGCCGAGTTCGGTGGCGATGCGGGCAATGTCGGCCCATTGTTGGGGTCGCACGTGGCCGCCGGGGAAGCGGACCCGCCCGATGGAGCCGTCGGTGGCGTGGTGGAGTTTGAATGCACCTGGGCAGATGTCGCCTCGGGTGCGGTCTGGGGCTGCAATAAGGGAAGTCATGGTGCTTATCCTAGTGCGAAATCTCATTATCCGACCAAGTAGGCTAATGTGATTTTTATGCTGTGGTCCTGAAACCAGTGGAATTCTGGGCGGTCGCGCCACTGTCATAGCTGCAGACCCTGGACCAGGCGTGTATTGCCTTTTCGCTCCTAGATTAAAAAGGCGCGTCACCTTAAACCAGTTTTTGAAAGGACTATTTTTCTCGTGATTACGTTGCTTTCCACTTCGGACACGGATTTGTTGTCGGCGCAAGCCGCCACCCACGTTGAGGATGTGCACTACCAGTACGCCAATCCGAACCTGCTCACCGAACAAACCCTGGCCCAACTGGTGGACACCACGGATGTGTTTGTGGTGCGCCTGTTGGGCGGCAAACGGGCCTGGGAGTGGGGGCTTGATGCGCTGCTGGCCAGCAAAAAGCCCCTGGTGGTGGTGTCCGGTGAGTTGGCGGTCGATGCGGAGCTCACTGACCTGTCAACAGTGCCGGCCGGTGTGGTCACCACCGCCCACACGTATTTGACGGAGGGCGGCAAGCAGAACCTTGTCAACCTGCATAATTTCCTTTCCGACACAGTACTGCTCACCGGTTTAGGGGTTTGAGGCGCCCAGCCACATGCCGATCTGGGGCCACCTGGAGGACGGCACGTGGGATGCGGGCGCGGATGCACCCCGGGTGGGGATCGTGTACTACCGGGCGCAGCATTTGGCCCGGTAACTACGAATTATGTGCATGCGTTAGCGGACGCGCTTGTGGCCCGGGTGCCACCGCGGTGCCGATTTTTGCTGCCTCGTTGCGGCAGGCCGAGCCGGAGCTATTGGCGGAGCTTGCAACGTGCGACGCACTCATCACCACGGTGTTGGCGGTCGGCGGGACGAAGCCCGCCAGTGTGGGTGCCGGCGGGGACGATGAGGCGTGGGATGTTGCGGAGCTCGCCGCGTTGGACATTCCGATTATCCAGGGGTTGGCCTTGACGAATTCCCCGGGCCGAGTGGGAAGAATCTGATGAGGGGTTGAGCCCGCGGGATGTGGCGTCGCAGATTGCGGTGCCCGAGTTTGATGGCCGGCTGATTACCGTGCCGTTCTCGTTTAAGGAATATAACGCCGAGGGGTTGATTACCTATGTGCCGGATCCTGAGCGGTGCGCCCGCCTGGCCGGTATTGCCTACCGGCATGCCCGGCTGCGGCATATTCCGAACGGGGAGAAGAAGCTGGTGCTCATGTTCTCCGCGTATCCGACCAAGCATGCTCGCATCGGTAACGCGGTGGGGTTGGATACCCCGCTGTCGGCCTTGCGGGTATTGCGGGCCCCTGCACCCTGGCCGGCTATGACCTGGGTGATGTGGAGCAAATTCCCGGGTTTACCGTGGATGGTGATTTGGATGGGGACGCCTCATGCACGCGGTCATTGAGGCTGGCGGGCACGACCCGGAGTGGCTGACCGAGGAGGTGTTGGCCACGAACCCGCTGAAGCTGTCCGCCGACGCCTACAAGGAGTTTTTCGCCACCCTGCCCGAAACCATGCAGGAGGAGATGACGAAGCATTGGGGCGCGGCCCCCGGCACACACTATGTGAACCCGGACACGCAGGAGATTTATATTGCCGGCCTGCAATCCCGGCAATGTGGTGGTGATGGTGCAGCCGCCGCGCGGGTTTGGCGATAACCCGGTGAGGTTACCACGACCCGGATTTGCCCGCGAACCACCACTATTTGGGCACCTATTTTTGGTTGCGTGAGGTGTTTGGGGCGGACGCTATCGTGCACATGGGCAAGCACGGCAACATGGAGTGGCTGCCGGGGAAGAACGCCGGCCTGTCCGACGGGTGCTACCCGGATCAGGCGATTCATGAGCTGCCGCTCATCTACCCGTTCCTGGTGAATGACCCGGGTGAGGGCACCCAGGCGAAGCGGCGCGCCCACGCCACCCCTGATCGATCACATGATTCCGCCCATGGCCCGGGCGGAGTCGTATGAGGATATTACTCGCCTGGAGCAGCTGCTTGACGAGCACGCCACCATTGCGGCGATGGATCCGGCGAAGCTGCCGGCCATCCGGCAGGAGATTTGGACGTTGCTGCAGGCCGCCAAGATGGATCATGATTTGGGTTGGTCGGAGCGTCCCGACGAGGATGCATTCGACGACAAGATCATGGAGATCGACGGTTGGTTAGTGTGAAATCAAGGACGTGGCCATCCGGGTGGCTTGCACGTGCTGGCCGAAGCCGTGACCGGTGACATGCGAGTGGAGCTAGTGCTCGCCATGCTTCGGGCCCGCCAGTTGTGGGGTGGGGAGACCGCCGTGCCGGGGCTGCGGGAGTCATTGGGCCTGTCGGAGGCCGGCGATGAGTCCCGCACCCGGGTGGATGAGGTGGAGCGGATCGCCCACGGCCTGCTGGCCGACTTGGAGGCCGCCGAATGGCAAACCGACGCGGTCGAACGGGTGATCGAGGATAATGCGGCGTACCTGCCGGAGGATGCCCGCCGGGATGAGCTGCGTTCCCTGCTGGTGTTTGCCTGCACCGAAATTATTCCTCGCCTGGCCCGAACCGAGCGGGAGATCGACCAGATTCTGCGCGCTTTGAGGGGCGGTTTTATTGAGGCCGGCCCGTCCGGTTCACCCATGCGCGGTTTGGTGAATGTGCTGCCCACCGGCCGGAATTTTTTTATTCTGTCGACCCGAAGTCGTTGCCGTCGCGTCTGGCGTGGGAGACCGGCCAGTTGTTGGCGGATTCCCTGGTCGCCCGCTACAAGGAGGAGCACGGCGAGTATCCCAAGTCAGTGGGCTTGTCCGTGTGGGGCACGTCGGCGATGCGCACCTCCGGGGATGACATTGCCGAGGTGTTTGCCCTGCTGGGGTGCGGCCGGTGTGGGATGAGGCATCCCGGCGCGTCGTGGATTTGGAGCTGATTCCGTTGACGGAGTTGGGTCGGCTACGGATTGATACGACGGTGCGGATTTCCGGGTTTTTTTCCGGGATGCGTTCCCGCACGTGTTGGCGCTGTTGGATGATGCGGTGCAGTTGGTGGCGCAGGCGGATGAGCCGGTGGAGCAGAATTTCGTGAAGGCGCATGCGCTCGCTGATAGCGGTGCGGCGGGCGTCGATAAGCATGTGCGGCGGATTTTTGGTTCGAAGCCGGGGACGTAGGTGCCGGGTTGCTGCAGTTGATTGAGTCGGGGAACTGGCGTGACGATAAGGATTTGGCTGAGGTGTATACCACGTGGGGTGGGTATGCGTATGGTCGGGGCCTAGAGGGGTTGCGGCTGCCGATGATATGCGGACGGCGTATAAGCGGATTCAGGTTGCGGCGAAGAATGTGGATCTGAAGGAGCATGATATTGCGGATTCGGATGATTATTTCCAGTTCCATGGGGGATGGTGGCGACGGTTCGGGCGCTGACCGGGTTTCGGATCCTGAGGCTTATATTGGGGATTCGACGCGGCAAGAGACGGTGAAGACGCGGACGTTGCATGAGGAGTCGCGGCGGGTGTTCCGGGCTCGGGTGGTGAATCCTCGGTGGTTGGCGGCTATGCGGGAGCATGGGTATAAGGGGGCGTTTGAGATGAGTGCGACCGTGGATTATTTGTTCGGTTATGATGCGACGACGAACATGATGGAGGATTGGATGTAGGAGACGTTGACGCAAACGTATGTGGCGGATGAGGTGAATCGGGGAGTTTTTGCGAAGTCGAATCCGTGGGCGTTGCGGGATATTTCGGAGCGGTTGTTGGAGGCTGCGGAGCGGAAGTTGTGGGAGAGCCCTGTCTGAGGAGGCGTTGGAGACGCTGCGGGAGACGTATTTAGCTATGGAGGGTGAGTTGGAGGATCGAATGTAGTAATAAGTTTTCGGCATGCCCTGAGCGAACATACAGCTTTTACGCAGGTGTGGTCGGTATCGTTAGGGGCATGCGAGCTTCTGTGATTTTTGGTTATGTTCTTGTTGAGACGTTGGTGTTTTTATGCGGTAGCGAAGTGGCTGGGGTGGGTACTGCGCTACTGCTGCTTTTGGGGGTGTTTTTGGGGGATTTTTGGTGGCGTTGTGGCAGATGTCGCGGTTGGGTCGGTTGGCGCAGCGTCGGGGGTTGTCGCCGCGGATTCGTCGAGATTGCTTGGTGATATGGGGTTAGTGGCCGCCGGTACGGTGGGGGTGGCGTTGCCGGGGTTCGTGTCGAGGTGTGGTGGGGTTGGTGTTGATTGTGCCGGTGACGCGGGCTGTGGTGCGTCGAGTGGTGGCGAAGCGGTTGCAGGAGCGGATTTCGGTGGCGGGGGCTCGGAGTTTTGCGCGGGTGTACTAGTCGCGGCGCGAACGAGTTATGGGAGTTTTAGGGGCCAGTCGGCGCCGATTGTGGTGGATGAGTCGGAGATTGTTGAGTGGTCGAAGTCGGTGAAGCCGGAGGATTTTTGCTGGTCCGCGGGGTTCGTCGGATAATGATTCGCAAGGATGTGAAAGGATAGTTAGTCTGTGAAGTTTGCGCTGGTGCGGCTGGTGGGGGAATGGTTGCTGGGGGTTTGGTGTTTTTGTCGTCATCAGCCTGTGGGGTGGTGGTGGGGCTGCGCATAGTGGGGGGTGGCGTTGTTGTTTGTGGTGCTTGCGCCGTGAGCCTAGGGGTAGGGGGCCGTCGTTGCGGTTGGGGGCTGGGATTGCGGTGGCGCATAGTTTGCTGTTGTTTTTGTTGTTGCTGCCGTGGATTGGGTCGTCATGGGGACGATGCCGTATGTGGCGTTGGCGATCTGGTTGTCGCTGTATAGCGTGTTGTTGGGGGTTTTGGGGTGGCGGTGGCCAGGTTACGGTTTGGGGCGCTCATGTTTCCGCTGGTGTTTATGGCTGTGGAGTGGTTGCGGTCGACTGTGCCGTTTGGGGGTTCGCGTGGGTGCGGTTGGGGTGGGGCAGGTTGGTGGCCCGTTGCAGGATGTGGCGAGTGTGGGGGTCCGGCGTTGGTGAGTGGGGTTGTTGTTGCGGTGGGGTGTTGTGTGGGGGCTGTTGCTTTGCGACGCCCGGTGCTGCCGGTTGCGGGCTTGTTGGGGTTGTAGCGTTGTTGGCGGTGGGTGCTTCGGTGTCGTTGGGGTCGGCGGATGTTGGTTCTGGTTCGGGTGGCGGCAATTCAGGGAATGTGCCCAGGTTGGGGTTGAGTTTAATGCGCAGCGGCGGGCGGTGTTAGCGAATCATGTGGCGGAGACGAAGAAGTTGGCGGGTCGGAGCCGGTGGATATGGTGGTGTGGCTGGAGAATTCGGCGGATGTGAGCCCGTTTTTGCGATGCCCAGGCGGCGGATATGGTGTCGGAGGCGGTGGCTGCAGCAGGTGCTCCGGTGTTGGTGGGGACGATTACTCGGGATGAGGTGGGGTTGCGGAATACTATGTCGGTGTTTAATCCGGGGTCGGGGGCTGGGGATTTTTCACTATAAGCGGTATTTGCAGCCGTTTGGGGAATATATGCCGTTGCGGAGTTTTTCGGCTGTTTTCCGAGAAGGTGGATTGGGCTGGGGATTTCAAGCCTGGTGTGACGAGTGATCCGGTGCGGATGGGGATGTGTTGGTGGGGGTGGCCACGTGTTATGAGGTGGCGTTTGATAATGCGGGCCGGGAGGCGGTGCGTCGGGGGGCGCAGATTTTAACGACGCCGACGAATAATGCGACGTTTGGGTTTTCGGATATGACGTATCAGCAGTTGGCGATGAGCCGCATGTTGGCGATTCAGACGGATCGGGCGGTGGTGGTTGCCGCGACGTCGGGGTGTCGGCGATGGTGCACCCGGATGGGAGTGTGAGCCAGGAGACGGGGATTTTCACGGCGGCGACGCTTCGGGAGTCGTTGCCGCTTCGGGAGAGCCAGACTGTTGCGGTGCGGTTTGGGTTTGTGATCGAGTATGTACTGGTGTTGGCCGGGTGGCTGATGGGGAGCCGGTGCGGTAATTCGGGCTCGGCGAAGTGGTGGCGGGTTTCCTGATTTGGGGTGTGCTTGGTTATCGTGGAAGTAATTATCGAACATGTAGAAGGTTTGATATGAAGACATTGGTTATTATTCCCACCTATAATGAGCTGCAGAATTTGCCGCTCATTACGTCCTCGGTGCGGGCTGCCGCCCCGGAGGTGGTGATATTTTAGTGGTTGATGATAATAGCCCGGATGGGACGGGGGAGGCCGCGGATAGCTAGCGGCCGAGGATCTCGAAGATTCATGTGCTGCATCGTGCCGGTAAGGGCGGGTTGTGTGGCGCCTATGTGGCGGGTTCCGGTGGGGTTGGAGCAGGATTTTTGATGTGTTGCGCGAGATGGATGCGGATGGTCGCATGCGCCGGAGGAGTTGCATCGGCTGTTGGAGCAGATTGCGTTGGGGGCGGATTTAGTGATCGGGTCCCGGTATGCCGGGCTGGCAGGTGGTGAATTGGCCGAAGCAGCGGTGGGTGTTGTCGAAGGGCGGCAATGTGTATATTTTCGGTGGCGTTGGGGGCAGGTTTGAAAGATATGACCGCCGGCTATCGGGCGTTTCGCCGTCAGGTGTTAGAGACCGTGGACCTGGATGAGTTGTCGAATGCTGGCTATATTTTCCAGGTGGATATGGCGTGGCGGGTCGTGCAGGAGGGGTTTGATGTGCGTGAGGTGCCGATCACGTTTACGGAGCGGGCGATTGGGGAATCGAAGTTGGATGGTTCATTCGTGAAGGATTCCCTGTTGGAGGTCACAAAATGGGATTCGGCACCGGAAGCAGCAGGTGACGGGGTTGGCGCGGGAGATGCGCCGGCTGGGAGCGAAGGGGATCCAGAATTGGCGGAAGAAACACATGATAGAGAAAGGTGCACCACCGGCGGGTGATGCACCTTCATCAGTAGGTTTATTGTTCTGCTGCTGCGGCCGCTGCTGCTTCCTCTTGCTGTTGTTGTTTCAATAGGGCGGGCGGCGTTGCGGCGCCGCTTGCGTAGTTGTTCGATGCGTTCTTCCAGGAGAATGTCGAGGTCTTCGATGCTGCGGCGTTCCCGGAGCATGTCCCAGTGGGTGCGAGGCGGGTTTGGAGGGTTTTTGCTTCGATGCCTTCGCCCTCCATGAGAATGCCCACTTGCCCGTTTTTGCACAACCATTCGCCGGGTATTTCGGCGTCGTGAGCGAAGGGGACTTCGAATACTTCGTTGGTTTCTGGTTTTGTAGCGCACCATTTGGCGGGGTGCTAAATCGTGGTCCCGGTCAGTTTCGTAGCTGACCGCTCTCATGCGGGAACCACGGAGAACACGATCTGCCATATACATCAACCCTTTCGTATTAGGCCCATAAGGTCATACATTATAACGTAATTTCGGTGGGGTTTGTTCCCCATGGGGTTAGTTCCATCCGTGCATCTTGTGATGACCCTGCCAAAGTTGCACCCTACAATGGGGGTAGGTTCATGCTTGGAGATGGGATGGATATGACTAGACTAAAGCGAATGGCAGCCAAGAGGCAACCCAACCCTGTCAGTGGTGTGGTACGGAGCTTCGTAGTTCGAGGCGTGGTCGGCTGCGGAAGTATTGCAGCCAAGCATGCCGGCAGCGAGCGTATGAGCAGCGGAACGCTATTGCGGGTACCCAGATTCCGGCGGAGGCAATTATACCCGGCCGGAGTTGGCGCAACGGTTGCAGGATTCGTTGTTTGAATTGCGGTGTGCCGCCGAGGATGTAAAAACAGCAGTCAATGAGGGCGCTACCTCAGCGGAGATTACCCAATTATGCAACGAGTTTGTAGCATTAGCGCATAAAACTGAAAAAGTTTCGCATGAAGGAATAACTATTTTCGATGGATACTGACGCAAACCTATTATCATCGGTGGTGTTGTCATTATTGTGTTGTTGGCGATATTCGCCCTGGGCACAGTGGTGATAGTCGTTATTAAGCACTCCTGGGTGCACACCCGGAGTTGAATGCGGATAATGCCAGCCGGCATCAACGGATGTGGGGGCGAATGGCAGGTGGTCACCGGTGAGGCGCCAAATATTTCCTCGGTAGGGTTTACGTTCGATGAGATTTTACCGTCGGATAAGCGCACTACCTCCGGCTCTACCCAGGCGGTGCGGGGAACCATTACTGTCGACGACGTAACGTTGCAGCCTGGTGGCCGGATCGAGGTGGACATGACGTCGATCAACACGGACACGCAGCGGCGCGACGTGAACGTGCGCACCAAGCTGTTCTGACACGGACAACTACCCGGATGCGGCCTTTTGAGGTGACCGAACCGGTGGATTTGTCCGCGTTGCCGGATGACGGTTCGGTGGGCATGGTCACGGTGCCGGGAAGCTCACTATCAAGAAACCCGGGAGGTGAAGCCCGAGTTCCAGGCGGTGCGTGATGGGGACAAGCTCACGGTGAGCACGGTGCTGCGGTTTAACCGGTTGGATTATGGGGTGAAAACCCCCGAGTTCATTGCGGCAAAAGTGTCCGAGGAGGGCGACCTGAACGTGCTTTTGACTTTCAAAAAGCCATGATCCTTCCAATGCTATGGCTGCGGCTCGTCGTGGTCATTGGGTTCACCATTTTCGTGGCCATCCAACAAATGTGGCTCATCACGGCCATAGGGGTGGTGTTGACGCTGCTCACCGGCTATCAAATCTACCACGCCTATTCGTCACGATGACGTTTCCCAGAAGTCGGTGAGTTTCTTCCCCAGCGGTTCGGCAACCTGCATGGGGAGCGAATGGGTGGTATCCGGCCACACCTCCACCTGGGCGTGGGGGAGTAGCTCACCTGCGCGGCGCTGAGCTTTGTCCCCGCCGGCGAGCGAATCCGTGCTAGCTATCGCCACATAGCAGGGCATGGTGAGGGCGTGCGCATCATCGTCGGACAGCAAACTTGGGGTGGGCAAGTGCGCGTCATAGTGGTGGTGCCGGCGTCAATCATGCGGGCCATGGGTTCGGTGGGATCATAGTCGGTACCACCAATGCGGCCTGGGCGTGGTTCCGCCAACCGGTGGGAAGCCCCGGCAGCGAGGCAACCATGGTCCAGGCCATGAGCCGGGCGGACGGGTAGCTGAACGTGAATACCGGGCTCCAGCAGCGTGAGTGATCGCACCTCGGTGAGGTAGTGGCGGGCATAGGCCGCGGCGGTGGCACCACCGAAGGAATGCCCAACAATGTGCGCACCGCGGGGCGCCTGCCGGGCCAAAACCTGGTGAATCCACGCAGCCTGATCGGCCATATCTGCCAAGGGGGCGGCCTGGACCGATAGGCCAGCGTCCCCCAACGCGTCGAACGCTATCACCCGGTGGCGGCTACTGAATGCGGCAAGATTATCCGCCCACATTGGGGCTCCAGACGACCTCCGGGAAATGAGCACCACCGGTATGCTGTTTTTCGTCTCTGGGTGTGCCATTCGTACACCCGGACCGCCCCAAAATCCGTGTCAACATCAGCCGTAACACTAGGCGAGGTGGGGAAGCGTCGCATAGCCTCCCGATAGTGCGTGACATATTCCTTCCGGCCGGCGACAGAACGGAACTGCCCAACAGTGGCATCGGAATCAGGGTGCAGGAACCAACCAAACGCGATCAGAACAACTGACACCGCAACGAGGGTGCGTTTCCGGCCGCGGAGGTCAGCAAGCTTCATACCCCAGTATGGCACGCCAAACCCCGGAAACATGTTAAATGTCAGACATATCAGTGCTTTGGTTTCCTTCATCAGCAGGATAGCGATGAGGGAAAGCACGGACACCACAATAAGATAAATACCAACAGCACCCACACCATAGGACTTCACCAACGCCGTCGCAACAAACGGGGCAACAGCGGCACCCAGGATGGATGCCACATATAGCTAATCCCAGAACCGGTGTAACGCACATTGGTGGGGAAGAGCTCGGGCAACACCGCGGACATGGGGCCAAAGATGAGACCCATGATAAACATACCAACCGTGAGGAACACCAGGACGGTGCCCTCAGTGGCGGTATCCGGCCGCAGCAACCATGAGAAAGTAAGACCAAACGCAATCATGACGGCGGAAACCGCTATAAGAGTGCGCTTCCGGCCCCGGGAATCAGCAAGCCGACCCGCAAACCGGAATGCTCACAATGAACGCGAAAATCGAAACGAGCTGCAGCTTCAAAAAGTCCAGGTAGGGGATACCCAGGCCAACACCCTTCTTGGCGATACCATAGGAAAGCACCCAGGTGGTGACCAGGTAAAAACAGGGTATAGCAGGACACCATGATGAACGTGCCCAGAATTAACGGCTTCCACGAGGTACGGAACACCTCGGCCAGGGGAGTCTTCACCTTCTTCCCGGACTCCACCGCCTTCTTAAACACCGGGGTTTCCTCCAGCCGGAACCGCACATACAACCCAACAATGACCATGATGGCGCTGAGCAGGAAGGGAATCCGCCAACCCCAGGTCATAAAGGCCCCTCAAAATCACCATCAGTGTGGTTTAAGACGGTGACAAGGATCAGGAAGAAACCGTTAGCTAAACCAGGAAACCAAACGGGGCACCCAGCTGCGGCCACATGGCGGCCCAGGCACGTTTCCCCTTGTCGGCGGTTTCGTCGCCAACAACGCGGCGCGGACCATTCGCCGCCCAGCCCAAGGCCCTGGCAGAACCGCATGAGAGCCAATAGGGCAGGGGCGATAATACCAACCTGGCCATAGGTGGAAGCGACCAATGAGGAATGTGGACACCCATGGTCAGCAACGAACCAACCAGGGTGGCTTTCCGGCCGATACGATCAGCGAAGTGACCGAAAACAATAGAACCTAAAGGGCGGGCGACGAACGCCAGCCAAAACGTAGCGAAAGACGCCAAAAGCCCAATGGTGGGGTCGTCGTTTTTCGGGAAGAACAAATACGGGAAGACAGCGACGGCGAGCGGTGGCGTAGACGTAGAGTCGTAGAAACTTCGATGGTGGTGCCACCATGGATGCGATAATGATCCGCCGGCGAGTGGCCCGCGTCAACTCGGGGCGCGGCCGTAGAGTTTAGTGACTGTTTGTTGCAGTTGAGACATGTTGGTGCGAGAATCCGGGGTTAGAAAATGTGGGAACCTTGTGGGTTCATATTTGATTGTGTGGTTATAAACGTAGTTCATCAGTAGCAGCATTGCAAATCATCCGGCGATATAATTTCAAACTTACGATGCACGCTCAATAGTGGCGTGAAAGAACCCTCGTCTGCGCCTTCACAAGATCAATAGGATCATCAAACCGGCCAATACGGGCAATCCCACCCGAATAACCAACATCACCATAATAAAAAGCAAGAGTATTCCACGGCCGAAACCACCCAATCATCACCAGGCTGCGGATCATCACCCTCGGGCATACCATCCGCAGACAACGGTGGTTTCGGCAAATACCCAACCTTTTCCTGACTATCTACATCCTGCAGCCTTATCGTCAGCGGCTAAACCGATCAAGCGGAGATCCCGCGCCGGAGCATTATCCCACAGGCGGGCATGTAGCACCTGACCGTTGATAGTGACCCGGATCGGCGTGCTTGCGGCCGGAATCGTTCCCAGACGCAGATGATGTGGATGGGGACGGTGATTGTTGCGACGGCGTGCTGGAGCAGGAGGCGAGTGCGAGAATCCCGGCAACTATAAATATGAGCGATAGGGCACCCCGGGAGCGTGCTGGAGCCAATGAAACGATCATATCCCTTTATACTATTACCGGGTACAGCAACAGGGTAGGGCACCTAATACAGCCGTTTTGACATAATGTACATTATCGGCGCATTACCCCCAGGCGCGCCGATACCGAGACGTCACCACTAGCTGCAGCGCATCGAGCGCCCCCACCCGGAATAATGCCTCCCGCAACGCCAGCTGAAACACCCACAGGTTCCGATACACCCGATCATAACCGTTCGCGGCGGCCTCCCGGGACTGCGCCTCAAACGTTTCCCGCTGCATTGCTAGCCCCTCAACATAGTGCGACCCCATGTGCGTTTGCGCAATAATCCGCAGATCCGTGTTTACGTCGAAAAGGCGATGCAGTTGTTCGATAGTGAGATAGTTCAATGCCGGCCAAATATACGCCCGCAGCACATCCGCACACCGGTCGAGCGTTACCGACAGCTTATCTGTCGCCACCACCGTTTGGACCGCTAAAACCCACCATGCACCAGCATCCGGTTTAACGATTGCGCATACACTCGCTGCGCTTTGGGTATCCCATGACTTCGAGCTTTTCGACGCTGGTAATCACATCGTAATGGCTCGGCCACGTGCGCGGATTAGGGAAAAGCGACTCCAACAGCCGCACCTGCACCGACGAATCCACATCCGCCATCGCCACCACATCCCTGCGCATCCGCCACCCTGCTGAGCGTCACTGCTTAACACATCCACGGTGGCCGACCGCCGGGCCGCCGCAATGGGAATCGTCGGACCCGAACTGGGAAAATCCAGTACATGGGTGCCTATGCCCACATGCGCTGCGTCTCAACAACCCCACGGCCGCCCGCACCTGGGCGTCCCCAAATCCGCCCTGTTCCACCAATGTGGGGGCGATAATTCAGTGATGTCCACAAAATGCTGGCCCTGGCTCGTCTTTCTTCCCGGCCCCCGGCACATAGCTTTTCATGTACACCCGTTCCGTTAGGGCACCCCAGAGAAAACACCGGACCGTGTGTGCTCATCCCATCACCGGAATACAGCCGCACTAAACTGTCGGGGATTTTCCTCCCAAATACAGCCCGCCCACCTCTAGTTTGCCGCACCTAGGGACGATAGCCCACCTCCAACAGGCCAGTGAGCACCCGCACCAAGTTATCACCTCCCACTCCCCAGCCATGTAACCTTCGGCCAGCCCCAGCCAACCGGAGTACGCAATCCGGGTAAAGACCTCCTCGTAGAGCACCCGCAGATCCGGTTGAGGGCCGTCAAGATCCAGCCCGGCCTTTTCGCAGGCGGTAGCAAACTCGGCTTCCGCCCGGCGGGCTTTTTGACGCTGCGAACATTCCGTGGGAATCGTGACGATGCCTGGCCACACATCCGCATTTATCGTAGCTAAATGATGATACCTGCCGGTATCTTGCAGAGCTTGCACGCACCCTCCTCACATACGTATCTAACCCAAATAGTGTAATTCGCACACTTCCCCACCCCGCGGTGCCACACCGATCCCGATTCGAATGTGTTATTTGCTGAAACGCCGACTACCATAGGTGAAAGCATTATCATTGCTCTAACCGCAGGAGTTATACTGTCATGACTGACGCTCCCTATCGTCCCGAGGTGGTCGCCATCACGTTGTCGTTATTGGTTCCGGCTTCGGCGGGCTTTTTGCCGTCCAAAACCTCAAAAACGCGAATGTGGACATTACCCCTCATTGACCGCACGAACCACCATCTGTTCCAACCCCTGTTATATCAGGTGGCGACCGGCATCCTCTCCTCACGGCGAGATTGCGCCCTCCACCCGGCAGATTCTCGCCAACCAGGATAATGTGAGCGTGTTTAAGGCCGAAGTCACCGGCATTGATACCAAACGTAAAACCGTCACCGCGGAACTATCCGAATACACCAAGGTGTTTTCCTACGATTCCCTCATCATTTCCGCCGGCGCCGGCCAATCCCGTATTTCGGTAACGACCATTTCGCTGAATCCGCTCCCCGGTATGAAAAACCATTGACGACGCCCCAGAGCTCCGCGCCCGGATTCTGGGCGGTTCGAACGCGCCGAAGTCACCGAAGACCCCCAGAGCGGGAACGCCTGCTCACCTTTCGTGATCGTGGGTGCCGGCCCCACCGGTGTGGAATTAGCCGGTCAGGGTTGCCGAAATGGCACCGAACCCCGGCGGGTTCGTTCCGGCGTTCGAACCCCGCCAATGCGAAGATCATTCTGCTCGACGCCGCACCCCAGGTGTTGCTGCCGTCGGGAAACGACTCGGCCGTAACGCCCAACGCCAATTGGAGAAAATCGGGTGACCGTCAAATTGAACGCCATGGTCACCGACACCCTGACAGCACGGTGAAATACCAGGTGAAGGGCGACGATACGGTTTACACCATTGAATCGTTCTGTAAGATCTGGTCCGCCGGCGTGGCCGCCTCCCCCACTGGGGAAGATGGTTGCCGACCAATTGCGCCGAGGTAGACCGGTCCGGCCGAGTGCTGGTCAACCATGATTTAAGCGTTGGTAGTGACAAAAACGTGTTCGTCATTGGGGACATGATGAATTACCAGAATCTTCCCGGCGTAGCCCAGGTGGCCATCCAGGTTGGCGAATATGTGGCGGAACAAATCGCTGCCGAGGCCCAGGGTCGCTCCGACATGGAACGCCCCACCTTCGAATACTTTGATAAGGGGTCCATGGCCACCATTTCCCGGTTTAATGCCGTGGTGAAATGGGCAATGTGGAGATCACCGGTTTCTTCGGCTGGGTCGTTGTGGCTGGTGGTGCACGTCATGTTCCTGGTGGGATCCGCAACGGATCACCTCCATTGTTTCTGGGGCATAACGCCCTGTCTCGAACCGGTGGAACCGGCAGCCACCCGCCAACAGTTACACGCCCGCGCCGCCATGCACAAGGTAGAGAAGAAACCCGAACACTAATCCCCTACTGCCCCAGGCCATAGGGCTTTGGGGCGGCGCAGCACTGCCACCAAGAATTCCGACCGGTCCGTGTACGGGTCCAACTCCCAGGAGGAGAATTTATGCTCCACCACGAAACCGGCGGTTTCGCATTAGCAAAGAACTCCGGGAAGCTCCAGGCCCGGCCAGGGCCACTACCATAAGCGATCACGGCCCGCCCACCGTTTTCAAACGCCCGGCATAGTGGTCAAGGGCTGGCTGGCGACCCTCCGGCGCGAGGAACCCCATGACGTTGCCGGCGGACACGATGAGATCGAAGTCGGATTCGGGGATTTCGTCCGTGCTTAAATCCCCCACATAGAAGGTGGCGTCAGGGTTTGCCTCCTGGCTATGCTCGATCAGCACTGGTCAACGTCAAACCCCACCACGGTGTGCCCCCGATCGGTGAGGAATCCCGTGAGTCGACCCTGACCACAGCCGGCGTCCAAAATGCGGGATCCCCTGCTGCGCCATGGCGTCGATAAGCCGCGCCTCACCAACAATGTCATGCCCCTGTTCTGCCAACATCTGCCATCGGTTGGCATAGTTGATAGAGTGAGCAGGGTTGTTTTTACAATTTCTGTTCCAGGTTGGCATGCGCTACAGTCTAGCGCTAGCTAACCCCACACTGAAAACATATTTAAGGAGAGTGATATGTCTCGCCGCAGGTTTCCCCTTACCCTAAAAATCTCATCCCTCAGTCACCACCGCGGCGCAGAAACCTCCGCCCCGCATCGTTCATTCGCCGATGTAGTCGATCATTGCTGCATTTTTCATCGACGGCATCCGCATGCCCGGGGAACTCACAGCATGCTGGCGCCCTGAAACCCTGCATCGTCATTTGCGGCTGAGCGAAACGGGATGGTGGCACCCGCATGGTTTGTGGCTGAGTCTCAACGCACCTAACGCCAACCACATGCACGCGGTTGCGGACTCATTTAAGGTCCATGATCTCATCATTGACGACATCGTTGCCGCCCACCAACGCCCCAAGGTGGAAACCTACGATGACCAAATATTCATGGTACTGAAATCCGTGAAATACTCCGATTTTGATAACCGCCAAGATTCGGTGCAGCAATCCCGCCAGGTTATTGAGGTTGGTGAGGTACAAATGGTGTTGGGTAAGCATTTCATTATCACTATCCGCCACAACACTCCCCTGCCGGACCTGAAATCCCGCATCACCATCACCGACAACGAGCCCGCCACCAAGCAAGGACCATTGGGGTTGGCATGGGCCATTGCCGACGCGCTTGTCGACGACTACTCGCAGGCCGCCAACGAGCTTTCCGAAGACGTCGACGTGTTGGAAGAAGAAGTCTTCACCCCAATCGGAACTCAACGTTGACCAAATCTACCTGCTCAAACGCGAGGTCCTAGAGATGCGGCACGCCATTAACCCCTCGAACCCGCGCTGAGTACCTTCAACCAGTTGTTGAAAACCCGTAAGGAGGGTGAGGAGCTGCGCAGCTATTTCCGATGTGCTGGACCACGAGATCGTGGCCAAAGACTCTCGGTCAATAGCTCCAACGAGCGGCTCACCGCCCTCATTGATGCCGCCGTGGCGAAGATTTCTTTGCAACAAAATGCCGACATGCGTGCCATCTCCGCCTATGTGCATGGCGGGCGTGCCCACACTGGTGGCCGGCATTTACGGCATGAACTTCCAAAACATGCCGGAACTGGCGTGGAAGTATGGTTATTCGGCGCCCTTGGCCTCATGGTCGTCATTGTCATCGCAGTATGGTGGGCGTTAAACGCCGCAATTGGCTTTAGTTCTTTTCGTCAATCACCATGGTTCGCACTATCGAGGTGGCCACCAAATGGCCCCGGTGGAACATGTCCACAGAAATGAGTTGGGGCGCCGCCCGGCTGAATGACTTCTCGCCTCGGCGGTACTAACCCCTGGCAGATACCGGGGCAATGAAGTTCGTGTTGTTATTAATGCCCACGACCACTTTTCCATTGCTGGCGGTGATCCCCATGATCGACCCCACGGTTTCCGCAATCGCGCAGCACACCCCACTCGTTCACTATGCCGGTGATCTGCAAATGCTCCTGGGTCACATGCAATTCAGCCACAATGTGTTCCTGATCCGCCTCGGTAAACCGCAACCCAAGCTGATTGCAGAATCCGCCGGAAAGATCATTGAGACGGGCTAGTTCTCGAATGTGTAGCCCATTTTCCCCCATGTTATGCAGTAGTTCCAACAAGTCAGCCGCAGTATTGGGGATTTCTGTATGTGTCATAATAATTAGCCTACTTATTTTCAGTAGCACGTGGATAATAAGCTTCCTGGCTCACATAATTTTCACTATCATATATGGGATAGCCATGAGAAATTTTTTATCGTAGGGGCGCGGACTATGCCAACAAAGCGGGTACGAAACACCGGGATCAGCTGGCAGGGGCGGTACCGCGATGCCTCCGGCAAGGAACACAGTAAAACATTTAGAACCAAACGGGAGGCGAAGGCGTGGGAAGACGACCAGATCCGCGCCGTCCGCCGCGGCGAGTGGCTGGACCCGCAAACCAGCACCATCACCGTGCATGACCTGGTGAAAAAGAAACTCTCCCAGTCGGCGAAACCCAATACCCGGCAGGCACGGAACTACCTATTGGCGAACCTTGGTGACCTCTCCCCCATCCCAATCACGGCGCTGCGGCCGGCAATGGTCCGTCTCCTGGCTGCACGTTTTGAAACCGGCGCCGTGGGTGCCGGATCGCAGCCCACTGGCGGCAAACACCATCAGCATGATCGCCGGCCAGCTGCGGGCGATTTTGACCCAGGCGGTCAACGACGATGTGAGTTTACGCCACCCCATGCGGGCGTGGTGATTTCATCCGCGTCAAAGCAGGTAGAGCGACGATATCCAGTGATACCGAGAAATCCAGGCCCTGATTCAGGCGGCCTACCGTCCGGCCGGGGTGTCGCCGAACCCGCAGCTGGCCCGCATGATTATCGTGGCGGCCACCACGGTGCCGCGCGGCGGCGAAATCGGGGTTGCGAGTCAAGGACGTGGATTTCTTCCGCCGAACTGCACGTTTCCCAGCAGGTGAGCCAGAATAAGTGGGAGCCGACCGCCCTCGAAATCGCGGCGGGCCTCCCGAACCGTTCCGCTCACAGAGGAAAACCCTGGCGGCGCTCAACACGCACTGCAGGGAACGACCCCTGCGGCCGGGAGGAAACCATTTTTCGCGGCGAAAAGCGGCGAGCCCTATAATTCCCCTGGCGATTGGAACTCAATTTAAAAATCTGACGAAACGAGTTGGGGTAACCGACAACCTTTCACGCTACGTCACTATTACGCTTCTAAGCTGATCGAGTCCGGGGTGAGCGTCGGTCGTGCAGCGAGTGTTGGGGCATTCGTCGCCGGCAACAACGCTGGGCGTGTATGCGCACCTGTGGCCGGGGCGGAAGACGAGGTCCGCGACGCGGTGCGGTCATTCTGCGGTATTCTCGAACCAAAAAAATCCACGAAAGATATTGGTAAAATCCCAGGTTAAACGGTATAAATATTTTTCGCATGGTCCATGTTTTACATATAATATGCGAAAGATTCCTGACGACGGTCACCATCGAAATAAGTGACCGTCGTCACTTATGAGTGGTTTTTATCTCATTTTGCCCACAATCATATCTATTATTTCTAAAAATTAGCACCTATATTTTCGTAATATTGTCAGCACGCCTCAATTCTATTGTATGTAAATATATTTCACACACATCACCTCATATATCAATCAATGAGCAATTTTAGTAGAAAACACTATTTTTAAAAATATGCTTTTACCTGCGACTATGTTATACATAAAAGATATTATTATACATCACCAGGTATGGTAATCTTGATGAAGAAACTAACTGCTTTTTATATAAAACATGATATCAATATGGAAATTAAAAATAAGAAAAATTACACAAATCAAAAATGATTGTAGACGATAATATATTAAGACAAATATAAAAAAATATGGGCGGGAAAAATCGTGCCGCAACCTTGCATCAACACCGCTGCATATTTCCTATTCCCCATTGGGGGCTAGACTAAGAAACCATGACTGAACAAGGCAATCTGGCCCAAATCGGCGTCGTCGGACCTCGCCGTCATGGGATCCAACCTCGCACGCAACTTCGCACGCAATGGCTACACCGTCGCGGTCTATAACCGCAGCACGGGAAAAACCCGCAATTTTATGGCTAACCACGGCGCCGAAGGCGACTTCATCCCTCCGAAACCATCACTGATTTTCGTGGCATCCTCGAAAAACCCCGCCGCGCCATCATCATGGTCCAGGCGGGGAACGCCACCGACGCGGTCATTCACCAACTCGCCGACGCCACGGACGACGGCGACATCATCATCGACGGCGGCAATGCCTTGTACACCGACACCATCCGACGCGAACAAGAAATAGCCGATCGTGGCCTCAACTTCGTCGGCGCTGGCATCTCCGGCGGCGAGGAAGGCGCCCTCAACGGCCAGCCATCATGCCCCGGCGGCTGAAAAACCTGGGAAGCCCTAGGCCCCTCCTCGAATCCATCGCCGCCAACGTCGACGGTGTCCCCTGCGTCACCCACATCGGCCCCGACGGTGCCGGCCACTTCGTCAAAATGGTGCACAACGGCATCGAATACGCCGACATGCAGGTCATCGGCGAGGCCTACCAGCTCCTCCGCTACGGCGCCGGTATGACCCCCGCCGAAATCGCCGAGGTTTTTCCGCACCTGGAACGCCGGCGACCTTGACTCCCTACCTCATCGACATCACGGCCGAGGTACTCGCCCAGGTGGATGCCGAAACCGGCAAGCCTCTCATCGACCTCATTGTTGACCCGCCGGTCAAAAAGGCACTGGCCGCTGGACCGTCAAAGCCGCCCTCGACCTTTGGGATTCCCGTCACCGGCATCGGCGAAGCTGTTCGCCCGCGCCTCTCCGGGGCCACGAACCAACGCCAAGCCACCATCGGCAACCTGCCCTCCGGCACCCTCACCACCCTTGCTCGAACTCGGCGTCGACCGCGACACCTTCATCGAAGACGTCCGCCGCGCCCTCACGCATCCAAAACTTGTGGCCTACGCCCAAGGGTTCGACGAAATCACCGCGCGGCTCCGCCGACCACAATTGAATGTTGACCCTCCCATGACCTTGCCACCATCTGGCGTGGTGGCTGCATCATCCGCGAAATTCCTCAACCGCATCGTCGAGGCCTATAACGCCAATCCCGAACTACCAACCCTCCTGCTTTGATCCCTATTTCAAGGCCGAGCTCGCTGGTCTCATCGACTCGTGGCGTCGCGTCGTCACCCTGGCCACCCAAATCGGCCAGCCCATCCCCGTATTCGCGTCCTCCCTGTCTTACTACGACAGTCTCCGCATCGACCGGCTTCCCGCCGCTCTCATCCAGGGCCAACGCGACTATTTCGGCGCCCACACCTACCAGCGCGTCGATAAGCCCGGCACCTACCACACCCTTTTGGTCCGGTAACCGCACCGAAATCGAAGCCTAACCCACACTCATAAACCAGCGGACCTAGGATTTTCTCCTAGGTCCGCTCAACCAATCGTCGACACCGAAACTAGCCACCATGGATCTCCTCTTCTCCATACTGTCACTCATAGGATTCATCCTCCTCACTCGCCAGCACCGGCCTCTTCGTTGCCGTCGAATTCGCCCCTCACCGGTCTCGAACGCGCCACCATCGACCAAGACCTTAACACCCATAACGATTCCCGCGCCCACGCAGTCAAACGCGCCTTCCATAACCTTTCTTTTTGTTTTTATCCGGCGCCCAACTTGGCATTACTATCACCACTCTCGCCACCGGTTACCTCGCGGAACCTATCCTCGCTAAATTCCTCAATCCTCTGCTTCGCCTCACCGGACTGAGTGAAACCTGGACCACCCCAACGGCCCTCGTCCTTGCTCTCATCATCGCCACTTTCCTTTCCATGGTCTTCGGCGAGCTTGTCCCTAAAAAAACATTGCTATCACCAACCCCATTCTGTACCGCCCGGTTTACTATCCAACCTGCCCACGCCTTCAACCTCATCTTTAAAGGATTCATCACCCTCCTTAATAAAACCGCCAATGCCCTCGTCCGCGCCATAGGTATCGAGCTCTGCCGACGAGCTCGCCACCGCCCGGTCCGCCCAAGAGCTCACAACCCTAGTCCGCACTCTGTCGGCGACGACGGCTTCGACGAAACCATCGCCAATTTCCTCGGCCGCTCCCTCCTTTTTGGTGCCACCACCGCCGAGGAGCTCATGACCCCCCGCTCCACTATCGAAACCCTCTCCCACGACGACACCATCCTTGACCTCCTCGCCAAGGCCGCCACCACCGGCTATTCCGCTTCCCCTGTCGTCAACGGCGACCTTTGACGACACCATCGGTATCGTCCATTACAAAGACGCCTCGCTATCCCCACCCACCAGCGTGCCACCACCACCTTAGGCAGCATCGCTCACACCGTCCGCGCCGTCCCCGAATCCCCTCGATGGTGACGCTGTCCTCAATACTGTCCGCGCCGCTGGCGCCCAAGTCATCCTGGTCAAGGACGAATACGGCGGCACCGCCGGCCTCATCACTATTGAGGATGTCATCGAAGAAATCCTCGGCGACGTCTACGATGAACACGACAACGAAGAAGAACAGCAAGAATTTCACCAAAACACCACCAGCACCTGGACCATCTCCGGTCTCGTCCGTCTCGATGAACTGAAGAAAACCTCGGATACCTCGCCCCGAAGGCCCCTACGAAACCCTCGGCGGGCTCATCATGTATAACCTCGGACGCATCCCCAAAACCGGCGACGAACTCATACTCCCACCCACCGCCAACCAGCCAACCGACGACATTACTCCACCGCCAACCACCTGGCATGCTACTGTCCTCGCCATGGAAGACCGCCGCGTCGACAAGGTACTCCTCACCCCCACCACCAACCTAAACTAAGGAAGAAGCTATGGGAGTCATCACCACCATCACCCTCATTATCGCCCTCCCTCGGCGGCAATGCCCTTTTCGTTGCTGCCGAATTCGCCCTCATTTTTCTTCTCGCCGTGACCGCATCGAAAACCCTCATTGCCAACGGCAATACCAGAGCAAACCGAGTTCTCGGCGCCATATCACACCTCTCTATCAACCTCGCCGCCCTGCCAACTCGGCATCACTATTTGTTCCCTCATTCTCGGCAAAGTCGCCGGAACCTGCCATCGCCCACTACCCTAACAATCCCCTTCTGAACACCTCGGCATTCCCCACCAGCTTCTGCATCCCCTTTCTTTCGTTCTCGCCCTCGCCATCATTACCTCATTCCATATCCTCCTTGGCGAAATGGTGCCCAAAAACATTTCTCTACCAACCCTGGAAACCCTTGCCATCTGGCTCACTCCACTACTGTTTTGGGCACGACTCTCTCGTCCCCTCATCAGCATGATGAACGCCGTCGCCCGCCACACCCTTTCAAACTCGTTGGCATCGAACAGCGCGATGAGCTCAATGCCACCGTCGACGAAAACCAGCTCAAAACCATGATTACCGAATCCCGCCCGAGGGCCTCCTCGATGCGGAAGAACACGCCCGCCTCAGCAAGGCCCTCCGCAGCGGTCGCACCCTCGCCGAAGTCATGATCCCTCTCACCAAAGTCCGCACCCTCACCTTCGGTGCCCGCGGTCCCCCTGCTCACCGACGTCGAACAAGCCGTCCGAGAAACCGGTTTCTCCCGCTTTCCCAGTCGAAATCACCCCCGGCACCTTCCAGGATATGTCCACGTCAAAGACGTTCTCGACCGGTTTGACGCCGGCAAAAACCTACCCACCCAACGCTATTGTTCACCGCAGCGAGATTCGTCCCTTGCACAATATCGACGTTAATGAAACCCTCGACCGGGCTCTCCACGACCTCCACCACAAATCCGCCCACATGGCCCAAGTCCGGGACCACGGCCGCGTCGTCGGCGTCGTCACCTCGAAGATCTTATCGAGGAATACCTTGGCACCTTCAACGATTGGACCCACAGCAATAACCGTGGCGGCAACACCACACCACCAGCAGCATGAACATCCTCACCGAAACCGAATGGCGCGCCCACAACAATAACCACATCACCCGTGCCCGCCACACGGACGACCATCTCGCCCGTCGTAAAGGCCGGCACCACCCACCCATCTTCGATTTCCTGTTCGAGTACTACCCCATCCGAGTCTCGCACCTCCACCCGCTGGCACCCCGGCATCGGCATTGGGCTCGCCGATCCGCAGCGCACTAGTCCTCACAGCGCCTGGCGGTACTACTACCACCACAATGGGGTAACCACAGCAGACGTGTCCGCCTTCCTCGCCGCGCATAAACCCTGCCATCACCCAAATCCGCACCATCCTCACAAACACCACCGCCAACCCCACCCGTTTCGACTGCTTTGGCCTGCACGAATGGGCTCAGGTTTACCGCACCGACCATCCCCGCCATAATCTTCCCCTCCGGCTTACCCCCGCGGAAACCAACCAGGTCGTAGAACAGCACACCATTAAATGCACCCACTTCGATGCTTACTCGATTTTTCACCCCTGAGCCCAACCCCTAAATCTCTGCAGTTTTAACCCGTGAGAACCGGGAGCATGGGGAACAACGGGTGCCTACACGCTACGATGGATTTGTATAAATGGGCGGCGAAATTGGGACCGCTCATTCCCGGGGATTTATGGTTGGACACGTTTCGAATTAGCATGGCAAGCCCGTATTTTGGACATGGAAGCGTCCCCTGTATGATTGCCGAAGTTTAGGGTTTGGGGTGGTCCCGATTGAGACCCCTGAGGGGAAGCACGAGTATGTACATCGGCAACGATTATTGGCTCATGCGGGATTTATTACGGCACCGGATCCGACCACGATCGAGCAGGCATTCGCGTTCAACTATAACTAAACGGTAACATTGGAGATTAATGCCGGCCCTTTGAATAAAAAGTTATATGCCGGAAAAATCTTTGTCGCGGCAACATGATAGGAAAGGGTATCTCTGCCATGGGGCGCCATTCCGATGGACTCACCAATTACAAGTTTTTCCACGCATGTGTATGTGGTTATCGCGTGTTTAGTTGTTGCCGTCATCATTATTGTGTTTTGGGTTAAGGCACCATGGTGATTCAACTCACGGATAAGTCGAGAATGCTTGGCTGCAGTGATCCTTACGGTGAAAAGATAGCGTCGTGCGGCAGAGTCGTTGGCCATTAACGTTACCGACCAATATAATGCGAAGAAACCGGTGGTGCGGGGATCATTGCATTACTGCGTGGAGGCCACCAAGTCGCTGGCGGAGGCGAGTGCGTACATTACCGACGAGTCGGATGGTACTGGCGGCGCAGGCGGTGACCCAGGCGCAGCGGGCGCCGGCGCAGGCCGCGGCGGAATGGGCCGATCGCAGGTAATGAAGGTGGGAACTGCGTCGACGGAACGCGATGTCAGCCGGGAGAAGTTTCACCGAGTGACCTACCCGGCCGGCGATAATGCGATGGCATCGGCGCTGGCTGCGCCGCTTGAATAATATTCGCGGACGCCACGAAGCAGGCGTTGACAAAGCGATAAGTCGGTGACGGCCGCGTCTGCGGTACAGGACGGCAAGAAATCATTGTTGTCAACGAAACAAGTGCGCTGGCGAATTACACGTTTACCGAGATCAAGGATGTGGTGCAGCCGGTACGGGTGGTGTCGTTGACGGCCACGGATACGGTCGCGGAGGATGCTGCGAGCCGGGCGGATCTTGGTTCTAGTATTGTCAACGCGGATGCTGGAAAGCAGGCCACGTCGGTGACATCATTGGCGGCGACGCAGGCGTTGCAGCAGTTTGATACGGAAGGAATTCGGCGGCGCCAGCATCTCCTGCCCCTGCTCCGGCCCTGAGCGCCCAGCCGCAGGCCGCGGCAAAGTGCTGTGACGAGCACGAATACGTTGTTCCTGTTTGATACGTCGGCGGCGATGGCGCAGGCGTCGGATGATGGCCGAACCTGGTTCCAGGTGGTTCTTGAATGCGATTGCGCAGGCGGTGCCGATGGTGGGGGCACACAACCAGCGGCGTTGTGGAATTATTCGTCACCGCTGAACCTGTGAGGGGTGGCGGAGAATGTGAGTTTTGCCTCGTCGATGACGAATGAGCAGATTGGTAATACGATGATTGGGTTTACTACTGGTGGTGCCGCAGACTCCGGGCGGCGACGGTGGCGGCGGTGAATTATGCCACGTCGTATGCGAAGGAGTCTGGTCAGCCTGCCCGGTAGTGCGTCGTTATTACTGGCACGTCGGATGGGGGATATGTCGGCAGTAGACGGTGCGCTGTCCGCGGCGAAGGCTGCGAAAGTAGAGCTGTCAGTGGTGCATGTGGGTACTGGTACGCAGGACAGCGAGTTAATGAAGGCAGCCCAGGCATCCGAGGTGGTGACGACCGCTGATAAGTGGCGGATGTGATAGAAAAGCCCAGTGGGTGAATAAGAGAAACCGACTGTTACGCTGGTAGAGGTGTATCGCCCAGCGGCGAGTTCATCGACCTCCGACTTGGGGTGGTGTCGGTGGTGGCGGGTTGGTCGACTCGTTCCGAGGGGAAATGCGGAAACTGGTACCGGTGAGTTCTTTCATGATGCCGGGCACCGTAATGCCGAACACGCCTTGTCCGCCGCCGCAGGTTTAATGACTTCCTCGGCGCTGCGGCATCTGTAAACGGTGGTGCCGTCAGAGACGAGGGTGATTTCGGCGAGGTTCGACGCCAAGGTCGCGGGAGTTTATCGACGGCCTGTCGAATGTTTTGGAGGGAAATGCCGGTGTCTAACAGTCGTTTGACGATTTTGTAGACCAAAATGTCTTTAGGAGTAGAGGCGTTGGTGACCCGGAGCCGCGGGCGGTGCGGATACTAGGTTCGACGAGTTTGGTGCGGGCCCAGTAGTCGAGTTGCCGGTAGGTGATGCCGGCGACTTGGCAGGCTATGGGCACTCGATAGCCGAGGGCTTCGTCGGGTCCTCCCACATCGAAGAGTGATTCTTGAATGGGGTGGTCGTTAGTCATTATTGTTCGCACTCTGCGGTCTTATGCTCCATTAAAGAACTTCATGGTTTTGTTAGGGCGTTAGGGCAAGGTTAACGAAGCTCCACTGTGAGGGCCTGCGACACGCCGCTAATTTAAACCTCAGGTTGAAGTTTAAACTTATTTTAGATCTTTGTCACTCACCCGCGACAAAAGTATCTTCATTATTATTCTTTCGAATCTTTTGAGTTATCATCCGAACCCAATAAATCCGCTTCGCTGACTCCCATGCTCTCCATGAGCTTGGAAAAATCCATACGGCGGCCGCGTCACCGGATGCGACTCCTCACAGTGAGATTCTGGACTGGATCCGTGGTGAGGTAGAGGCTCAACCAGGTTTCCAGGTCGGCTTCGGAAATAAAAACGCTGGCAGTGTGATAACACATCCTCACTGCCATGATCGGCAAAACTTAGTAAATATGCCACCCCATGGCGTCGCTGGGCGACATTCAAGTTCGTCCCCATTATTGGTACCAAGCTGGCAATGTAGTCACCAGCAAAGTAGGAATCGATGTGAACTTCCTGAACCCACCTGCCGTTGCAGCTGCCAAATCAATGAGAACATTGACCATGCGTGGGCGTCGCGTTGGCACCCCAGCCCTGTGTTGTAAACAGTTCGTGTATGCATCGGCGGCGTCGATCCATTACGGGTAGTATTCGGTTTTTCTCAATCCACCGCAGCACTGATGCAATATTGGTTTTTCGGGGAATTTGAAATTTGGAGGTATTCAACGAGATGGTAGGTCATAAAAAGCCAACTTTAACCTGATTGGTTACGCACTCATTCTTCACCAGAACCGCACTGCAAGGAAAACTACATAGTGCTGACATTCGCCGACTCATTTCTTCGGCCTGTTCTCTAGCCACATCCTTGTTGGACTTGGCTAGGGGGTAACAACCTGGGAAATCAAAACCAGCCCTGCCGCTGGGCATTTTCACCGATTTTTAAATGGCGGGCGTCAATACCAAATTCGCTCAAGGCATTAGCGGTACTCACCACTTGGATGTCATCAGCGGTGAAAAATCCTGACCGATCCGGTCCGATAATTCCTTCACGTTAGCCAACCAATAACAAATTGCAGTTCTACCTCAGCTTTCTTGGCGACTTCCACATCACTTAGGCGGGTGATAGCCGGTTTCTGAAATTTTTCGGGCTGATAATGGCTTTGGGCTGTTGCGGCTGGTGATGGGAATGACTGAACGGGAAATCCATGGCATCCAGCTGCTTTTGATTTCTTTGAGGCATATAGGTTTCTTGCTGGATGGCGAGGACATAACGCAGCTGCCCACATCCGCGTTGGTGTATTTGCGGTAGCCGGAACTGGTTCTGTTGGGAGACGCAGCCCCTCCGACTCCAGATACCGGATTTTCGACAGGGTAGCATGTCGGGGAATTCTGGTGTTAGCAGCTTGAGTACCTCACCGATATTAATCGGTTTGGGATCGGGCCCAGTAGGTTGTGGATTGCGCTCATGGACTAGTGTTTCCCGGCTCGGGGGATGGACAACGACAAAAATTATTTTTGACTCATATGATGCCGAAATACCGCATCCCTAGTGCTACCCACCGATTGTGCCCGAAAAACCACGGCGGTGGGCTAAACGTCAACTTTAACGTTAAATTCTCAGCTTTTCCAGGACCCGCAATGAACACTAGTCGGAACTTACCGATTTGGATCTCATCACCAATAGATAGCACCTGTAGAGTTGCGTGAGGTTCCCATTGACATAGGTGCCGTTGAGGGATCCCACATCCACAACTTCGAAAGTTCCGTCGTTAAGCCGAAATTCAGCATGCCGGCGAGACACGGTGACGTCGTCGAGGAAAATATCCGACTCGATGCCGGCCGGCGGTGTGTGGTTTCCTGATCCAGTAAGAACCTAGCGCGGCGTTCCGGCCCCCGCTTCACGATCAAAAATGGCGGCGCCGGCCGGTGGGGTGATGTCGGAACCCGGTGGCGGGTGCCGCTCCCACTCTCCATTTCTTTCAGCAGATCAGCTACGAAAACACGGATGTGGTCTCAACCTGAACATCCTGGTTATTGTTGTTGTCACTCATGCGTGAACCCTCCATCAACAAAGTTTATAATTACCGGATGCATTCACAATGTGACGCAAGGAAAACATCGGAACCACCCGCATAATAATTTTCAACCAATGTAAACATAATAGCGCCTGTAACTCTGTTTCTTTTGGACAGAACTCTAGCTATCTCCAGCTTGTGGCGTCGTTGTAAGCTATCGTAACACAAACTAACAGCTGTGTAATTTCATCTCACCTGACGCACGAAAACTCACCGAAGATCATTACCAATGCCGCGGAGTAGTGAATTCCCCGGAGCCAGCTAGTGGGTTGTCCGACACCATATAGGTCCAGGTTGCGGACGGTCGCGCCAATCCCTGTTCCTCAAGGTGCCCCGTCGGCGTCGATTGGTACTTCGTTAAACGTGTCCACGGCGTTATCCACCGCCCGCTGTGCTAATTCTTTGAGTTTCGCGTACCGCGATCCGGTGGAATTCCGTCGATGGGGGTTTTCCCGGGCGATGGCCCCGCAGATGGATGGATTCGCACATCATCCATGAGGCCAGGTGGTCGCTCCACCCAAGATCCAGGTGGTAGAGCATGATTTCTCGGGCGGCCCGCACCAGGGTGTCGCGGGTAGCTCCTCATCTCATATAAGGTGGCGCGCGCGGGAGTTGTCTGAAGATTTCCCGCCAGGCCCGGTCGGGCGCTCGAGCAGTTCGCCCGGCGTTTGTCAATGATATACCGCGCTGGTCGGCGAGGAGTTTGTGTATTTCCAGGTTTGGAATGGATTTGCAGCAGTTGGCCTTGGTAACCCGCTGGCAGTGTTCGATCCAGTCCCGAATCCGTTTCGATTCGATGCTGCCATCTGCCGCGGGTCGGGCGGTGACTCTTCCCCAGCGCCGCCCACGAGCTACCACGTCGTCTTCCAGGAGACGAAGACTGGGGCGAGCCCGGGATCCCCGCCGGCCGGCCCGACCCCGCAGTTGGTTATCCAGTCGGGCGGTCGGTGCCGGAGGTGCCGATCACGGCAAGCCCGCCGAGTTTCACTACCGCGTCGTGGTCGTTTTCGTCCGCCCCGCCGAGTTTACCGTCGGTGCCCCGACCGGCCCATTTGCGTGGAGACGGTGACCCGACCAATGTCCCCCGGCTTCGGCGATGATTCGGGCTCTCCGCGTCGTTTTTCGCGTTGAGCACGTTCACGTCGATGTCGTATTCCCCGCAGGGCTTCGGGCCAATGCCTCGGATTCCGCCACGTCTTGGGCTGCCGATCAGCACCGGCTGGCCCGTGTCGTGGATGGCTTTGATTTCGTCGATGATGGCCGGTTTTTATCCCGGATTGTGGCGTACACCCTGGTCTGCTTCTGTCGAAGCGTTGCAGTGGTTCGTTCCGGTCGATCACGCCAACCCGCAGGTCACGAAAACTGCGGAGCTGATCTGTGGCTTCACCGCGGTGCCGGTCGCCGCACACTATGGGGTATCGGTGCATGAGGGCCTGTAAGGTGATGGTGTCGAGAATGCGCCCCTCCGTCACGGCCAGGCCTTCCTGGCTTTCCACGGCGGCTTGTACCCCATCGGGCCACTCGCTGGAGGTCCGCCACCCGGCCTTGGATGCGTCGATAAGTGCCACTTTGCCGTCCCGCACGATGTAGTGCACGTCCCGGGTGAGAGGCGTCGTGCAGTGCCAGAGTTGACCTGTACTAATGTGCTGCCCACGTGTTCGTCATCGTAGAGGGATGTGATGCCGAGTTGGCGTTCCAGCAGCCGCGCCCCTCATCGTCGGTGAGTGAGGCGTTCCGCCCGTCCCTGCTACCACATACTGCTGGTTTTTCTTTAGCCGGCGCACCAGGTCCGTGATTCGGCCGCCGGGTGCGGTTCCGGGCTCGTTGCCGGCCAGCACCAGGGGCACCAGGGCCTCGTCGACTAGCACCGAGTCGGCCTCGTCGATAAGCGCGCACGTCCGCCCCGTGTTGGACCGCATCTGCCCGGTCGGTGATGAGCTGGTCGCGTAGCACGTCGAAGCCGATTTCGTTGACAGGCGCGTACACAATGTTTGCTTTGTATGCTTTTCGACGCTCATCCGTGGTCATCGACTCCGTGACCGCCGCCACCGTCAGGCCGAAAAATTTCACCAGCGGACCCATCCATTCCGCATCCCGGGCCGCCAGGTAGTCGTTCACGGTGACCGAATGCACCCGCTTGCCCATCAGCCCGAACCCGGTGTTTGCCATGGCCCCCACCAGGGTTTTGCCCTCACCGGTGGCCATTTGGATCACGTCGCCTTCCAGCAGGCGCAGCACCGCCTGGAGTTGCACGGAAACGGGGTCATCCCAGGGTTCTGGTGGCGGCTGTGGATAATATGGCGCAAATTCTGCCGCGTCCGGCAACCTCACCTGATGCGGTGATCTCCCCGGCCCGAGCTACCAGATCCTCATCTGAACGGGCGTTTAGTTTCGCCACCTGGGCTGCGGCCTGGTCCACAATGGCCAAAGCTGCGTTTTGATTGCTGGCCCATGTTTCGCCCATTGCTTTTCCAAAACCAGTCGAAACCAGCCACCATGCCTCCTCATACCGTCGCATCTTAAATTTATCGCTATAGTAATCTCAACACCAGAGAGTTTTATCAGCCCTCGATTATGCCTCGGGTTAGTGATGCGCTCCTAGCCTACGAAAGAGAACAATCTTCATGCATTCGATGAGTGTTCAGTTGCTAGTTCCGCCGGGCCACACCATGCGGCACCATTGGTATGCCTGACACCGAACCAGTCGCCTACGCTCTTTTGCCCACCGTTTTACTGGCTTCGGTTCACCCCCGCGGCGGCCGGTGGTAAAAACCCTCGCCGAGCAGTCCATTGCCTGCCTCCGGTTTGATTTTTTCCCGGCCTGGGCCAGTCCACAGGTGATTTTCATGAAACCTGTCAGTGAAAACGTGGCCGATATCATCAGCGCCCACCAGTGGCTTGCGCCGACAATTACCGCACCCCCAGCTGCTCATCGGCCATTCCCTCGGCGGCGCCGCCGCGCTTAAGGCCGCAACCAGCATCAAGGATCTCAAGGCGGTGGCGACCATTGGTGCCCCATTTGATCCGGCCCACGCGGTCCCGCATTTTGCCCTGACCGGATCAGCGAGGTGGACGCCACCGGGGCGGTCACGCTCACCCTTGGGGGGCCGCGATATCACGATTTCTGGAGTTCCTAGAGGACCTGGCCGAAACCAACCTCGAATCCTATCTGCCCCGCCTGCGGAAACCCTTGCTCATTCTGCACTCCCCCATCGACTCAAAACCGTGGGTATCGACAACGCCCAAAACATTTACCGCACCACCCGCTACTCCCAAGTCCCTTGTCACGTTGAATAAGGCGGATCATCTCCTCACCAAACCGGGTACCGCCGCGGCGGCAGCCCGCATGATTGCCACCTGGTCACAGCAGTACCTCATCGGACACCTGCCCCTACCGCTGCCGATGTGATCCCCGAGGGAGTGGCTACTTCCCCACCACCAAGGCCGGCCGGTTTACCGACGTTGTCCGCACCGGCACCCACACGCTGTACACCGACCGGGATAAAGCCCATGGCGGCCGAAACCTAGGTGTGGCCCCCACCTCGCTTATTCTCACCGCGCTGGCCGCCGCCACCAGCCAGGCCATTCGGGTGGCCGCCAACGAATCCCGCATCACCACGTTGGATGATGTTTCTGTCACGGTTTTCCGCATTGTTACCGAATCCGCCACCATTCATCTGCGCCGCGAAATCGCTCTCATCGGCGACCAGCTCACCGACACCGACCGCTGGAACTCCTCGCCGCAGCCAACGATAATGAGATCCAGGCCATGCTCGCCCACGGCATCATCATTGAGGACGTGCAACCAGCGTAAACGCCCCCGGTTGGCGCTTTAGGGCCTCATGATGTAACCTAAACAAGTCGCCAAAAGCGGCACTCGGACTGTGGCGCAGTTTGGTAGCGCACCTGATGGAGTTAAGGGGTCGCAGGTTCAAATCCCTGTCAGTCCGACAGATAAGGCTGACACCATATTGATTATGGTGTGAGCCGTTTTTAATTACGCAGCCACGAAAGCAATCTCATGGCAATAAGCGTGCTCAGCATTGATGCCAACGCAATCATCCACGCCGGCATCCCACCGGATTGCGCCTGCGGTGGCGCTACCGGCACCACTACCGTGGGGGATCACCACCGGCGGCTCCGGCTCGGGTTCTGGTTCCGGTTCCGGCTCAACCAGCACGAATTCCGCCTGGCCCACCACCCGGTTTGTTTCATTATCAAGCAGCACCCCCGATACGAGCCTCCGTATCTTTCGTGATGACGCTAAATGCGTCCCTCCGGGTGCACCGCCCGATACAACTGTTCCCGATTATTATCCATAAGAAAACACTCCCTTTTTCATCATTCCCAATCATAAGTTCGTTCCACGGCTCGGTTCCATTCCGAATATAACATCGCAACCTCTTGCGGCGTCCGCCTGGGCGACCAGGTTTTTCCGGCCGAATCTGATTCCGTAACTGTGTTAAATCCTGCACCAACCCCACACTCAACCCGGCCGCGAACGCCGCCCCCAATGCGGTAGTCTCAATCAGCCGCGGCCGCACCACATCCGTGCACACCACATCCGCCTGAAACTGCATCAATAAATTATTCCCGCACCATTCCCCATCAACCTTCAACTGGAGTAGCGGCACCCCGGAATCCGCCACCATTGCATCCACCACCTCTTTCGTTTGAAACGCTGTTGCCTCCAACGCCGCCCGCGCCAAGTGGCAGACTCTGTTCGCAAACCGCGTCAATCCCACAATCACTCCCCGCGCATCCGGCCGCCACCGAGGCGCAAACAACCAAAAACGCTGGCACAATATACACCCCACCGTTATCCGGCACCTGCAACGCTAACTCCTCCACCTCGGAGGCGTCAGTGGATAATCCCCAGGTTATCCGCAGCCACTGCACCAACGCTCCACCGATAGCCACCGACCCCTCCAACGCATACACCGGCTGCTGCCCCGGAATCTGATAGCACACCGTTGTGATCAGCCCATTCTCACCCATTTCGGCTCCGTCCCCGTATTGAGCAGCAAAAACAATCCCGTACCATACGTGTTTTTCGCCTCCCCGGGGAAAACACGCCTGCCCAAACATTGCTGACTGCTGATCCCCAACACCCCCTCGCAATCGGCACCCCGGCCAACACGCCCCGCTGCCGCACCTGCCCGAACTCACCCACACTAGGACAGATCTTCGGCAGCATGCTCATGCTGGAATCCCCAGCTCCGCGCAAATGTCCGCATCCCACTGCAATGACCGGATATCCATGCAGTAACGTCCGCGACGCATTCGTCACATCCGTCACGTGCATTGCGGGTTTCTGGTCGCCGGCCGCGCCACCCGTCAAATTCCACAACAACCAGGTGTCCATCGTCCCAAACAGTAAATCCCGCCAGCGCCTGCCTCCCAGCGTGCGGCACATTATCTAAAAATCCACCGTAACTTCGCCGGACGAATACGAATTCACCAACAACCCCGTGGTCTCCCGCCACCGATCCGCGCCCCCACACAGCAGCAGCTAACTCTCACACTAACTTCGTCGTCCGAGTATCCTGCCACACAATCGCATGACACACCGGCTTCCCCGCATGCCGATTCCACCACCGTCGTTTCCCGCTGGTTCTGTAATCCCCACCGCGGCAATATCTTCCTGCCACATTCGCCTCCGCCAACGCGGCAGCAACACTAAGTCGCACATTATCCCAAATCTCCACCGGATCATGCCCACCCACCCCTTATGCGGATCTGCTCATGCTCATACTGGCCTACCCCACCACCGAAAAATCCGCATCAAAAATGACACACCGAGTCGACGTCGACCCTGGTCAATAGCAGCAATAAACATGTCTCACCTATCCTGACTCACATCAATCCGACTCGGGGATCCGACACCGAGCCACCATCTCATTCGCCCTCAGCATCGGTCGCCTCCTGCTCGCAGACAGTAACGCCGCAACCGTTGCGGCATAACCATCCACCCCAGCGGCAACCTCTGCAGCCGACCACCCCAAATAGAGGCCACCACCTGCGCAATCGGTGCGGCGCACTCCACCCCGATGCCCATACTCCATAGCGATCCGCAGCCGCCGCTCAATAATGTCCGCCACTGCAGCGCCCCTCGTGCGTGACCGCATACACCGCCTCCACCAGCAAATACCGGGGCGCGCCGGGATCGAGGGCCAACAGGGCAGGATCACTCACCCCCAAGGCCAGCACCTCCCGCACCAACGACCCGTACCCTTCCCAACAAATGCTCAACCTGCGCTGTCGTCAACCCATATTGCGTGAGCCAGCGCCGGGGTGTGATTCGCCACAGCCTGATACCGCTCCGCCCCCAACAGTGGCGTGGCATCCGTCACCGATTCCGGTACCATCCGGCCCCTGAATGTCCTGCACCGCCGCCGCAACCGCATCCCGACCAATAACCCGGTAGGTGGTGTACTTCCCACCAGCCACAGACACCAACCCGGGCGCCACCCGCGCCACCGCATGGTTACAGGGACAAATTCGTGGTGGACTCCGACGTCCCACTCACCAACGGCCGCAACCCCGAATACACACCCACAATATCCGCCACCGTGATCGGGTGCCGCACCTTCTCATTCACATGCGCCAAAATATAGTCAATATCTGCCCGGGTTGCCGCCGGATACGCCAAATTCTTATCCCAATCAGTATCGGTCGTACCAATAATCCAATACTCCCCACGGGATCACAAACAACACCGACTTCTCGGTCACAAAACACAATGCAGCATCCGCATCCAAACAATCACGCGGCACCACAATATGCACCCCTTCGACGCCCGCACTCGTAAACGGCCCCGTCACCCCGGCAAGCTTTATGAATCTCCTCCGTCCACACCCCCGTAGCATTAATCAACACATCCGCCGATAGTGTGGTCTCCGAACCCGTGTCGGTGTCCAACAGCCTTGCCCCCACCACCCGACTCCCCCACCTTCGTCAGCCCACCACCTGCGTCGACGACCGAACAACCGCCCCTAACTCCGCAGCCGTACGCAACACCGTCAACGTGTGGCGGCGTCGTCGACAAAGCGTGTCAAAATACCGCACCCCACCAACTATCACGTCATCTTTTCAACCCGGGGGCCAACCGCAACGTGCCCGCCCGCGACAAATGCTTCTGCATGGGCACAGACTTCGCCCCCACCCATCAAGTCATACAGCGCAAACCCCGACGCTACATGCGGCCGCTCCCCACACCCTATGCGTCAATGGAAAATAAACCGCAAGGGTTTCACCAAATGCGGCGCCAACGTCGACATCGAAAGTTCCCTGCTCCCGCAACGACTCCGCCACCAGCCGAAAATCCAGCATCGCTAAATACCGCAACCCGCCATGAAACATTTTCGACGACCGCGAACTCGTGCCCAGAGGCAAAATCCCTGCGCCTCCACAACCGCAACTTTCAACCCCCTACTGCGGCATCCAACGCCGCACCCGCACGGAACCCCACCACAACACACACATCAAAATGCTGCGCCCCAAACTCCGCCCACGCCTGGGGAAAAATACGCAGGATTCCAACTCACCATGGCCCATGCTCCTTACCTGTTACTAGTTTCCCAGTTTAAAGGCTCCCACCCAATCAGGCTAGCAATTCTTGTGTGAGTCTCACCCACAACCCACACTCCATTGTTCACAACCTCAACCAGGCAGGAATACGGCATGCCTCTAACATCCAAGAAAAACACCGCCATCCTCTTCGCCATCCTGGCGGCAGCGTTCACGCGCCTCCGCCCCCGCCTCCAAAATCACATCCTGGCCACCACCACCCCCACCATGATGGCGGCCTCCTCACCTCGGCGCCGGCAGCGGCATGCTCCTCATCACCCCTGGGCCGCCGCATCACCCACACCCCCAACCCCTGCCGACCGCCTCACCGCGCCGACCTGCTCTACACCATCGCCATGATCGTGCTGGACATCGCCGCCCCCATCTTGCTCATGCTCGGCATCGCCCGCACCACCGCCGCCAACGCCTCCCCACTCAATAACTTCTGAAATCGTCGCCACCTCCCCTCATCGCCCTCGTGGTGTTCAAAGAGATATCTCTCCTCGCCTCTGGATAGCCATACGGGCTTTCGTCACCGCGGCCAGCATCATCCCTCAGCCTCGACATAACCGGCGGTTTCCACCCTCGACTACGGTTCACCTCGTCCTTGGCGCCTGTGTGTGCTGGGGCATAGAAAACAACTGCACCAACCGGCTCGCCACAAAATCCAGCGAACAAATCGTCATGGTCAAAGGAATTTTCTCCGGCCTCGGCAGCCTCACCGTAGCCCCTCATCATCGCCAACCCCATCCCCAATCGCCACCATCCTGGCCACCATGATCCTCGGCTTCGTCGCCTACGGGCTCAGCATCAACTTCTACATCCTGGCGCAAAAAGACCTCGGGGCCGCAAAAACCTCCGGCTACTACGCCATCGCCCCCTTCCTCGGCGTGCTGTTCTCCATGGTGCTCCTGCGGGAACTACCGGCATGGAACTTTTGGCTGGCACTGGCAATCATGGCCGCAGCCACCTACCTCATGATAAAGGACTCCATCGGCCTGCAACACACCCACGAACACGGGCACACCCACACCCATAGTCATAGCCACATCTCAGGAGGCCGGATCATCACCCATAATCACGAGCACACCCACCACCATGTCCACGCTCACACGCACGCGGCCGGCACCGACCCCAACAGCCACGACCACGACCATGAATTCCTCCACGCCGAACACTCACATGATGACCACGCACGAACGCCCCCGGAACCTCTAGGGCTATAACTGAAAGGCAAACCGGCCGACACCCATTTCAACGAGGTGCCGGGCCGGTTTATTTCTGCAATTATTCGCTGCCGACCTTCTTGTCAATAAAATCTCTAGCCATATCAACCTGGCTCGCCTTGTCCTGACCAAGCTTGCTCTTGGCGGCGGCAGCGGCTTTATCCAAAACCGCATCGGCTGATAAGTTCAGATTTCAATGCATCCCTTGGCTTTGTCAAAGGTACCCATATATACGTCCTTTCGTCACGGGTTGTCCAAAAACATGATAGCTAAAACTTGACGCACCGGCACCACAGGCGTCGAAAAGCTAGAAACGCATAACGAGCATGAAAAAGATAGAAAACCTAGAATTATTGTGAATATTCCTCCGGTCTCTCGCCGCCACAGCCCCAAATTCACCAGCGACTCACACCGACTCACCAGCGCCAGGGCGTTTACCAGCGGTTCCGACACATACCACGATGTTCGCCCCGATTATCCACCCGATATCCTGCGTCTGCTACGGTCGGCGCGCCGGGTGCTAGATGTGGGGCAGGACCGGAATCACACAGTTATTATGCGAAAGCCCACGGTTCGACCAGGTTTATGCCCTCGACCCCAGTATGGACATGCTGCGCACGCTGGTGCGGTTTGCGCCGGTTCCGGCGTGGCAGGCGACCGCCGAGCATACCGGTTGCGCCGCGCAGCTTTTCGACGCCGTAACGTGCGCCCAAGCCTGGCATTGGGTGGATACGAAACAGGCTAGTGCAGAGCTGGACCGCATCACCACCCGTGACGCCCAGGTGTTGTTGGTGTGGAACACCCTTGACGTGACTGTCGCCGTGGGTGCATAGGCTCAGCCGCATCATGCATTCGGTGACATGCTCACCCAGGGGTTTCTTCCCTCGGTACATAAGCCGTGGATAATAACCGATCAGGTTCATGACAGATGGGAGCAGGAATTATTACCAGCTCAGGTTCACGAATTGACTCACACCCGGTCGTATTGGCTGCGGAGTAATGAGCGCATCTCGCGCCCGGGTGACGCTGAATTTGTCCTGGTACTTGGGCGAGCATCTGGGGTACGGGTCCAATGACATAGTGACGTTACCGTATCGGTTGGATGGGTTTGTGCTGTCGAAAATAGCACAGAAATTACCTTAAAATTACCCCCGTGCGCGGCTCACAAAGATCTCAATTTGATAACTGGAATCCTCCCAAAATGTGTGAGGGTGTTATTTGTCATTTTTGCTGCTTCTACCAGTTATATTCACCCATGTGTCAGCTATCACCTTTGCTGTTATGTAACGTTTTGGTCGACGACCATGGGGATAAAACTGAGTAAAGATTAGCCAGACTCCAGAGTATTTATGATGGGGACTGTCTCATGAGGAGAGGGAAAAACTTAAACTTCAAGGAGAGATTATGCAGTCAACCGCGCAATCGCAATCCTGCACTTGCTGTAGCAACTGCTACTGCTACCGCCATTTCTGCCCCAGGCTTTCGCTGAGGACGCAGCAGCTACTTCCACTTCCGCTTCTGCCCCTGCTTCCGAACGAGCCCGGCAGATAAGGAGCGGCGACCAGTCCAAGAAGGAAGAGGGCAAAGAGCCCAGCGTCGACCTCAAGAACAAGGCTGAAAAGTCCAGCAATGAGATCAAGAACAGCTGTCTTCCGACAAGTCCGTCGAGTAAAGCTGAGTCTGAAGCCCCAAGGTTGATGATAAGGCCAAGGATCCCAGCAGCGAAATCAAGGACAAGTTCGACAAGTCCAGCGATAAGGTCAAGGATGGGCTGGAATAAGTTTTCTCCGAGCACGGCCCCGACCAAGACCACCTCCGTCACCCCTGAGCGCCAGCGCCCAAGGACCAGGATTCTAGCAAAGGATAAGTTGAACGACCTGTCCAATAAGCTCGGTGGCAAGGGATAAGGTTAAGAATGCTGCTATCTCTCGCCGGTGTCTTTGCCGTGATCGCCGCTATCGGTGGTGCTATCGCCGCCTTCCCGCCGCAGATCCCTCGGCCTGAAACTCCCGCCATCCCTGGCATCCCGGCCGCCAATCAGCAATAACTCAGCTGTTTCAACAAAACAGCTGGCGTGTGAATGCTACAGAAAACCCTTCACCAATGTTGGTGGTGGTAAAAGGGGGTTTTTGCTTGCCCAGTTATTTTGTCGTGTCCGCACCTGCACTGCTTATGCGCACCGGGGTGCCCTCGAATCCAAAGAGCTTTCCGGAATTTCGCTCCAAATATCGGCGGTAGCCGGCGTCTAAAAACCCGGTGGTGAACAGCACAATCACTGTGGTTGAGTGGATGCCTGCGTGGCAAACAGCACTCCTGTGGGATCCGCGCCCTCATGGGTGTTTTGCGCCATGGTTGCCCGCAGCCACGTGTTTAACTGGCCGGTTGTGATCCGCTTATCCCAGTTCTCCAGGGCTTCTTCCATGTAGGGTTCTAGTTTTTGCAGCGCCCGACCGGTTTTCGCGGAAATATTGACCCGCCGCACCCACGGGATGTGTGCTAGCTGCTGCTCAATATCGCGCTCTAGCTCCCCACCGGCGGTCCTCGGTCGCGAGGTCCCATTTATTAAAAACACAACACCAGGGCTTTACCAGCATCTAAGATCATGCTCAGCACTCGCTGATCCTGCTCAGATACGGGTTCGGAACTATCAACCGCGAACAGGCACACTGGCGTCACATCACGGTGCGTAGCGACGCATAATATTCGTGCCCTGGGCGTTTTTTCACTTTCTTCCGCAGGCCGGCTGTGCGATGAATTTCCACAAGTGCCCATCCAGTTGCACCAAGGAATCCACTGGTCGACGGTTGTGCCGGCTCATCATCAACGACGGAGTCGCTCCTCACCGGCAATCTTATTGAGCAGCGAGGATTTACCACATATGGCTTCCCCACCAGCGCTGTCTGCGCCCTCCGTGATCGAGGGTTGCCGCGTCCGAAAAGCTGCGGAGAATCTCGTCGAGCATCGTCGGCGCCGCCCGACCGTGCTTGGGCGGACACCGGCCACGGTCGCCCAAGCCCAGGGCGATAAAAATTCGGCCATGTCCGCGTACCGCATGTCCGAGTCGAATCTATTGGCACTAGGATGACCGGCACGGATGCGCCGTGGAGTTTCCGCCATGACCGCATCGGTTTCGGTGATCCCCACCTTGGTGTCTACCACTCATGACGATCACGTCCGCGGTTTCCATGGCGGTTTCTGGCTTGCCGGGCGATCGCCCCTGTGGATGCCCTTTCACGTTTGGGTCCCACCCGCCGGTGTCTTGCACCCAGAATCGTTGCCCACCCCAGTCCGCAATATACGAAACTGGTCGCGTCACCCTGGAAAATCTCAACGACGGCTTCCCGCCGCCCTAAAAACCGCTGACCAGGGTGGATTTGCCCATCACTAGGGCGTGTGCCCACGATGACACACGGCACAGGTTTTTTCCAGGTGCGTCGCGTCTCGAACCCGAATTCTTTTTCTAATCGAAATTCCCCAATCCGATTCGGAAAAATCTCGCCGAAATGCGGGTCGAGGAATCTGACTCGTCAGGAATGCCCATGGCGTTTTTTCGGTACTCATTTATCGAGGTGCCCCTTCGGCTGATTCCTTCCACGAGGGAAATAAGCGTATCGATGGCTTCCGGCAGTGACAGGTCGGAGGTGTCAGCGATGATGGCGTCATCCGCCGGGTGGAGCGGGTCCACGGCCCGCATGGAATCCGCAGGTCCCGCTGGATGACGTCGGCAAGCACAACCCTGTAGATTGTGTGCCCGCCGGAAGCGATGATCTGTTCATACCGGCGTTGCGCCCGCACCTTGTGGCAGGCGGTGAGGAATACTTTCAGCGGCGCATCCGGCAGCACATTCGTGCCCATGTCCCGCCCGTCGAAAATGCACCTGGGGGTGGTATTCGCCCACTCCCGCTGTTGGGCGATGAGTGTCGCCCCGCACCTCGGGGATTGCCGACACCGCTGACACCATGCGCGTGACTTCCTGCGACCGGATTTCCTCGGACACGTCCTCCCTGTCCAGCAGCACCGTCTGGTCGTCGAGCGTAATGTTCAGATTATTCGTCGCCGCACGACCGCCGCCCGCTCCGCCGGGTTTACGCCGGCCCGCAGCACCGCAAGTGTGGCGGCACGGTACATGGCGCCTGTAGTCAAAATACTGTGCCCCTGAAATGCTTTGCGACGGCGCGACACAGCGTCGACTTCCCCACCCCGAGGGGCCATCCACGGCCACAACCAGCCGATTGTCGTGGGGTGTTTACCAAATTTTGTGCAGTCATTTACATCTCCACCGCTTTTATACAAGCTTCGCAGCTCATTGTCGTTTAATGCCCGAATCGTCCCAGGCTTTTTGTTCACCCAGCTGCACCGTGTGCAGCTCTGTGCGGACCAGATACCGTACGGGATACCCCGCGGCCTTCAGCATCCGCCGCACTATATGTTTCCCGCCCCTCATGGAGTTGCACCCGGACCAGCGACCGGCCCTGTGCACGTCAACAATCTGCACATAATCTGCGGCGGCCGGGCCGTCATCCAGCTCCACCCCATTTTTCAATGTGGTGACAAGCGACCGATCCGCTTCCCCCAGCACCTCCGCAATATATGTTTCTCGACACCTCATACTGGGTGGCCCAGCTGATTCTGCTAACTCCCCTGTCGTTGGTGAGCAGAATCAGCCCTTCCGTGTCCGCATCCAGCCGGCCCACTGAAACAGGCCCTGGCCGGCACTAATCCCGCTCCGACACCAGGTCACCAATGCAGGGGCCGCCCCAAATCATCACTCATGGTTGAATGAATCCCCCGCGGCTTATTCAACACAAAATACTGGTGGTTGTTGTTCACATTCACACGCACCCCATCAACCCGAATCACATCAACCTCCGGGTTCACGCGCACCCCTGCTGCATCACCACGGCACCATTGACCTCAACCCGACCCGAGTCAATCATGATCTCGGCATTCCGTCGAGAAGCCACCCCAGCCTGCGCCAACACCTTTTGCAGCCGCACCCTCATCGGTGTAGCTTTCGTCGGAAGAAACATTCCGCGGCGACACAGCTGCCGCCGCGCAGGTTTCGCGTTAGAAAGAAGCTCGCTTTTTGAATCCGGTGTGCCATCACGGCGAGCGGGTTTTTCACAATACGTCCCATCCCATATGCGGTTATTCAACATGGTTACTTTAATCTATCCGACTACTGCAGGTCGAATTCGTCAATGCTATCAATATCCGGCAGGAGCGGCGCTAAATCCGGCAGCCGATCCAACGAATCAATCCCCAATAACTCCAAAAACAACCCTGTCGTCTCATACCGCCGCGCATGACCACCCGCAACCTCCCGAATCAGCCCTCGCAACACCAACGTGCGGATCACCCCATCCACATTCACCCCCTGCACCGCCGACACCTGTGCCCGCGTCGCCGGCTGCCGATACGCACATCGCCAACGTCTCCATCGCCGCCCGCGACACTTTCGATTGCGCACCACTCAATAAGAAGTGTTCCCACCACCCTCAGCATTCTCCCGCCGAGTATACAGCCGCCACCCCTCCCTCAGTCTCCCTGCAACTCAAACCCACTCCCCGCACATCCAACTCCCTGACGCAACTCCAACAACTCCCCCTACCACAACATCCTCCGACACTCGCCAACCCCACCGCCAACGCCGACACCAACACCGGAGCATCAACAACAAGCAACACAGACTCCAACTGGGAACGCACCAACGACACCGACGGCAATGAAAAATCAGTCATTGCCCCAGTGTATTCGGTTTTAATCCATCTTCCGGGCCTTCGCCCCCAAAAATCTGCCGATCAATCAAAAACAACACCTCATCCAAAAATCGCCGGATCAATATCCCGCTCCCGCCGAGCCCGCAACAACTCCAACTGGGCAGCCCGCAACGCCTCAATCTGCGCCTGCTGCAACTTCACCTCAATATGCTTCGCCTTCTCCCGACGCTCCTCCGGAGTAATACCCTCCTCATTCACCTCCTCCAAATTCGTCTCCTCATCAAACCGCGACATAAGCGCCTCCAACCGCTCCTGCGGAATCTCACCAGCATACGACTGCATCTTATTCCGCGCCGCCCGCCGAGCCCGATTCACCAACTTCTCCCCGCGACACGTCACCAAACGCATCCGGATCACTATCCAACGTCAGCTTCTTCATCAACGCCGGCAACGTCAGCGGAATCACCATGGTAAAACAACAACACCACCAACGCAACCTACCGGAGCCTCCTGATACAAACCAAAATCACCAGTATCAGGAATAGACAAAATCAACGCCAACGTCACCAACCCCCGCATACCAGCCCACGTAAGCAACAACGTCTCCTGCAACCGCAACGGACCCCCCACCCGATACCTCGTATACTTATTCGTCGCATACATCCCCAAAACCACAGGCCACGCACCACAATAGCCACCGCGAGACAACACCACACCCAACATCACGGCCTCCCCCCAATCCGAACCAACCGTGAAAATCGCATCCCGCGCCATAATCCCAATCAGACCAAACGCCACACCAGTAAACAACAACTCCACAATCTCCCAAAACACCGTGCCAGACAACCGGTCCTCCGCACCAATCGCCACCCGGGAGTTATACTCAATCGCAGCAATCACCACCGCAATCACCCCAGACGCGTGAATCTCCTCCGCCACCAAATACGTAATAAACGGAATCACCCACGTAAACGCATTCCGGGCAGTCGCCGACGTCATCCAACTAGACAAAAACGCTGCCCCCCGACCAATAAACCACCCAATCAACACAGCCGCACCACTGAATACCCAAACTCCCAAATAGCCTCCCCACCACTTCACCCGTCTCACCCTGAGTCAAAACCCCCAACGCAAGATTAAACACCAAAATCGAAGCCGCATCATTAAACATCCCCTCCGTCTGCAACGTATTCATCAACCGCCGCGGCATCCCCAGCCGGCTCCGCCACCGCATCAACAGCCACCGGGTCCGGCGGCGAAATCGCCGCCCCAATCATCATCGCCCCCAGCCACCGACAATGTAGGCACCAACCAACTAACCGTCAACCCCACAGCCACCGCCGTCGCAATCACCAACAACACCGACAACACTAATGATCGACCGCCACCTTGCCTCTAACCTGCGCCCACGACGCCCGCCGCGCCAACGCCCACAACAACGGCGGAATAAAAATCGGCAACATCAAATGCGAAAACTGCGACAACGAGACCCGCCGACGGAACCCCGGAATAAAAATCACACCAGCAGTCACAATCGTCAACAACACCGGCCCACGGCAACCCAACCCGATCACCAATCGCCACCATCACAACCGTGGCAAACAATAACCCAAACAGCCAAAGTCATCACCGACACAGATCACATCCTTTTCCACCTGACCCCCACAAAAGTGGGGAAAACAGGCCAAATCACCAAAATAATTCGTGATTTTGATGTTACCAATCTTCCGGCGACAATACGGCCTACTCCCACCGCCCCGCCAACACCACCATCGGATCCACATCCACCCCAGTCCACGCCACCTTCAGCTCCCCCAACGACTCCACCTGCTCAAACACCACCACCTGAGCCTTTATACAACTCCAACAACGCCAAAAACCGCCCCACCACCTCCAACGACACCCCACAATCCCGCGTCAACGCCTCAAACCCCAACCACCGATCCGGCCCCACCAACCGAAACATATCCAAAATCCGCACCGCCTGCTCCGGCACCGACACCCCCACCTTATGCACATGCCCCACCTCCACCACCTCCGGCGGCTGCGGCCGAAACACACTCGCAGCAACTCCGCAAAACTCTCCGCCGAATGCCCCAACACCACCGGCGGTAACAACCCCACAAACCGCTCCTCCAACCCCACCACCCGCGGATACCGCAACCGCGCCGACGCCTGCCACACCGCAAACAAATCCGCCACCCTGCCGATACGCCCGATACTGCAACAACCTTGCAAACAACAAATCCCGCGACTCCAACAACGCCAAATCCGCCACATCATCCACCTCCCCGAGGCACCAAACCGCGCCGCCTTCAAATCCAACAACGTCGCTGCCACCACCAAAAACTCCGTAATCTCATCCAGCCGCGCCGACACCCCAACTGCTTCACATACCCCACAAACTCATCCGTCACCTGCGCCAACGCCACATCAGTCACATCCAACTCTGCGCCGAAATCAACTGGAGCAATAAATCAAACGGCCCCTCAAAATTATGCAAAAACAATACGAAACCCCGTAATCTCCGGCTGCTGCACATCACTATCCACGACCACACATCCTAACCCCCAACCGCCCAATCACCCTCCCGCGCCAACTGCCGATACTGCACCGCCCCCTGCGACCCCTGACGCCCACGTAATAATCGGCTCATGATGATACGACGTCTCCGGAAACCGCACCGTCCGGGTAATCACCGTATCAAACACCTTCTCCCCATACGCCGCCACCACACTAGCAATCACCTCCCGCGAATGCACCGTCCGACGATCAAACATCGTCACCAAAATCCCCCACCAACTCCAAATCAAAAATTCACCCGATCCCGCACCGTCTTCAATGTATCAATCAAAATATTCAACCCCCGCGACGCAAAAATACTCACACCCATCGGCACAATCACCCCATGCGCATCATCGCCAACGCATTCACCGTCAACAACCCCAACGACGGCAAACAATCCAAAAATAATAAAATCATACTTTCCCACCACCGGCCGCAACACCCTGAGCCAACGCCTGCTCCCGCCCCTACCTCATTCACCAACCGAATCTCCGCCGCCGACAAATCAATCCCTGCCGGCACCAAATCCAACCCCGGAACCTTCGTCTTCACCGTCGCCGACTCCACCCCCGACTGCGCATCAAATAATAGATCATAAATAGTGAAATCCTGCTCATCCGGCCGCACCCCAACCCCGCAGACAACGCCGCCTGCGGATCCAAATCCACCAACAACACCCGCCGGCCCGCCTCCGCTAAACACGCCCCAAATTAATCGCCGACGTCGTTTTCCCCACGCCACCCTTCTGATTACACATGGCAATAATCGCGCCGCCGTGGTGGGTGAGTGGTTGGGGTTCGGGGAATGCAGGATGGGCCGGCCGGTCAGGCCAGTTCGGGAACCATGTCAATCCATCTTCCCTTGATCGCACTAGTGTTCGCGTTTTATAGTACCGGTATTTTTAGGCCCTCGGGTGCGAGCATGACCCATGCTTGCCTGTAAATTCTCGGCGGACACGTGAGTGTGTGATCTGGGTGGTGGTGACCGATGAATGCCCCAACAGTTCTTGCATTACTCGTTCCCCGCGCCGCCTTCAAGGTGGGTGGCGAAACTATGCCGGGTGTGTGGGGAAATGTCTTTGGTGATGTGTGCCGAGCGGCGGCGGTTTTCAGGACAGCCCAGGCGCTTTGCCGCGATAACGTCCGGCCGCGGGTGTTGAGCAGGAGCGCGTGCGAGGCCCCAGTGGCGAACACGGGTCGGGCCCGCACCAGGTATTGGTCGACAGCCGTCATGGCTTGCAGCTGCCCACTGGGACGAGGCGTTGTTGTTGCCTTTCCCGGTGATGCGCAGCATGCCGTCGTTGTCGTGAAAATTATCGACGGTGAGCGCGGTGATCTCGCTAATGCGCGCACCGGTTCCGTACAGGAGTTCGATAAGGGCTCGGTCGCGGAGGTCTATGGGGCTGGCGGTATCGTCGGTAGGGATGGCGTCAATGAGCTGGGCGACTTCGGCAATGGTGAGCACGTCGGGCAGGTGCCTTCCGGTCGCGGGTGGGGACACATCGGCCGCCACATCCACGGCAACTAAACCCTCCAATAACGCGATTTATGCAGGCCCCTGGGCAACGATGAGGGCCCGGGCCGTGGAACTCACAGCCAAAGGTTTGATGTTCTGATCGAGGGTCGCCGCGGCGCAGCTCGGTGACATACGCCTCAACCTGACTGGTCGTGACCTGGTTGAGATCGGTCACCCCCACGGCATGCAGCCAGGTCACGTAGCGGTACAGGTCGCGGCGATAATTGCTTAAGGTGTTGCTGCTATGCCCTCTTTCCACCTTGGGTGCGTCAACCACGCGGCGACCACATCGTCAAGCATGGGGTTGTTTCTCACTGTCTCCGACCATGCCTGCCGCTTTACGACGCCGCGTCAGCGCCGTGGGCCGCAATTCAAACGGAGTTTGGGTCGACCGAGGCCTGCGCACTTTCCGCTCCACAGCGTCCGCCGTCATGATGCCAGCAATGGCAATCCCATTGGTGATCTCCCCTTTGAGCACCATATCCACGGCATAGTTCAACGCCACCCACCGGTTTTCCAAGTCCGCTTCTTCCCCCTCGCCGGCGGGCCGATCCTGCTTATATAAGCGCGTAGCCAAATCACCCGGACGGCTTGTCGCTAAACCCCGGGCTGGAAACCAGGTCCACCAACACCGACCATTTCGTCGCCCCCAGGCCGGCTTCTTCCAATAGTTCGCGTTTCGCCGCATCAAGCGGATCCTCATCAGCAATATCCAGCAAACCCGCAGGTAATTCCCACAGGCGTCGATCCACCGACTCTACGATACTGTCGCACCAGCGCAATCTTTCTACCGTCATACGCCACCACAGCAACCGCACCAAAATGCTCCACAAGATCCCGGGTTGCGGTGCCCCCCTCGGCATGGTGAGGGTATCCTGACGAACCCCAAAAATGGCCCCGTCAACCCAACAGCTCAGAATCAACAACCTGATATTCAAACGCCATAACTGTACAGATTACACAGACTATTCGGCATCCCCCCACCGAATCCGGGTCGTTCAGGGCACCAGGAGGGCTACCTGCCGCACAACCGCGAACTGCCCAGTCGCCCGATCAATAGAATCCACCGTAACAACCCCGCCCTGTAACGCCGCAAGCTGCGCAGATCCCGTGTCGCCGGCAACCACTAACCCCCACCTCGTGAGCCCAATGCCGGGGCGAACCGAGTAAGGAATTCCGTTGGCACATCCGGCCCCACTATGAGAACCACCGCATCCGCAGACTTGACACCCTCCCATCACCATAGGTGAGAAACCCAGCATTCCGCAGTGTCCCCAACCCCTGAGGCACGCTCCTCATCGGTGGCCGATGAGTGAAAACACCAGCGACCCCAATACCTCACCCGCGTGAGTCCCCACATCCAACTTATCCTCAGATAAGGTCGCCCCCGCCGGCAAAAACATTGCTCGCAATATTCTTCATGGCAGGGGTGAAAAATTCCTCTCGAAGCCGCATGCTACCGGCATCCCGAGCCCCAGCGTCGGCAAGCAACCCCTCGTACCTTCGTCACATCCGCATCCCGCACCCCACCGGCATACACCACCATCACCGACCGCTCCGCTAACGTCCCAGCCAAAGTCTCCCCGACCCACATCCAAAACCACCGAATCCGCCGACCGCAACTGCGCCCGCGCCGCCTCTAGCTCACCCCGCGCCTGCGCCACCGCCGTCGACAAGCCAGCAACCTGCGAATCGGCGCTCCCCGCCAAGCTAGGCGCCAGGCCCTAAACACCCCACAACAATACCGACAGCAAACGCCACTGCCGCCTTAAATACCCCACCGCCACGCATCACGACGCCACCCGACCAATAATATTATTCCACGTGTCCACCACATTCACCATAAACGACCCCTCCCCAGCCAAACCAGCAAACCATAATCACCGTAGCCAACGCAACCAACACGCCCATCACCTCCCACAAAAACGCAATATTCTTACCAGACTCGTATATTATACAAAGTGGCTATCGCGGACGCATCCACCAACCTGCGGCTCCAACTTCATCCGCGACAACAACGCCGACGGGCTCGCATACCCCGACTGTGCAAACAACGAATCCAACGTCACCGACGCCCCCACATTCACCACTAACTCCGCCTGATGAAAATCAGCCAAAAACAACGCCAAATCCGTCGCATTCTCCACCGCCGACGGAAACGTCAACGCCCCACCCCCCAAATCCTGGATCCGCTCCAACCCCACCACATGCCCATCAGGGCCCGCAGGAACCACCACCCGCGCCCCGAACGCAACGCCGCAGCCCCAATACCACGGGATCCCCACTATAAAATCCACCCCATATCCCAACTCCACCAGCGCATCCGCAGCGCTCATCAACCGCGATAATCACCGGCGAAAAACTCCCGGATAAAAATTCCGTAACTCCTTCAACTCCGACCGGAAATACCGGCCTGGACTCACCACCAACACCTTCCGATCCCGTAGCGCATCCCCCACCTCGGGAATCCCCAACCCATCAATCAGTAATGGCGACTGGAATGAATAAACTGAATCGTATTCCCAAAAACGCCTCCATATAATCAACCAACCGCTGGTGCCACCAAAACCGCTCCCTCAGCATCCTCCGGCGTCACCACCACCCCCGAACCAAGCAACTTATCCCCACAAAATAACTCACCGACCTCGGTCAACCTCCCCTTCTTCCCCATCCTTCAACCCCACCAACACACCATCCCCCACATCCTCAACCAACATAATCCCCGCATCCAACATCATCTACATGGCCCAAAATTAGGAATAGCACCAGTACTAAACTCCCCCGTGTTCACCACCGCAACCACCTGCGAATCAATCAACCACTGCGCCACCGCCCGCGACACATCCGGCGCATCAATCACCGCAATATCCCCCGCACCCAACTTCTTATAACCCTTCTTACCCTCACCGAAAGATCACGCATTACCGCCTGCACACCAGGCAAATCCACAGTCCGAGAAAAACAAACTCATACCCCATTCCTCCCCAACCACCCCCACAAACCGGGAACGCCACGCACACAACCCACCGGAAATCCGCCACCCTCAGCCTGCGCCTCTATCCAACAACTCCTGCGCATGCGCCCGACCTGTCTCCGTATCCTCCAACCCCGCCAACATCCGCGACAACTCAGCAACCTGAGCATCGCCAGTCAGCTCAACCACCCCCTGACGACAGCACCGACAAATCCCCCACATCCTTCGACACATGCCAATGCGCATCCGCACACGCCGCCACCTGCGGCAAACGCGTCACCACAATCACCTGATTATGCACCGCCAACCGAGCCAACCGCCGCCCAATTCCACTGCAGCCCGGACCCCCACACCAGCATCAACCTCATCAAACACCAACGTCACCCCCGACTATTCGACGACAAAATCACCTCCAACGCCAACATCACCCGCGACAACTCACCCCCGACGCCGACGACGCCACCGGCCGCGCCTCCCCGACGCACCAACCGACAACAAAAACTCCACCACATCCACCCCTCAACTTCCCTGGAACCGCCACCTGCAGACACCGGCACACTGAAAAACACCGCCTTCGCCATCGCCAGTCCCCGCAACCCGCGGTCACCGACTCCCAACCGCCGAGCTGCCCGCCCCTGAGCCGCAGACAACTCTCCTGCAATCCGCCACACCTCAGCCTCAGCCGACTTCTCACCTCAGCCTGCAACTGCTCCACAGCCCCGTCCATGGCACGTATCAATCCCACGCCAACTTCACCTCAGCCTTCCGCAGCCACCCAACACCCCATCAACATCCGGCGCATATTTCCGCGTCAACCCCTTCAACTCCTGCCGCCGCAACAGTAGCCTCCAACTCCGCAGGATCCCCCTGACAAATTCGACAAAAACCCCCAACTCAGCCGAAACCTCCTAACTCCGCGGTCACAGCCCCCAACCGCGACAGCCAACTCCTGCAACTTCATCCCACTCTTCTGCAACGCCGACACCGCCTGCCCCACCAAATCAGACGCCCCCGCCATCTCGGAACCAAAATCACCATCAATAACACCCAACGCCACCGACGCCTGATGCCGCAGCTCATCCACATCCTGCAAACCGGCGAATCAGCGACACCAACTCCACATCCTCACCCGGCTGCGGATCTACCCCCGAATCTCCGAAATCGCAAACTGAAGCCGATCAGCCTCCTGCGCCAACTCCCGCCGAGACTCCGTCCGCGACCGCAAATCCCGCACCAACCGACGCCACCGACAAAAAGCCTCCCTGATAACCAACCAACAACTCAGCAATCTTCGATCACACTGATCCACCTGCCGCCAACTGCTCCTCCGGCGCCAACAACCGCAACTGATCGTTCTGACCATGAATCGTCAACAACTCGCACCAAACTCCTGCAACGCCGCAGCCGGCACCAACCGCCCCCAAAATGCGCCTTCTGAACGACCCCCCACAGACACCCCTGTCCGCGACACAATCACCCTCACCCCTCATCCAACCGGCCCCAGCCGACACCTCCACCACATCCTGAGCAGCCCCGCCACCTCGGAATCCACTCCCATCCAACACAAACCGCCCCTCCACCGCTGGCCTGCGCAGCACTCGGAACGCACACGACTAGCATCAGCCCGACCCCCCACAAGCAACCGCAACCCCAGTCACCACCATGGTCTTACCAGCACCAGTCTCACCAGTTAACACTCGTCAAAACCCCGGACTCAACTCCATAGCAGCCCGGGAAATAACACCTAAATTCTCAATAGCAATATCGGCGAGCATTCCGACATCCCTAGCACTCATGCCGCCGCTGCCCCGGACCCCGCCAGCCCTCAACCGGCAACCGTAATGCTTCGACACCAACCGATCCGTAAACGGCCGCTCATCCAACCGCACCCACTTAATGCTCCGCTCGAACCACCTCAACCCTGACTCCCAGGCGGCATCTCAAACTTCCGAAACCCATCCATCACCACATGCGCCGGAAACGACGCCGACCGGGACTCCACCGCCACCTCCGACCGCGGACTCACCACCAACGGCTTCTGTAAACAACGCATGCGCATTATTCGGCACCACCAAAATCGCATCCAACTCCGGCTACAACACCGGCCCCCAGCCGAGAACGCATACGCTGTCGAACCCGTCGGCGTCGAAATAATCACCCCATCACCCCAAAACGAACTCACCGGCCGACCATCAACCTCCAAAATCGCATCCAACACCCCAGAACGATTCTGATTCTCCACACTCACCCTCATTAAGCGCCCACCCAGAACCCAACGACTCACCGTTACGACCAATCCCCTGCACCGCAATCGTCATCCGCTCCTCAATACTGAACTCGCCAGACACCACCCGCTTCACAGCCTCATCCAACGAATCACGCTCCCACTCCGCCAAAAACCCAATATGGCCCAAATTAATACCCAACATCGGCAAATCCGCCATATACGCCAAATCCGCCGCCCGCAAAAACGTCCCATCACCCCCATCACTAACACAAAATCCACACCAACAATCGCATCGCTAGAATGCGGCACCAACTCATACCGACTCAACACCGGATGCGCCGCAATCGCACCATCATTCTTCGGCACCACCACCCGCACCGAAATACCAGCATCACGTCAATAACTCCGCCGCCAGCGCAGCAGTCTCAATATCGACTCTCCGCCCAGCATGCGACACCACATAACACTTTCCCGGGCTGCGACATTACTCCGGTCCTTCCCTCACTGCCCGATCAACCATAGCGGCAACCTCCCCCGAGGTAACCTTGCCCACCCCACCATCTTTCACGAGCCACAAAAATATTCCACATTACCCTTCGGGCCCGGAAGCGGCGACGCCACCACGCAAACTCAACCTCAACTCCTGGGCAGAAACCGCAACATCGGTAGTCACCCTCGGCTCGCAACCGCGGGACTACGCACCACCCCACCGGACCCCAACCGATCCTTCCCCACCTCAAACTGCGGTTTCACCATGGGCACCACATCCCCACCATCAACCACACACGACACAATCGCCGGCAACACCAACGTCAACGAAATAAACGACAAATCCCCAACCATCACATCACATAACCCCCTCACACTGATCCGCCGTCACATAACGAATATTTGTTCGATCCACCACGACCTGATCATCATTCTGCAACCGCCACACCAGCTGACCATAACTCACATCAACCGCACAACCTCCCGCGCCCCTGACGCAACAACACATCCGTAAACCCCCAGTAGACGCCCCCGCATCCAGCACTTTCTTCCCCACAACGCTTAAACCCGCGAGGCTCAAACGCCTCCAACGCCCCCAACAACTTATGCGCACCCCGCGACGCCCAATCATCAACCGCACCCCCAACACCTGAATGTGACACCCCAGACGACACCTGAGTGGCAGGCTTAATAGCGAGCATAGCCCTGCACCAACACCTGCCCACCCTGAATCAACTCCACGGCCTGCTCCGGGACCGCGCAATCTTCCGACGCACTAACTCCGCGTCAAGACGCCTCCGATCCGACATTACTGCAATGCCTCATGCAAAAATCTCATGCGCCTCGTGCAAAACCGCAGCCTCCTGCGCTAACGTGTCCATCGGCTGCGCCAACACCCGCATGAAGCCGTTCAATCACCCTGCTCGGCTCCACAACTACTGCCACCCCGCCAACGCTCGCTCCGCCCCAGCATCCGCAGCACAACCTCACGGTAAACCCTGCGGAAGGATCCAGTCCAGGCGACAGCCAACACGGTACGCAACGCCTCCACAGCACCCCCACCGGAAGCTATCACCGCTGGTGAGCACAATTGTGTTATCGTCGGCGCGCCGGGCAGCGAAATCCGGCTTGTGCGTGTGGGGTGAGTTCGGCTGCCGGCAGGTCGAGTCCCCGCAGGTCTTCCGCAATATGAGGTGGGGCGTTCGGTTGGTTTCTGCGTGGACGAGCGCCCAATGGCGGGAGACGCCGGTGAGCACGTGGAAGGTGTCCATGTTGGCGGCGACGCCACCGGCAATGTCGGTGTTAAGTCGATCGCCCACGGCAAGGGGCGGGTGGATTCGCACTTTCGCGGCGGCGGGTGGAACATTGCCGGTTCGGGTTTTTCCCTGCCGATAGCGGGGGTGACGCCGGTAGCGGTGGTGACCGCAACCACCATGGAACCGTTGCCCACCATGGTCCCCGTTCCATAGGCGGTGTAGGTATCCAGGTTGGACGCGAAATAGTAAGCTCCGTTGCGGATGCTGAGTGCAGCCTCGGAAGTTCCGCCCAACCGGTTTCGGATTATGCCCATGCAAGTACGGCCTTGGGGTTGTCGTCGGCAGAGTCCACGACGCGGAAAACCGCCGTGGCGGGCCAGGTTTTTGAACGATTCGGAACCAAGCACATGAACAGGTCACCGGGTTGCAGTCGCTGTTGAGCGAATTCCACGGCCGCCTGCGCCGAGGTCACTACATGGCGCTCATCTGCGGAACCCCAGCTTGGTGAGTATTTCTGCCACCACTTCGGGCCCCGCGAAGCATTATTGGTGATGTACATGACGGGTATGGAAGCGGTGGTGAGGTATTTTTGGGCGTGCGGCGAGGCGGCCGCCTTCCCGCCTGTGCCGTCCAGGTCGAAAAGTAAACTGTCGTATGTGGTGAGAAGTGATTCGGTCATGGTTAACTAACTCTGCTAGCCGTTCTTGTGCATCTGGGGAATTCTTCCGCGTCCCTGCTCGGCGCGTGGGTGAACCAGGTGCGGGCCTGCGCGATCTGCCCGGCAGCGGCCAGCGCGTCGGCGTAGGCGTAGGACAGCCGGGCCCATGCCGCGTTCGATGCGGCTGGGGTCGAGTTCATGTCCTGCAAGGTAACGACAGCGCGTCGAGTCGCCCCATGTCTTGGTGAGCGCCGGCGGTGACGATGGCTAATCTGATACGCATGGGCATGTCGAGGGTTTTTCGAGATCAGCTTCGGCGGCAAGTTCTGAAAGCTTTTTCGGGCCCGGCCGAGACCGCGTTCGCAGTCAGCCATGGCAATAGAGCCCCAGGACCACCACTGATGCGCCGGGCGGCACGCAATTCGGAGAGTGCTTCTTTCCATTCGCCGGCTTTATAGGCGGCAATCCCACAGGTTTCCCGCACGACTGATACTCGCCCTGCCCGCTCTTTGGCCGCCCGCGCATGGCTGGAGTGCTAGTTTGGGGTCTTCCTCCATTAAGAGCGCAGCCATGAGGATATGCTTTGCGACGGCGTTAGCGTTGTCCTTCGATAGGACCCGGAGATCTTGCAATACCCAGCGGGTCGAGGTCCCGAATATCGAGATCATCGGGCAAAATCGGGTTCGTTCAGCCGTGACGTCATGCGGTCTTCTCGATAGTTGGGGCGCTGAGTACGGAACCCGTTTTGTTTTTATTGGCTAGCCTGGTTGGCGTGTCGACGTCCCCGGGAACGATCTGGACGGCGATTATTATTGCGTTGCGGCTTCCGACGGGAAGAACCGGGGGATTTATGATCGTCAGTCATGCTGTCCTTTGGGATATAGAGCGTGGTGCATTATTGGAAAATAACAATAATACACCACGCTTTCCTTTCATACTATTTTTCTTTATTAAGTTTTTGGTGTGTTGGCGGTGTCTTACTCTCCCACAACCCCACGATTGCAGTACCATCAGCGCAGTCAAGCTTAGCTACCGGGATCGGAACGGGACCGGGCGTACCTCGACGCTAAAACCACCAACACAAACCCATTGAAACAAACCACCCCACACCCCACTAGGGGTACGGGCAGCGTGTTGCGTCAAACACTGTACAACAAACACAAACACAATAATCATTCTTCTTTTTGCGGCAAACACATTATTCCTGGCGCAATCAATCTTTATGTCGCCCACACACTCTAAACGTGGTTTTTTGTGTCGGTGTATTAGTACCAGTCACCTCCAACACGTCACCATGCTCGCAGCCCTGGCCTATCAACCCCATCATCTACAGGGAACCCTCAACAGAAACCCTCATCTTAAAACAGGCTTCCCGCTTAGATGCTTTCAGCGGTTATCCCTCCCGCACATAGCCAACCAGCCATGCCACCGGCGTGACAACTGGCACACCAGAGGTACGTCCATCCCGGTCCTCTCGTACTAGGGACAGCCTTCTTCAAGTTTCAACGCGCGCGGCGGATAGAGACCGAACTGTCTCACGACGTTCTAAACCCAGCTCGCGTGCCGCTTTAATGGGCGAACAGCCCAACCCTTGGGACCTACTCCAGCCCCAGGATGCGACGAGCCGACATCGAGGTGCCAAACCATCCCGTCGATATGAACTCTTGGGGAAGATCAGCCTGTTATCCCCCGGGTACCTTTTATCCGTTGAGCGACACCACAACCACACGTCGGTGCCGGATCACTAGTCCCTGCTTTCGCACCTGCTCCACCCGTCAGTGTCACAGTCAAGCTCCCTTGCACTTACACTCACCACCTGATTACCAACCAGGCTGAGGGAACCTTTGGGCGCCTCCGTTACCATTTAGGAGGCAACCGCCCCAGTTAAACTACCCACCAGGCACTGTCCCCAACCCGGATCACGGGCCAAGGTTAAGGTGACCAATCACACCAGAGTGGTATTTCACCTACGACTCCACCACAACTAGCGTGCATGGTTTCACAGTCTCCCCACCTATCCTGCACAAGCATGACCAAACACCAATACTAAGCTATAGTAAAGGTCCGGGGTCTTTTCGTCCTGCCGCGCGAAACGAGCATCTTTACTCGTACTGCAATTTCACCGGGCCTGTGGATTTGAGACAGCAGGGAAGTCGTTACGCCATTCGTGCAGGTCGGAACTTACCCGACAAGGAATTTCGCTACCTTAGGATGGTTATAGTTACCACCGCCGTTTTACTGGGGCTTTCAATTCTCCGCCTCGCACACATAAGGCGTGCTCACGGGTCCTCTTAACCTTCCAGCACCGGGCAGGCGTCAGTCCGTATACCTCAACTTCCACGTTTTCGCACGGACCTGTGTTTTTAATAAACAGTCGCTTCCCCTCTCTCCTCTGCGACCACCACCAGCTATAATGCTGTCAGCAACCAGTAATGGTCCCCCTTCTCCCGAAGTTACGGGGCATTTTTGCCGAGTTCCTTAACCATAGTTCACCCGAACGCCTGTAGTATTCTCTACCTGACCACCTGTGTCGGTTTCCGGTACAGGGCCATGCACGCACTCGCTAGAGGCTTTTCTAGGGCAGCACAGGCACACTAACTACCACCACAACTGGTGTCCGCATCACGCCTCACACCTGATACGTGGGGCGGATTTCCAACCCCACAGGCCACACGCTGCACTCCAATCCAATAAGGAAGCCTAGCTACCACTCTGCGTCACCCCATCCCTTGACTACTACCCACGAAGATCCCACGCACCTGCAACCACCAACCAAAAAGATCAGCGAAACAAGCGGGCGGTTAGTACCATAAGATTCATCACTTGTCGCACGCACACGGGTACGGGAATATCAACCCGTCATCCATCGACTACGCCTGTCGGCCTCGCCTTAGGCTCCCGACTCACCCCTGGGAAGACAAACTTCACCCAGGAACCCCTTAGTCATCCGGCGGATATGTTTCTCACACATCAATCGTTACTCATGCCCGCATTCTCACTCGCACACTCCACCACCTGTCACCAAACTAGCTTCAACACATGCACGACGCTCCCCTACCCAACACACCTTACGTGTGTTGCCGCGGTTTCGGCGGTGTACTTAAGCCCCGCTACATTATCGGCGCAGAACCACTCGACCAGTGAGCTATTACGCACTCTTTCAAGGATGGCTGCTTCTAAGCCAACCTCCTGGCTGTCTTCGCGATCCCACATCCTTTCCCACTGAGCACACCCTTAGGGGCCTTAACCGACGATCTGGGCTGTTTTCCCTCTCGACCAACGGAGCTTATCCCCGCAGTCTCACTGCCGCACCCACATTGCTGGCATTCGGAGTTTAGCTGATGTTGCTAAGATTATCGTCCCGCTCAACCAACCAGTAGCTCTACCTCCAGCAAGCACACATGCGACGCTGCACCTAAATGCATTTCGGGGAGAACCAGCTATCACGGAGTTTGATTGGCCTTTCACCCCTACCCACAACTCATCCCCTCAGTTTTCAACCTAAGTGGGTTCGCGCCTCCACAAAGTCTTACCTCTGCTTCACACTGGCCATGGGTAGATCACCCCGCTTCGGGTCCAGAACAGCCACACACACCCTAGTGGATTCGCTTTCGCTACGGCTCCCCACACTCATGGTTAACCACGCAACATGCCACTGACTCGCAGGCTCATTCTTCAAAAGGCAGCCACCACCCCACCCAAAAAAGGGGGCTATGACGGATTATCAGCACATGGTTTCAGGTATCTTTCACTCCTCCCGGGTACTTTTTCACCATTCCTCACGGTACTTGATCCACTATCGGTCATGCTAAGTATTTAGGCTTTACCGGGTGGTCCTGGCAAATTCACGACAGATTCCACGAGCCCGCCGCTACTCAGAAACACAACAACCCCCGCAAGCGTGTGTTTTCGTGTACCGGACTCTCACCGTCTCTGGCAGGCGATTCCACACCACTTCCACTAACACACACCAACAACAGCACCAGCTGAGGTAGAACTGATACGCCATGCTCCTCCAACCCGCACATGCGTAACCCCTACCCGGTATCACACGCACACGGTTTAGCCTCATCCACGTTCGCTCGCCACTACTAGCAGAATCACTCTTGTTTTCTCCTCCTACGGGTACTAAGATGTTTCACTTCCCCGCGTAACCCCCCAACCAACTATTTCATTCACTGGCGGGTGACCACACATAACCATGGCCGGGTTTCCCCATTCGGACACCCTCGGATCAACGCTCATCAGGCAACTCCCCGAGGCTTAACGCAGCCTATCACGTCCTTCATCGGCTTAGCATACCCAGGCATCCACCATGCGCCCTAAAAACAAAAAACACAATTTTTCACGCACAGACAACAAAAAATACCAAGAACAAAACCACAAAAAAGAAAAAACAAACAACAACCATTCATTGTTGTTTTTTTATCGCATTCGCGTCCACTATACAGTTCTCACACAACACACCACCCCACACAACACCCACCAAGGGATCTTGCCTACTAGGGGTGATTCTATAGAACAACAACCGTGCTGCTCTAGACACCCAACAGCATGCCACACAACAAAACAAACCAGAACACAAACACACTCTATCCTTGTTTCACTGATCCCCCACACGCGCATACAACCACGTGCGGTACTTGCTTTCACCTGCAAACAGCTTGCCACCAGCGAGTGCCTAACCAGACACCCACACCAGGCGACAAAACAAATAACTATATTCTCCTTAGAAAGGAGGTGATCCAGCCGCACCTTCCGGTACGGCTACCTTGTTACGACTTCGTCCCAATCGCCAATCCCACCTTCGACCACTCCCCCCACCAAAAAACGGTGGTTAGGCCATGGGCTTCGGGTGTTACCAACTTTCATGACGTGACGGGCGGTGTGTACAAGGCCTGAACGTATTCACTGCAGCATTGCTGATCTGCGATTACTAGCGACTCCGACTTCATGGGGTCGAGTTGCAGACCCCAATCCGAACTGAGATTAGCTTTCAGCGATTCGCTCACCCTCACAGGTTCGCAGCGCGTTGTACTAACCATTGTAGCATGTGTGAAGCCCTGGGCATAAAGGGCATGATGATTTGACGTCATCCCCACCTTCCTCCGAGTTAACCCCGGCAGTCTCCTCATGAGTCCCCACCCAAAGTGCTGGCAACATAAGACAAGGGTTGCGCCTGTTGCGGGACTTAACCCAACATCTCACGACACGAGCTGACGACAACCATGCACCACCTGCACACCAGCCCACAAAAGGGAGGTACGTATCTCTACAACCGTCTGGTGCATGTCAAACCCAGGTAAGGTTCTTCGCGTTGCATCGAATTAATCCACATGCTCCGCTGCTTGTGCGGGCCCCCGTCAATTCCTTTTGAGTTTTTAGCCTTGCGGCCGTACTCCCCAGGCGGGGCGCTTAATGCGTTAGCTACGGCACAGAAAACCAAACCGGTCCCCCACACCTAACGCCCACCGTTTACAGCATGGACTACCAGGGTATCTAATCCTGTTCGCTCCCCATGCTTTCGCTCCTCAGCGTCAGTTACTGCCCAGAGACCTGCCTTCGCCATCGGTGTTCCTCCTGATATCTGCGCATTCCACCGCCACACCAGGAATTCCAGTCTCCCCTACAGCACTCTAGTTATGCCCGTATCGCCTGCCACCCCGAAGTTAAGCCCCGGAATTTCACAGACGACGCAACAAACCACCCATCGAGCTCTTTACGCCCAGTAATTCCGGACAACGCTCGCACCCTACGTATTACCGCGGCTGCTGGCACGTAGTTAGCCGGTGCTTCTTAACAAAGGTACCGTCACCACACCCAAAAAGTGCGGCTTCGTCCCTAACGAAAGGAGTTTACAACCCGAAGGCCGTCATCCCCACGCGGCGTCGCTGCATCAGGCTTGCGCCCATTGTGCAATATTCCACTGCTGCCTCCCTGTAGGAGTCTGGGCCGTATCTCAGTCCCAATGTGGCCGTCCACCCTCTCAGGCCGGCTACCTGTCGACGCCTTTGGTAGGCCATTACCCCACCAACAAGCTGATAGGCCGCGAGCTCATCCTGCACCAAAACAATAATCTTTCCACCATGAGACACTAAACCATGGTCCCTATCCGGTATTAGACCCAGTTTCCCAAGCTTATCCTGAAGTACAGGGCAGATCACCCACGTGTTACTCACCCGTTCGCTTCACTCGAGCACCCCCCACCAAGGTGGGGGCCTTCCGTTCGACTTGCATGTGTTAAGCACGCCGCCAGCGTTCGTCCTGAGCCAGGATCAAACTCTCCAAAAACAAAACAAAACAAAATCAGGCAAAAACAAAGAAACCAACAAAACAAAACAAAACAAACACCAAAACCATTCAGTGCCTGGGCATGTTCATGTTCATATACAAACAAAGTTTGCTTCATCAAATGACACACTATCGAGTTCTCAAACAACACCACCACCCACAACCCCCACACCATTAAAAGCACAGGGCCGCAAACAGCGACCACACAAATATACAAACCCCACCACAAAAACCACAAACCCCCACTCACTGACGAACAAAAACCGGGATGGTTATCATGCCATCCCGGTTACACTATTGATCTTTTGCCCCTGCGAAGGTTTTTCTTGCCTCGCCGCAGCACTCAGCTATGTGTCATACAGCAAATCATCGGCTGTTGGTTCCCAATCCTCGGAGGAAATACGCTGGTTATTCACGGATGCGCCGCCTTCTTTATTGTGCGACGCGCGGCTCCTGGATGCTGCCAAAACCGCTGGCCACCAACAGGTCCACGATCAGGCTGGGGTCCTGTGGCGCAATCTCCGCCACCGTGGTTTCCGGAGCGCCCCCTCAGGGTTGCCCTCATCCAGTTCAGCTCAATTCTGCCCGACCGAATAGCGCTTGAGCTGCTAGTTCTACCGCTTCAGTTGCCGCTGAACCGTGCACCAGGGTGGTCATTTCTTGCGCCAAGCGTCGTTGCGCTTCCCGCAAATGCGGCTGTTCCTGCACCGCCGCTTTATATTCGGCGATTTCCGCTTGGGACAGGAACGTGAACCAGCGCAGGTAGTCAATGACCACGGAGTCTCCCTGCGTTGAGGGAAGTACTGGTACACGAATAAGGGCTGGTCAGTTCAGGATCTAACCAGAGCTTTGCCGCCACCCGTGGATTTGCCAAATTTTTGCCCCTTGCGCATCCGTAACCAATGGCACGGTCAAGCCATGCACCTTGGTTTGGTTCATGCGTCGGTTGAGATCTACGCCGGAAACAATATTGCCCCACTGGTCACCACCACCGATTTGCAGCACACAATCGTATTCCCGATTGAGGTGCACATAATCGTAGGATTGGAGCAGCATGTAGGAGAATTCGGTGTAGGAAATCCCATCGGATCCTAGTCGTCGTTTCACGGTTTCCCGATCCAGCATCGTATTGAGCGAAAAGTTTTTGCCCAGGTCACGCAGGTAGTCAATGAGCGAGAATTTCCAACCAATCGGCGTTATTGACCCGCGATGGCTTTTGCCGTCCGTGTAGTCGATAAAGGACCGAATTTGGTCTTGGATCGCCGCAATGTTGTGGGCGATTTCTTCCTCGGACAGCATGGACCGCTCCCCCACATCCCGCGGGTCACCGATCATGCCGGTGGCGCCACTCGGCCAAGGTGAGCACCCGGTGCCCTCGTTTTGGAAGCGTTTCAGCATGATGAGGGGCACAGGTGCCCCGCATGGAGCGACGCCCCGGTCGGGCCGAACCCGCGTAGAAGGTGATGGTTGCTCGCAAGCGGCACGTAACTCGTCAACATCGGTGGCTTGATTGATAAGCCCCCGCCACAGTAGTCTCATCAACGATATTCATGTGTTAGTCCTCCGGGAATAGGGGGTAGCTTCGTCGATAAGCATTACGGGGATGTCACTCAACAATCGGTAGGCAATCTTGAGTCGCGGGTTGACCAGCACGTTTTTGTCTTCTGTGTAGGTGAGCGGCTCCATGGTCCTGGGGCATGCCAACACCTCTAATAGTTGGGGTCGAGGCTCATGCGTGATCCCCTTGCGCCCATGCCCGATAGTCGGCGGTCAACGTGTCTACCCGGTGCCGTTGTTCGTCAACTCCTGCACCTGCGCGGTCCCGCGGGTGGTGCGTGATGCCACCGCACCCGCAACCGTCAGCACTTCCCGCACCCCTGGATGCAGCTGCTTGTGGGCGCTGGCCAGTTCCTCGTCCGTGAGCTCGTCAAGGCCCACGCCACGTTCCTCGGCGATACGCACGCAAGCACCGGACGCCTCGTGTGCTTCCCGGAACGGCACGCCTTCCCGACTCAGCCACTCGGCCAGGTCCGTGGCCAACGTGTAGCCGGCAGCGCCAGTTCCAGCATTCGCCGCGGATGGAACACTAGGGTGGCCACCAGCCCGGTCATGGCCGGCAGCAGTGCAGCTGCGTCACCGAGTCCAATGGGCTCTTTGTCTTCCTGCAAGTCCCGGTTATAGGCCAAATGGCATGGCCTTGAGGGGTGGCCATGAGCCCCGTGCCAAGTTGCCGATGAGCCGGACCGGTCCTGCCCGGGTGAGTTCTCGCAATGTCGGGGTTTTTCTTTTGCGGCATGATCGACGATCCCGTGGACCAGGCATCAGCCAAGGTCACATAGCCGAATTCCGGGTGGACTCAGGCGATGATTTCTCTCCGCGAGGCGAGACATGTCCACCGCGATTTGGGCCAACACGTATGCGGTTTCGGCGGCGAAATCCCGGGAGCTGGTGGCGTCGAGGGAGTTGTCCGCCGCCCGGCAAACCCGCACCCGGCGGCGATTGCCTCCGGCCGAGGTGCAGGAGGATCCCGCCAGGGCCCCCGGACCCATAGCTCACCGCGAGGCGTTTGTCCAGGTCTTGGAGCCGTTCCAATGTCCCGCAACAACGGGTGAGCGTGCGCGAGCAACTTTGCATGGGCCAACAGGATCGGCTGGGCCGCCTGAAAGTGGGTTTTCCCGGGCATGATAACCCCCGGATGATTGGCAGCCTGAGTGCTGAGGGCCGCAATCAGGTCGGTCACCTCGACCGCAATGTCCCGAATAGCGTCCCGCACCCACACGTGAAAAAGGGTCGCCACCTGGTCGTTTCGGGAACGACCGGCCCGCAACCGACCGCCCACCTCGGGGCCTATAATCTCACGAGGCCGCGTTCCAAAAGCACCGTGCACGTCTCTCGTCGGTGGGGGACGAAATCGCTGGCTACTTTTTTCGCCAAGACGATCAAGCCGTCAAGCTATGGTGTCCAGGCTCGATGTCGGAAAGCAGGCCCGCCTTTGTAGTAAGACCTGGCGTGCGCCTTGATGCCTGGACATCGTAGGGCAAGCACCCAGTCGGAAATGGGTGGATACGGACAGGGCGAACATGGCGTCGCTGGGGCCGCCGGCGAATCGGCCACCCCATAATGCGCCTTGGTTGGTTTTGTGTTGCTGTGCCATGAGGATTATGCTTCGCGGTCCCGCCGGTTCGAAATCTTGGTGGAAAGGCCGTGGAGTTCCACGAAGCCCTTTGGCCAGGGTTTGATCGAAGGTGTCGACGGTGTCGTAGGTGGCCAGGTTAAAGTCATAGAGAGAGTGATCGGAGCGCCGACCGTTTACCACCGCACTACCGGCATGGAGGACCATGCGGATATCACCGGTCACGTGCTCTTGGGTAGAGGCGATGAAGGCGTCCAGGGAGCGTTTCAGCGGGAGAACCACAGGCCGTCATAAACTTCTTCGGACCAGCGGGCGTCGACAAGCCGCTTGTAGCGGCGTTCGCGCTCCACAGTAACGTCTTCCAGAGCTGGGTGGCGGTGAGCAGGGTGATTGCCCCGGGGGCCTCGTACACCTCGCGGGATTTTAATGCCCACCAGGCGGTCTTCCACCATGTCGAGGCGGCTCATTACGCTGGGCGCCGGCCCGCTGGCTGAGCTCTTCGATGACTGAGCACGGTGACGGGCCGGCCGTCGATGGCCACGGGCACGCCGGATTCAAAAGGAAATTGTGAGTTCGTCAGGGCGTTACCCAGCCCGGGTCCCCGGTATATGCGTAGGGGTCCTGGTGGGCGGGTTCCACAGGTCTTCGAGGAAACCGGTCTCACGGCACGACCCCACACGTTTTGGTCGATGCTGAATGGCGACTTTTTTCGACTGTTCGATGGGAGGTTGATTTCTCGGCAAAGGCAATGGCCTTGTCCCGGGTCCAGGCGTAGTCGCGAGCGGGGGCAATGATTTGCAGCTCGGGGCCAGACTGCGGAACCCAACTGAAGCGGACCTGATCGTTGCCCTTTGCCGGTGCAGCCGTGGAGACGAGTGCCGCCGAAACTCTGGGCGGCCTGCACACAAATGCTTTCACAATGAGCGGCCGAGAAATGGCGGAGACCAGCGGGTATTGCTTCATGTACATGCCGTTGGCCCGAATGGTGGGCAGGCAGTAGTTGTTGGCGAATTCGTCTTTCGCGTCGATGACGACGGCTTCGACGGCACCACAGTCGAGGGCGCGTTGGCGCACGGATTCCATGTCCTCGCCGCCCTGACCCAGGTCGAGGGAAACGGCAACGACTTCACCACCGGTCATTTTCGCCAAGTATGGGATAGCAACGGAGGTGTCGAGGCCACCGGAATATGCGAGGACTACACGGTTGGTCATAATGTAATTTTTCTCCTTATCGAACGTTGAGCAAGTCGACGAGTTCCTTGCTCCGTCAATGGGTCGCGGGCCAGGACAAACACGGTATCGTCACCGGCGATAGTGCCCACTACTTCATCCATGCTGACCCTATCAATAAAGCTAGCAAGGAAGGCCGCGCCCTCGGCGGGTGCGCAGCACCGCAATGTTCCTGGAATGGTCGCTGGATACCAACAGGTCATCCAGCATTTTTCGTAGTTTTTCCCGGGTGCCGACGGTGGTGGGGGCAATGGTTTCTTCGGTGTTGCCGACGGCATAGAATGCGCGGCCACTGTCCGGCCGAATTTTTTTGGCCCCGAGCTCGTCGAGGTCACGAGACAGGGTCCTTTGGTGATTTCAACGCCTTTTGTTTTTGAGCAGTTCCGAGAGCTGTACTTTGGCTGGAAACTAGATTCTGTTCGAGCAGTTCCAAGATCAATGCTTGGCGGACCGTTCAGTGATTGGTCCAGGGCTCACGGGACTCATGGGCGCTCCTTCGATTATTTATTTGGTTTAGGCTGATTCCACAGTAGCCACGTCATCAAAGCCTTTTTGCGTGGGAGCCGGTTTTCGGCTTCGTCGAAAACTACGGATTGTGGGCCGTCAATCACCGAGGCAGTGACTTTCACTACCGCGATATGCCGGTAAACAATGCATAAAGATGGCGTTTTTATTAGCTTTCACTCATTATTTCATCGTTTACCCGGTAGGGCAAGAAATGGAGGTACGCTGATCCAGACCGTCATTTTCCATGCCCATGGATACCCAGGTATCCGTGGATGACCACGTTTGGCACCGCTACCTGGGTTAATCGTCACTAGTGACGGTAATGGTGGCACTGGTTTCCGCGGCCTGAGTGCGGGCTCGTTCCACAAAAATAGGGTTCCGGTTGGAAATCGGCGGGGCGATGATGTTGATGTCCAGGCCCGCGGTAGCGAAGCCCAGCATGTAGGAATTCGGCCATATTATTGCGACCATCGCCCAGATGTACGCTTTTATGCCCCCTGAAGCCTGCTGGGCCCCTGCTTTGGGGCATAAATTTTCGATAATGGTTTGCAGGTCGGCAAGCACCTGACAGGTGGAAACTATCGCACAGCGCGTTAATGATAGGCACTTGCGAGGTTTCGCCATGTCCCACAGGTTTTGTGAGCGAAGGTGCGCACACGATGAGCGATACCATGCGCGACAGAGCGCCCCGGTATCCTGGTAGGTTTCGCCTTTGCCCATTTGGTTTTGCTGGATTCAACCACGATGGCGTTGCCGCCGAGCTCGGCGATGCCCGTCGCAAAGCCAACGGGTGCGTGTGGAGGTTTTTATCAAAGAGTATCGCCACGGATTGCGGTTCTTTCAGCGGCTGTGAGGCAAATCGCGCATGCTTGAGCTCGGCAGCCATGGTGAGCACTTCTGCCTGTTCGGCGGGGGTGAGGTGGTCGCGGCGAGGAAATGCCGCACATTATTAGTCATCGGGAAACTCCTTTAAGAAGGTCAGCGAAGCGTGCTACCGCTTGGGTGATCTGGTCATCACTAATAATAAGCGGTGGTGTGAGTCGCACTACATCAGGTTGCGGGGCGTTCATGAGGATTCCGTAATTCGGCGCCTCAGCCACGCTTGCTGCGACGGGCTCTCGCAGCACCACCCCAAGCATCAATCCCCGACCCCGCACCGACTCGACCTGGGGTAATTTGAGCAGTTCTTGACGCAGCAGCTCCCTCTGCGCGTGACCTCCGCCAGAAATTGCTTATCGACGGACGTCCAGGACCGCCGCGGCAGCGGCACAGGTCACCGGATTGCCGCAGAGTACAGCCGTGGTCCCCAGGTTGGAGAGCTTGGCGGCTTGCCTGCTGGCGATGCATGCCCCCATGTGGGAGGCCACCACCGAGTCCCTTGGCTGTGGTGTGACCACGTCGGGGCGAACATTGTCGTGTGGAAAGCGAAGAACTCACCGGTGACCAACCCCGGTCTGTCCCTCGTCAGCAGATCATGAGGATGCCATGCTCGTCGCCAGCTGGCGCACCTGGGCGAGGAACCCATCGGGTGCAGGGCACCACGCCGGTTTCACCCGATGGGCCCAGGAAGATGGCGGCCACGTCGTCGTCGCGGTGGGAAGCTTGCAATGTCGCCGTAGGTGTAATATTCGACGCCCGCGGGCATGGGGCTCGAATTTTCCGCTTGTCGGGCTGGCCGGTGAGCGCCAACGCCCCATGGTGCGGCCGTGGAAAACCCGCGTTCGGCGGCAGAATTCGAGCCCGGCCGTGGCGCGGGCAGTCTTTGAACGCAGCCTCGTTGGCCCAGTGCCGGGAATTGCAGAAAAACACCCGCGCGTCCGGGTCACCAAACCGGTCGATGAGACCAGCCGCCACATCAATGACCGGCTGGGATGCATGGAGGCTGGAAACATGCCCCTGTGTGGCAATCTGCTCCGGATACCGCCTCGCACCACCGCGATGACCGTGCAAGGCGTTCACCGCAATGCCCGCCAATAGGTCAATGTGGGTTCGCCCTCGAGTCGGTAACCTCGGCACCGGCACCGCTGACCAGAGGTGATGGCCGGGGTGCCATAGGTGTTCATTATTACGTCAGCCAGGTTGGCATTATTCGTCTCCTTCGTTGCGATAAATCGTGGGGCTGGCGGTCGGCCACACTGTCCGGCACCACCATGGTGCCGATACCGCCGGCGATGAGCAGTTCCAGCAGCACGGAATGACCCACCCGGCCGTCAATCACATGGGCCGCCGGAACCCCATGCCCACCGCCCGCAGACAGGACTCATTTCGGAATCATTCCGGTGTCGAGCTGCGGCAATAATTCCGCCAGCTCGCTTTCACGGAGGTTTGGGAAATGAGGTGAAGTCCTGTCCGGCCAATTTGGCGTCAAACCCTCAACGTCGGTGAGGATCAGAGTCGTCGGCACGAGGCAACCGCCAGGGGCGGCAGCGGTATCCGCGTTACACGTATATACACCTCGCCGTCGTCGAAGCCGGGGCATGGTGGAGACCACGGGAATGCGTCCGGCATCAATGATGTCCATGAGGCTGCTGGCGTCCACGTTCACGATCTCCCCCACCAGGCCAATGTCGGTGAGCTTCCCATCGACCTCCACCAGGCGTTTTTCCGCCTGAACAGGCCGGCATCCTCCCCGGAGGTGCCCACCGCGTAAGGACCATGATTATTAATGAGCCCCACCAGGTCGCGGCCAACCTGACTGAATAGCACCATACGGACAACCTCCATGACCTCCGGCGTGGTGACCGGAAACCGCCCTTGAATTCCCCTTCGAGGCCCAGTCGGTCCAGCATGGCGGTGATTTGGGGGCCGCCGCCGTGCACCACCACGGGTTTCACGCCGACGGTGCGCAGGAACGCCATGTCTGCGGCGAAGGCGGCCTTGAGCTCATTGTCGATCATGGCATTGCCGCCGTACTTCACCACCACGATCTTATTGAGATGCTGGAGCCAAGGCAACGCCTCCACCAGAACTTAGTGTACGTTTTGAGGGGTCGCATACCTCATTATGATCGCTTCTTTCCCAGGTAGAATAGGCGGAATTGAATTCGACGTAGCCTAATGACAGATCAGTCAGTTCAATCGCTTGGCTGCATGCCGCTGTGTCAGGTCCACCACCACATCAATATCCACACCGGTCAGGTCCACGTCCTGCGCCCCGGGGTTCGCACGAATCAATGCACAGGCGATTATTGAAATACACCGAGATTTTTCCGGATCCATATCAGCATCGGCCATGCCCACCGCGGCAAGGGTGCGACCCCAGTTGGGATCCGAACCAAACACGGCGCACTGAAACAGGTTATCCCTGCGCGATCGTCCGGGCGGCATTCAGCGCCATGTCATCGGTGGTGGTGCCGGTAACGGTGACGGCGACCCGCTTGGTCACGCCCTCGGCATCAGCCCGCATCTGCCGGGCCAAATCCGCGCAGGCCTCCCGAACCGCCTGTCTAATTCCTGCTGGGTTGGGTGATCCCTGACACGACGCCAGCAACAACACGGTGTCGTTTGTGGAGGTAGACCCGTCAATGTCCAGGCGGTCAAGGTGACTGCGGTGGCCTGCCGCAGCGCGGCATCCGCCATGTCCGGGGTGATCGACGCATCGGTGGTGAGGCACACCAGCATTGTGGCGAGCGACGGGCCATCATCCCTCACCCTTACCCCATGCCGGCCAACGACCAGCCGCCAGCGTGCGTCACCAGGTGGTTTTCCGCACCATCCGTGGTCATGATGGCTTCCGCCGCCGCATCAGCGCATCCCCAGGCCAGCAACCAGCGGGTCGACTGCACGAGCATCAGGTCCAGGGCAGCTGCTCCCCGATGAGCCTGGTGGAGCAGGCGACATCCGCCGCCTCGCAACCAATGGCATCCGCCACCCGCTGCACCACGGCAGCGGCGTCCGCATCCCCTGCGCCCCGTTGCAGGCGTTGGCGTTGCCGGAATTATAAAACCACCGCCACAAGCCGGCCATCAGCCACAGCTTCCGGGTCAGCTTCACCGGTGAGGCCACCACCCGGTTCCGTAAACACGCCGGCCGCAACAAACCCGGCCCGGTATTGACCACCAGCGCCATGTCCGGCTTCCCCGACGGTTTAATGCCCGCGGTCACCGCGCGCAACGAAACTCGGAATCATGGTGCCACCCGTTCACGGTCAAACCGGCAGCCTCATCCAACCCAACGCAATATTCATGCACTGCACCGCGGCGCCGGCCGTGCCCTTGACCAGGTTGTCAATGGCGCTCACCACCACCAGGCGGCTGGCGGCTCGTCGACCTCCACCTGGAGCTGACACTGTTCGCCCCCACCACGCTCTTGGTTTGCGGCTGCTGATCCCCCGGCAACACCGATACAAATTGCTCGTCCGCATAAAATTCCGCATAGGTGGCGTAGGCCTGTTCCGCGATCACCCCTGGCAACCAACGGCGCCGTGGCAGTGGTCAGGATGCCCGCGACAGTGGTGCCAGCACCGGGTGAAACTCACCGTCACCGGCGCCGTCGAATACGCGCCCAGGTTTTGGGAATCTCCGGTTATGGCGGTGTTTACCAGCGGTATTATAGGCCCGCAGGTTACCCATCACCTCCGAAACCCAATAGGCCCACGCTGGCCTTTTCTTCCCCGCACCCGAGGTGCCGGTGATGGACACAAAGTGCAGATCCGGGTGTACTCAAATCACGCACCACCGCCGGCAACATGGCTAAGGTGGCGCCGGTGGGAAACAACCAGGCACCACATCCGGTTCGCCCCCGTAGTTTACCGCGCTGACCAGGAAGTTCCGGCAACCCATAAGGCCAGCTGCCGGCGTGTTCCCCGCCATAAAATTTTCCCAATCATGGGAATCCATTAACCGGAAATCGGCGGCACAGTCGATCACCAGCACATCATCACCCAAATTTCGGGCGATTTCGGCGGAATGCCCGTGCGGCAACCCCCAAGAAAACCACATCGTGGCGGCTAAAATATCCGTGGTGGTGGCTCAATCGCGTGGTCTGCCAAGCTCACCAAATGCGGCGAGCTCGGCCACGACTGGCCTGCGGTGGTGGCGTTGGTCAGCCGCGCCGATCTCCACATCCGATGCGCGGAAATCAGGCGGAGAATTTCGCTGCAGCATAGCCGGAGGCTCCGGCGACGGCTACGTTAATTGTCATGCGCACCCAGCATAGCAATTATTCGGAAACTTGCAATTTATGCGACGCATGAGCGCCGAACCGTTTCCGCCGCCAACTCCGCGGCAGCTAGCCGGGCCCTACCGAGCACTCCTCATCCGTCAAGGTCCGATCCGGAGCCCGGAACACCAGGGCAAAGGCCAACGATTTCACGTCGGCCCTCAACCCTGCCGAGCGGTACACGTCGAAAAGCTCCACGGTTTCCACCAAGTCGCCGCCAGCAGCAATAATGGTCTGCCGCACCGTCTCGGCCGGCACATCCTCCGCACCACCAACGCCAAATCCTGCTTCACCGCCGGAAACGCTGACAGCACCGGCGCCGGCAACACCTGCGTGAGCGGCAACGCCGACACATTGAGCTCCATGGCGCACGTGCGCCTGAGCAGACCCAACCGCTCCACAACCTGCGGATGCAGCTCACCGGCATGCCCCACCACGACACCATCCACCAGCAATGCGGCACACGGCCCGGATGCCACGGCAAATACTCCGCATTTTCCACCGTCAACGACACCCCGGCGGCCCGCGCCACCAGCTTCGCCGACTCGATCGCATCCGCATACGAATACTCCCGGCCCTCACCCCATGGGCCTGAAAACTCAATCAAACCAGTGCCCACGGTCGCCACATGCAACGGCTGGTACGGCAACGTTGCTAACCAACCCAGCAATCTCCGCATCCGATGGTCGCTGCGCCACCGACAGCATCGGCGACATGCCAGCGCCCTGCACCACCGACACCTGCTGCTGGCCAAACAACGACAAATTCGTCATGCCCCGCGCCACATTCCGCACCACAGCCTCCAGCATGGACGGCAATAACGTTGTGCCCACAATGGCGTAATCCGCATCCAACGGGTTGCGCACCGCCACCGCGTTACGACGCTCATCCGTAGCCGCCAACCCCCACGTATCAAACGTGTCCTGCCGAATAAACGGGGTCGGCAAAATCTCCACATAACCGCCATAAGCCAACGCATGCCCAATGGCCCGCCGCCGCTTCTGGGCCGGAGTCAATCCCTTACCCGCCGACACGGTCGGCACAATCGCGGGAATATCCGCCAACCCCTCCAGGCGCAGCACCTCCTCCACCAGGTCCGCGTCCTCGGTCAAATCCGGGCGCCACGTCGGCGGAACCACATCCAGTATGCCGTCATGCTCCGTGACCTTGCACCCCACCTCACGCAGCCGACCGACCACCGTCTCCGGGGCATAATCCACCCCAGCAATCTGGCCCGGACGCGACACCGCCATCCGAATCGTAGGCATCACCGGCACCTCCCCCACCACGGTACGGCCAGTGGAAATGGTGCCACCCGCAATATCCTGCAACAACGCGCAGGCCATATCCAAGGCGACCTCCACCAATGCTGGATCCACGCCCCGCTCAAACCGCCGCGACGCCTCCGAACTCAACTTATGACGCCGCGACGGCCTGGCTGTCACAATAGGATCCCACGTAGCGGCCTCCAAAATACACTTCCGTGGTATCGGCAGAAATCTCCGACGACACGCCCCCATCACGGCCGCCAACGACTGGATGCCGGCATCGTCGCAAATCACCACATCTTTCAGGATCGAGCTTGCGCACAACATGATCCAAGGTTTCCAGCTGCTCACCTTGCCGGGCCAACCGCACCACCAAATCACCGCTGATCTTCTCGGCATCAAACGCATGCATCGGCTGGCCCAACGCCAACATCACATAATTCGTCACATCCGTCGCCGCATTCACCGGCTGCTGGCCGAAAGTAACAACTCCGCTGCAGCCACCACGGCGTCGTGGCCTTAGGATCAATGCCACTTACCCGACGCAACCCTAAACCGCTTCGCCTTTGGTCTCCGGCCGCAAATCCACGTCGATAAGCTTCGATGTTGCGCGGCACCTGCGGAAACTCCGCCAACGCCGGATCCTGGTAGACCGCCGACAGCCCAAACCCGGACGCCAATTCCTGAGACAACCCTCGGGCCGACAACGCATAGCCACGATCCGGGGGTGATATTCACGTCAAAAACCGTGTCATCCAGGCCCAGCACCTCCTGCATCCGCACCGTTCCCCGAATCCAGCGTGGAATAGCCTGACGACCTGGTGGTGAGCCCCAACTCCGCCGCGGAACAAATCATGCCTCCGACGCGCGACCATACGTCTGCCGCGCCGAAATCTCGAAACCACCCGGCAGCACCGTCCCCAGGCAACGCCACTCACCACAATATCACCCACCGAGAAATCTGGGCGCCACAAATAATATTCTGCACCTGATCCGGCCCCTACCAACACCTGACAGTAGCGGATCGGCTTCTAAAACTCCGTCAGCTCCTCGATGGCGACCACCCGGCCCAACACCGAGTGGGCCGGTGGTTTCCGGAATCGACTCGATCCTTCTCGGTCTCAAACCCCACCTGCACATACATGGCATCCAACTCCGCCGGAGTCACACCAGTGAAACCTGGAAGCAAACTCTGAACCCAACTCTGAGTAATAAGCATTATCCCAATATCTCTCTTTATGCCTGGATTCCGAAAGGTGCAGTGAAACGAATATCGCCCTCCACCATGTCCCGCATAGTCATTCAGCCCATTGCGGAATTGCAGCGTCCGATCCACCCCCAATACCAAACGCAAACCCGGTATAGACCGCCGGATCAATGCCTGCAGCACGCAGCACATTCGGGTTCACCATGCCGCAACCACCCCATTCAATCCAGCCAGCCCCATCTTTCTTCTGCGGGAACCACATCCACCTCGGCAGACGGCTCCGTGAACGGGAAATAATTAGCGCGCATCCGGGTACGAGTCTCCGCACCAAACAACGCTTTTGCTAAATGGTCAAGCGTGCCCCGCAAATGCGCCATCGTCAACCCCTCAGCCACCGCGAGGCCCTCCACCTGGTGAAACACCGGCGTGTGCGTGGCATCCAACTCGTCGGTGCGGAATACCCGACCCGGGGCAACCACATAAATCGGCGAGATCCTGCGACAGCATAGTGCGCATCTGCACCGGCGACGTGTGCGTCCGCAACACCTGCCGCGACCCCTCGTGAGAAACATGGAACGTGTCCTGCAAGGTGCGCGCCGGGTGATCCGGCACAAAATTCAAGGAATCGAAATTGAAATACTCCGCCTCCACCTCTGGACCATCCGCCACCTCATAGCCCATGGAAACAAAAATATCCGTGATCGTCTCCAACAACGTCGTGATCGGGTGCAGCGCCCCCACCTGCCGTCGGGTGGTAGGCACGGTAACATCCACCCCGCTCAGCAATCAAAAACCTCGGCGTTCCGCTTCTCCTCCAGGGCGGTCTTAGCGGTGGCGTACGCCTCTCCGCCTCGCCCCGCGCCCTGATTGACAAGCCGTCCAGCATCCTTCCGGCTCATTCTTCGGCAACGACCCCAACGCACGCCGTGCCTGTGAGATAGGCGCATCATCACCCAAATGTTTCCTGCGGGCGACAGCCAATTCTTCGAGGTTAGTCGCAGCAGCAAAAGGCTTGCCGCGCGGCCTCCACAGCTTCGGTCAGCTCGGACACGGATTCTCCTTGGTAAATCGATAAAAAATGTAACTCATCCATAATAGCGACTAGTTTGCAAACCACCAAGATCACGAATGAAGGGTGAATTTGATCAAAATCACATTTCTTCTTTCTTCAGGTTTTACTAGGGTATAAAGCATGGAAACGCTTTACGACGCCTACTGCACCGCACAACGCAGCGGTGCCGCACTTGTTGCGCATGTGCGTCGTCAAGGCCTGAAAAAGCACCAAATCGCCCGGGATTTCCGCATCACCCAAAAAGAAGCAGACCTTTATATCTGGTTGGGCCACCAATTCACCGCCAAACTCCTCATGCTCGCTGCCGAGAAACAGCTATCCGTCAGCCAACTCCAGGTGGTGGCCAAGGCCGCGAATAAGGCCAGCGCTAACCTCGTCGACAAGCAAGCGCTGCGGCAAGAATTCATTAACCATGCCGCCACCTGCACCGTCGACGAACTGCACCTCTACGTCAACACCCGGGTACTCGAAGTCAACAGTGGGCGCGCGCCGCGAAAGCCGCAACCGGTATATCCAAACAAGCCGACGCCGACGGCATGGGCCACATCCACGCCGCCATGCCCTACCACGAAGCTAAAAAGTCAGCGCCATCCTCGACACAGACGCCAAAAACTCCGGCGGCTCAACCCCTAACCTCGGCTACGCGGAAGCCCCCACCCACGCGCTCATCAACCGGGTCACCGCCCCAGCGCCGACAGCAGCCCCACCAACACCCCCTGCTTCCTCTTCCCGCTCCAGGCGGACGCCACATACTTCGCGGACGGCACCGTCGCCTTTACCAACGGCTCCACCCGCCCCTCAAAGAACTAGTCGACGAACAACTCAGCGACTACGGCTACGTCATCGTCACCGCACTCGACGAAAAACGGTGTCCCCACCGTCGCCACCTCCTACCTCTGCCGGCGCAGCAACCCCGACGGTGGCGGCTGACAAACAACGAAGCTTCAGCCCCTGGCAAAAATTCATCAGCACCGCCGAATACCTGTGCTGATGCACCCCGATTGCAGCTACCCAGCAATCTCCAGCCAGGGCCACCACCTCAAAGCCTGGACCAATGGCGGGCCCACCACCCTCACCAACTGTGCCCCTCTGCGGCCCCCACAACGCCCAAAACGACGACAACCCCGCCAAACACTGGCACAACGGCCACGCCATCAAAGACCCCGCCACCGGGCGAGTCGGCTGGCAATCACCCGAGGCGGGCCCATCTACCACAATAAAAACCCGCTCATCCGCAAAGGAATGCGGGAATGGGCACTCGCCCTACTACGGATTCATTTCGATGACTCCCACAAACAAATAGACGCCGCGGTAGCCAAATTCAACGACTCCGCCGAACCCTTAATGGGAATCGCTACCCGGTGATCGGCCAACTCCATAAGCTCCGGCCCCAACCCATGCGCCCCATTGCCAAACAACCAGGCAGTAGGTCGGGCCAGGAGCTCATTAGCCGTGCCCAAATCCACCTCACCATCAGCCGCGGTCGCCATCAACTGCAACCCCGACCTTCAACAGGCGCAGCACCTCCCCACATCCCGCGACCGCGCCACCGGCACATGAAACACCGACCCGCCGAAGCCCGCACCGCCTTCGAAGACTGCGGATCCACCGTATCCCCGCAAAAATCACCGCATCCGCCCCCAAAGCATCAGAAACCCGCACCAACGTCCCCGCATTCCCCGGATCATCTCGTCCCCACCGCCACAGTTACCAACCGGGACTACGACCCAACGCCTCCCCCACCCGCCACAACACCGGACGGCACACCGCAAAAATCCCCGGCGCCGTCGCAGTATCCGCCAACGACCGGGCCGCCCCCGTAGTAATCGGGTGTACAAACACCTGCATATGGCCCGCAGCCACCACAATATCCGCAAACCGCTTTGCCGCCTCCGCGGTTATAAACACATCGGTGGCGGAACCCGTAGCAACAGCGGCTTCTACGGAGTTGGAGCCTTCGACGATGAATCTTCCTCCTTTCTTCTGACCGCTGTCCGATGTAGCTTTGCTGCTTTGACGATGCGGGGGGTGCGTTCGGTAAACGCTTCAGTGAAGTCTAGGCTGCTCATTCACATTATGGTAGCAGGTAGCAATAACTCCACCACTTCCCTTCTGGGAAGCGGTGGAGTCAGAATGTTTTAGGCAGCCTTTGGGGGCGTTCACGTCTGCCGGCAGCGCGGCCTTGGCGGCCTCGCAGATCACGGAGAACGCGGCGAAGTCGTTCACCGCAAAGGTCGGCCAGGATCTTCCGGTTCTACTTCAATTTCGGCCAGCCGCAGGCCTTGGATCAACCGGTTGTAGGTGATACCGTTCATGCGGGCGGCAGCGTTGATGCGGGTGATCCACAGTTTGCGGAATTCCGATTTACGGGCCCGACGGTCACGGTAGGAGTAGGTCATCGGAGTGCAGCCATTGTTCCTTGGCCTTGCGGTATAGGCGGGAACGCTGTCCCCGGTAGCCCTTGGCTGACTTGAGAATCTCGCGACGTTTCTTCTTGGCGTTTACTGAGCGCTTAACACGTGCCATTGTTTACAACTTTCCTTACAGCAATAGATTATGTGGTGGATTAAGCCTTGCCCAGGAGACGCTTGACGCGCTTGGTGTCGGCTGGGGCTACATCCGTCGTTCCCTTCAGGCGACGGGTGCGTTTCGACGGCTTTCCTTCTAGGAGGTGGCGTCGATTAGCCCGCTCGCGGCGTAGTTTGCCGGAACCAGTGGTCTTGATCCGCTTAGCGGTGCCTCTTGTGGGTTTTCTGCTCATGGGATTAAACGTCCTTCTAACTTTTTAGGTCTCTACTTTTTGCCTTTGCGCACTGGGCCGAAGACCATGGTCATATTACGACCATCTTGTTTGGGCTTCGATTCCACAATGCCGTAATCGGCAACATCCTCTGCCAGTCGGTCTAAAAGCCGGGTACCGAGCTCCGGTCGGGACTGCTCCCGGCCCCGGAACATGATGGTGACTTTTACTTTGGACCCTTTTTCGAGGAAGCGGATCACATTGCTCTTTTTGTCTCGTAATCGTGATCGTCGATCTTGGGACGGAATTTTTGCTCCTTGACCACAGTTTGCTGCTGATTTTTGCGAGCTTCACGAGCCTTTTGAGCCTGTTCGTATTTGAACTTGCCATAGTCCATGATCTTGCAAAACCGGCGGCTTGGCGTTGGGGGCGACCTCAACGAGGTCAAGGTCGGCGTCGTAAGCAAGTTTGCGTGCATCTTCAATATGCACGATGCCAACCTGCTCCCCCATTAGGGTCCAACAAGTCGAACCTCGGGTACTCGGATTCGCTCATTAATGCGAGCTTCAGCGCTGATGGGAACTCCTCAAGTAGCAAAGTGGATTATGTGATCTACCGTTATTCGCTAGCGATTCCCGTGACATACGAAAAACCCGTTTGCTTCTTCAGGAGCAAACGGGAGACCTGATACCTTGACCTCTTTACCGAAGCTTGAGGTGGGAAGATCTCCACTTGCGTTGGGCGGTAGTGGGTTAACTATAACACAGTAGGTACCCCCAAAACAAGTCTGCGGCTAAGATAAGGAGCATGACCCAAGATAATTCTGATAAACATCAGACTAGTCTGATGGATCTTCCCAAATTTAGTGAGACTGACGTCCCTACAACCATCAATGGAGCCGAAGCCGCCGGATACGCAACAAGCGCAAATTCAATCTGAACCGTGGTGGACTAATGAGAATATTATTATTCGCTTATGGGCCAGTTTTGGGGCGCTCATCACGTTTATTGGTGTGGCGTTCCTTGTGGCTTGGGGTATTAAGAATGGGTGGCTCACCCCCACCATCCGGGTTGTGCTTGCAACCTTGTTGGGCATCGCTTTGCTGGCGACCACCCCGGTTTTGCGGCGTCGTCAGTTGCATTCCGCCACCGTTGGCTCGGTATACGTCACCTCTCTTCTGACTCTTGGCGCCACCGCCATTAGTGTTGGCTATATTTTTGATATGTGCCCGCCGGTTGTTGCGTCTGCGGTGCTGGGGTGTGATCGTCGCCGCGTATGGTCTGGGGAACCGGTGGTTGGCGCAGGAGGGTGTCGCTATAACCGTTGCGATTGTGAGTTTTATTCTGCTCGGGTGGCATATCAGCCGCGCCGGCCTTACCCCTCACGTGTTTCCGTATAGCCTGCCGGGTCTGCTGCTTCTTCTGGCTGCTTATCGACGCCCAACCTGGCCGAACGCCCAAGCGGTTGCCGGGATCCTGATCTTTGCTGGTGCGGCCGTCGGCGACACCGGTAATTCGTGTTTCTTCCTGCTGGGGGCGATGCTTGTCACCATCGTGCTGCGTGGCCATTGGCTCATCACCGTCAGTCTTTACCCAGTGATGTTTTTCCCGGGCACCCATCAGATATATTTCCTGCTGGTTTTTCGGTATTTTCATTCTGTGGGCCTGCCTGGAGCGCACCAACCCCATCCCCTGGGGGGCTTATTGCCGTGAATTTCCTGTCATTCCACAGCTATTTTTCCCTGGTGCAGGCCGGTTATTTCGTGGCGTTCGCCATCACCATTTGGTTCCTGCACCGGATTGACTACCGCGAGATTCTGTGGGGGCTTTGGACCCTCATTGGCCTATATTTGGTTCGTGGCCTGCTGGTGGCGGCCATTCTCAACCGGCCCATTGTGTTGGGGAGTCCGCACCCCATGGTGTGTTGGGCGATCGTCATTATGTTGGGGGTCGCCGTCTACCGCTATAGGCAGGTTCTTCAGCTGCCGCGGCCCATGCCCGCAGTGCTTGCCGTTATTGAGCTGGCGTTTTCGATGATTGTAGTGCTGCTCATCACCAGCACTCTCATGCCTTCCGAGGTGGGGTTTTATGCGGGCCATGCCATTGTGTCAGTGGCATGGTTGTTGCTGGCTGCTTGGTTGGCGATCTGGCGGCACACGTCGTTGAGCGTCGGCATGTTTTAAGCATTGGCGTGATTTCAAAACTCATCTTTTTCGACATGCAGGCAATCCAGGGGTGCCTGCGCATCGCCGCGTTTATCCTCTCCGGCATTATTTTTGATCGGTATCGCCGTTGGCTACGCCAGTAAGGGGCCAAGAAGGCGCCGGTGTATGAGCCGACCACTTGAGCCACTTCTTCAGGCGTGCCGGCGGCGACGATCTCACCGCCGCCGGCACCACCTTCGGGCCCCATGTCGATAATCCAGTCCGCCGCCTTAATCACATCTAAATTGTGCTCAATGATAATCACGGAGTTGCCCTTTATCCACCAGCGACTGGATGACCAACATGAGTTTCCGAATGTCTTCAAAATGCAGACCGGTTGTCGGCTCGTCCAAAATATAGATGGTGCGACCATTGGAGCGTTTCTGCAGTTCCGCAGCAAGCTTGACCCGCTGCGCCTCCCCACCGGATAGGGTGGTGGCCGCCTGCCCCAACCGCACATAGCCCCAACCCCACCTCGGTCAGGTGTGCAAATACCGGTGGATGGCGGTGATGGGTTGGAAAAACTCCACGGCCTCCGCAATCGGCATCTCCAACACTTCGGCAATATTTTTGCCCTTGTAGCGCACCTCTAGGGTTTCCCTGATTATATCGGGCCCCGTGGCACACACTCGCAGGGCACGTACACGTCGGGGAGGAAATTCATTTCTATCTTCAAGGTTCCATCGCCTTTGGCAGGCCCTCGCACCGGCCACCTTTCACGTTGAAGGAGAACCGGCCGGGCTTATAGCCCCGCACTTTGGCCTCGGTGGTCTCGGCAAACAGTCCCCGAATCTTGTCGAACACCCCGGTGTAGGTTGCTGGGTTTGACCGGGGGTCCGCCCAATCGGCGACTGGTCTACCTGCACCAATCTTGTCGAGGTGTTCCACCCCATCCACCCGCACCGCCCGACCCGGCACCTGTCGGGCCCGGTTGAGCTTATTTGCCAGCGTGCGCGCGAGAATCTGGTTGACCACCGTGGATTTGCCCGACCCGGACACCCCGGTCACGCACACCAGCACGCCCAGGGAATGTCCACATCAATGCCCTTCAGGTTATTTTCCTCGGGCCCCCACTACCGTGAGTTTCCGATCTGGGTCGATGGGGCGCCGCTGGTTCGGTACCCCACTGCCGGCGGCCCGCAAGGTACGCGCCGGTGAGCGACTTCTCGCACTCCCCTATCCCGGCTGGTTCCCCTGGTACACCACTTCCCCACCGTATTCGCTGGCCTGCGGCTCCAATGTCGACCAACCAGTCTGCCGCCTTGATGGTGTCTTCATCGTGCTCCACCACGATCAGCGTGTTACCAATGTCCCGCAACCGTTCCAGGGTGGCGATGAGCCGCTGGTTATCCCGCTGGTGCAGCCCAATGGATGGTTCGTCGAGCACATAGAGCACCCCTGCCAGGCCGGAGCCGATCTGCGGTGGCGAGCTGAATCCGCTGCGCTTCCCCACCGGACAGGGTTCCCGGGCCGCCCGGTTGAGCGTCAAACAGGTGAGCCCCACATCAATTAAAAATTGCAGTCGGGCCTGAATCTCCTTCAGCACCGCCCCAGCAATGAGCTGTTCGCGTGGCCCCTAACACCAGGCCACTTAGGAATTCCGCGGCTTCGGCAACGCTCAGCTCCGGCCAGGCCGGCGATGGACAAACTCGTGATTCTCGGATGCATGCGCACCGCCAGGATTTCCGGCCGGAGCCTGGCCCCTGGCAGGCGCGGGCACGCCACCTCCCGGGTGTACCCCAGGAGGCGATCCTTCTGCGTTTGGGACCTGAGGTTTCGATCTTCCGGTTCATGTACCCCAGTACGCCTTCAAAGGGGGCCGACCAGTTCCGCACCCGCCCATACCGGTTTTTGTAGTGGACGGTCACCATCGTCGCTGCCGTGGATGAGCGCATGTTGTAGCTTCTTCAGGCAGCTGGTTGTAGGGGGTTTGCGGGTCGAAACCCATGGTGGCGCCCAGGCCGGCAATGAGTTTGGGAGAAATATTTGGAGTTGGGGCTGGAATACCAGGGCTGCACCGACGTGAGCGCGGGGCGCTGGGGTCCGGGGATCACCAGGTCAATGTCGATTTCTTTGCCGCGCCCAACCCATCGCAGGTGGGGCACGCCCCGTAGGGGGAGTTAAAAGAGAACGAACGGGGTTCCAACTCGTCGATTCCGAGGGCGTGGCCGTTGGGGCAGAGCGAGTTTTTCGCTGAAGCGGCGCACCCGGTGCGGGTGGTCGTCGGCAAGCGAAACAAAGTCGAGCACCACTACCCCATCGGCGAGCCGCAGGGCGGTCTCAATGGAGTCGGTGAGGCGCTGCTTTTTGGGTGGGTTTGACGGTCAGCCGATCCACTATCACATCAATGTCGTGCTTGACCTGCTTTTTCAGGGTTGGCGGGTCGGTGAGCTGGCAGGTTTTCCCATCGACTCGGGCCCGCGCATAGCCTTGGGCAGCCAGGTCGGCAAACAGGTCCACGAATTCACCCTTGCGGGTGCGCACTCACCGGCGCCAACACCTGGAACCGTAAACCCAGCCTCCATTTCTAACACCTGGTCGACAATCTGTTGGGGGTTTGCCGGTCGATAATGGCGTCGCATGTGGGACAGTGCGGGGTCCCGGCGCGGGCGTAGAGGAGGCGGAGGTAGTCGTAGATTTCGGTGATGGTTCCGACGGTGGATCGGGGGTTGCGGTTGGTGGATTTTTGGTCGATGGAGACTGCGGGTGAGAGTCCTTCGATGAATTCGACGTCGGGTTTGTCCATTTGGCCGAGGAAATTGGCGGGCGTAGGAGGAGAGGGATTCAACGTAGCGGGCGTTGATCTTCGGCGAAGATGGTGTCGAAGGCGAGGGAGGATTTTCCGGATCCGGAGAGTCCGGTGAAGACGGTGAGGGCGTTGCGGGGGATGCTGATGTCGATGTTTTTGAGGTTGTGTTCTTTTGCGCCGCGGACGATGAGCCGGTCTGCCACGTTGGGTCCTGTTCTGTAGGGTTGGGGTTATGGATTTGAAGCGTGTTTCAGTGTCGGATATGGATAATAATTGCTACTTATTGTTTTTGCAAAGGTGAGGGGTTGCTTATTGATGCGGCGGATGATGCGCCGCGGTTGTTCGGGTTGGCTGCGGAGTGTGGGGTACGGATTACGAAGGTGGTGACGACGCATGCGCATTGGGATCATGTGCGGGCGTTGGGTGAGGTGTTGGCGGCGACAGGGGCGGTGTCATTATGCGTCGGCGTTGGATGCGCCGGAGTTGCCGTGTGGGGTGGATGTGAGTTGGTTGATGGGGATGTGATTGAGTTTTGTGGGGGTGGAGTTGCCGGTGGTGGTGTGCGGGGTCATACTGCTGGTGGGGTGTGTGTGGTGGCGGAGTTGGGTGGGGTTCCGAATTTGTTTGTGGGGGGATAGTTTGTTTCGGTGGGTTGGGGAAGACTGGGTCGGTTGCGGATTTTGAGTTGTTGTTTTTCGGATGTGTCGTCGCGGTTGTTTGATCGGTTTCCGGATGATGCGGTGGTGTGGCTCTGGGCATGGGGCGTCGACGACGTTGGGGGCGGAGCGGGTAGTTTGGGGGTCGTGGTGGGAGCGTAAGTGGTAGGTGGGGTTTTTGGGTAGCATGTGGGGGTGAGTTTTGTTCCGTTTTTGTTGGGAGTGTTTGTGGTGATTCGTAAGGTTGCGCGTCCGATGGTGGCGTCGGTGTATGTTGCTGCTGATGGTGCGGATATGGTGTTGAATACGCAGGCTCATGTGGAGGGGCTGAGGCGGGTGTTGCGGCATGTGCGGTCGATTGTGTCGCGGTCGACGTATCAGAAGTTGCCGCAGGATCCGGGTTGTTGGTTCCGGGCTGTTGGGGGTTGAAGGTTGGTGCGGGGTCGTTGTTGGGGTTGGGGCGGTGTCCACGGTTGTCTGCTGGGGGTGTTGGCGTTGTTGAGTGTGCCGACTATTGTGGCGCGTCGCGTTTTGGGAGACGCAGGATGTGGAGGAGAAGGTTGCGCGCGGCGTCAGGGGTTTTTGACGTCGGTGGCGTTGTTGGGTGGGTTGGTTATTACGAGTATGGATACTGGGGAAGCCGGGTTTGGGGTGGCGGGTGCGTCAGGCTGCTGTCGCGGGCTGAGTCGGAGTCGATGGTGTCGCAGGCTGCGGATTGGTTGGGGATGCTTCGGGCCGGGTGGTTCAGTATGTGGGGATAATCGGAGGATTGGTTGGAGGCGGCTCAGGCGAATTCGCGGGTTGCTGGTAAGCGGGTGGTTCGGGCTGCGGTTGCGGCGCAGGAGCAGGCGCAGGCTGCGTATGCGGATGCGCAGGTGTTGTCGGGGCGGGCTGCTCGGCGGGCGGTGCGGCAGGCTGATCGGTTGCAGGTTCGGGCGGTGCGTGCTTTGCGACGTGCGCAGGAGCGGTTGGATGGTAAGGTTTAGGTTGTAAGGTTTTTTGGTTGTGCCAGCGCTGGGGGCGCTGGTTTTTAGTTTTTGGGAGTGATTGTGGTGTGATGTGGTGGCGTTGGAGCAGGGTTTTGTGGATGGGATTGTTTTGGGGTGTTGGATGCGCGGGTGCGGGTGGCGCAGGAGCGGTTGGTTGCGGATGCAGTTGCAGGTGATGATGTGGATGCGTTGGTGGAGCGTGAGGTGGAGTATCACGGGTTGGTTGAGCGGTTGGATGAGTTGCGGGTGGCGGAGTTGAGGGTTGGTGTTTGGCCGGTTGGATATGGTTGGGGTGAGTGTCGGTAGTGGGCGGGCTGGGTTGGTTGATGATGGGGTCGGGTGTTGTTGGTGGATTGGCGGGCGCCGATGGCTCGGCCGTTTTATGTGGCGACGACGGCGCAGCCGGTGGGGTGGAGCGGCGGCGGCATGTTCGGATGCGGGGTCGGGTTGTGGTGGGGGTGACTGATGAGGTGTTGTCTGGGTGGATATGGGGGTGTTGGTGATTTGGGGGTGGTTGGTGAGTCGGCGTTGTTTCGCGATGCGGGCGGCTCGACTGGGCGTATGGGGGTCGATTGTGTCGATGATTCAGCGGGAGCAGGATGTGATTATTCGGGATGAGAGTCGGGGGTGATGGTGGTTGAGGGTGGTCCGGGGACAGGGAAGACTGCGGTGGCGTTGCATCGGGCTGCGTATTTGTTGTATGCGTGGCGGGAGTTTTTGTCGCGGACTGGGTGTATGATTTTGGGGCCGAATTCGACGTTTTTGGAGTATATTTCGCAGGTGTTGCCGGAGTTGGGTGAGACGGGGTGGTGTGTTGTCGACGGTGGGTGAGTTGTTTCCGGGTGGTTCCGGTGGGTGTGGAGTCGGTGGTGGGCCGGAGGTGAAGGGGTCGGTGGAGATGGTGACGATTTTGGCGCGGGCGGTGCGTCGGTATCAGGTGGTTCCTGATGAGCCGGTGGTGTTGGTGGTTGATGGGTGGGTCTTGAGGTGTCGCCTGGGTTGGTGCGGGCGCGCGGGCTGCGGCGCGCAGGTCGGGGCAGTCGCATAATGAGGTGCGGTTGTTTGCGGATTTTTGGCGTCTGGGTTGGCGCGGCAGTGGGCTGGGTTGATTGGGGCGGATCCGTTTGGGTGGTGAGAATTTGTTGTCGGCGGGTGATGTGGCGGAGTTGTATGATGATGTGGTTTCGGATGTAGGGTTTGTAGGGCTTTGTTGATGAGTTGTGGCCGGTAGTTTGGATCCTCGGGTGGTGTTGGCGGAGTTGTTGTCGGATCGGGGGTGATTGCTCGGGTGGCGGGTGATTATGATGAGGTGACGCAGGGGCGTTGTTTCGTGAGGTGGGTGATTTGTGGTCGGCGTCGGATGCGGCGTTGGTGGATGAGTTAGCTGAGCTTATTGGGGGTTTTCGGGGGTTGATGAGTTGGTGATGGGTGGCGTCGTCAGGTGGCGGATGCGCAGGGGGTGTTGGATGTGTTGAGTTCGTCGGCGAGTTCGGATTTGGATGATGTGTCGGATGCTGAGGTGTTGTCGGCGTTTGATGTGGTGGATGCTGAGGGGTTGGCGCGGCGTCAGGAGGTGCGGGAGCATCGGAGTGTGGCTGATCGGGCGCGGGGGATATTCGGTGGTCGTATGGCGCATGTGATTATTGATGAGGCGCAGGAGTTGGAGTGCGATGGAGTGGCGGATGGTGATGCGGCGGTGTCCGACGAAGTGGATGACGATTGGGGTGATACGGCGCGGACGGGTCGCCGGCTGGGGTGGATAGTTGGGCGGAGACGTTGGGGGCCGTTTGTGGGGGACCGGTTTGTGACGCATCGGTTGTCGGTGAATTATCGGACGCCGGCGAGATTATGGCGGTGGCGGAGCGGGTGTTGGGGTTGTTTGCGCTGATGCTCCGGGTGGGGTGGCGTTGCGGGGTGAGGATGATGGTGTGGTGCGGTTTTGTGCGGCTGGTACGGATCCGTGGGCGAGTGTTGCCGCGGGAGGAGGGCCGGTTGGGGGTGGTGATTGTAGATCTGCGAAGGTGAAACCCTGGCGTTCTCTGGGTGAGTGACGTCAAGGGCTTTGGAGTTTGATGATGTTGTGGTGGTGGATCCGTTGGTGATTGTTGATGATTCACCGCAGGGGTATCTCAGGATTTGTTTGTGGCGTTGACGCGGGCAACAAGGTCGCTGGTGGTGATTGGTGAGTTGCCGGGTTGGTTGACGGTGTGGACGATCGCGACGTCGCAGTCGGATTGGCGGGCGACGTCGGTGGGGACGGAGCCGAGGAGTCGGCTGGTGAGGGAGTTGATGCCACGCGTTGCCGACGATGAGGAGGTCCCGGCGTTGGTTTCGTTGACGATGCCCGCGAGGGCTTCGACGTGCCGGGGCGTGGATGGCGCTGCGGATGGTGGGCGCCCGCTGGCGCGGGCGTGTTCGGTTGCTTTTGTCGAGGTTTTCTTGGCGGGGTCGGTGCCGAGGACGGTGACGGGATCTTAGCGGAGGGTTTTTGGAGGCGTCTTCTTTGGTTTTCCGTAGTAGGCGCAGCCGATGACGAGGGTTGCGTCGAAGGCCACGGCGATTTTGCGGGCGCGTTCACGGCCAGCATGGAGATTTGGATCCGTCGGTGCCGACGACGATGGTGGAGTAGGCGCCTGCGAGTAACCTGGTTTCTTTTGGGTCGAAAGTAGTTAGGAACAGCGTTTAGTGTAACAAATCACGTTGTGGAAGCTGAATTGGGGTTTTTAGAGGCCGGCGTCTTTCATGCCGCGGAGTTGTTTTTAGGTCGGCGATTTCAGGTCGCGGAGGCGAGCCGCGAGTTCGAAGTTGAGGGTCATGGCGGCATCACCTATGTGGGTGGTGAGGGTGGTGATGAGTTGTTGAGTTTTTCGGTGGTGCTGTTGGGCTGGTGGGTGATGGCGACCAGGTCGTCGGGGTGTCTTCGTGGGGGTGTCCGGTGAGTTGGTCGAGAATGTCGGCGATCGCGGAGGGGTTGGTCGATGCCGTGTTCGGTGTTGTGGCGAGTTTGTTTTGCGGGCGGCGTTCGGTTTCGTCGATGGCGTATTGCATGAGTCCGTGATTTTGTCGGCGTACATGATGACTTCACCGGAGACGTTGCGGGCGGCGCGGGCGATGGTTTGGATGAGGGAGGTGGTGGATCGGAGGAAAGCCTTCTTTTGTCGGCGTCGAGGATAGCGACGAGGGAGACTTCAGGCAGGTCGAGGCCTTCGCGGAGCAGGTTGATGCGACGAGAACATCGTATTCGCCGAGGCGGAGTTGGCGGAGGAGTTCGACGTGTAGGGTGTCGACGTCGGAGTGAGGTAGCGGACTTTAAATGCCGGTGTCGAGGAGGTAGTCGGTGAGGTCTTCGGCCATTTTGGTGAGGGTGACGAGGACGCGTTCGTTTTGGCGGTGCGGGTGCGGATTTCGCCGATGAGGTCGTCGATTTGGCCGGTGGTGGGTTTGACGGTGATTTTGGGGTCGACGAGGCCGGTGGGTCGGATGACTTGTTCGACTTTACGCCGTCGCCGGCGGCTGTGAGTTCGTAGCGGCCGGGGGTGGCGGACATGTGACGGTTTGGCCAAACACGTTCTCTGAATTCTTCCCAGGTGAGGGGCCGGTTGTCGAGGGCGGAGGGGAGGCGTAGCCAAATTCCACCAGGTTGCGTTTCCGGACATGTCTCCTTCTGAACATGGCACCAATTTGGGGGACGGTGACGTGATCTGTCGATGATGGTGAGGAAGTCGTCGGGGAAAATAGTCGAGGAGGGTGGCGGGGGCGCTGCTGGCGGATCGGCCGTCGAGGTGGCGGGAGTAGTTTTCGATGCCGGAGCAGAAGCCGACTTGTTCGATCATTTCGGATCGTATTCGGTGCGCATGCGAAGTCGTTGGGCTTCGAGGAGTTTTCCCCGGTTTTCCAGGTCTTTGAGCCGGTCGGCAAGTTCGGCTCTGATGTCGCAGGTGGCGCGTTGCATCGCCCGGGGTGGCCAGCATAGTGGGTGGCTGGAAGATGCGGATGGTGTCGGCTTGACTGATGATGTCGGTGAGGGGTGCTGATGGTAGAGGGCGTCGATTTCGTCACCGAAGAATTCCAACCCGGACGGCGGTTTCTTCGTAGGCGGGATGATGTCAATGGTGTCGCCTTCACCCGGAAGGCGCCGCGGGTGAACCTGATGTCGTTGCGCTCGTATTGGATATCGACGAGGAGCCGGAGAGTGATCCCGGTCGATTTCGTCACCGGTGTTCAGGAGGACGGAGCGGTCCAGGTAGGTTTGGGGGTTACCGAGCCCGTAGATGCAGGACACGGAGCTCACCACTACCACGTCCCGGCGGGAGAGGAGGCTGGAGGTGGCGCGGTGGCGGAGCCGTTCCACATCGTCGTTGATGGCGGAGTCTTTTCATGTAGGTGTCGGTTTGAGCAATGTAGGCTTCCGGCTGGTAGTAGTCGTAGTAGCTGACGAAGTATTCGACCGCGTTATTGGGAGGAGTTGGCGGAGCTCGTTGGCGAGTTGGGCGGCCAGGGTTTTATTGGGCGCCATGATGAGGGTGGGGCGTTGGACTTGTTCGATAAGCCAGGCCGCGGTGGCGGACTTACCGGTGCCGGTAGCCCCGAGAAGAATGATGTCGCGTTCGCCCCGGTTGATGCGTTGGGTGAGTTCGGCAATGGCGGCGGGTTGGTCGCCGGCGGGCTGGTAGTCGCTGATGACTTCGGAACCGGCCGGGGGTGCGGGCTATGTCGTCGGGTTGGTGGTGGGAGTTACCGAAGACATAGTGTTTCACCATAGTGGGGGATGTCGGTCCGGCGGGTTTGCCCCATCATGATGCGGGCGTCACGCATGAGGTGGAGTCCTTCAATCGCGATATCGCGGGCGATTCCGCCCTGCCTGCGGGTTTTGGGCGGCATCCAGGGTGGTTTGGGCGGTGGTGTAGCGTTCGGTGGCGGTGGCTATCAGGTTTTTCGAGTCGGGGTCTATGCCGTCGGTGGTGAGCACTTCGGACCCCAAGCGTTCCAACCAGCGGCGGGCTTCAGCCTGCGCGTCGAGGGTTTCAAGCTGCCGTTCCTGCTCGGCTTGTTTCCGACTGTCGGATTGTTCTTTTATGGCGAATGTTGTTGTAGGTGATGAGGATGGCGGTGGTGATGATACACAAACGGCACAATAATGAAGGAAGAAAGAATAATGAATTAGTCACACACTATATTTTACCTATAAGTTTTTGCTACTTGGTTGCGGAGGTGGGCTCTGTGCCATTGTTAGTCGAGGATGATGTCGGCGGCCCGCAGCCGGGTTGCTTCGTCTATTTGGCTTTCATACGACGCCTAATGTCCGCCTCGTCCAGGCCCCGGTGGCGCATGAGGCGGCGGATGCGGGTGTCTTCATCAGCGTGGACGACGATCACAAGATCCATGCCGGTGTGCAACCCATTGTCGATGAGGAGGGGCATGTCGTAGACGACACGGGCTGCCCGGCGGCTCCTCGGCGCGGGCTGAATTGGCGGCTGGTTTCGCCTGGATGCGGGGATGGGTGATGGCATTGAGCAGGGCTGGTGGCCTCGGGGGTAGCAAGGCGCGCCGGGCCAGTTCGGCACGACGCAAACTCCCATCGGGTGGAGGATATCGCTGCCGAAGGCGTCGACAAGCTCGCGGCGAGTGCGGGGGTGCCGGGTTCGACAATGCTGCGGGCGATTCGGTCGGCGTCACGATGGAATAGTTATGGTCGCTCAGCATGCGGGCAACCGTGGATTTACCGGAGCCGATACCACCGGTGAGACCAATTTTTTTCATAAAAACACTATAGGCGCCCCCACCAAAACTGGTAGTGGCGCCTAGTAGGCGACGGCTTGTTATTCGGCTGTCTTGAGCGGTGGTCTTCACCACCACGGTGTCGGTGTCCGCATGGTCGGTCGGGGAAGCCTCCACCTCGGCGAACTTCTTGGTGTTGCTGACCAGCACCGCAATCATGTTAGAGCCCTTTGGATTCGATGAACTTCGTATCGAACGTGATGAGCGGGTGCCGGCGGTCACGTGCTGTTTGGCCTCAACGTGCACGGTGAAGCCTTCACCACCGAGCTGAACGGTGTCGATACCAACGTGAACCAGCAGCTCTACCCCACTGTCGAGACGCAGCCACGGCGTGCCCGGACTTTTGTACCGCGAGCACGGTGGCGTCGGCGGGGGCGAAAACCGGTGTCCCCGCTGGGCTTGATGGCAACGCCCTTGCCCAGCAGCGCCGGCGAAAAATGGGGTCGGGCACGTCCGAGTGCCACCGCTCGCCCTCTAGCGGGCTGGTGATTTCGGTGACTGCACCCGACTGGAGAGCGGTTTTCACCGGCTTCGTCAGGGTTGCTACCCCACTGCCGTCGGCGGGTGCATCCGATGCTGCGACCGCGGGCGCGTCATCAGCCGCGGGGGCCACAGCTGGCGGTGCCGCCTCACCGTGTTTCCGCAGCAATCTTCGCCAGGGCCTCAGCCTTTTCCTCCCGGGGTGCGGTAGTCAAACATGAGCACCAGGGTAAGCGAGGTGCGAAAGGCCACGGCGATACTCAGCGCAGCGCATCATGGGGTCCATGGCGGGATGGCTCTGCAGGAGGTGAAACACGAATGCGTGAGCCTTGATGCTGAAGAACCCGGCCACGAAACCACCGGCGAGACAGCCTGGCAGCAGGCGGGCATAGGACTTCTTGAACCGGCAGCAGCACACCGTACAGGGACGGTTCGGAATACCACCCACAGGCCGGCCATGGTGCTACCCAGTGCAACCTGCTGCATGCTCTGTTGCGTTCTTTCTGATGGAGAGATCAGCACACGGTGATCACGCCGAAGCAGGCGAAGTTCCAGGAGCCCATGGGCCCTGGATGACGTCTTCCTGGTAGGTGGTGATGTTTTGAATCATGATGGCGTTGAGCGGCCAGTGCAGGCCAACGGCACCAGGAACGTAGATCAGCGGGATGATGATGGCCAGGATGAAGGCGTTGAAACCATTGACCGCGGCAAACGCTGCGGCGATACCGTTACCCACGCCGATACCGAACGGGCCGAGCAGGAATGCGGTGAGCGGGACCGCACGATAAGCAGGGAGAGGAACGGGACGAAACACCATGTGCACGGACGACGGAATGATCTTCTTCAGGCCCTTTCCACGCAGAACAACCCAATAGCGGCAATGAGCGGGTGGGAACACCTGGCCGGAATGAGGTGTTAACCACCAGCGGCAGCCACCACGTTCACGGTATCCCCTGGCTACCCATGGCGAGGAATTCAGGGGTGAGGAAAGCCGCGGAATAGCGGCACCCACCCACTCTCGTTCGCACCAAGTTTCCTAAGCGGCGCGAGGCACCCACCATGATGATCGGCGGGAAGCAGAGACACCGACCGGTAGGTGGCGTGCAACGGCTGGGTTGCGGTGGCTGGATGTAATGTCATCCCGGAACGCTTGAATCTCGAAGGTGTCAAAGCAGCACCCAGGAGGGTAATCACCAGCGAGGCGCTGAGCAATGCCCACAGGATGGGGCGGAACGTGTCAGACAGAAATCTGAGAGGCATAGTCGACGAAGGCATACTTACCGCGCACCCCGCCATATTCTTTTCTTGCTGCTAGCGGCGGCGGCCTTGGTATCATCGTCGCCCATGCCAGGCAGGGCTTTACTACCCTTGCAGTATTCGGCGACGCCACCACCCATCACAACCCTGCAACCCGGTGGTACCGCAGGACCACCCCCAACACGTTGTTGTCGAAAGCGCATCCTGGTCGGCCTCGACCGGTCCGCCAATTGGAACCGCAGGCGCGTTGCACAGTGGGTTAAGGATGTAATGTTTTCCGCGCCACCGACCTTATCAAGGATAAACTCGGAGACTTCTTTGACATTTCGCAGCCATGAAGTACCTTTCACTGGACCACACACATTATGGTGGTTTTGGAGCACATAATCGAGGCTCTCACGACCAATATACACAACATTGGGACATGAAACCACCCCACATCAAAGTATCCGTACTCTGTCACACATCACAACAATAGTGGTAATAACCAAGCTCCTGCTTAGATTTTATGAGCGGCTCCCCACCGGCCGAAATAACTACACGGAGTATTACCCCCATATACAATACGTGAGAAATTGACGGCACATGACCAAGCGCTCGAAATAGCCAAACTGACGATTTGATCACATCACACCCCACGGCGGGACTCAGTGTGGCTCACCACAGCCTCATATGGGGAAGTCGCAATCAGCGCACGTGAGATTACCACGCACACTCGTTTTCATTAACAATCACGCGCCACACCGCGCCGATTGAAGCACGATAAAGCGGTTGGAAAGTTAATTTTGGGCGTGGAACTATTGGTACTGCGACCTTCTACACCTCCTTGTTGACAACCAAATTCTCGTCGTCAGACGATCATGGCCATAGGCACGTTGTGGTCGAATATCGGTACTTCCGCCTGCGTTGCCGCGCGTACTCTTCGTTGGCCTCAGCCTTCGCCTGCCGTTGAACCGCCGATCACCCTACCGCCCCTGCTGTACATTCTCCTAGGGCCCAGCCCTCTTCGGCGCACCATCGGGCTGAAGCCGCCCCGGATTTTTCCAATCCATTAAAACCACCGGCCTGCGGCTGAATGTTTTTGCCCTCATTATGATCTTGGTCATCACCTTCTGTCGTCCTTTGGCACTTATTGGGTTGTGCGAATCAGCAACCACAAGGCGTGGGCACTCTTCACCGGAATGCCATGAGCAAAACACCCCGCCATGCTGCAGTGGTCGACGCCTCCCTGCTTCCTCCCCGAAGCAGACAAAGCAACGCTTAGAAATGCACCCGTGATCGCTTCTCCCTCCCCTACGTCAGCGGTGTGCTCGGGGTGATTCTTTCCGTGGCGATCCTGTCGTGAAGATCTTCACTCGACCATGATAAAGAGGCCAGAAGATGCCGGCGTGGCCCTGCAAAAGCTCGAAACAACCCACCGCATCAAGGTGACAAAAGAGAACTTCGCCGTCCGTCACCAGTATGCCGTCTCCGGTTTCAAACCTGGAAATTATCGTGTCCGCATCGAACACGGCGGGAAATACTCTTCCTGCCCGGGCCGCGCGACACCGTAGAACCTGGCGATACGTCTCTGTGGTGGGCACCGCCGAAGAGTGGACAAGGCCGCCGAACTCATCGGCGAACCCTGACCCGGCGACCACCCAGCCACGACGAAACCTCTCCGACTTCCGCCGCCGATCTTCGTCTCTTCCCTCCTCCGTGCCGGTAAATCCATCCGGCAGCTCCAGCCCTGCCTGCAGGGCGTGCTCATCACCCGGGTGCGCCGCGGGCGACATGGACTTTGTGGCTCCACCCCGACACCGTGCTGCGCAGCTCGGGCGACCGCGTACGGGGTCGTTGCCGACCACTGAACATATTGACATTGCCACGAAACTGTTCGGTGATTCCTTACAAAGGCATCTCAGATTTCAACCTGCTCCCACCTGCTGATCGGCGCGACCTTGCGGGCCTGCTTGTCTGGCCTGATCGAAATCTCCCGGGTGGCGCTTGCACTGAAACTCCGGCAGCGCTGGCGGTCCCCGCTCGCCGCGCTTAGCTCTCGCCGTGGGTCGCACCTGGTCCCTTTTGTGTGTGCAAGCCCCTTCGGCGCTAACCCGGCCCTCGCGCCAACTCGGTATCACCATTTTCCTGGCGGGCATCGGCACGACCGCCGGCGCCGGCTTCCGCCAAAGCCCTGGTAGGACCCCACCTCGCTCACGAGTCCTCATCGGCATTGGTGCCATCGTCAGCGTTCTCTTCCAGCCCGATGACGCTCATCATTGGCTTCTGAGATACTGAAGATCATTCAGCCAGTTGCCGGCGCGATCTTGACGGTATGCAAACTCCGGCGGTCCTGACGTACGTGTCGGATCACACCAAAAACGAGCTGCCGGGCAAACGGCTACACCACGGTCTACCCCATGTCCATGGTGGCGAGTCTCTGCGCCCAGCTGCTCCTTATTCCTCCTATTCCTACAACTTCTATTTGTAACCTGCTCTGACTATCCCGTGAGAGAATTAAAATCGCACTGCCACCCACTGATGCACTTGTCCCACAAGCATCGGTTCGGGTGGCACTCGTTTCAGCAATCTACAAACTGACGGAACACCAGCGGGTCAAACGACGAGGTCGGGAGGTTTTCTTCTGAGGCTCGCAGCCGCTCGTCTTCCATCACCACATAGCCCCTGATCACCACTGGCGGCAGCCTTGATGAGGGTCATGCGCTGCGGAATGCGAACGCTTCACGCGGCACTCCCCACCGAGTTTCGCTCAATAACAGTGCCGTACACAATGGCGAGACACGGTAGAATCAGCAGCCGCCCCGACGTCTACGCGAGATTCCCGCCCAAGCCCAGGCACCCGGCCAGGATTCTGATTTTGCGCCGCCACACTATAAATCGCAAACCCAATGATTGGGGCGAAACATGTGCCCGCTCAGCTGTCCCGCACCAGGTTTGCATCGTTCCTGCTGTGTGAAGACCGACCGTTCATCTGGCACACCGGGGGATTGCCCCTTTACTCTCGACGCGGAGCAAAATGCGATGAGTGTGCAATCCTTATCAAGCCATTCCGCGTTGAGGACTTTCGGGTATTTCTCTCACGCCTCACCCACCGCCTGATCGACCAGCCGAGCCGGCGGTTTCGTACTTCTGACACATGGGATTATCGGCCTGCTCGTGGGGTTGTATAGATAGTGAGAATGGCGGTATACATGGCTGCAACAAAGCCAATAGCGCTCAGCGCCACAAACTTATCCCAGTTGTGTCCTATTAATCTCATGGTCCATCCCACATTGTTGCTTATGCTACGTGCGACCCTACCTGTGGTAGCACGCTGGCACCATCCTGTGGAGATCGAACCGTACTGATTCGAAAATTTGATCCCACACGCCAGCGCCGACATGCCAGCGGGGAAAACCCTAAGTGCTACGCGCGGTTCCACCGCCCGCCCCCACACCCCACCTGACACTCGGTATCGAATGACAGTGATAAGTTTTGCACCCGCGTGGGGTCATTGGTACGACGCACCCGCGAAGGTGGCTGGCGCACGGCGATAGGTTCTTAGCGGTAGCTGAGTCGACGCCCGTAAAAGCGAAGCGAGCACTCAAATGGCGAAACATCAACGTGAGCCGCACGGCGGGGGTCGCGGAGATAATCGCAGGTGAACAGTCCCCCAACAACAATGAGACCCCAATGGCAGCAACGGTAGCAACCAGGACCGGGAAAGCCGTGGTCCTCATACCGCGCATTTATCTATGCATTAAACCAGATTTCAACAGCAGAAACACCCCCACCCTATCGGTTGGCTTGCGGTTATCCGTTATGGGTGAGGGTGATAATTCATCACGCTCTTAGCTGCAAGGCGGCGTCGCACCGCATGTGCATGTGTTACTACTGCCCTGGTAGTGGCTGGGTTAGCAGGTTCTCGTTCGACCCAGCCTTGCCGGTGAGCTTCTCCGCAGGGCCGCTGAGCTCGTTCTTCAGAGTGCGCGAGGAGTTACCGGAGGTCTCGGCGGCGGCAGGGCCTGCGCCGGCGGTCTCGGAGGAGTAGCATTTCACCGGTGTGCGGATTCGCCGGCGGCTAGCGCCTCGGCGGCGGCAATCCGGTTCCGCTCAATCTGGGCGGTGTGCAGCTGGAAGCGGCGCTCCGACTCAGCATAGCGGGCTTCCCAAGCCTCGACGTTGCTCGTCGAAAAGGCCAGCTTCAAGCCACCTCGTTGGTCCTCGTCGAAACCTTCGGGAAGATGTAGTCGCCCTGTCTCCGTCGTAGAGGTCGGCCATGCCGTACTTCGACGGGTCGAACTCTTCGGTGTAGTCCTCGTCGGCCTGCTTCAGCGACAGGAGATCCGGCGGCGCTCCAGGTCGATGTCGACGACCTTCACCATGGCGTCTTCAGTTGGCGTTGACAGCCGATCCGGCACGCGCAACGTGGCGCTGAGCCAATTCCGGAGATGTGAGACCAGACCTCGATGCCTTCTTCGACCCGCACGAAGATGCGCCGGGCGGCACCAGCTACGGTGACCTTGCCCGGGCACAATCTGGCCAACAGCGTGGGTGCGGGCGAAAAACACGCCACGGATCTTCCTGCTGCCTTGAGCGACAGGGGATGCCCGCTCGCGGGTCCAGATCCACATCCAGCACCTCGACGGTCACTTCGTCGCCGACGGAAACAACCTCGGACGGGTGATCGATGCTTCCACGACAGCGCTCGGAAACGTGAGACCAGGGCCGTCGACCCGCCCAGATCCACGAAGCGCACCAAAGTTGACGATGAGGACACAACACCGCGCACCTGCCCTTTTGCAGCTGGTGCAGGAATTCGAACGCACTCGGACTGGGCTTGTTCCGCCTGGCGCGACAGGACAACGTTGTTGCGTTGTTTGTCGAGTTCGATGATTTTGGCTTCGATTTGCTGGCCGATGTAGGGGTCGAGGTCGCGGACGCGGCGCATTTCGACGAGGGATGCGGGTGAAGCCGCGCAGTCCGATGTCGAGGATGGCGCCGCCTTTGACGACTTCGATGACGGTGCCGGTGACGGCTTCGTCTTTTCTTTCAGCTTCGATATGCCCCATGCGCGTTCGTATTGCGCGCTTCGGAGAGGACTGTCGCCTTTGTCTTCTTTTGGTGAGGACGAGGGCGTCGACTGGTCGCCCACTTCGACGACTCTGTCTGGCCGACGTCGTTGGCGGAGAGTCGCGTACGGGGATGACGCCTTCGGTCCATCCGATGTCGATAGGACCTGTCGTGACGACTTCACCACGGTGCTCTTCAACGATGTCGCCGTCGTTGAAGCTATTTGATGGTGGCGTCGATGGCCGGTGAGGAATTCTCAGGCCGCCAATGTCGTTAATGGCAACCTGGGGGCTTTATTGGTGGGGCATGTTAGGTGCTCCAAATTGTGTGTAGGAATTGCTGAGGACAGTGGTTCATGTCTTTAAAAGCAATGGTGATTCGTTGTTTTAATCTCACTTTGATGGGGCCGCACTCTCCTCAATGCAGTGGGTTCCATCAGTAACGACATGCTTTTGCTACTTTACTGGTTTGCCAATAGATAAATAGGGATTGGTGGTTTTCTTTGGTGGGTTTCCAGGGTTAGTGGGCTGCGGCGTCCCAGTTGGGGCCGTGGCCGGTGGAGACTTGAGGGGACTTTGAGGGTGATGGCGTCCATTTCGTGTTCGATGAGTTTTTGATCGTGGTGAGTTCGGCGATTTCGACGACGAGTTCGTCGTGGACTTGGAGGAGGACGTGACTTAAGTGGTTTTGAGTTCGTAGATGCGATATGGCGATTTTGATGATGTCGGCGGCGGTGCCTTGATGGGGGGCGTTGAGGGCGGCTCGTTCGGCGTTTTCGCGGGTGGCGCGGCTGGTGGAGGTGAGTTCAGAGGTAGCGGCGGCGGTCGAAGAGGGTGGCGGCAGCGTCTTTGCGGGCTTGGGTGATTACGGTGTCGAGGTAGTGTTTGACGCCGAATCGGTGGGAAGTAGTCACAGATTTGTTTGGCTTCTCCGCTGGGATGTTGAGTTGTTGGGAGTCCGAAGGCGGAGGAGGCCGTAGAGGCCGCAGGAGGGCTTTTGACTTTGCGGCGGAGTTCGGGGTGATTGTGGACGTCAAGACTTTTGCGCCGACGTAGTTGTGGAGGTCTTCGCCGTTGTTGTAGGCGGTGAGGAGGCCGGGGTCGTTGGAGGTGGGCCATGACGCGCATTTCGATTTGGGAGTAGTCGGCGGTGAGGAGGGTTTCGTAGTTGGTGCTGACGGTGAAGGCGGAGCGGATTTTTTGCCGGCTGGGGTGCGGATGGATGTTGGAGGTTGGGGCTTTGGTGGAGGAGTCGGCCGGTGGAGGTCATGGTTTGTTGAAGGTGGTGGATGGCCGTCGTCGCCTACGGCTTGATGAGTCCTTTTTCGAGGGTGGTTTTCATTTTTGGTATTCGGTGGTGCGAGGAGGGTTGAGGAATCTGTGGGGGTGGTTATATGTGGTTTGATTTCTTTATGGCGGTGGAGATCCATTTTGATTTTTTGGTTTTGGGATGCTGAGTGGTTCTTGGAAGAGACGACTTGGAGTTGTTTGGGTGAGGTGAGGAGGAGGTTAGGGGTCACCGGCGATGGTGCGGGCTGCGGTTTTCCTTGGGTGACGAGGTTGGTGAAGGTGTCGAGTTGTTCTGAGGTGGGGATGTCGATTGCGATGCTGGTGGCTTCCATTTCGGCGAGGATGGTGGTGAGGGAGTTCGGAGGTCGTGAGATAGAGTTCGAGTTCGTTGATGGTGGCGAGTTTGGTGGGGAGGTATGAGTTCTAAGACGGCGGCGGCTGCGGTGATGAGGGTGTTGGAAAGGGTGATGTCGAGGAGTGAGAGTTGGCCGGTTTCGGTGATTTGAGGTTCGGGTGGAGTGGCGTTGGTAGGTGGTTCGAGGTCGTAGGTGCGTTGTCGGGCTGAGAGGCGTAGGCGGCGAGGGCGGTGTCGTGGGCGATGCCACTCATGGTGATGCTGCGGCCGGCGAGCATGTGGTAGGTGGTCGGCGTCGTGGAGGAATTTGGGGTTGGGTGGATTGCGTAGTCGGTGAGCGTTTGTCGTCTTTGGGGTTGAGGTCGGCGAAGTTGCCGGCGATGGCGGTGGTTTTGGTCGATGATGGCGAAGGATTCGGCGTCGCCTGTTGCGGTAAGTGCCGCATGGTGATGTGGACGGCCATGGCTTCGGTTGCGTTGTTTGAGCCACTTTGGCGACGCTTATGGTGTCGACGGTGGTGGGGGTTTGTGGTGGTGTTGCGGTAGTTCACGGTAACGCCGCGGGCTTTGAGGATTTTGGTGCGGAGGGTAGCCGAATTGAGGTTGTTGTAGTCTTCGGTGAGGGTTTCGGTGTTGACGGGTTGGAGTTTGAGTTCTGGGGTGTGCGGTGAGTCAAGGTTTTTGGACCATTTCGGTGAGTTGTCGCTGAGTTTTACTTGGTCGATGCGTTCCTGAGGTTGAGTATGACGACGCCTTTTGATGGTGTCGGCGTTGTTGAGGAGGTTGGGTGAGGTTTCCGTGTTGACGATCCATTTGGTGGCGGTTTTTTTCGCCTACTTTGGTATGGAGGAGGTTGTCGGATGTCGCCGCGAGGGCGGCGAAGTCTGGCATTGTTCTGCGTGAGTCCGTATTTGTCTTGTACCGCTTGGGGGTAGCGGTAGACGGATACGCCTTCATTGGGTAGAGTGACGGTGGTGGTGTTGTTGACGAGTTGAGGGGAGTCGCGTCGCCGGGTGACGATGAGGGTTCTGGAATCCCAGGGTTGGGCTGTGGTGGCGAGGGAAGGATGATGTCGTCGGCTTCTGTAGTTAGGTTTATGGTGGTGATGCCGAGGCGAGGAGGTTTTTGAGGATGATCGGCTAATGAATTCGGAGTGTTTCTGTCGCGTTGGCTTTGTAGTCGGGGAACATTTCGGTGCGGAAGGTGGTGCGTCCGACGTCGAAGGCGACCGCGCGTGGGTGGGTTGTTCGTCGTGAAGCAGGGTGGCGAGCATGGAGAGGAACCCATATGGCGTTGCTGCTTGGCCTGTGCTGGTGGTGAATTTTTCGGTGGGAGGGCGTAGAATGCGCGGAAGGCCATGGAATGTCCACCGATGAGCATGAGGCGGTTTTTCTGTCAGTCACAGTGCCAGTGTAGCGGACGGTGGGGACATTTCGGCCGGGTGGTGGCTGTGAACAGGAAATTTCGTGGCTGGGGTGTTCGGGTTATTATTTTTTTGCGCCCTTAGTAGCCCAATTGGCAGAGGCAACGGGATTCAAAACCCGTCCAGTGTGAGTTCGAGTCTCACTCTGGGGTGAATTTTGTTATCCCCACTGTTGCTGGTGTTTGTGCTGTAGGTGGGTTTCGTTTTGAGGTGGATGTAACAAGTTGTAGTTTGTTTTAGTAGTTTCATGTGTCGTCAAATTGTCGCCAAATTGTCGTCAAATTTGATAATAGGATCTGCTGTTAGATGACATGAATACGAAAGGAACCCCCACCCGGCGCGCTGTTGAGTCCCGGCAAGGTGTGGGGTTGTGTGGTTTTAGTGGCTGTTGCTGATGTCTGTTTGGAAGCCGCAGCCTCGCGTAGTGATTTTGGTTAACTTGGTGGATGTTTTGTGGGTCTGTTTGGATTCTGTGTACTGTTTTTGGGTTTCGTGGTGCCAAAGTGAGCTACGGCGTTGAGTCTGAGGAATGTCGCTGCCAGTGGGTTGGTTTTGTACCCGTCGGTGTAGCTGATTTTCGATTGTGGTTTTGGCGGGAGTTCCTTCTGCGGGAGACGTCGAATTTGCCGCCGTTTTCGTTGGGGGAACCAGAACAGCATTGTTATTTCGTAGCCTGGGACCCAGGTTTGTATTGGTTCGCCGAGGAGTCATTGCGGGATGATGTCCGAGTGGGTTTTGGTGCCATGCTGTGTTGGGGCGGTGGTTTTTCTGGTGGTGGCTTGGGAAAGGTCGGGAATAAATTCACTTACATTGTGGGCAATGGTCGTTTGCCCTGGGTTGGAAGATTACTAATTCTGCGCAAGAGAATGGGTCTTCGAGCCATACGTAGATGGGCCTGCATCGCGGGCCGAGTTCTGCTGCTTCTCGAATTCTTTCGTTTGGCGAAACGTCAAATGGCGGTGATTAATGTTCCGAAGGCAAAGATCGCCAGGATAATGTTCATAATCGACTAAAATCCATAAAGCTCATCGCGATAGATCATTTTCCTAAATAAGTAATGACGAGATCTATTCATTACCGCCCGGGTTAGGGGATGCTGTAGCTGAGATCTTTTGGGCTATTATTTTTGCACCGCAATGGCCCAATTGGCAGAGGCAACGGATTCAAAACCCGTCCAGTGCGGGTTCCATCTCACCTAGGACTCTTCTATAGCTTTTATTTCATATATCACATACACAGCTAAACTAAGTGTCGTATTTTTCGCGCTCTAATATGTGCGACTAACATTCGCCTTTCTCAAAACCCTGTCCTTCCTCGTATGGATTTTAATTCTTGATGAATGTTCTGTAGATCTGAATCTTATATACGGGGGTCTTAGGTTCTGCATGTTAAAGAAGAGCAATGCAGCGTTTGAGTCTAAAAGATCTCACTGTATTGAGTTGGCTTCTTATATATCCATCGGTATAACTTATTTCACTGTCTCGGCAGGAATCCCTTCGGCCGAAACGCCAAGCTACCATCCTTACTAGCGGACCAAAACCTGACTGTTGTATCTCGCCAACTCGGAACCCAAGTCTGAACTGGATCACCAAGAGCCGCTGTCGAACCATATCAAAGTTTTGATGCCATATTGAACCTATTGTTGACGCATTGTCTCCTCAAGTGACAACTCAGGAAGATCAGGAATAAATCTAAATGTAACATACATTGTGAGCAATGGTCTGCCCTACGTTGAGTACTAATTGCAGACAGGAAGAAAATCCTCAGTAATACGCAGAGTGTGCTTGCATCATTGGCCGAGTTCGTTTCTTTCTCCAAACTCTTTTAGCTTACGACGAATGGTGAGGATAGCGGTAATTAACGTTCCTAGGGTGAAAAACCACCAAGAAGATATTTATAATCTGATTAAAATCCATACTTATAATAATAACATCTTAAACAAAACAGATCTATTACTTAGGCACGGCTTGCACAGCAACTAAAAACTTCATTGGTGTTTAACACTCCAAGACTAGAGGGTTATTCGATAAGATCGACCGCGACGTCGCTTGGGCCGCGGTTTGATGGAATACACAAGGAAACAAGAATGGCCTCCGGGCATGGACTTGCATCACTCGGGAGATTCCAGCTTTATTGGTTCGAGGTGACGACAAAGAGATCTTTGGCGTAAAAGCCGTAGTTGGCGTATCTCATTGATGATTTCTACATGTGTGTTGCCATTGCTTATTTGCGGATACTTCAGTCTTGGCATTTGACGATCAGGACACCGTTGTCTTTAAGAACTCGCCATGCTTCTCGCCCGGCGCGGAAATATAGGTCGGTGACTGCCGCATGCCATTTGGGTGGTGGGGTGTACCATTGTCTCCGGGAAGAGTGGATTCGGTGCCACTGTTGTAGTGAGTCACGAAATCCTGCGTGTGTCCACGGCACCAGCAGCACTGCTGGTTTTATTGGCTCGCAGTAAACCTTCGCATGTGGGGCGGATCTAAAACGATCGCGTCGAGGCATCATCATAGAGATCACGGCAATCTACTCCGGTAGCAAGATGCTGTGGCCAGTGATGTAGTTGTCGAGGTTAACGTTGCGCCAAAACCTCTCCTTTTCCGCAGGTGACATCTGTGCAATGGTGGCGCCTTCTGGGACGTGGAGCGGGTGATGTTGTGAACACGTCA
>BNJV01000124.1_pt1 | contig 160962 bp, 263 predicted proteins | sample 8540591 | NCBI WGS metagenome assembly BNJV01 (sample SAMD00202457, study PRJDB9452) | human saliva metagenome | host: Homo sapiens
GCTCAGTCTGTGGGCCAATCTTTGTCTGACAAGACCACGACAACCATAAAAAGAGGACTACACAGCGTTCTGCTTATCCACCACCAACAATTATAATATTGATGGGCGGTAACCCAGCTGCAAGAACATCGTCTAAATACCCATATTTCCATTTTCTATCTCATTTATTCTCATACCTTTAGGTAGCTTTTTACCGGTAAACAGTAACCTCTCGGATAAGTCCTTTGCCATAAAATTGTGACCATATTTGTCAGTGATGTGATCACTTTTCTCCATCCTCGACGAAGTTGTTTGTGATAAAGAAACATGCTTCAATTTTAAAATCAAATCCCAACCTCAGATAAGTTAAGAGCCACAATGGTGGTAGCATGTTCTTTAGACCTTCAGTTTTTATCTTTCGCCGAAAGTTAATCTGCTTATCTTCTTCATTGGCAACGATAACGCACAAATCAGCACCGGTGGCGGCAATAAACCTAGATTTATTTGAGACACTATCTTTCCAATCAATAGAAAACCAACAGATTAACCAGCCATTTTGTCACCTTTTGAAATAGAATAATTATAATTGCACAGGATATTTCACTTGCTTGATTGGTTACCTGCTACTGCACAGAGTAATCACCATCAAGACAACCAAGAGAATGGATCATAATAGCAGATGTCTTCTTCGTTAATTTGATGATTTTTCGTTATGAACATTATCAAATAGATTAGCTCAAATTGTCTTTCAACTCCTGAATTGATATTGGAAATTCCATTCATTCGGTATTATTGAACACGTTTATAATCAGACAAGAGACGCTCAAACAGTATTCATGTTTGGATATCACCAGTCTCCAGCGAAGACATAGACAGTATTGTCGGGTCCAGAAGTGAATACTTCGCGAAGTAATGACTTCGGCTTTTCTTATTGATTTGTTAGCCAAATCTTCAACCCACCGATGATCTACTCACGAGCTGACCCATGATTTTCGCTAGGTAAACCGCGTCAGCCTGGCTTGCTGCTCGAGCAAAATCGTCAATGCTGCAATTAAAACATACAGATTTTATTAGCCGGTAGGTAAGATTGATGGAGAAAACAGAACTTCAGCAAACGACGCTTCACCCTGAGAACGTCTCTTCACAGTTCTGATCGGTTCGTCAACCACGGTATAAAGCAAACCAATATTGTCGCATTCATGACATGACGACTAAAAGGTTGAATACAGACCAGTCCTGTTCTCCTGAAGATAAATGTATGCTGAACCAGATATACAGTTAACGGGCAAACCAATGGGCGAATTGTTTAAGATCCTGACTGTGCAGTCCGGATGTCAATGTTAGCATGATAGAATACTGAGGATATGGCGTTCATTCGTTTGACCAAAGACAATAGATCAGTCCACACCACCATCAACCGAAAACCAGTATCAGGATATGGGAGAATACGCGACAGAGATTCCAGCGAAAGTCCGCCATAACCAGAGTCTATTCAAGGCATCAGACGGCACCAGATCTGACCGGAAACCGTTTGGTGCAGACAGGAAACAAATTAACCTGAGAATCCGGTAGCAGAAGTGAGTTTTCACCGTGACCAGTCATTTTGCCGCGGTTCTGAGCAACTTCAGTTTTTTTTCATTTAGTTTTGTTTAATAATGATTTTCAAAATTCAGCTGGCTTGAACAGGATTTAAATGTTAATTATTGTTTTGTTCTGTCGTTTGAAGCAGGCGTGGAAGCGGAGTTAATTTTTTGAACTTAGTAAACTCCAGATTTTCCGGTGCGAGCTGCAGGATGAAGGTTGATTTCGCCACAGAAGTTTTATGACGGTTATGGCTGATATCCCGAGTCATGTTGTTGAGCGTTTTCAAATAAAGAACAATAGTATGACCACCTTAGACAACCAGACCAAAATCCATATCATTAAACAAAGATTGTCTGAGTTAATTATTGAAATCTTTAAATTACTATTCCTCATATTTATAGTAATCTGATTGTTCAGAATTAAAATTAATAAAGGAATTAATTTTCAGCAGCCTTGTTATAACGCACATGTTATCACTGATCATCAAGATGACCCAACCTCTGCCAGACAGGTACATACCAAACCAAGATTTAGTCATTCTGTCTTTTTGAAGGTGTCAGAACCTGTAATCTAAAGAACTGTTTAGTTTTGGCACTTCTTCAGGAGATCCAAGAGGCTCGAAACTGAGGTGCATCAAACACGATGACCACTTTCTAACTGAGTCAGACACAACCATCCAGTGCCCCGACATCATGTTGTACGCAACTGACGCAAGCGCATGAGGCCACAAACTCACTCGATTTCCTGAAACAGGTACCTGCAACCAACTGAGGTAGATTGCTGTTGGTCCTAGTTCATTTTTAGAACCACCAAGTCAGGTAACTCGTCAGAACCTCTTCGTCCTATGGACAAAGGTTTGATAAATTGTCTGGTGAGGTTTGCACCTTTCTGGTTGCAGAGCCCCAAAGAATCTGAAAAATCGAATACACTTAGATGATTGTTCGAAATAACAGTCAATATCTGAAATGGTATTAAAATTGATCTGATAACCATAGGCACCATGTAGAAATTAAACAGCAGTTCCTATATTCAGATCTGATCGTCAGAAGAGATTTGATGAAAAGAACCACCCACTTCGATTCATGTCAGAATTACCTGGTCTCAAAGACCTGATGTTCGATATAAAACTGAAAGCTATCAGCATGATCATCTTCTGGGAAATATCTTAGTGTTCAAAGTGATGTCGAGAAGCACCTATAGAAATCTAAATTTGGGCCTTGGATTGAAACTTGAGATTAGAAATTCTACACCTGCGTTTCAAATGCTGAAGAATCCTATGAAAGAATGAGATAAGCTAGCTTCCGCCTTGAGATTTTGACGCCAAGATTTAAAAATCTGCCTCAAATCCAGCAGACAAGGCTAGTTGGAAAATTTTCTTTTCAAGTTGATGTCGCGCGAGTAAAGCATATCTCACACCCTGATTAGTTACTAGACAAGAGTCGTAATCAAACTCCATCTCTAAACGGAGTGTACCATCTTCTTCTCTAGTAAAACGAGAGGAAGGGCGGAAAAGTCTTAATCTGCAGACTTTCTGGAGCTAGAACTTCCCGAGTTCTTTTAAACTGGCCCAGACAAGAAGCCAATAGATCCGATCACTAGTATCGAACTGCAGGATCTTTCACCTTTTATATCTAGCGCAGTTTCTTAAAGCTTCGCCAATAAAAGCTGCTCGTTTTTGTTAAGAGACAAAAAGTCCTTTTGAAAAACAAAACCTGGCATATGAAGAAAGTTAATCCACTCTTGTTCAAGAATTTCCATCTCATCAGGGCGTTTTCTTGAATGAGTAGAAAGAGACCTGCCTCAGCAGTGAAATCCTGAAAGATAAGATGCATTAAGTCCTTGATCTGATGTTCAAATTCAGATTATCCAGGGTCATCAACAAAGGGATGAGCCTTGATTCAGCAAATGACAATGGGAAAATGAGATGTCGTCCTTGATTTGGGAAAAATATTGTAGTCAAGCTTCTCTTCCAAACCTAATAAAAATTCAAGACATCTTGACTGGCTTTATCAAACTGCTTCAAGTCTTAATGAGGTCTCGTAATGTTTTTCCTATCATGTGAGGTTTGGAAAGCTCTATGACTTTTTAAGAAAAGAGGAATATCCCTAATTACATAAAAATTTTTCTTGGTTAGAAAGACCAATCCTTAAAGTCCAGATAAGGCGATTGGTCCCTGCTTTCCCACCTGTCCTTGAGCAGAAAAGCTGATAGAGGTCAGACTGACTGAGGTGATTGGATAGACTCAAGAATTTTCCTCCGAAAGTCACTTGCGTCTCAACAGTCTCCTTCTCTTCCTGATTCGTCTCTAGGTTGAGCAAGATTTCTTGACCCAGTTGGTCATTTTTTTAGGTAATATTCCAACACTGCTAAATGAACACAGAAACCTCTTTTTGAAAAATCACAGGCACAAAAATCAAGTCATCATCTAAGCTATAACGGATTTCTTCTTCCACTACACGCATAGATGCGATGGTCCTGTTCTTTAATGATTTCAATCTGACCAGTTTCGTAGAGTTCTATTCCCTCCATTCGAAGCTTTCCTGGAATCAATTTAGCCATAGTGTCCCCTTTACTTTATCTCTTAATTATACCATATTTTCGCCTATGAAAATAGCCTTCTAGGAAGACTTTTCTCCTAAAAGGCTAGTTTTTAAAGATTTGAAAAAGTGGCAATGATTCGTTGGCAAACTTCTTCTAGGACAGATGTCGGCATGGCTACATTGAGACGAGCGTGGAGGGCTCCTTCTTCACCAAAGTCCAAGCCTCTATTCAGGATAACTTTGGCTTCGTTTCGTAAAAAGCTTTCTTAACTCTTCATCGCTAATATCATAGGCTGAAAAATCTAGCCAAATGAGATAGGTCCCTTGAGGTTTCATGACTTTAATTTTAGTTTCTTTGCCAAATACATCCACTACATAATTGATGTGTTTCTCAATCAGTTCTTTGAGTTCTGTCAACCAATCTTCACCATAACGATAAGCAGTTTCTGTTGCTAAGTATCCTAATCCTGAAATCTCATGTTGATTATTCGCAAGCTGGCGTTTTTGGAAAGCCACTCTTAATTTAGGATTCTCGATGATAGCAAAAGAATTTTTAGTTCCAGCAATGTTAAATGTCTTGGTAGCGCTACTTAAAATGAGTGAAAATTCTTTGAAGGCTTCATTTACCGTATTGAATGACTGGTGCTTGTTTCCAAATAAAGCCAAGTCTTGGTGAATCTCATCTGAAACTAGCAAGACTCCATGTTGTTGACACAGTTGTCCAATCTTCTCTAAGACTTCCTTCTCCCAAACACGTCCACCAGGATTATGAGGGTTGCAGAGAACATAAAGTTTCACATCCTCTTCGACAAAGTCTTTCTCCAATTGATCAAAGTCAATCTCAAAAAGTCCGTCTTTTTCTACTAGAGAGTTGGTGATTAGTCTACGATTATTGAGCTTAATGCTGCGAGCAAAAGGAGGATAAACTGGGTGTTTATGAGCACTGCTTCACCCTCTTTGGTGAAGGCTTGAATAGCTGTTGAAATGGCAGGTACTACTCCCTCGATAAAGACTAGAGCATCCTTATCAAAGCGATAACCATGATGTTTTTCCTCCCAGTTTTGAACGGCTTCAATCAAGCCATCACTAGCATAGGTATAGCCATAGACTAATTGCTCAGCATAGTCATGAACAGTCTGACGAATCTCAGGTAACACCTCAAAGTCCATATCAGCAATCCAAGCTGGCAATACTTCTCGGTCAGTTTCTGCTTCTTTCCATTTATAGGTATGATGTCCAAAACGATTGGGCAAGGTCGTAAAATCATATTTTCCCATAGTCTTATCCTTCCAAGGCTTGACGCAAGTCTTCAATCAAATCTCTAACATCCTCAATACCGATAGACAAGCGCAAGAGGTCATCTGTCAATCCATAAGAATAGCGAACTTCTGCAGGAATGTCTGCATGGGTTTGAGTAGTTGGGTAGGTAATCAGACTTTCTACACCACCCAGACTTTCAGCAAAAGAGAATACTTTCAAGGTATTTAAGATATGAGGAATGCGCTTCTCATCTGCTACTTTAAAGGAAATCATTCCCCCACGACCTGTGTACAAAACTTCTTTGACAGCAGGTGATTGTTCCAAAAAGGCTACGATTTCTTGAGCATTAGCTGTTGAGCGCTCCATACGAAGTGACAAGGTTTTAAGACCACGAATCAATTGATAACTATCAAATGGTGACAAAACAGCCCCTGTCGTGTTGAGATTGTAAAAGACTTTTTCATATAAATCAGCATCATCTGTCACGACTACACCAGCTAGAACATCATTATGTCCTGCAAGGTATTTTGTCGCTGAATGAAGGACGATATCTGCTCCATCTTCAATCGGACGTTGATAGATTGGACTGTAGAAGGTATTATCAACGACAACTTTAGCACCTTTAGCATGAGCTAATGTTGACAATTTTTCGATATCAAATTCCAACATCAAAGGGTTGGTTGGTGTTTCGATATAGAGTACATCCACATCCTTTTCTAGCTCTTCAATTAACTCTTCTTCTGTGTTGGCATAGGTAAAGTGGAAACGACCTTCCTGTTCCACTTGATTGAACCAACGAAAAGAACCACCATAAAGGTCACGAACAGCCAAAACCTTGCTACCTACTGGGAAGACACTAAAGGCAAGTACAATCGCAGACATACCTGAACTAGTCGCTAAAGCATACTTGGCTGATTCAATAGCTGCCAATACTTCCTCTGCCTTGCTACGAGTTGGGTTTTTGGTACGGGTATAGTCAAATCCAGTGGACTGACCAAATTCTGGGTGCTGATAAGTCGTTGAAAAGTGAATTGGGGTTACCAAAGCTCCTGTTGCCTCATCAGACTTAATCCCTGCTTGTGCTAAAATTGTGTTGATGTGAAATGATTTACTCATACAATACCTCCAAATCTATAGTAACTATTGTACCACTTATTTTGTATCCTTCGTTTTCTTGTTTTCAAGAGCTAGTTATAGTTTCAAACTATACAAAAACGATAGCTTCCTGAGAAACTATCGTTTTTCCTGTTTGAATAGGATTATTATGTTAGCAACTTCGGTGAGATTCCTTTTCTGCCATTTTAGACTGGAAGCTGTTACAGTCTTATTCTTGCAACTGAGGACTTGTAGATTCGACTCATTTCAGCTTCAGAGAATGGCGATGAGAATGGAACTGCCCTTTGTCAGGTTCACCCTGAAATGCCTGAATAGCAAGGTCAATCATGTCAGTCCTGCATTAGTTCTGGCCTGCTCATGCTTCTTCAGCATTTGAGGCATCCACCAACTGCCTGGGCCTTGTCATTGACCACCTGGAGACCACAATGTTTCAAAGGACAGATTGAGAATCAACCATTATCAAAGTTTTGAATATGAGGCAATTATCAAATTATTTGGAGACTAGATGATCACCAAAGATCAGCCTGAACAGACTGATGGATTGTTTTAAAGAGCTGTCAAGCACAATAAAATCTTTTTGTTGATTGGTCACCACATCTAAGTGATTGGAATCGCACCCCAGCCTGCACTTTCAGCCCACCCAGATCCACCTGAAACTGCCTCTGAGATTATTCAGGCCAAGGATGTTATTCAACTGCCTCTTGAGCCTCACTGACAGTCTGCACCCAGCCACACTTGACACTGCACAACTGATTTTTCACATCCCTGAAATAATCATCAGAGCTGCAACCACTGAGATTGCACCAAAGGTCCATTAAAATAGAAAACCAACAATTAACCCAATAACCAGATGAGCAAGAATGTCTTGACAACTGACTCACACCAAACCAGATCAAAGAAGATAATATTTTCAAAGTAAGATTCAGGATCAGGAGAATCATGAAGGAGGTCTGAGACACCCACCACCCAACTATATAAAGATCTCATTCATCTAAACTTTCCTGACAAACACAGATTAAAACCAGATATAAAGAGTTGTCAAAAGATATCATTAAATATTAAACAGATTATGAAGTTAGGCTCATACAAAGAGCACACAAAAAAGAGCTATTATAATCAGACAGGAAAACAACAGTGCTTAATTACATCTGTCCAGTCTGCCCAACAGCCTCTGAAGAATTATAGACATTTTAAATCTTCCTCTGTCACTGTTATTGATCTCGATATATCAAGTGGTTAAGAACAGAACCCATCTGAATGTTTTCCGTCATTCAGAATTGAGTAATAACTGATATGATTCTGATCACCTGAGCACCCAGAAAGAGAAACCTGAAGAATTAAGATGAGAACATCCAAATGATTTGATCCACCAGAAGGATCCAAGCTGCAGACAACCATCCCAGACGGGACTGGCTGAGGCGCAAAAAGACACCAATGTTACTAGTAGCATAAATAAGAAGATTATAGTATGAGGAATGATTTTGTCAGGTTTACTAATTAGTAGGGATATTTAAACAACTGACCACTGATTAATATTTATATCTTTATCAAATTGCACTGTATTTTGATTCGTTTAAATGAGGAACTGAACTGCATGACTTAAATTATACTAATGGCACTGAGACCTCAAGAGGCTTGAATGAACTGTTTGTCTTATAGACACATCGCCCCTGTCTGGGAGACTGTGAATGAGGAGAACGTCATTTCCACTGCCTTTACCTTCAAACCATTCACTGCTGCCTCTGGAAACTGAGCCCATCTCGCAACATAACTTCATCATGCTGGTCAAGATATACTAAAATAACGATGGATTAAAAATTAAAGAAGACTCCTTTCTTACAAACCAAAGATATAATTGACGGATTAGCAACACTTATAGAAAGTCCAGACCTTATATTCTTTCTCAAATTGATCAGATTCAGAGAAGAGTTCAGAAGAATACTGAGAAAGAAATAAGACCTTTTACTTTAGTATCAACTGATAGAACTGACTAGCACATGAAGCTGATAACCATATTTTTCAGATGAACCATTATTGAATTTGCTTTATATTGGCACCAAGATTAAATGATTATCAGTTTATATTATTAGCTACTGTATTGATTTCCAAGATTGAAGATACCGACATTGTTTGATGTCACCATTAAAGACGCACCAGCAATTATTCATAGAATTTGAATCAAACTGATAAAGAATGAACCAGATTTTGCATGGTAAACACCGTGTTTCGGTTACGTGTAAACGATATTGATGATCCGTCTGAAGCCCAATGATGTAAAGTGGGATGGCAGTTTCAGCATACATGGGGTCCACCACCGTAAACTCTGAAGATATCAGTTGATGGCGAATTTAATACGACGGTTTCAACCTTCTGGCAGATAATCACGCGAAGCCCACCAAAAACAGTTTCTTCATTTCCAGTCCTGCAAGGCCACCGTTTAATCCAAACTGCATGCTTTTTAAAGAGGGCGTTACAGACAACGGCAATGGTATCTGAATGGATTGCATCAAACACCAGAATCAAGGCGATAATACCGTTTCGCCTTTGCCAGCATTTTTCACCCTTGACAAAGCAAGAGGAGCCGCGACTGTTACACATCGTTATCGACTCACCCGGCTTCGGTCTTCGAGATATAATGTCTTTTAGTGCGGTTCAGTGCTTGAAAGAGTCAGCAGATGATGGCCTTCCCGCAAACCCGCAGATGAAAGTTTATCAATCGAGCCGTGGCACGGTTTTTACCATGCACAAACGCTCACACCACATAGTTTCAGTAGGAACTGCACTCACCACACACACACACAGTGTCTTCAGATCCAGTAAATTCTTGAATTTTAGCGCCACGCCAGCCAGAACAAGTGGCAAACCAAACCACTAGTGGAGCCGTCCTGATATATTCAATCAAAGCATATTGGCTTTCTGCTTTAGGGGCAAACAAATGGACGTTTGGGAGCCGGACAGTTGAGCGAAGTAAGATGGTCGGTTGAATTGATCGAATGATGAACCATTGCCAAACGCCCATTTGATTTGAGAATACCCAAGCACTACGACAGATTTTGCTGTTGGTTGTAATTTCACGGTGAGCTAAAGTAATGCTCACTTGTTCAGATTAGAATTCTGATCCACTTTAAAATAAGGCGGATTGCGGCAAAATCAAATCAACCGTTCTCAATGTGACTAGGCATTCTTTAAATCATCACAGATGACCTGCATCTGTCCGTTGTCCAGCCCATTTAACCGCGTACCGAGCGTCTGCCAGCCATATCAGCAAGACGTCTTTAATTTGTGAGAATTAGTCTGTACCCGCCACCGGCAAACAAAGTCCAACAGCCCTGTTGCCCGCACAAAAACCACACCACCAGCTTTGTAAATGAGGAATAACAATGAGTAGCTGAAATTGATTAATAACCAGATGCGCCTCCTGATTTTTGTTAACTTTCGTTCAGCCAGGCAGAATGATCACGATCAGGACAATCAAACAAACAGTACTGGCATCCATGTTTTATGTTTTCTTCCAGCCATCATTAAATGAATTGGACCACGAACCAAATATTCGATAACCTGTCCGAATCTGAACTGGGTCCCACATCCTCTGTTTTAACTCAAAGAAGGAACCCAATATTAAATATTTAGCTGATTATTTAGTCCTCAATTTCAGTTAATTACGATATCTCAACTGGTTTGTCCATTAAATTGTTTTATTGACTGTACGATCCAGAACTTACAAGAAGTCAAAGTGACTTAAGAGACACTAGAGGGTTCACCTATTCAGAATTTAAATTATTTTAATATGGTTTTTCAGAATATAAAGATTCAACAGGACCACACATTAATATATTAATAGATCTGAATTAATTTTATATATTGTTAATGGAAAGTTTGATATCCAAGATTATCTTAACTACTGGAAAGCACACACCAGAGTCCAGATCACCACTGAACTGAGAAAATAGATAAATATCTTTGTAAAATCAACTAGAATGATCATCTGAGAATCAACTTTATACATTTTATTCCCACAGCAGAACTGTTTATAGTCAACCACCACCAAATACTGACCAGTCACCTGACGTACAGGAATAGGTTAACAAAGCTGCCTTAATGTATCATCGCAGAATGAATTTAGCCTGTATCAGAATCATCCACATAGTTTCCATCACCTCCTCACCACCTCCAGCTATACCATAGAACTCATCCAATGAAACCTGTCCACCTGCACAAACCACTGATATCTATTTAAGATTTGATAATATAATGGGTGTCCAAGATGTTTAGAAATAATTAACTTTCTAATATCACAAATTGAGTCTGATAGTTGATGATCTGATCAATATATGCTCCAGAAGATACTTTTAATTATTACTAAAGAAACCACCATTTTGAATTGCCATTGAGGGACCATATTTTGCACCGCTTGAGCACCACAGAACACCTGAACCTGCCTCTGGTAGCATCTAACGATAACCGATTAGCATGATCAACACGACCGCCATCCACATATCGATCCAAGAGCACATTGATAAACATTTGACTTGATAATATTGCACCACTGGTTTGATGGGCATGACGCCCAAACTTTGATCACACCACCTGACCACTGACCCACCATTAAAATACTGAGGACCACTGACCACTGAAGAATCACTGTCTGCCCAGGAGTCTTACTAAAAACTGATTAGCTAATCATCCTGAGGACACAACTGTCTGAACCTTATAAAATTAAAGAACAACCAAAATAAAAAGGAACTGGCACACCACCATAATATATATAAATTGATTCAGATTATCTTTTAGAAGAACCAGACAAAATAGCTGGCCTCTGTCCACAGAGTTTAACTATGCACACAAGATCTTGGCCAACATATTTAAATTCCCAATACGATGAAACAATTGCACCTGTAATTGATCCCAAACCACCAAATACAACGATAATTAACACGTTGATGGAATTGATGAATGTGTAATCTTTAGGGTACTACAGAACCGATAAATCCTGCCTGAAGTGATCCTGCAATACTTGCAGTCATGGCAACAAAGACAAAAGCAATGATTTTTCATCTTAGTGGTATTAACTCCGACAGATTCGGCAGCAATTTCATCTTCCCGAACTGCTAAGGTTGAACGTCCAATAGGACTACGTAGGAAGTTTAAGGTTGCGATGGTCGTCACGACTACAAAGAAGTATACCATCTGCCAGTTGGTAAAGTTTGGAATCCCTAGAATACCTGCTGCACCGTTTGTAAGGTCACCACCATTAACAATAAAGATACTGACTGATTTTCAGCAACACCGAGTGTTGCAACTGCTAGATAGTCTCCCTTCAAGCGAAGAGTTGGAATTCCAACGACTAAAGCCACCAATCCTGAGATAAGTGCTCCAAGTAGCATCGCTCCAAAGAAGGCTCCATAGGTTGGAGATTTAGAACCGATAATAGCTGCTGCATAGGCCCCTAATAGCCATGAAACCAGCATGTCCCAGTGAAAAATTGCCCAGAGAAAACCAACAATCAGGTTAAGTCCCACTGCTAGGATAATGTTAATACCGATTTGCTGGAGAATTTGAATATAGAAAAGATTCAACACACCTGCAGAAACCAATACGCTAATCAAGCCGTATCCTGCTAACAGAAGGAATAACCATAGAATATTAACTTTTTAAATTTTCTTTCATTGTTTACACCTTCTCTTTCAAATTCTTACCAAGAATACCTGCTGGACGAACAATCAAGATTAAGAGCAAGATTCCATATACAATAGCATCACGAAAATCTGACATTCCCAAGGCTGTTGCAAAAGTTTCCAGAAGACCGATAACAAATCCACCCAGAGCTGCACCTGAATAATACCGATACCACCCTAGAACAGCCGCTACGAAAGATTTAAGACCTGGAGTTACCCCCATCAAAGGCTCTAAAGAGTTATAGTAGAGAGCAATTAAGACACTCTGCTGCACCTGCCAAGGCAGAACCTAGCAAAAGGTAAAGCTGATTGTTCGATTGACATTAATTCCCATCAACTGAGCAGCATCACTGTCAACGGAAACTGCACGCATAGCCTTCCCCATCTTAGTTTTGACAATCAATTGCAAAAGAACCATCAATACTAGAGAGACACCCTAGAATTAACAATTGAATGTTAGTTAGACTGATTGGGCCCAAGTCATAACGAACTGTTTGAATGGCTTGCGGGAAGGCACGTGTATTGGCACCCACTAAATAAACCATTCCATACTCGAGTAAGAAGGATACACCAATTGCTGTGATTAAGACAGAGATACGTGTTGAATTACGTAGAGGACGATAAGCCAAAAACTCAATGATAACACCCAGAATTGCAGTACCAGCCATCGATAAAATTAAGGCAACAAAAATTTAATTGTAAGGAATTAATCAAGAAATAGCCCATAAAAGCCCCCATCATATAAATATCGCCGTGGGCGAAGTTGATGAGCTTGATAATTCCATAAACCATAGTATAACCAAGGGCTAATAATGCATAAACACTACCCAAGATTAAACCATTAACAAGTTGTTGGAGCATGTAGTTCACTCTTTTCTAATAATAATTTTTGGATATAAATTGCTTCTAAAATACCGAAACAGGGAGTGAGTAAAAGCTCATTCCCCCATTCTCGTTATCTTTAATTTATGGTTGTACGACTTCTGCCGCTTCAACTTTACCATTATTCATAGTCATCATGAATGCAGTTTTAACAGTGTTGTGATCTGCATCGAAGCTTGTTTGACCTGTAACACCTTCAAAGTTTTGTGTTTTAGCAAGATTGTTCTTGATATCAACTGAAGTTTTTGCACCTTTTGCTGCATTTGCTACAAGGTAAACTGAGTCATATGCAAGAGCTGCAAAAGTTGAAGGCTCTTCATTGTATTTAGCACGGTAAGCTTCCAGGAAGGCTTTTGCCTTATCAGAAACATCAACTGTTGATGAGAAACCAGAGATGAAGTAAATGTTTGATGCTCTTTCTGCTGTTGCTTGTTGAACAAACTCTTCACCATTAAATCCATCACCACCGATGATTGGTTTGTCAATACCCATACCACGAGCTTGGTTTACAATTTTACCTGCTTCAGTGTAGTAACCTGGTAATACGATTGCATCAAATTCTTTATCTTTGATTTTTGTAAGAGCTGCTTGGAAGTCAGTATCTCCTGATACAAATGTTTCATCAGCTACGATTTCACCTTTAAATGATTCACGGAAAGCTTTTGCAACACCTTTAGCATAGTCACTTGAGTTATCAGTATACAAAACAACTTTCTTAGCACTCAATTTATTAGCTACATAGTTTGAGATGATTTTACCCTGGTAGCTATCTTGGAATGTTCCAATAAATAGGAAGTCTTGTCCTTTTGTCAAACCATCTTGAGTAGCACTTGGCGAGATTAATGGCACACCAGCTTGAGTAGCGTTTGCCACTGCAGCAGCAGTTGCTCCAGAAGTCGCAGGCCCTACGATAGCTGCTACTTTTGATTGAGTAACAAGGTTTGTAGAAACAGAAGCCGCTTCAGCAGTTTCAGATTTGTTATCTTTATCTACAACTTCGATTTGTTTTCCATCAACACCACCAGCAGCATTGATTTGATCAACTGCAAGTTGAGCACCCTTTTGTTCAGATGTACCGTAAGCAGCTACTGCTCCAGTTTCCTCAAAGTTGAAACCAATCTTGATTACTTTTTCATCTACTGGGTTCCCAGTTGCGTTTTGCTGGTCCTGATTTAACCTCACCACATGCAACTAGAAGTGCTGTACTAGCTAGGGCTACAAGAGATAATGCGAATTTTTCTTCATAATGGTCTCCTTCTTAAATTCATATTTTTAAATGACATGTTAAGAATATACCGAATTATCAGAAAATTGTCAATACTTTTTATATTTTTTAAATGATAACGTTTTCTTCCTTTCGATAAAGGTTTCCAACGAAAAGGAGTTTCCAATTCTTGAATGTGACAAGATCTAATTTTCTTGATAAATTTCTCTTTCTAAGCGATTAACCAAATCTTCACTTCTGCTGTTGGAACATATAATTGCAAATAGCGATGCTTTTTCGAATGATAGCAGATATCTCCAAGACTTTGGAGTTTTTGGCATCACGATTATAGTAAAGATAGATAATCAGACCTTTACGATTTTCTTTTTCAAACATAATATAGCTTCCTTTTAAAAATCTTTCCTTTTTATTATATCAAAAAGCAAACTCAGTCGAGTTTGCTTTTAGCTTTGTTAGCTTAAAGAATTGTTAGCCATGATTTCATCAATGAAACCATATTCCAGTGTTTCTTGAGGGCTCATCCAGTAATCACGTTCAGCATCTTTATGAATTTGCTCAACAGATTTACCAGAATTATCTGCTAGATTTGCTCCAAAGTCTTACGGGTTTTAAGCAAGTGTTCAGCAGCAATAGCCATGTCTGTTTGTTGGGTACCACCACCAGTTCCACCCATTGGCTGGTGAATCATATACTCTGCATTTGGAAGCATGAAACGTTTACCTTTAGCACCACTAGATGCAATGATAGTTCCCCATTGACGCTGCCATCCCCATGACAATAGTTTGGACATCAGCCTTGATAAAGTTCATCGTATCAACAATCGCCAAAACCAGCTGATACAGAACCTCCAGGAGTGTTCACATAAAGGTAAATATCTTTTGTACTATCTTGAGCATCCAAGAAGAGCAATTGAGCAATGACTGAGTTTGCCATATTGTCTTCGACTGGTCCAGTCAACATGATAATGCGGTCCTTAAGAGTCGTGAGTAAATATCATACGAACGTTCTCCACGACTTGTTTGTTCAATAACTACAGGAATCATTCATTTCTCCTTTTGATCTTTTAAATTTAGTAGTTGTCTACTGACAATGAGGTTATTATACCTCGTTGGTCAAAAAGGTCAATTTTTGATTTGTTTCATCCTAGATAGGATGAAAGGATTTTTATTTAGTTCCGAACAAACGGTCTCCAGCGTCACCAAGTCCAGGAACAATGTAACCATGTTCATTCAAACGTTCATCCAAGGCTGCAGTAAAGATTTCTACATCAGGGTGTGCTGCTTGAAGAGCTTTTACTCCTTCTGGAGCAGCTACAAGACAGACAAACTTGATGTTTGAAGCACCACGTTTTTAAGGGAATCCACTGCTAAGATAGCTGAACCACCTGTTGCCAACATTGGGTCGACTACGAAGATTTGGCGTTGGTCGATATCTTCAGGTAATTTAACTAAGTATTCAACTGGTTGAAGTGTTTCTTCATCACGGTACATACCGATGTGCCCAACTTTTTGCAGCAGGAACTAGGCTCAATAGTCCGTCAACCATACCAATACCTGCACGCAAGATTGGCACAATTGCTAATTTTTCCCAGCTAATTGTTTTTGAACTGTTTTAGTAATTGGTGTTTCAATTTCCACATCTTCAAGCGGAAGATCACGAAGTACTTCATATCCCATCAACATTGCAATCTCATCTACGAGCTCACGAAAAGCCTTTTGTAGAAGTGTCAGTACGACGCAAGATTGACAATTTGTGTTGAATCAGTGGATGATTGATAACTTCAATTTTTTCCCATTTATGAGTTCCTTCTTTCAATTTATTCTTCTAATTATATCAGAAAAATGGTTCAAAAAGCTTTTTGAAACCATTCTTTTTGATTCTAAATCAAATTTACTTCCCTAATAGCTGACTGAACTGTTTCAAGTGGTAGATGGGTTAATTCCGTCTTTTTCTTGATAAAGGTATTGGGCATAATCATCCATACGGTATTGGTTGATATAAACAACACGTTGACAACCTACTTGAAGCAGCTGTTTTGTACAGTTAAGACAAGGAAAATGCGTAACATAGGCAGTAAATCCCTTTGGCACACCTCGTTCAGCTCCTTGCAAGATAGCATTGACCTCAGCATGAAGAGTTCGAACACAGTGGCCCTCAATAACCAGACACTGTGGTCAATACAATGTTCTGTCCCTGAAAACAGATCCATTGTAACCAGTTGAAATCACTTTATTATCCTTAACAAGAACAACTCCAACTTTAGCTCGCTTACAGGTTGATCGATTGGCAATCAATAGGGCTTGTGCTGCAAAAATATTCGTCCCAGGCAAGTCTTTTTATCTGACATCATTTTCTCCTAATCGTCTATTTTTTAAAAAATGGTAGGCGTAAATCTGCAATTCTTTCAGCGGGCACCTTCATTCCATCCTTGATCCATTTTAAGAGAACTGATACAATGGCCGAACTCCAAAATGAATGTAGATAGGAGCTTACTCCCTTAGTTTTTGCCATGATATTTTTCTAAAAAGTCTTGCATAGCCTGAATCAAAATCTTTTCTAAATGGTAGTCCAAGGCCAATTGAATAATTTTGGCTTCCTTTTTAGCTTCATGAAAGAGATGTACCCATATTAGACGAAGGTCATTTTTGACATCATAGTTGCCTAGCTGCTCCATAATATTCTGAACACTACGTTTAAAGACACTTTCAAGAATGGCTCTTTTGACTCATAATTTCTATAAAAGGCTGCTCTTGATACGCCAGCTCTTTGGACTAACTCAGAAATACTGATTTTTGCCAACTCTCTCTCAAAAGTTGCAGGAGGGCTGTTTCAATTGCTTCTCTGGTTAATAAATTAGACTCTTGATTTGACTTTCTTAGGTTTTTTCAAGAGACTTTTCTGAAATTTTACGTTCAGCCATGACACTTCCTTTCTACCTGTAACGACAGAGTGCTTACACTTTCGTTTTAAGGGCTTTCATGATATAATTGTAAAAAGACAGAACCTTTGTCAATGTATAAGTGATAAAGATGGAGAATTTCTATGACTTGGAAGATTGTAGCTGACTCTGGTTGTGATTATCGCCAATTGGCAAATCCTGCTATTGATACCGAATTTATCAGTGTTCCCTTAAAGATTCAAGTAGCAAATCAGGTCTTTATTGACGACTCTAATCTTGATATCGATCAAATGATGGAGACTATGTATGCAACTTCTGAAGCTTCAAAATCAGCATGTCCTAGTCCAGATGATTACTTAAAAGCCTTTGAAGGTGCAAAACATATCTTTGTTGTGACCATTACTGGTACTCTTTCTGGAAGTCAAAACAGTGCACAATTGGCTAAAAACCTCTATCTAGAGGACCATCCAGAGGCCCATATTCACGTCATCGACAGCTTATCAGCTGGTGGAGAAGTTGATTTATTGGTAGAAAAGCTCAATGAGTTGGTTGACCAAGGCCTTTCATTTGATGAAGTTGTTAAAGCCATTACGGATTACCAAACAAAAACAAAACTTCTCTTCGTTCTTGCCAAGGTTGATAACCCTAGTAAAAATGGTCGCTTAAGCAAGCTAATTGGAGCCGTTGTTGGACTCTCAATATTCGTATGGTTGGGAAGCCAGTGCAACTGGTACGCTTGAACTACTTCAAAAAGCTCGTGGACCAAAAATCCTTCAAGCAGCCTTTGAAGAATTAGTAAAAGGTGGTTATGCTGGTGGTCGTATCGTTATGGCACACCGTAGCAATGAAAAATTCTGTCAACAACTTTCAGAACTTGTACGTGAGAAATACCCTCAAAGCAGCTATTTCTATAGTCCCAACATCTGGTTTGTGTAGCTTTTATGCTGAAGATGGTGGACTTCTCATGGGATATGAAAATTAACTAATTGATTAGATTCAAGAGATGGTTAGCCATCTCTTTTTTATGGTACAATACAGATATGAAACATTTTGATACTATTGTTATAGGAGGAGGCCCTGCTGGTATGATGGCTGCAATTTCTAGTAGCTTTTATGGCCAACAAACCCTTCTCATTGAAAAACCGGAAACTCGGAAAAAAATTAGCTGGAACTGGTGGTGGTCGCTGCAACGTGACCAACAATGGGACTCTAGACGACCTACTAGCTGGAATACCTGGAAATGGACGCTTTCTATATAGCGTCTTCTCCCAGTTTGATAACCATGATATCATCAACTTTTTTACGGAGAATGGAGTCAAACTGAAGGTAGAAGACCACGGCCGTGTTTTTCCAGCCAGCGACAAATCGCGAACCATTATCGAAGCCTTGGAAAAGAAAATAACAGAGTTAGGTGGACAAGTTCTCACTCAAACAGAGATTGTTTCGGTTAAAAATAGATGACCAATTTGTCCTCAAGTCTGTAGATCAGACCTTTACTTGTGATAAACTCATCGTCACAACAGGTGGTAAATCCTATCCTTCTACTGGTTCGACTGGTTTTGGCCACGAAATTGCTCGCCACTTCAAACACACCATTACCGAACTTGAGGCTGCTGAAAGTCCCTTATTGACGGATTTCCCGCATAAAGCCTTGCAGGGAATTTCGCTTGACGATGTGACTCTCAGTTATGGCAAGCACGTCATTACTCATGATCTGCTCTTTTACCCACTTTGGTTTGTCAGGACCTGCTGCACTACGCATGTCTAGCTTTGTCAAGGGTGGCGAAATCCTGTCTTTAGATGTCTTGCCACAACTTTCTGAAGGTGACTTAGTAAATTTTCTAGAAGATAACCGTGAAAAATCTTTGAAGAATGCTTTGAAGACCTTGTTACCTGAACGCTTGGCAGAATTCTTTGTTCAAGGCTATCCTGAAAAAGTTAAACAGCTAACTGAAAAGGAACGCGACCAACTTGTCCAGTCTATCAAGGCCCTCAAAAATCCCTGTGACTGGTAAGATGTCCTTGGCTAAATCCTTTGTGACCAAAGGAGGTGTTAGTCTCAAGGAAATCAATCCTAAAACACTGGAAAGTAAACTGGTTCCTGGACTTCACTTTGCTGGCGAGGTATTGGATATCAATGCCCACACAGGTGGATTTAACATCACTTCTGCCCTCTGTACTGGCTGGGTGGCAGGCTCAAACTTAATCTATAAATGATTTAGTATCTAAGGATGTTAGATAAGAAAGGAACTACTTTGGAACATATTATCTTACTAAGGGAGTTACTCCTAATGGAAAAAAATGCTATCCCTAAAATGTCTTATCTAGTAGATATCTTGATAGAGGCTGATTTTTCAACACGTTCGAACCTATATTCAAAGTGGGAATATCATTCTTGAAAGTGACTTATCTCTGGAAGAAATACGAGAACAGGTTCACACTCTAATAAAGGAAAAAAATTGGTGCTGATTTAAAAATGGTAATCAAGAACAAAAATGATTTTTGCAAAAATTGTCCAAGAAAAACCCATTTGGAAAACACTATCTTTTTGACCGAATACATGTGATCCTTTTTCAAAATGATATCCAAAGTCTACCATTAGAAAAATTGGATAGTGAATATGGTGAAGAAGAAATTTGTATCGGCAACCATTGTCTTTACCTCTATCTCCCCTAGAACTGCAAAAACGAAAAAACTTAATACCAACTATCTTGAAAAAGCTGTTCGGCGTTGATCTGACCATGCGAAAGTTAAACGTGGTAGAAAAATTACTAATAAAATAGGAAAAAAATAATATGAGTAGAAGAGAATCAGTCGAATTAGTCAACATGTGCTTGATTAAAAATGGGGACAAGGTCCTAGTTCAAGACCGAGTTAGTCCTAACTGGCCTGGCATTACTTTTTCCTGGTGGTCATGTTGAACGTGGCGAATCCTTTGTCGATGCTGTCATTCGTGAAGTGAAGGAAGAAACTGGTCTGACCATTTCTAAACCTCAACTCTGTGGTATCAAACATTGGTATGATGACGAGGACTATCGTTATGTTGTCCTCTTTTACAAAACAGAACACTTTACTGGTGAGCTCCAATCTTCAGACGAAGGAAAAGTCTGGTGGGAGGATTTTGAAAATCTATCTCATCTCAAACTAGCTACTGAGGATATGTCTGACATGCTTCGTGTTTTTCTTGAAGAAGATCTCAGTGAATTCTTCTACTATAAAGACGGCGAAGACTGGCTTTATGATTTGAAGTAAAAAATAGGCTAGGAAATCTCTAGCCTATTTATTCTGCATTTGTCTGAACGTAAGCCGCAATGACATCTGACGTGTACTGGGCTGTTCCAGAACCAAACTTGTCAATGTTTTCCTTAAACTCTGGGTTGTAGACGTAACCTTTACCGATATGACCGAATACCTCAATAGAGCAGTCAAATCCATAAGTACGGATGGCTTGCAAGAGTTTAGCAGCTTGCTCTTGGTTTTCGGCCGCTGTTGCAGGCAGACCAGCTTTTGAAGGTTTTTGTGCCAAGGCTTGAAAAACTTGGTTGAAGGCGGCTGTGGCCTCGTCTTCACGACCTTTCTGTCGCTCGAGGGCTTGATCCATAACTTCTTGACCATATTTCTCTACCGCCTCTTGGTGGTATTTTTTTGATGATCTTGATAGCTAAATCCCATGAATTTTTTTCCTCAATAGTCATTTTTCTTTTCTCCTTTTTGTTCTTGAATGGTTTTTTTGTAAGGTTGAAATCAAGGTATCCAGATGTTGTCTTTCTCGAGTCAGGTAATCCAACTGCCTCGTCAAATGTGGTAACAAGTTCATCTTTTCTTCCTTCAATAGCTCTGCTATTTTTTTCTAAAGAAAAACCTAGATATTTGTAATAAAGGATAACCTGAAGTCGTTCTAAATCCTCTTGACTATAGGTTCGATAGCCATTTTCTGACTTTAACGGAACCAAGAGTCCTATCTTATCATAATGGTAGAGGGTCTTGACGGAGACACCTGAAAGTTGCGCAGCTTCTTTGATATGGTACATGATTTCCTCCTCACATGAATAGTATATCCCCTTACCTTAGGGTAGAGTCAAGTATTTTATCATATTTTTTATGAAAACTTGAAAATCGCTTTCTTGACAGACTTGAAAAATCATGATAGGATAATCAAGTCTATCAATCAAATAAAAGGCTCTTAAAGAGCAATTGAGAGAGGGCTATTTGACAATTCAAGTAGCCTTTTCTTATTTTAAAAATAGATTGGAGTTTTAACGATGTCTGAAAAATCGCAATGGGGCTCAAAACTGGGCTTCATCCTTGCATCTGCTGGTTCTGCTATTGGTCTTGGAGCTGTTTGGAAGTTTCCTTATATGACCGCTGCCAATGGTGGGGAGGTTTTTTACTGGTCTTTCTTATCTCGACAATTTTAATTGGTTTCCCTCTTCTATTGGCTGAGTTTGCCCTTGGTCGAAGCGCTGGCGTGTCGGCAATCAAAACCTTTGGCAAGCTTGGAAACAATCAAAAGTACAACTTTATCGGTTGGATTGGTGCCTTTGCCCTTTTCATCCTCTTATCCTTTTACAGTGTTATTGGGGGATGGGTTTTTAGTGTATCTAGGTATCGCTATTGCTAAAGCCTTTCCAAGTTGGGATTAGCAGTGATTATGCCCAACTCTTTACAGACATCATTTCAAATCCTTGGATTGCCCTTGGATCTCAAGCTCTTTTATCTTCCTAAACATCTTTATTGTATCTAAGGGAGTTCAAAAAGGAATTGAAAAGAGCATCGAAAGTTATGATGCCCCTGCTCTTTATCATCTTTGTCATTATTATCGGGCGCTCTCTCAGCTTGCCAAATGCTATGGAAGGGGTCGTTTACTTTCCTCAAACCTGACTTTTCAAAACTAACAAGTGCTGGACTTCTCTATGCACTGGGTCAATCTTTCTTTGCCCTATCCCTTGGAGTTACAGCCATGCTGACCTACGCTTCTTACCTAGATAAGAAAAGCAATCTGGTCCAATCAGGAATGTCCATCGTAGCCTTGAACATCTCTGTATCGATCATGGCTGGACTTGCGATTTTCCCTGCGATGTCAGCCTTTAATATCCAATCTGAAGGTGGACCAAGTCTCCTCTTTATTGTCTTGCCGCAACTCTTTGACAATATGCCTTTTGGTACTATTTTCTATATTCTCTTTCTCTTGCTTTTCCTCTTTGCGACGATAACTTCCTCAGTCGTTATGCTTGAAATCAACGTTGGAAATATCACCAACCAAGACAATCGTAAGCGTGCCAAATGGAGTATGATTTTAGGTGTTTTAACTTTTGTATTTGGTATCCCTTCTGCCCTATCCTATGGTGTGATGGCTGATGTCCATATCTTTGGGAAGACCTTCTTTGACGCCATGGATTTCTTGGTTTCCAACCTCCTCATGCCTTTCGGTGCTCTCTGCTTTTCTCTTTTTACAGGCTATATTTTCAAGAAAAGCACTGGCTATGGAGGAACTTTCATCTTGATGAAACACCATGGAAACAAGGGACTTTTTCCAAGTCTGGCTCTTTCCTTCTTCGTTTTCATCATCCTATCATTATCATCGTGGTCTTTATCGCCCAATTTATGTAAACTACAAAAAGGACTTGAGAAGTATCTCAAGTCTTTTCTTTTTATGGATGGCTGACAATCAATTCTAGACCTTGCCCTTCCAAGGTCCAAGCTTCAACATCACTTGGTAAGATAAAGTGGCTACCTTTTTGAATTGGATAATCTTTTCCGTCTACAGTCAGTTTCCCTTGACCAGCCAAGACGCTCAACAAGCTGTAATCAGCCGTCTTCTCAAATTCAACTTTTCCTGTGATTTCCCACTTGTAGACAGCAAAGAAATCATTTAGATACAAGTAAGAGTTGAACGCAAATCATCTGCTTTGACAGTCACTGGTCGGCTGTTAGCAGGCTCACCAATATTTAAAACATCGATGGATTTTTCAAGGTGAAGCTCGCGCAAGTTGCCATTATCGTCCTTGCGGTCAAAGTCATAGACACGGTAAGTTGTATCACTAGACTGTTGCGTTTCAAGAATCAAGATACCTGCACCGATAGCGTGCATGGTCCCACTTGGCACATAGAAGAAATCTCCAGCCTTAACAGGTACTTTTGTTAACAAGGCATCCCAGTTCTTATCTTCGATTTGCTGACGGAGTTCTTCTTTTGACTTGGCATTGTGACCGTAAATAATTTCTGAACCTTCATCTGCAGCGATAATATACCAGCACTCTGTTTTCCCAAGTTCGCCTTCATGCTCTAGTCCATAAGCATCATCTGGGTGAACTTGAACACTGAGCCAGTCATTGGCATCGAGGATTTTGGTCAAAAGTGGAAATACCGGCTCTGGACGATTGCCAAACAACTCACGGTGTTCTGCATACAAAGTAGCTAGGTCTGTTCCCTCAAAACGGCCCATTAGCTACCTTAGAAACACCATTTGGGTGAGCTGAGATTGCCCAATATTCTCCGATTTTTTTCACTCGGAATGTCGTAGCCAAAACTCATCACGTAGTTTAGTACCCACCCCAGATTTTTTTCTTGCATTACGGAATTTAAAAAAATAATGGTTCTGACATCTTGATCTCCTGTCTGATTTTTTTCTCCCTTCATTATAGCAAAAAAAGAGTTCTGATTGAACTCTTTTTTTCTATCTTATAAAGTAGGGAGAAGATTTTTATAAAAATAGTAACGAAACAATCTTTTTACTTGATGGAGGAAACCCTAAAAGCAGCACTCAGAAAGCACGCTGTCAACGGCTATTCTCCCTCAGCTCTCATTAGACTTCCTTTACTTGAGAATCTATTTTTATGTACAAAAAAAGACTGAAACCAGTCTTCTTTTTAAATCAAAGCTGTAATAGCAGTTACCAGGCCAAAAAAATAATACCTGGTGCATTCGCTGCCGCAAGGGGAATATCTCTTTCCTTTTTGAAAAGACCGTAGTAAACCCAAAGACTACAGTTAATGGCTGCGACCAGGGTTGGATAAAGTTTCCCTTTTTGACCAGCCAGGTTGTTCATGATTTGTGGGAAGTAAGACACGTACATCATAACAGACATGAAAGGTCGCTACCCAACCCAAAAACTTTTCATTTGTTTTTTTCAGACATTTTCAAAACCTCTTTCATTTTTATGAATCATATTTTATAATCTTTTTTCAAAACAATCAAGACTTTGAAGCTTTTGTTATGAAGATGTAAACTATCACAATCTTGTGATAAGAAAGAGGAAGAAATTATTGACTCCAATATCATAACATAGTCGATGGACCACAAAGACAGTGACTGCCAATCAACCTAACACAGACAGCACTTCAGCATAATCAGCCTTTTATCCAGAGGATTAATATCTAATTGATTTAAATCCATTTACTTTCCCTATTAGAAATGAATACTCATCAATGAATCGATTGATTGATGATAAAAGGCGAAATTATTCACTATCATAGAAGAATTTCTTATTTAATCCTAGAATAATTGAACAGATAATCATGGTAATACAGATTAGATAAAATATCCTTTTTTCCATATCTTCTCCTAATATCTACTCATTGAGACATTTAATCTCAAGTTTCATTGACCATTATGTGACTATTATGAGGTTTCAGAGCCATAAAGAAGAGTAATGAACTGAATGTTAATCATTCTTTATTTTAATGAAATAAGAAAGCCCACTTACTACAACTATTTAAAAAATTCTTCTGTATCTGTCACACTTATTATTACATTTTTTATTATAAGATTTTTCAGAAAACGCTGTCAAATATTTATATGCAACTTTTTAAAACAAAAAGACCGGATTACTCCGATCTTTTTCAAGTTTTCACTCTATGAAAATCAAAGCATAAAATCTACAAAATATTTACATTTGATTTTCGACGAGAGGAATTATTTAATTGCGCGTGATTGCAACCCTTCTTCTTCCAAGAAGAGACGGAATGGTACAAGCTCTTCTGCTTCGTATTTTTCCTTGAAGGCTTTGATAGCTTCTTCTGAGTGTTGTTTTGGATCCAACTCAAGTACTTCTACTGGAAGTGGACGATGTGGAGTGATGTGAGCATCGATAACAACAGTTTTACCTTCTTTGTTCAATTTAACAGCTTCTGCAACGACTGCGTCGATGTCTTCGATACGGTCAACTGTAAATCCAATAGCTCCTTGAGCTTCAGCGATTTTCGCATAGTCAGCATTAGGGAAGTCACAACCAAACAAGTGTTTGTTTGTGTCTTCGTATTTGTCCTTGATGAAAGCATATTTACCATTTGAGAAGACAACGTTAATAACTGGAAGGTTGTATTGAACGTTAGTGATCACGTCTGGGTAGCACATGTTGAATGCACCATCACCCATGATGTTCCATACTTGGCGATCTGGATTGTCTTTCTTAGCAGCGATACCACCAGGAAGGGCAATACCCATTGTCGCAAAGAGTGGAGATGTACGCCACATGTTCTTAGGTGTCATGTGAAGGTGACGAGTTGATGTTTGAGTAGAGTCACCGACGTCGATTGAGTAGATAGCGTCTTGATCAGCGTATTTGTTGATAGCGTTGTAAACTTGGTACAATTGCAATGGACCTTCAGTTTTACCTTCAAGCTTGTTCATGTAATCGCGCCAGTTTTGGTTATTCTTAACGTTTGCACGCCACCATGGAGTAGATTCAACTGGGTTTACTTTGTCAAGGATAGCTTTGCTGCTTGACCAGCATCACCAAGGATAGACGCGTCAAGGGCATGACGTTTACCAAGTTTGTAAGGGTCGATATCTACTTGGATGAATTTTTTTCAGTGTTCTTGAATGCTTCGTAAACTTCAGCAAATGGGAAGTTTGAACCAAGGAAAAGAACTGTGTCTGCTTCAAAGACCACTTCGTTGGCTGGTTTCCAACCAACACGGTAAGCAGAACCTGTCAAACCTTCGTAGTTCCATTCGAACGCTTCGAAGTTTTTACCAGTTGTGATGATTGGGGCTTTGATTTTACGTGACAATTCAGTAATCACTTCACCAGCTTTCACACCACCGTAACCAGCGTAGATTACTGGGCGTTCAGCATTGTTCAAGATTTCAACTGCTTTGTCGATTTCAACTTCGTTCAAAGCAGGAGCGATGAATGAACGCTCGTAAGAACCTGATCCGTAGTATGAGTTTTCGTCGATTTCTTGGAAACCGAAGTTTACTGGAATTTCAACGACAGCTGGACCTTTTTTAGAAACGGCAGCACGGCAAGCTTCGTCAATCACTTTTGGCAATTGCTCTGCATAAGCTACACGTTTGTTGTAAACAGCGATACCGTTGTACATTGGGTTTTGGTTCAATTCTTGGAAGGCATCCATGTTCAATTCGTTAACTGGACGTGATCCAAGGATAGCAAGGAATGGAGTGTTATCCATAGCTGCATCGTAAACACCGTTGATCAAGTGAGTTGCACCAGGTCCACCTGAACCAACTGCAACACCGATAGATCCGCCAAATTTAGCTTGCATAACCGCTGCAAGAGCACCTGTTTCTTCGTGGCGAACTTGCAAGAAACGGATATCTTTGTCTTCAGCCAAAGCGTCCATAAGTGAGCTGAGTGTTCCTGATGGGATACCGTAGATAGTGTCTACGCCCCATGTTTTCAATACGTTGAGCATTGCTGCTGATGCAGTAATTTTCCCTTGAGTCATAATGATAACTCTCCTTCAAAATAATTTCATATATTTACAAAAAACGCTTTTATATAGTAATTGAAAACGATTCTGTAAATTTACAATCCTAATTTATCACATTTGATTTTAGATTTCTAAGTATATGCTCAGAATACTCCATTCTCTATTACAGTACAGTTTGAAAACGTTTTGAAAATCTGTTTTAGAATAGCAAAAAAAGCGGTTAAGACCGCCTTTTTAATCGACTTTAGTAAAATTAAGCATAAGAGAACTGATCAGAACAGAGACTGAACTAAAGGCCATGGCCAATCCTGCAAGTTCTGGATTGAGCACTAAACCGAATCCTGAAAAGACTCCTGCTGCAATCGGAATACCAATGAGGTTATAGATAGAAGCCCAGAAAAGATTGAGTAGAATACGATTAAAGGTCTTCTTACTCATATCAAAAGCACGTGCCAATCCTAGTAGATTATTGGTTGTAAGGACAAGATCTGCTGATTCGATAGCAATATCTGTTCCAGAGCCCATGGCAATTCCGACATCAGCTACACTGAGTGCTGGCGCATCATTGATCCCATCTCCAACAAAGGCAAGTTTACCATTCTTTTGAAGCTTCTGAATCTCATGTGCCTTTTTCCTCTGGCAAGACATTTGCAATCACTTCTTCGATTCCCAATTTGCTCTGCAATAGCATGCGCTACTCCCGCATTGTCTCCAGTAAGCATGACCGTTCTAAGACCACGTTTTTTCAATTTAGCAATAGCTTCTTTGGCATTTTCCTTAGGGACATCCTGCAAGGCAATTAAGCCTTTTAACTGACCATCTACGGATAGGAAGACAACTGTTTTTGCTTCTTTTTCAAGTAAATCAAATCGTTCTTGATAATCATCTGGAATAGCAAGGTCAGCTAAAAGTTTGGCATTCCCAAGCAAGACTTGTTTACTATTAATAATCCCAGTCACACCTTTTTCCATGCAAGGCTTGGAAGTTTTTCCACTGGGTAAAGGCTAATTCCCTAGTTCAGATGCACGATTAACAATAGCTTGAGCTAGCGGGTGTTGAGATACATCTTCCAGTGAAGCAGCCAAACTTAGCACTTCTCTTTCATCACCAATAACATCTGTCACTACTGGCTTTCCCTTCGGTCAAGGTTCCTGTCTTATCAAAAACAACCGTTTGGACTTTTTGGATTTCCTGTAAAACTGTACCATTTTTGAGAAGAATCCCCATCTTGGCACTTCGTCCTGTTCCAACCATGAGTGCTGTCGGTGTCGCGAGTCCTAGTGCACAAGGACAGGCAATAATCAAAACAGCAACTCCGTAGAGAAGGGAAGTCACAAAACTTTCACCTAGGAAAACAAACCAGATCCAAAAAGTAAGAAGTCCTAAAATGACAACTGCTGGTACAAAAATCCCAGAAATCTTGTCTGTCAAATCTTGAATAGGAGCACGACTCGTTTGCGCTTTTTTCACAAAGTCCACAATCTGAGCCAGCATAGTCTCAGAGCCCACTTTTTCGGCTCTAAAAATGATGGTACCACTATTATTGATGGTTGAACCAATGACAGCATCTCCAACTGATTTATCGACTGGAATACTTTCCCCAGTCACCATTGATTCATCAATACTCGTTTCACCTTCTAAGACAATCCCATCAACGGCAATTTTTTCACCTGGTCGAACGCGAATGAGATCCCCAACTTTGACTTGTTCTAGAGGTATTTGAACATAAACATCATCACGCAAAACCTCTGCTGTTTTTGCTTGTAGGTCTAATAATTTTTCGACTGCCTGCGAAGTATTTTTTCGCATTTTTTCCTCAAAAACTGCTCCCAAAAGAATGAAGAAGAGGATAAATGCAGCACTTTCAAAGTAAACGGGCAGACCAGTGAAGAGGGCAACTAAGCTATAGAAATAGGCCACTAGGGTTCCCAGAGCAACCAAGGTATCCATGTTGGAATTGTGCTTTTTAAAACTAGCCCAGGCGCTTCTGATATATGGAACTCCAGCTACCAGCATAATGGGTGTTGTGGCTAAAAAGGTGCCCCAACGCATGACTTGGTGACTAATTCCTCCTGTAGACATCCCAATCATGAGAATCACAAGAGGCACAGTAAAGATACTAGTAATCCAAAAACGCTGTAAAAGACTGAGAGACTTTTTAGTTTTTTCAACAACGGTGTAGGTCCCCTTTTGCATCTTCATGCCACATGAAAATTCATGTTCACCCAAGTCTTGAGGAGTAAAACGAATGATCTTTTCCTCATCTTGAGCGATTGGTTCTAGAATTCCTTCTTCTTCGAAGAGAATTTCTTTATAACAGTTTGATGGTGTCACACGGTGAAAGGTAATCTCAGCAGGAATTCCTTTTTGTAGTTGAATATGGGCTGGATGGTAGCCTTTGTCTGCCGTGATACGGATTTTTTGAACACCATTTTCAAGACTTGCTTTTACAATTTCAGTCATATCATTCTCCTATTCTACAATCATCTTACCGTGCATCATATTCATGCCACAAGAGAAACCATACTCACCTGCTTCTTCAGGTGTGATTTCAACCACATATTGGTCTCCCATAGGCAGATCTGCATGCACACCAAAGTCTGGGAAAAACGATTTGATCCAAGCAAGGTGAAGGATCTTTTCGATCAAAAATAATACGAGCAGGTTGCGATTTTTTGAGGATAATGGTTCCTGGAGTATAGCCCCCATGACCTCCACTCGAATTTCTTGATAGCCATTCTTTTGTTGGGCTCTCTTTCCGTCTTCTTGCGGTTTTTTGAAAAACCAAAAGAGGATAAAAGCAATCATTCCTAGAACAACAATAGATACAAATAGATTTAACATAGCGTCTCCTTTACATACAATTACATCTTACTTCTGTTACAGCACTTGCTTTTTTCTTAGAAATGACTTCTTCCAAGCCTTTCAAGTCAGCTAGGGTAAAGTCACATTCTTCAATCAAATCAGCTAGCAAGAGCTTCATCCTGCGGGAACAAAGCTTGTCTTTGATATCCTGAACCAATAAACCTCTACTGTCATCTAGAGTTAAAAGGGCTGAATAGATAAAGGACTTGCCCCTGTTTTTCCCGAGTCAAACATTCTTTTCTCCACCAAACGGGCCAAGAGTGTCTGAATCGTGGATTTGGACCAGCTAAACCTTTTCTCTAATACTTTTATCAGATCAGTACTTGTCTGCTCTCCCTGCATCCAGATAATCTTCATAACTTGCCATTCTGCATCCGAAATCTGCATCAGCATACCTCCAAAATCTACATTTGTCAATTACAATTATCAGTATACTCTCAAAAATCTACATTTGTCAACTAAAAATTTCTTAAAATCTCCCTTTCCAATAGATTTTGTCTTTCATTGTGATATAAAATACATATTATCCAAAGTAGATTTCATTCAGACTCTACTTAACCGATGTCGTCATTTTTTACCTGTATTATACATGATGTGTAATACAACGAAATACAAAAGAGGCTGGGACAAAAGTCCTAGCCTCTCAATTGTCTTTGGTTTGTCGAGCAAGACGCAGTGGTTGAGTGAGTCTACTACGCTGATTTCATCAGCTTTACAGCCCCTACTCAACTGTGCGGAGGTGGGACGACGAAATCAATTCTAACGAATTAACGATTTCTGTCCCACTCTCTAAATCTCTTTCAATTTTTCGAGATAGGCGGTTAATTCTGCTTGGGCTTCTGGTGTTGTGCCTACTAGCTGGCTGCGCATGTGTGAGAGTCTGGCTTCTACCTCTCCAATCTCTTTATCAATCTCTGCGAGCTGGTCGGCGAGGTCGGCAAAGGGAACTACGGGTTCTTCCTCAAAAAGTATCGACATAGCGTGGAATGTTGAGGTTATAGTCATTTCGACAATCTCTTCAAAGCTGGCTAGATGGGCGAACTTCTCGACATTCTCGCGTTTTTGATAGTCTCCAAAATCTTGGCAATATGGTCTTCGGTCATATTGTTTTGATTTTTCCCTTTTTCAAACTCTTTTGAGGCATCGATAAAGAAGACATCCTTATTGGTGCGATTCTTTTTAAGGATAATAATGGTTGTTGGGATAGAGGTGTTGTAGAAGATATTTGCTGGCAAGCCGATAACTGTGTCAATAGCCCCTTCTTCTAGCAGATGCTGGCAGAATCTTTTGCTCGGCTGCTCCTCGAAGAGAACTCCGTGAGGAAGGACAATAGCCATAACTCCATTGTGCTTGAGGTGGTAAAAAGCCGTGAAGAAGGAAGGCAAAATCGGCTTTGGACTTAGGGTGCAAGAACTCCATAACTTGAGAAGCGAGGGATCTTGCAGGAATCCGCTATCTGCTGACCACTTCAGTGAATAGAGTGGGTTCATCAAAACCCCATCAAAGTCTGTAGGGCTCCGTAGTCGGCCAATCTTCGTCTAGGGTATCGTGGTTGCTGAGGGTGATAGTTCTCAATTGCAACTCCGTGAGCATCATATTCATACGAGCAAGGTTGAAGGGTCGAGTAATCAACTCTTGACCGTAGTAAGAAAATCGTCGAAGCTTCCTTACTATAGCGCTTGGCATTGAGCAAGAGAGAACCAGAACCCATGGTCGGGTCGTAAACCGACATCCCCTTTTGATGCTCGCGCCCTGAAAAAGACAATCTGAGTCATGAGATGAGAGACTGCTTGAGGTGTATAAAAACTCTCCAGCCTTTTCCCAGAATCACTGGCAAACTGGCCAATCAAGTACTCATAAGCATCCCCCAAGATATCACCAGCATGACCAGATACATTGAGGTCGTTGAGCTGTTTCATGACCTCAGAGATGGTCTTGTTTTGCTTTTGTGGGGTGTTACCGAGCTTTTTTCGCATAGAGGTCGATATCTTCGAAAAGATTTTCAAATTTTTCATTGGCCTGCTCGATATCTCGGAAACTTTGGGCTAGGGATTCTAGCTGGAAGGTGCCTTCGTGGATAGACTGAACCAGCTTGGTAAAGGTCAAAGAAGGCTCAATCACATAGCCCAACTCGTCATTTAAGACCTCGATAAAGGTCTTCACGGACATCTACATCCGCATAGTTTTTCCTCATAGAGAGTTGCGCTTGCTGGAAGGATTTAAAGGTCTCGTCAAAGTTATCACATACGGCTTGGAGGATGTTGTCGGATAGGTACTTGTAAAAATCAAGCCCAGAGGTAGGACTTGTATTCATTGGCTTCCATCTGGCCACGCAGGATATCTGCCGCATTCCAGAGGATTGGTGGGAGAGTTGTCTTGATAAATCTGTTTTGTGACATAGGTCTCCTATCAATGTATGTTGTTAGTAGTATTCCATGTTTTAAAATATTTTTCTTTTTTATATTTTCCTTAAATATGTGGACAGGAGGTAAAATTATCCAGTGGATGATTTTGAAATCAAGAATTTCATCACTTCGTTCGCGCTCATTTTCGATAAACTCTTTTAAAAAACAGATTACTGGGCTTTTTAACGGTCTTTGTATCTTATATAAACATTTTTCTGAGTAGGGTTTGTTTTGCTTTCTTTGAGCTGGTTAACTTTTTCTTCTAGCTTGGCAATAGCCTTGTCTAGGTCTTGGAAGAAAGAACCGATAGCTTCTTGTTCAGCACTACTAGCTAGGAACAATTAACTGTATCAAAAACCTTGAGGCGAAATATTTAAAAGACCATGATTTCTAGCACCCTCTGTAGCTCTCATTGACACCTCCTTATGCCAATTAGAACTAGCATAGTATACAGCCAAAAAATCAGAATCTATAAACTTAGGTTTAAAAACTATATACAACGGAGACAACACCCTTTTCTTAATTATCCAATCTTTTAACAGCCCCCACGGATAATCTGACGAATAAGATTTATTATAAAGCAAATTCTCTCTTTTTAATCAAAATAATATCCGCTGACATCCTTACTAGTAACCTTTTTGTTAAAAGAAAGTTTCTTGATCAACAAGTCCATACTGAGCTGAAATGGTTAAAAGGTAATGTTGATTCTAAATGCTTATTTTTCCTTGGATTCTTTTCCGTAACTTCCCCAACTTCACTTCCTTCCAGTCATCTTCAAATCCTGCGAAGCGAAAGGGAGGGTTTAGTTTGTCCTTTGGCTGGGGAAGAGGTTTGAGGTAGGTTTTTCTTTTTGCTCCTTGAGCACCTCTAACTTACGCTGTTGAAGGCTAATAAGCTTGTCAATATCTTGGAAGAAAGAACCAATGGCGATTTGCTCAGATTGATTAACAGGAAAAATTAGCTCCGTATCAAAAGAAATCTTGGGGCGAAATATTTAAAAGACCATGATTTCTAGCTCCTTCTGCTGCTCGCATAGAAACTTCCCTTATACCATTTTGGAGAATCGTAATATACAGCTAAAAAATCTGAATCTATAGAATTGGGTCTAAAAACTATATATAATGTTGATAATACTCCCATTTCATAATTATCCAATCTTTTTAACTGCACCCCATGGATAATCTGACGAATAAGATTTATTATACACTAAATTCACCTTTTTTTCAATAAGTAATATCCACTGACGTCTTTACTAGCAACCTTTTTATTAAAAAGTTTCTTGGTCAATCAATCCATACTGAGCAGAAATAGTCAAAGGTAAATCAGATTCCAAATTTTTATTTTTCCTCAGTAATCCCTTTTCCACTATTTCACCCAACTTCTTCTCTTCCCAAGGTTCGATATAGCCTGCAAAGCGATAACTTGGTTTCCTTGTCATGTTTATCCTCCAACTAATTCATCTTTATCTGTATCTATAAATTGCAATTGATAAGCTTTTATGAGCACCCCATGCCTTAAGTGTTTTTCTTAATAGTGTATTCATTCTTCTTATCAAACTGGTCTACATAAATGCTCACATCCGGTGCCTGTTTAAAAAATTTCTTTAAAGTATGGAGCATCCACTCCATCCTCATCCCGAATACCAAAAACCAATGAAGTAAATTTCTTTGATAGAACTTAAACTTTTGAAAAAAATATTCGTGCTTTCTAAGTTGCTGATTGACTGGCTTTCTATTAGCAGCAGACAGTCTGTACATAGCCCGAGATAAAACATCCGCTCCTTCTGGTATGACTATCGAATCTTCTCCATGACCAAATATGAGAACTCCATCATCCAAATCGCCATGAATGTGAATAATGTTAGAAGAAGAATACCGTAAAAATCTTCTAGAATACGAGTATAATTGAAATTCAAAAATCTTGCATCTCTCTTAGTTAAAATCGTTTCTTTTTGCAATCAGGGAAATGAGAGGTAATTTTTCTCATGCTTAATTGACTTTCCCATTGTTCATAGGTTTCTTTAATCCATTGTTTTAAATAACTTATTCAATTGATGATGAACATATTGACTGAGTTTATCCGCTACCTTTTCAGCAAGTTCTTTTCTAGACTCAATATCCTCTTTGCTATCGTTCGTCACATAGTAAGAAGTACTAGTGTTCATAAAAGGAAGCAGACTAGTTTTTCTTCAAAATCTCCCCAGAACCTTTCTGTAGCTGTAATATGTAAAAATTTGATAAAGTAATTTCAACTTGTCCTGACTATCAGTACCATTCAATATTTCCATTACTTCTTCAGCATATATTTCACTCTTATATATACTGTTATCACTGTCTTTTAGAAAATCTTTGATAGGGTCCATGTTCTGCAACGACTCAATAACTCATCTTTTCCATAAGCCTGCTGATAAACGAACTTTTTGAAATATAAGTAATTCGTTTTTCAAATCATGTGCTATATCAAAACCATTTCAATAATAAATAATTTCTCCACTATATCCCCCTTTCTATTACTCGATTTTTCTTATTTCTACACTTTAGATTTTTCTTTTTGATTTCTATTCTTCAATTTTGCCTATTTTTGAAACAATAGATAGGTTGATTTGACAATATAAAGTTAAACATCTAGCAAATAAGAAAAGTCAAATCAGTATTTTATCTCCCCTTAAGGGTAAGATATCCTCTGAAATCATGCATATAGTCCTCTTTGAGGGCTTTTTTTGTATTTGAGTTTCGAGTAGTGCCCTTATCTCCGTGGGCTTCCTTATAGGCCGGATAGTTCTGAGACTCGGTGATGGCTTTTTCACCATTTTGCTTGTGCGTCCGATGCGATAGTTGTCCATACGAACTGGAGTTCGTCCTCCCTATCTGCCAATAATCTGCCGTTTCACGAATCTTTTTCTGGGTTGTTAGCTCAATCATCTCATCCAACTTATGGGTTACAGACTGCCCCTGATAGCTCTTGGCATCTGCTTGAACATTCTGCCAGAGTTGGGAGATGAGGCTGGATAACTTGGGATTGGATTTGTTCAAATCTTCGATATAGTTATCTACCAGACTCTTTTTCCTTTTTACCGATGAGGTTTTCCCGATTTTCAATCAGGGCTTGGATAAGTGAGAGGATATAGTGATAGTTTATCTCATCGGTGCGGATGGATTCGAGCTCATACTCGATATCCAGCAGAACGCCTTCATCTTCTTGGTCTTCTTTTTCTACGTCTGCGGGTTCTTCGATGACATTTTTGATATTGACCGGCAAAGTTCTCGATGTCCTCTAGGCTGAGACCAATCTCTCTGAGAATGACTTTCTCATCATAGTCAGAATAGACTTGTATAGAGGATAGTAGCTTGTCAAATTCTTGGAAGGCCTTGGCAAAAGCGTTTTTAATTCTGCATCTGTCGCTGTATCCAAATCAGGCACCTGCTCTGGACTTGGAGCGATGGCTAATAGTTGATGAACCTTCTCCAGAAACTTGGCCTTCTCCTCCTGCCATTCTGGGGCTAAGACACTGGTTTTCGCCGCCATTTGAGTAGAGGCTCAGAGCTTCATCCACTTTTTCTTTAAAGCGGTCAGGCGTTTGGAAAGTAACGATTTGGCCGAATTTCTTGCCTTCATCAAAGAGGCGATTGGTTCGTGAAAAGGCCTGAATGATATGCTGGGGTTTCATGGGCTGACGATCCATGAACAGGGTCGATAGAGCAAGGGGCATCAAATCCTGTCAACAAGCGGTCCCACAACGATAACGAGGGTCCAACTGTTCCTCACGAAAGGCAAAGCGTTCTTTCTTACGAGCCAGACGGTCGTTGAGGTCACTATTGTAGGAAGCAATGGTTGCTAGGCTAAAGTGGGTACCAAACATGGCATTGTAGTCTTCTAGGCTCTCCTCCATATAGGCTTGGTTAACATAGGAGTCTGCTTCATTTTCTGTCACAGAGTAAGTAATAGCAACCTTAGGAAAGTCTGGCAAGACCTTTTTAACATTTTCCGAGATGCTTAGAGACTTCTCTCCATTTTTGACTTGCTTAATCAGGTGATAATAGGCCTGCGCACGGGCAATGCTTTTTGACGGTCAAAAATGGCTTCATAGGTTTTTCCTATCCCATTTTTGGAAACCGAGTTTGCGTCTTGAGCGATTGAGAATGGCATCTAAAACGGCAAGCATGTGACCTTCGTCATCATAACGCTCCTCGTCAATCTCATCTTCTGCCCAACCAGGCATGGTCGTCTGATACTCTACATTAAATCCAAGAACCGCTTTGTCATGGATGGCTTCTTTGACGGTATATTGGTGGAGGCAGTCACCGTACTGTTCTTCGGTCGTCTGAGCAAGGTCTCCCTTTTGTTCACGTTTATTTTCTGTAAAGATAGGAGTTCCTGTAAACCCATACCAGAGAGAATTTGTAAAGAAGTGCTCTAGGTGGCGCTGGCGTTCAGGAGTCACTGCGCGATGGCATTCATCGACGACAAAGGCTAGTTTGAGTTGTTTGATACGATTGTAAACCTTTTGGTGACGCCCTTCATCAAACTGACGAATCATAGCATTGATTTTCTGGATGGTCGTCACAACGACACGGCGGTCATCAGAAGCCAGATTTTTAACCAATTCCTGTGTATCATCAGTCTCGTCAATATCAATCATGTCGTTCTCTGCGTAAGACTGAAATGAACTAGTCGTCTGCTGGTCAAGGTCTGTTCTATCAATCACAAAGATTGTCTTTTCTATGGATGGAATCTGGAGCAGATTGCGCGAAACCTTATAGGATGTCAGGGTCTTTCCTGAACCGGTCAGTATGCCAAATATAGCCCGACTGGCGCTGGCGACTGGCTTCACGGATAGCCTCAATGGCATGGACTTGATAGGGGGCGCAATAAAATCAAAGGCCTTCTTGTCATCATCGATAACAGAATACTGCATGAGCCATCTCGTGGGCTCTCGGTATCGACAAGACAGACTCTGCAAAGTCAAATAGTTGAGGTTGAGCTCTATTTTTCACTATCCACCCACTTGGTCAAGAAGCGTTCATTTAGCTTGTTGGCTTTGGCAGCTGCGATGTAGCGGGTGTCTGTGACATTAGAGACAACAAAACATCTGAAGACTTGAAAAATGCCTCTGAACTGTCCTTCTTGGTCGTATTTTTAATCTGACGGAAGGCATCCATATAAGGATGAGAACGGCTTTTCAGTTCGATTTGAATCATGGGCAGACCATTGATTAACAAAGTCACATCCCCACGGCGCTGGCGAATCCCTTCTCCGCCTGTGATGACTTGGTTGACAACCCTCATAGCTGGATTTGCCACCAGCGACATTGTTTCTCCACAAGACTTCCAAGCGAATGGTGCCTAAACTAGCATCTTCACGTTGAACCTGTACCTTGGCAATGCCATTTTCCCCTGCTATCCACTTGGCTGCTTCGTAGAAGTTAACGAAATTGAGCTGGTTTTTTGATTTGATTTTTTCTCTGAATTTGTAAGGGGATGGTCTTGCAAAATGCGGACATTATTAGCTTCCAGCTTGGCAAAAAGTTTCCCCATAGAAGGTCTTCTGTATTTAACTCAGGTCGATACACCCATTGACTTTTCTCCTTTGTCAGCTGGTTTTATCAAATCGCGCTCGATAGCCAATTCCTGTTTGGTTTTGGCTTTACCTGCCACAGGGATAGCAGTCTCATCTTTGGGAGAGTCTCTGGCTAATGTGAAAATCATGCAAGGCTGCTTGATTGAGATGTTGCAATTTTTCCAGAAGGGCTTGCTCCGTCCCTTTTATAGCTTGATAGGCTGCCATCAGGTCTTTATCTGCATCTAGGTAGTGATGCGGGTTCTTCTTTATTTGGACATAGCCCTGCACCAAATCCTCTAAACGTCCCAGCTGAATAGAAAGCTGGTTCTGGAGTTCCTGAGAATTGCTTCCAGATGCTTCTTTATGGTTGATAGCTTCTAGGTATTCTACGATGGCAGTATAACTAGCCTGCAACTCAGGTGCTGAAACGATGAGTTCTTGTTCTAATTCTTTTTGATAAAGTGTACATCATGTCCATCCTCCACTTCTATATGGCAAAAAGTCCACCAAGGAGACTGGCAGGTTTTGAAACTGGGTACGTGGACGCGAATGTAGCTCTCTGCATGGGACTTGTTTGCTTAACCATAGGGACTCTTCCTTTTCATTCATGCAAGGCGTTGCAACATCGCAAAAACAGCGCCTTTACTTCCTTCCATTGTATCATAAAAAGACTAGTAGTGAAAAGGTTTTTCTAGGGCATTCTCTCTGAATCTAGCAATAATTACCTGACTTTCAAACTTCTACTAAAACATGCAAAATCCCTTGCAAGCTATACTTACAAGGGATTTGTGTATTTCTTGTACTTCTTTCTGGGCGGCCTTGCCTTGGTCTAGAAGGGCTTGGACAATTTTCTCATCGCGTAGTTTGACAGAATCGTTGATCATTTCTGCGGACTTGACGATGGTTGTTTCTAGTTGGGCACGTTTCTGGCGTCCCAATTCAATAGCTGCGACGATACCCTGGTTTTGAGCGACCAGACTTTCAGCCAGCTTAGTAACCGATTCGACAGCGACTGTCGGACTTTTGGGCAATTTGTTCCATCTGTGGAATCACTTCCTTGCTAGTTTCAGCTAGCATCTGGAGGGCAGCATTATTAGCGTTGACAATAGCATCTGCCACGACACCTGATTTCATTGATTGTTGCAAAATGCCAAGTTGGGCAATGGAAAGCTTCATTGTCGGAATCGTATTGCGACGAAGCATGCCCAATTTTTGGCGCATATCAGATGACACCTTCACAAGATTGCGCATCTGAGGTGTTGTTGCCCAGGCAACATAGAGACGGCTGACATACTCAGTGTGCTGTTGTTCGAGGGTATTGACCACTTCTGCCATGCGGGCCAATTCTTGTGACTTGGTCTGGTATTCTACCGTACTTGTATCGAGTTGGTCAACTTGAGCTTTCAGTTCTGCAGCGCGCTTGCCAGCTTCTGTCTGGCTGGCTTCGATAAAGGAAATCACTCCCACTAGATTTTCAATGGATTTGGTATTATCCTCAATCAACATCTCAGCTGAGACGATATTTCGAGCTAGCACATCTTCTTGCTTGACCACTACGGCAGCCATGCCATCTAGCTTTTGCTCCACTGTTTTTTTGAGTCAAAGTAAAAATTCCTGTAGCGTATTTTTTACTCTTGTTAAACAATCGTTGCAAAAAGTTTGGTTTTTCTTCCAACTCAGCAATTTCAGCGTTCTTGTATTTGACTACAAAGCCTTGCAACTCACGGTTGGTATTCTTGAGTAGATCATCCACTTGGGGAATCTGCAATTTCTTTTTGTTCTGACAAGATACGGTTAACTGTATTATTCACACCTTCGACAGCAGATTGTCCAAAAATCTAAGAGCGCATTTTGATTGGTGACAAACTGGTCTACTAACTGGGGCACACGCGCCTTAATTCCTTCTTGCTGCTCAGGGCTCAACTTTTCAAGGAAGGTCAGGTCTTGTCTGAGCCAGTATTGGTCTCGATGATTTGGGTTGTTTTTATCCACCTTAGCTACCGTATTGTTGGCAATCTGGTCAATATCAAAAATTAAACTCTGTCATGGTTACTCCTTTATTTATATCCTATTCTTTTCGATCTTTTTCGAGGATACGCAGACTGATATCAAAATCACGCATATCTGTTTCATTGAGTTCTCTCAACACTTGGTCGAGCTCAAGGTCAAATTTTTCGATAGCTGCTTTAGCTTGCTCTAAGCGTTCTTCTGCCCTGATTATAGTTTTTAAGTTGGCCTTAATCTTTAAATAGCCTTCTAAAATCGTTTTTGAATTTCTCCATTTTTAAACTATGAATAGCAGTCAATTCTTCCTTATCACCCTCAGCAGAGGTAGCAATCTTATCTAAAATGGCCTGATGGTCAATGGCAATATTGGCCAAGGTCTGGGACAGTTCTGGAGCTAATTCCTCTGGCTCTGCATCTTCAAGATCTACCTGACTTTCTCTATCCAAACGTTCTAGCTGAACATCGATAGTTGCCCGCACTGTACGAACCTTTTTGTCAATACGGTTGTAAACATCAGCATCGATATAGGACTTGAGACGATCCGCTTCCTGATGGATTTCCGCAACTCAATCAATACTTGATTAGCCAGACTCTTATAAGATTCTGAACCTTTTTCAGCCAAGATTCCTCTAGTTGCTGAATATCTTTGTCTGCTTGACGAATCCGAGCTTTTTAAAAGCTCAATCCGATCATCGAGCGAACGATCCTGCAAAAGAGGATAGCGCCAACGTTTATAGAGACGATAACCACCATAGCCTAGCAGGACACAAGCCGCAAGCGGAAGAGCATATTGGACCAAAAAGGCCCAGTAAGAACAAGAAGCCCCCAAAAATAGAGACAGCCTTTCCAAAAACCATTACCCGATTTCATAAACATTCCTTATTTTCAATTTATAAAGTCTATTTTAGCACAAAAGACAAAAATGAGTGCGGAAAATCCCTAGAAAAAAAGTTGATTTAGTTTATTGTGAAATGAATCTTTTTAGCGCGTGTTATATAAAAAGCAATTATTTTATTGGAGTAAACTCATATCAAAAATATCAGCTAACGAAATCACAAAAGAAATCAGATAATCCTAGTGACTACCTGATTTTTCTAGGCTCTAAGCATTTTGCCAATTTTCTTGGTCTTCTTTGAAGCGTTTTAGGAGATCGAGTCCTTCTGGTGTGATGTAACCTTCTTCTTGGGCTAGGTGAATGAGCTCACTGTAGTTTGAAAGAGTCACTAGTTTGACACCAGCATCTGCAAAGTTTTTTTATCTGCTTTTTGGTAATTGATAGCTGAAAAATTGCTACGACACCTAATACATCTGCACCTTCACGTTTGGCTGCAGCTACGGCTTCTAAAACTGATCCCCCAGTTGAAATCAAATCTTCAACAACGACCATTTTTTGTCCTTGGGCTACACGGCCTTCGATTTGGTTGCCTGCTCCATGGTCTTTTGGTTTGCTACGGATGTAAGCAAATGGCAGGTTCATCTTGTCAGCTATAATGGCACCATGAGGAATACCTGCAGTGGCTGTTCCTGCAATTACTTCTACCTCAGGGAATTCTGCCTTGATGGCTTTCTACAAAAACCATTTTCAATTAGTGCGAGTTTCTGGATAAGCAAGCGTTACACGATTGTCCGTATAAATTGGTGATTTAATGCCCGATGCCCAAGTAAAGGGTTCTTCTGGTTTGAGATATACGGCTTGAATTTTTCAATAGATGGCTAGCAATATCTTTAGCAAGTGTCATGGTGTGCTCCTTTTTATAATGTTACATGAATCTTCTTTTTAAACCCAGTCCTGTGTCCATTCTTCTTTGATAGCATGGTAGGCTACTACTGGATCTGGCGCTTGGGTACTGGGACGTCCGACTACAATGTAGTCACTTCCAATTTAGTAGGCTTGTCCTGGACTAACTACTCTTTTCTGGTCAGCCACATCTGCTCCCTGCTGGACGAATGCCGGGTGTCAGGCAGATAAAGTCATCGTAGGTTTCTTGCTTGATTAGCTGGGCTTCCTGGGCTGAGCAGACAACTCCGTCTAAACCAGCTTCAGCTGTTTTCTTTGCATAGTGAATAACAGAGTCTTTGAGGCTAGTTTGGATATTTTTTGAAAGTCTTGCATTTGCTCTTCAGACGTTGATGTTAATTGGGTAACTGCAATTAGTTTTTGCTTGATTCCCTAGTCCTTCACGAGCAGCTTTCATCATTTCTACTCCACCAGCTGCATGAACGTTGGTCATATCCACCCCAAGCTCAGACAAAACCTTCATGGCTGATTTGACTGTATTGGGAATATCATGAAGTTTTAAATCTAAAAAGACACTATGCCCCAATTTCTTTAGATATCGTACAACCTCAGGACCTGCTGAGTAGTAGAGTTCCATTCCTACCTTGACATAGAGCTTTTTCCTCTGCTGGAAAAAGAGCTAAAAATTCCTTGGTTGCTTGGAAACTTGGAAAATCTAGCGCTATAACTGAGCGACTTTCACGCATATCTTTCTCCTCTTATACTTTCTATCAGCCCTTCCTTTTTTTGACATAAAAAGGAACCTGCTACAGCAAGGTTCCACGAAAAATGGGTAGTCTCCACCCTTTTCACCGTTTAACCTTAGCTGCCTCTCTGGACTGCTTTTTAAAGGTTTTTTACTATTCTATTATTTAAAGTTAAACTTGTCAAGCAAAAACAAGTAACTGAGTCTATTCTTGTTTTTTCTATAGTTGTTGACGTTTCTTCTTGCTTTTTCTTTTCTTCTTCCTGTCTTTTCTTCGCTCTTCTATAGCCCTTGAGTCTTGCTTCTTCTACAGCCATGTCGGCCAAGCTATAGCTATAAATCCCAACTTCCATATCGATACCACTTGGCACGGTTAATTGAGGTTTTTATCTTACTGTAATAAGGTAATTTTTACCCAATTCAGATAGAGGAACCAGTATCTCATCCCCATCAATCATAGTAATCTTCAAAAGATCACTGGTCACTTTACTTGGTGCCAATTCAATCGTTTTTGATCGCCTGCTTAATCTCTGGGCTGACTTCAGCCAGTTGTTCAATCAAGGTTTTTGACTTGCTGCTCATCGTTAAAGAGTACGGACATATAGGTTTCTGGAAGACTGACTAGACTAACTGGACTGGTTTCCACCGTCCCACTAGAAAGAATCGGATAATGGTCCTCTCCAGAAACATAATAGGCTACAATCCCCGTATTCCTTGACCTGGATGGTAAAATTGATCGGAAATTGATAGTGAATGTTAGCAGATTCAATCCAGTAATTTGATTTGATCTTTTTCGGCGTGCTTTATCTTTATTTAAAAAATAAACTAATCGTATAGTCACTATCTTGAATTTCTGATAATTCTTTGATCTGCTCTACACTGGTCTGAACGTTTCCTGTCACCTCGATATTTTTAAGAGTAGCATAAGGCGTCAAAAAGGTAAATAGAAAATAAGAAGACTAGGAAACTTGGAATTAAGATTGAAACTGCTCGCCATATATGTACCACTGGAATAGAAGGTCTAGGTGATTTAGGTTTGCTCTTTAGCTTTTTTATCACCCTTTTCTTCCTTAACTCATCAGTTTTCATTCTCTTCTTCAATAGCTTGGTCAGAGTTTTTCTGAGTCAGCTTCGGTAGAAGTCTCCCCTCAGATTTAGCTACTTCTTCATCTGGATCAGAGCTTAAGTCTTGCCCTGCATCTTCCTCTGAGTCAGTTCTCAGCCTTTTTCCTCTTCTTCTACTTCTTTTTCAGTTTCTTTACCTTCTCGCTCTGCCTTTTTACGTAAATATTCCTGATGTTGTTTTTGCCATTCTGACAATTCTTGGGAGCTAGTTAAGGAAGGCTTGGCTCCATCTTCTGATTTTTGGCCTGTTTTTGCTTCTTGCCCAGCTAACTTGGCATCTTCTTCTGCTTTTTTTCGAAGATATTCTTGATTTCGTTTTTGCCACTCTGACAATTCCTTGCCTTGAGTCGGTTGATTCTTATTATCCCTTTGACATCAATTTTTCCTTATGATAGATCTTTTTAGTAGCTCATAAAAATCAGCTACAGATTTTAATTCATGAGAGTTTTTCATGGTATTTTGATAGATTTCTTTGTGATTCAAAAAGTACACTAACTTTTTTCCTCCAAAGTTGGCAAGGTCAATTCACTTTCTTGCAACTCTTCTGCATAGCCTTTATTAACAAAAATAGGCTGCATTTTTCAATCTGATCCCCACGACTTGCTTCCTCGACCAAGTGGCACAATCACATGTAATTTAGCCATGGCTAGAAGCTCAAAAATAGTATTGGCACCACCTCGAGTAACAACTACATCAGCCATATTCATAAGCGGTTGGTAGAGATCTGTTACGTAGTCAACTCGGTAGAGATGGTGACTTAGCTCGTTGAGACTAGAGTCTCCTGTTAGATTAATGATATTGTAGCGCTTTTGTCAATTCTTGCTTGTTATCCGTTACTAGTTGGTTAAAGACACGTGCACCAGCTGATCCACCAACAAAAGAGCAAGGTCGGTATTGAAGCATCAAAATAGGTACGGATATCCACCATTTCCTCAGGCTCTTCCATAATCAGGCCTGCAACCTTAGTCACTGCTCCTACATGCTCAACCTTGCTAAGACCGGCAGCTTGCTCAAAGGTTGAATACATCTTGGTTGCAAACTTATAGGCTATTTTATTGGCCAAGCCCATTGATAAATCTGACTCATGAATAAAGACAGGAACTCTAGATAAACGGGCGGCAATAACAGGAGGTACGGATACAAATCCTCCCTTTGAAAAGAGAGCCTGAGGCCGAATCATCAGCATGATAAAGAAGGATTGAACAATTCCCCATGCTACCTTAAATACATCTAGCATATTCTGCCATGAGAAATAGCGACGTAATTTACCAGTTGCAATAGAATGGAAGGTCACATCTAATCCTGATTTAATAATTTCTTGATGTTCGATACCATGTTTGTCACCGATATAATGAACTTCCCAGCCATCCTCGATGAACTTGGGCATCAACAAAAGGTTGAGGGTGACGTGTCCGACCGTCCCTCCCCCTGTAAAGACTATCTTTTTCATATTATCCTTTTAACTCCGCAACTGTAGCAAGGAATAAATCCCCACGAACTTCAAAGTTGGCATACATATCCCAGCTAGCATTGGCAGGACTGAGGAGAACTACATCACCCTCTTCTGCAAGCTCATAAGCCTTGCGAGTTGCATCAGCAATATCTGTCGCGTCGACATAGGCAACACCAGCCTTATCTGCTGCACGCTTCACACGCTCTGCAGACTGACCGAGGATGACCATTTTCTTGAGTCCAGTAATATCCGGAACCAACTCGTCAAACTCATTGCCACGGTCTAAACCACCCGCAATCAAGATAACCTTGCTATTGTCAAATCCAGACAAGGCTTTTTGAGTCGCTAAGATATTGGTTGACTTGCTATCGTTATAGAATTTAACACCCTTGATTTCATCCACATACTGGAGACGATGCTTGACTCCACCAAAGGCTGACAAGGTTTCCTTGATAGTTTCATTGTTCACTCCACGAAGTTTAGCCACGGCAATGGTTGCAAGAGCATTTTTCCACATTGTGGCTACCTGGAACACCGATTTCATCAGCTGCCATGACTTTTTTTCACCACGGAAGTAGAGTTGACCATCTTCGAGATAAGCCCCATCCACCTTTTCAAGTGTAGAAAAAGGCACAACTTTTGCTTGGGTTTTTGAAGCCAATTCTTTGGCTAAGTCTTGGTTGAAATTTAATACTAAGTAGTCATCTTCTGTCATATTATTTTGGATATTCCACTTGGCTGCCACATATTCCTCAAAAAGAACCGTGATAGTCAATATGAGATGGAATTAGGTTGGTAATAACAGCAATCTCAGGATGAAAGGCTTGAATCCCCATCAATTGGAAAGAAGATAGCTCCATGACAAGGATATCCTTATTAGTCGCTGTTTGAGCCACCTGACTAGCAGGATAACCAATATTACCAGATAAGAGTCCATTTTGTCCAGCAGCAGTCAGAACTTCTCCAATCATAGTTGTAGTCGTAGTCTTTCCGTTTGAACCCTGTAATTCCTACAATTGGTGCCTCTGAAATCAAGTAAGCCAATTCTACTTGTCAGAACTGGAATTCCTTTGCCAAAGCTTTTTTTCAATCATGGGATTGGAGTAGGGGATTCTGGATTTTTCACCATTAGAGCAAAATTCTTCATCTAGCAATTCCAAGGGATGCCCCCTGTTACTACTTTGATCCCATCTTCTAAAAAGACTTTGAGCAGCTGGATTTTTCCTCAAAAAGGTTTGCCGTCATTTACGGTGACAATGGCACCCAACTTGTCCAAGAGACGAGCTACTGACTCACCTGATTTAGCCAAACCTAGGACTAATACTTTCTTATTTTCAAATTGATCAATTCGTTTCATATCTAGAACTCCATTTCTACTCTTACTATTTTTACCATTTTTATGAAAAATAAAAAGCCACAAAAGGCTTTCTTATTTGTTTTTGTCTGTCAGAAACTATTCTACCGACTTGAGGGCTTCTAGCATATCCACCTTTCGGATATAGTGATTGACAAAAATCCTAGGATGGTCAAAATGATACTGACTGCTAGAACTGGATTAGATAAACTTCCCAACTGACTTTTTGGTTGAAAAACGGAAGTTTCCTGGCGCTATCATCTGGATTAAAAATTGATGAAGATAGAAACCAGATACCAGTCCCAAAACAATTCCTACTAGAGACAATATGATAGTCTCTCGATATATGTAGAGAGTTACTTCCTTATTATGAAAACCAAGAACCTTTATTGTGGAGAGTTCACGGATACGCTCAGCCACATTGATATTGGTCAGATTGTAGAGAATGACCATAGCCAAAAGTACAGAAACAATTACTAAGATTGCCATGGTTTGATTAAGGGAACTAGCAAAGGTCTCAAAGAGACGTATAGTCGAAGCATTTTGTACAACACTAGCAACCGCTGGCTGCTCCATAAATTGACCAGCTAATGTTTCAGTATTGTCTTGACTTTTGTCCTTGAGCTTTACTAGATAGGTATTCATCTTTGGAACCCTGTCCATAAATAGCCTCATAGGTCTTTTTGATTCATGTAGATATAGTGGCCGACATAGTGCTCAGTGATGGCTGCTACCGTAAATTCCTTACCGTCTATCTTAAAGGTGTCACCAAGAGTCACACCTGCTAGCTGGGCTAATTTCTCTGTCAGGATAACACCATTAGACAAGCTGAGTTTTTCCCCTTTTTTCTAGATGAACAAAGGGGTCCAAGTCATCCTGATCAGTGACCATGATGGTCACTGTTTGATCACCTGCATTGCCAGCATATTTTTCATCTACTTGTTTGGAGTAAATCAAGTGGTATTTGTCCACTGCGTCGGCTTGTAACTTGGTTTCCAGTTGAGCCTGGTCTGAGTCAGAAGCATGATTCCTGACTGCAAGTACCAACTGGTACTCTTGTAGATCCTTAAACTGCCCTGTCGGCCACTCCTACAACAGAGGATTGGATACCAAGACCTGCAAAGAGGAGGGCTACTGAACCTGCAACTCCAAAAATGGTCATCAGCATGCGTTGTTTGTAACGGAAAATATTGCGGGCAGTTACCTTTTGGGTAAAGCTCAAATGGGACCAGATAAAGGTTATCCGCTCCAAGATAATCTTTGAGCCCTTGGCTGGTGGCTTGGGTAGTAATAATTGCGCTGCTTCTTCATGCAACTCTCTGCGAGATACAAGGTAGGCAGGTAGGACACTAGCCACTAAGCTTAGACCCAGAGCTAAGCAACTATAGGTCCAGTAGAAATACTGCTGACTCTCACCAACAATCATTCGTTCAGTAATGATATGCGAAATAGTAGGTGCTAAGATGTAATGTCCAATCAGAATTCCTAAGAAAGTCCCTATGGAACCTGCCACCAAGCCATAGATGACAAACTTGGCGATAATATCCTTACTCCGATAGCCCAAGGCCTTGAAGATACCAGCATTGGTTCTTTCCTCGTCTACAAAACGGGTCATGGTGGTAAAAGTAACCATGGCTGCAACGGCATAGAGAACAACTGGAAAGATATTCCCTACGGCACGAATACTCATGGCCGAGTTACTATACATGAGATAACCTTGACCAGTAGGGAGAACTCTTTGCGATTGTAGACATGATAGGTTGGCTCTGTCAGAGCATTGACCTCATCCTGGCTTGTTTGACACTTAGCCTTTCCCTTAGTAAGATCTCATTTCGGCTTGGCTCAGCTTTTTCCTGTTCCTGCTTCAGCTGCTTTTTGCTTCTCCCTAACTGACTAGATGCTTGACTTTTTGTGGTTCTGTAGTTGGCTCACTTGATTTTTCTTGAGCTTGTAGACGCGTTTCGATTTCTTGCAGTGCTCTTGCCAGCTAGCAAATTACTTTCAGCCTCGTCCAGTTGTTTCTGCCTCTCATCAAGGGACCCCTTGGGCATCCTTCTTCATTTTCTAGCCAGCGCTTGTCCATTGTCAGCAACTAGTTCCTTTTAAAGTCTCCTCTTCCTCTAGCTTCTTCCTCATAATCACTGGAAAAAGGATTGACATCTGTTAGACTAGCAAAACGCAGGCGGGCAATCGTGAAAACAGAGCTCTTAAAATTTTTCTTTTGGTTACGACACCATAGGCTGCTAAGTTCTCATTACCACTGGCTGAACTCCCCATATCCGTTTTTGAAAAATATCTGGAGAGTGGATAAAAGCCTGTAATGGTATAACTATCCCGCTTTTACTGAGAATTACTGCCCTTTTTTGACTCAAACTAAATGACTTGACCAATCTGATAGCGATCTTTCCAAAAAGTCCGCCAAGGCCAATTCATCTTCTTTTTCAGGCAAACGACCTTCCGTTACTTGAAACTTTGAAATCTTATCAGTATTTGAAAAGATTCGTATGGCATCTTCACTATTTGCCAGAGTCAAATCTGTCATATAACCAAACTCGACATCTGCTCCTGATAGAGTTTGCACTCTTCTTGGTCTGCCTGATCAAGTCCATAATCTCCTATGACGGTCATATCTCGCCACATTAGTATCTTTCAGATAAGCTCCAAGCTGTTCGCTCCATATTGGGACTAGCAACCTTGAGACCGACCAAGGCCAAAGAACCCAACATCATCAGAGTTAGGATGGATAAAAACCGTCCCTTTTGAACCTGTGGAAAGACTGGAGCAAGTCTTTCCAATATGTCTTTCTTTTCATCTTAGTACTCCAAATCATCAATATCCTGTGGTTGAGGATTGATAACAACACTCTTGACACCTGCATCATGCATCTGAATCACGCGATCAGCTATAGGAGCAAGGGAAGCATTATGGGTCACGATGATAACGGTGGCCCTTTTGTCGTGACATATCTTGAAGAATCTTTTAGAACCTGCTTACCAGTCTGGTAGTCCAAAGCTCTCGTTGGTTCATCACAAAGGAGAATTTTTAGGATTTTTAGCCACAGCTCGAGCAATGGAGACCCGTTGTTGCTCACCACCTGACAACTGGGCTGGAAAATTATTGAGACGATGGCCTAGCTCTACATCCTTGAGAACCTGCTCAGGATCCAAGGCATCGGCAACAATTTCTGAAGCTAGCTCAACATTTTCCTTAGCAGTCAAGTTAGAAACCAAATTGTAAAATTGAAAGACAAAGCCAACGTCATCTCTATGATAGTTGGTTCTCTGATGGGAGGTATAGTCAGAAATGTTAGTCCCATCAATCCAGACTTGCCCTTCATCATTTGTATCCATACCACCTAGAATATTTAAAACTGTTGACTTCCCTGCACCAGATGAACCAAGGATAATGACCAGTTCTCCTTTTCAATCTCGAAGTTTACATCACGATTGGCATGATTCTCGTCTCCACTCATGACAATACCTCTTATAGCTATTTTTCATTTCAATGTGTTTTCATCCTATCTCCTCCTCTCTTCTATCCATATTTTCATCTTTATTATAACTTTGATAGCAAAAAGCCATCTAATGATGACTTTTATGCGAGCTCATATTTTGAGAGTCTCCTGATATTCGTTTTCCTCACTTTTCATAGCTAACAAATGATCTCGATGTTCTTTCTCATTGTTGTTTACATGAAGTAATTATCCAGTACAGGAAAGCTAACACTCTATTTAAAATACTTTTTCGTGAACTTCCCCATCTTTCGATAAATAGAATCCCCACTAACAAAAGGATAATCAGGCAAGGAAGCAAGACTCAGTCCCCATGCCCCAATTTAGATTGACATTATCAATTTGCTTAGGTAATCTTCCAGACAAAATCTCCACTGAACGCAAGTAAGTAAAGGGAATCAGATGCGCAATCCTCTGAAGAGGCTGAATGGTTTGGATACCAAACAATAAGCCAACTATCCCAATTAAGGAAATAAAGAGGACAGGCATTTTTTGCTTGAAAAAGTAAGCAATCAAGTAAACGACTTCCACAATAACGATAAAAGCCAAGAAAGTTAAGAGCAAGCTAGGAAATAACACATCTTGTATCTTTCCAATAGTTACCTCTTGATTCACTAAGTTATAAATCGGTAGGGATAATTTAACTGTCCAAAACCACTTATCAGACTTCCCACTAGAAAAGAAAATCCGCTGATTCCGATAAACAGCACAGTTACATAGCCCACTCCAACTCCAAGAGAGGACATTGCAAATATCACTTTTGAAAAAGGATATAACTGAGCTGTGTCCAGATGATTTTGATATCTTTCTGCAAATAGTTGTGTTAGCATAAAAATAATAGCAATCACAAACAAGCTTGGGATGATAACCTCTAAAATCCAGACAATCTGATCAATCCCGTGGGTCGGATAATCTAAATTGTGCGCTTTTATGTTCAAGGGATATAAGGCTTGGTAAATCTTTCGCTCGCGGTCAACCCCCATTTTTAGTTCAGAGCTAGAAGTCGGGGTATTTGATATCCTTTCATAATTCTTCTCTTCATCTTGCCACTGCAAATAGTAGGCTTCTTTCCATCGCCCTTCTTTTAATAAAGTCAGAATTTCTGTCTTTTGAGTCAAATGATTTTTTTGCACGTCTAAATTATTTTTAGCAATTTGGTATTCCTCCGAGCTGGTGTCAGATATTTGGGAGAGTTTCTCTTCATATTCATTGATGACTCTCTCAATTGCTACAAGACGAGTTTCCAACTCTCCCTCCAAGCTAACTGAGTTTGCAGTCCGACTATTGAAATAAAAGGTGACACCGAGTACAGATACAAATAAAGCTAAGATAATCCAGTTTAAGCGACTTTTGAAAACTTTTTTCAATAAAAATAGACTAACATCTTTCATAAACTAAACCTCTTCTATCTGTCCCTGACGAATGGTTACTATTCTATCGCAGACATCAACTAGTTCCTCTTTGTAGTGGGAACTTAAAAGAACCAGTTGCTCTTGTCTATCGATTTGTACTAGCCTATCAAAAAATTTCTGTCGATAATACTCATCTAAGCCATTTGTAATCTCATCCATGAGCCAACATTTCGCCTGACTGAGAAAATACATGGCAATCACCAAGCGTTGCTTCATGCCTAAGGAATACTTGCGAATGGGAAGGCTGATATAATCAGACATTTCCCAGTAGGCGATTTCATCCCTCAAATTCAGGTCTGACTTCCAGATGTTTTTTATAAGACGAAGGTAGTCCATCCCACTTAGGTTACCATCCAGCCATTCAACACTTTCATAATAAAATAAAGAAGGAGGGACTGCGAAATTTCCACTACTTATGGGAATTGTTGCTAATGGCGCGGAACAGTGTCGTCTTTCCAGAGCCATTGATAGCAAGAACGCCATAAATCCTGCCATTTTCAAATGTGAAATCCGCATCTTGCAAGATGACTTGTCGCGTTTTTAAGGTAACATGAGTAAGCCTTAACATATCAACCCCTCCTTTTTCTCACTCTTTAACGATTAAAAGTCTCCGCTGTAGTAGTTTATAACCCTCATAACGATATAAATTCCAGCCAGAACCAACTTTTATATTCATCGTAGTTGCTATAACGAGACCACCACGGGATCCAAGTATATTGATAGCCGTGATAGTTGGTACTATATTCCCAAACAGTATTCCAATCATATCGATAACTTTTTAGTGACTGTCACAGCAGATACACTGGATTGAAAAGACTAATTGATAACAAATTAGCTAATAACTCGACTTTGCTGGTTTTTCATAGTTTTCATTGCATTTATATCATTATTATTGGAACGCTTTCATTATATCATTTCTCTCGTTGTCTTACAACAGTTTTCTATTTGTCTCAATAATATATAACACTTTGTTAGTTATTTGAAAGTTCTATATTAAAGTTAGCTAGTCATACTTTCTAAAAATAAGATTGTTTAACTATCATAGAAAAAAATATGGGATGTAATTTCATTTGACAAAATGGCTTTAGGGCTAAGACTAGCCTTGGTTTAGCAGACTAAACATCTTCAGGGGAACCTGCTATCAAAATGAACGGTAATTTAGGAATAAGAAGCCAGCTCTGTCTTATACTCAATGAAAATCAAAGAGCAAACTAGGAAACTAGACGCAGGTTGCTCAAAGCACTGCTTTGAGGTTATAGATAAGACTGATGAAGTCAGTCACATATATAATCCAAGGCGACGTTGACGCGGTTTGAAGAGATTTTCGAAGAGTATTATACTTTCTTGTTGTTCACTACAGTTGACACTGAGCTCAAAAAGCGAACAAGACCAGTCTCTGTAGATCAGAAAACTAGTTTTGTCCGCTTTTTATGATTGAGGTTGGGACAAAAGTCCTAGCTTCTCAATTGTCTTTGCATTGTCGAGCAAGACGCAGTGGTTGAGTGGGTTCTCACCACGCTGATTTCATCAGCTTTACAGCCCCTACTCAACTGTGCGGAGTGGGACGACGAAATCGAATTCTAACGAATTACCGATTTCTGTCCCACTCTCTATGACTCGAATGCTTTTTACATCATCCTATTGATCGTCTTTTTTTCTTTCCCATAGCAAACATACCAAGTAGTGTTCCAACAACACCTACGGTGGCAAGGGTAGCATTTTTCTTTAGTGCCTGTCTCTGGGAGAATTTGGTGACTACTTCAGGCGCTTTATAAGTTCTGTCTTGGACATAGCTTGAGCTACTAATGACTGCTCTACCTTGTAACCAGACAATTCGTGAACAGCTGCTTCTCCTCCATTCACACCACCAGTAAATTTCGGGATTTCATGGACAGTTGCTTCTGCAGCATTGACACCACCAGTGAATTCTGGAACTTCATGAACTGAGCCTTCTGCTCCATTAACGCCACCAGTGAATTCTGGGACTTCCACTACTGGGGCTGGGGCATCACCTGTTGTGCCAATTGCTCCTGTATACTCTGGAACTTCTACTACTGGTGCTGGCTCATCACCTGTTGTGCCAATTGCTCCTGCATACTCTGGAACTTCTACTACTGGGGCTGGCTCATCGCCTGCTGTTCCAATCGCTCCTGTGTACTCTGGCACTTCTACTAACGGGGCTGGCTCATCGCCTGCTGTGCCGATTGCTCCTGTGTACTCTGGAACTTCTACTACTGGTGCTGGCGCATCACCTGCTGTGCCGATTGCTCCTGTGTACTCTGGCACTTCTACTACTGGGGCTGGCTCATCACCTGCTGTGCCAATTGGATCAGTATATTCTGGGACTTCTACTACTGGTGCTGGCTCATCACCTGCTGTTCCAATCGGTCCTTTGTATTCTGGGACTTCTACTGTTGGAGCTGGTTCTGTCACCCTGCTGTTCCAATAGTTCCAGTGTATTCTGGAACTTCATGAACCGAACCTTCTGCTCCATTCACACCGCCTGTGAATTCTGGGACTTCATGGACAGCTGGGTCTGTCTTTACTCAGATTCAACTTTTCTTTTCTTCAATTGGATTCGATACTCTTTAACGTTCTTACCACTTTCTGAAACAAGACGTACCAAGACTGGAAGTTTATCATCACCACTATCAACAACTGTCGCCGCTACTGTTTTCACCCAGCTCCACTGTCACTTTAGGACGGTTTCCACTATAGGTTACTTGATAGTCAGCACGATCTTCTGAGAAGTCAGCAAGCTCTCTACCATCCACAAGAAGTTTAGAAGCTGTATTGTCCTTAGGTGCTTCACTTGGTGCGATAAAGGCCATTTCAGTGATAGCCACACTCCTTCTTGTCTGCTTTTCTGTCCATGCGCCATCTCATAGCTTTAGCTTTGACTGGTGCAAAGGTTACATGGATGTCAGTTCCTGCTTGAATCTCTTGATCAGCACGGTATTCAACTTTCTCCCAGTTAGAAGGAGTGTTGAATGGGTGATCAGGATCGTATGGTTGGTAGTTAGAGTAATATTCAGGCGAATTAAATTCTGGACCAACATAGCGCTCTAATACGAGTTTAGAAGGTGCATCTGTTCCACCATCAGCAAAGAAGCGAATTTTCCCTTCAGCTACTGTACGTTCAACAATCTTACCAGCTTCTCTAAAGATAACCCCTACTGAAACTTCAGGATTAGAAGATGGAGTTGGGGACCAGTTAGTCCAACGACGAGTTTCATCATCTGAACCATCGTTGACATAGTCCACACGGTCATGAGAATTTGGATCAATGTCATTGGTTGCTGAAGCAAATGAGCGGTTGCTGTCATCATCGAAGTCTGCGTTGTCTGATAGGTTTTCACCAAGTTTGTCTGTCACACGTACAGCCACTTCAGCAGTTAAATCAGTACCCAAAACGCGACCATGAACTGTAAATTCACCAGCTTTATCAAGTTTTTCTGCTGGAACTGCTTCCCAGTCAACAGCCAAGTCCTTAACTTCATAGCCATCTTTTCCTGTAAAGTAAACAGGTACTTTTGTTGGCAATTCAAGCGCTTGTCCTTTTGCAACTAGACGTGAAGACTTAGCAGCAACCAGAGGTTTACTTGCTAGCAAATCTTTATCATTTGTAAAGTGTAGACGGTATTCACCTAGGATGTCGCCATTTTCAGCCTTAACAACTACGCGTACTGGATCACCTTCACGTACGCTTGGAACAACTGTAGCGATACCATTTTCAGTGACGCTTGCTGTAACAGCTGGTAGGTTACCCTCCTTAGCTTCAGGTAGTAGTCAGTCAAAGCAGGGTTAAATCCTGGTACTTCTTTTCCGTCAACTTGAATCTGTGCTTGAGCCTTCTTAGCTGGAGCTACTTGTTTAGAGAAGATTTGCACTTCTGTGATCGAAGTACCCCATTTTCCATCTGGTCTAACCATACGGATACGGACTGCATAAGTATTAACTTTATCAAAGCTAAAGTGAGTCATTTCTCCAGCTTTCAATTGATCTGGAGCCTTAAGATTAGTCACTTGTTTCCAGTTGTTAGGATTGTTAAAGACATGATCTTCTCAGCAACAAAACTTGGATCCTTAGGAACTGTTGGAACTTCTGAACCAACATAGTATTCTGATCACGTAAGACTTAGGTGCACCAACACCATGATCTTCATGGAATCCAACATTAAGATTGTCCACTGAACGCTTCGATAAGATTCCAGAATCTCCAAAGAGTACTCCTACTGATGCTTCACTAGTGCGGTTCCAGTTTGTCCAACGGTTAGCTGGTTGGTTATTATAAGAAATCAATTTATCATTGACATTCGAAACTGGGTCGCTAGGATTTGAATCTGATGCAAAGGCAAGTGGCAATTCTGAACCCGTCCATTGGTCAGAGATATTAGCACCGGTTTCTGTCTGAGCAGATACACGAACATGAAGTTTTGTCGTTAACGTTGTTCCTTCAACATGTCCAGTAACAGTGAAGCTACCTTCATTTGCATACTGGCTTGGATCGATAGCATCCCATGTCACCTTAGCTGAAGAAACTTGACCAGTTGAATGGTAAGTACGAACACTTTCTGGAAGTTGCGGAGCCTCAGCTACTGGTGTTGTTGCACTAACTTCTTCAACAGCAATAATACCTTCAACAGATACTTTGGCATGAGCCTCTTGGTCTATACCTTCTACTTTACCTAGAACATCAAAGCTATGATACTTAGCAAGGTCTTCCTTAGCAACTGGTTGCCAAGTAACCTTATGAAGTTTTGGAAACCTTTGTCATACTCTACTGTCACAGTATCAGGAAGGCTCGGTTCTTGATTCAATCCTGTAACTACGCTAACTGGGCGAACGGCTTGAACAACTTTCTTCTCAGTATTAGCCTGGATATTCAAGTCAACTTGACCTTCTGCTCCTTCAAACTGAGCTTTCAAAGTCACCTCGTCCTGGTTTATGCAATTCCAGCATACCTTTACGAACGGTAACATTTCCTCACCTGAAGTTGAGAAGCTAACCTTGTCGGCCTTCAAAACTGCCTGCGTACCATCTTGGTAGTGAGCCAATACTTTGATACCAACTGTTTGATCTTCTTTAAGTACAGACTCGTTCTCTACCTCTAAGCTCAAACGCTCAATTTGTGGAGCTTCTTGTAGGAATTGGATAGCATATGTTTGAGATTCCCCACCATCCTTAGGTTGAACATGGATAATTGCACGCATACCAGTCGCTTCACTAGCTTGAATAACAGTCACTTCAGCATTTTTCAGCTGTAGCTTTAACCTCTGGCAAAGCTACACCATAAAGCAAGTTTATGGTATTTTACTGGTTGCTCAGTTGAAAGACCTTCTACAGCTTGGTCTGCTACGGTTACACTTGGAACTACTGGTGCAGATGCTTGACCTTCTGCGACTACAAAGGTCGCATCGATTTCATCCTCACCTGAAATTCCTTTAGCCTGGATACGAGAGCCTGGAATAGCTAATTTAGCTTGGTCTTCAGCTGCAACTTCCCACCTATCAACATCATAGCTTCCTAGAGTACCATCTGACAATACGTAAGATACAGATTTGTCGACTGAGTTTAGGTCTGTATTTGGAGCAATTCTCTAACTACAGGTAATTCTGCTTCGAGTGCTAAGACTTCAACACGCGCTTCTACATCACGACCATCTGCCACACCTTTTAACAGTAAAAAAATACCAGGTTGGTTGACATCAACTGCGGACCATTCTACTGGAAGTTTTTGCACGACTGCCATCACTGTAGATAAATCCTACTTTTGAAGGCATTTTCGCTGCTTGACCGATTACTGTACGAACTTTAGGAACCTCTGTACCTAAAACAGTTTTTCCTCTTGGTCTTTCTTACCTGTGAAGATAGTTGTTTGACCAGATTTCAAGAAATCAGAGTGAGCAGTCAAGGTGAATTTACCTGCTTGCTCCGTTGATTTAACAATTACAACACCCTTTACCATTGAAGGCTTTTTACGAATCCATGAACCATCTGCTTGTTCTTTGTAACGTTCACGGCTGGCTTTGTTCCCCGTTATCCACACCGACAATCTGACCTTGTCCATGCAACTGGAAGCGTACAAGATTATTAGCAGTTGGTACTACATTGCCATCACGGTCTACAATTTCGTAGTAGATATAAGTGAGGTCTTTTTCCATCAGCTGCGATAGCATGTTCTTCTTTGACCAAAGCGAACTCCCTGCAGGTTCTCCAGCAGTCGCAATCTTATCACGAGCAATGATATTACCAGCTTCGTCACGAGCTACTGCTTCCAGTGTTCCAGGTTGATAAAGCAACTTTCCACTCAAGGTAAAGTTCATTAGCATTAGCACCTTCTTGGTAAGTACGTCCATCACTTGTTTGTTTTTTTGTTAAATGTCTTCTTGCCTAGAGTTTCACCATTCAAGAATAGTTCTACACTTGCAGCATTAGGAATAGTGCACGGACTGGAATCTTACCATCAGAATCCGCTACATTCGCTTTTAGAGTAGGATCTTCCCAGTTCCAGTGAGGAAGTAGGAACCATTGGTTTCTTCTGAGCAGAAACCCATTGGCTTTTGGTACAAGTAGTAGTCATTCTTTGAATGCCGGCTGTATCTACGATACCAAAGTAAGAGCTCTTAACTGGTGTGTTGTTTTGGTTGTGCCATGGAGTTGGTTCACCAATATAATCTGTACCTGTCCAGATAAACTGACCTGCATAGCCTGCATTATCACGGTCAAAAAGTCCATGAAGTTGTTGCAGTTTTTACCCCAACCAACACGGTCATTATCGTAGTCTGACTGCTCATAATTACGATAAGTTTGGTTGCTATGCACCAATTCACGTTCTGGACGGAAATAGCTTCCACGTGTTCGAGTTGCAGAAGAAGTTTCTGAACCGTAAATCAACCAGTTTGGATGTTTTTGCACGAAGTTTCTTGTAGTTGTCTTCGAATAGTTAAATCCAACCGCATCCAGTTCGTCAGCGATTTTTCATGTCCACCGCTACCATCACCGAAGCGGAATTTATCTGCTCCCATTGTAACATAGCGAGTCTTGTCAACGTCCTTGATGACCTTAACCAAACGCTTAACAGTCGCTAAAGAATGTGGATCTCCTGACGCTTCACCGATTTTCATTACCGATAGACCACATGAAGATAGCTGGGTTATTCTTGCCTCTTTCGACCATGGTACGCAAGTCGAAATCAGACCATTTTTCACCTTTTCTAGCTTCTGGGTGGGTTGCATCTTTTCAAAGAAACGTCCCGTAGTCATAGGGTTTCTTACCACCATACCAAGTATCAAAAAGCTTCTTCTTGAACCAACAATCCAAGTTCAGCAGCAATTTGCAAGGTTTGCTCACTAGCTGGGTTGTGGGTTGTACGGATGGAGTTGACCCCCATATCCTTCATCTGTTTAAGACGACGGTATTCTGCCTTGTAGTTTTCTTCTGCTCCTAGAGCCCCATGGTCATGGTGAAGAGAAACACCATGGAATTTCATTTTTCGCCGTTAAGAGGAAGCCTTCGTTTGGTGTCCAGTTGTAGTAACGGTAACCAAACATATCTTTCTTCGCATCAACTAACTGACCATCACGATACACACGCGTTACCAATTCGTAGAGAGCTGGTTGGTCGCTGAGAACTGTCCAAAGTTTTGGTTTCTCAACTTGCAAGATAGCATTCAGGCTAGTTGACTGATGAGCTTTCAAGACTTGGCTAGCTGTACGAACTAAGTCACTTACTGCTTGTCCTCCACGTTCGATGATTTGATACTCAGCTACGATTTCGTGGTCTTTATCATCAGTATTGACGATCTTACTTGATACGTGAGTGTCAACCTTACCATTTTGTTGTTTTTCAAGCTCTGAGTTAAGATGGTTGTACTGTTTTTGGCAACATGCAATTTGTCTGTCACTTGAAGAGTAACATCACGGTAGATACCACTTCCTGAGTACCAACGGCATACTTGGTTGTTTATTGATTGCATGAACTGCAATGACGTTTTCACGACCGTCTTTATTGAGATAGTCAGTGATGTCATAAGAGAATTGGTTGTAAACCATTTTGGATAGTGACCAACTAATTGACCATTTACATGAGACTTGTGAATCCATATAGACCCCATCAAATGTAATGCGTACATTCTTGTTGAGATCTTTTTCATCTAGTTTAAAGGTCTTACGATACCAAGCGTCACCTCCATTAAGTTGCCCACCTTCATTTTTGGGCAGGTGAATTATGATCAAAATCATTAAAGATACTCCAGTCATGTGGAAGATCTAATTTCTTCCAGGTGCTGACATCAGCATCTGGCTTGACAGCCTCTTTAGAATTGGCATTAAGTTTAAAGTGCCAGTTTTGGTTAAATTCTAGCTTGCGATCATCGATCAACTGTTTTACCTCATCATTAGTTGCGGGTTTGAGCTCATGTTTTTCTGTTTGAGCAGATTGATCCTGAGTCACAGCTGGAGCTTGCTTTTCTACATCAGAGGTTTCTTTTTTCTCAGGAGTAGTCTCAGTAGTTGGGGCTTCCACTTTTTTCTCTACTTCATGATTAGTTTCTACTGCTTCACTGTTAACAGTTTCTGTTGTTACAGGTTGTTCAGAAGCTTTTGAATCTACAGCTTCCTCTTTAGGAGTTTCTTTCTCCACTTTTTCTGTAGCAACAGAGACTGGAGTTTCATCCGCAGATACAGTACTTGCACTAGCTAGATTTGCCCCCAAATAATACCGAACAAGTACCAATGACTACTGAGCAAGTACCTACCGTAAATTTACGGATACTATAAACTCTTTTACGATTCCAATGATCTTTTCTCATAAGATTCTCCTTTTTAGTAACCGCTTCCATTTATAAAAAGGAAAGCGCTTAACTTTGTTGTATAATACTTTTTATTCTATAAAATAATATAGGAATTTTCAATAGTTGCCCTATAAAATTCATACTTTTTGAATGTTTTTCTAAAATTTGTAGAAAAATTATAAAAAGCTGAATGTACATTTAATGAAATTACCCAAAAAGCTGTCCCACTATAGGACAGCTTCTTGTTTTTATGCATCTAAAGTCACATAATTACTTCTTTTTATTTAGTAACTCAGATACTTGTTCCAGTTGATTGCTTTTATTTCGAAACAGTAATTACAAATCCATCTGGCAAGATGACTTGCTGTCCATCTTCGTGTTCGTAATGACTCTCTAAATCAACTGAATCTCTATCTAAGACAACATTCTCTGCAGACTGATTAAAGATGGCTTGAATTTCTTTTCCTTCGTAGTTCCACTTCAAGGATAAAACATCTGGTTTCAATTCTTCCAAACTATATGAACCATGCTGGATCATACTTGCCACTTCCTTACGGACTTGAATCAACTGTTTCATGAAATTCAGCATATCATTGTCCTCAGAAACACGGTCCCAAGGCATGACACGACGGCAGTCAGGGTCTGGTCCACCTATTAGTGCCAGCTCTGTTCCGTAATAGATACAAGGAGTTCCTTTTTGAAGGTAGAGGAAAGTTAGAGCAGCCTTGACATGTTGGATATTTCCTTCGGCAGTTGTACGAATACGCTCTGTATCATGAGAATCTAAAAGGTTAAACATCACCTCTGAGATTTGTTGCTTATAGTACATAGACTGGCTATTGATTTCTGAAATGAACTGCTCAGTCTTTTTATGCTGACGCAAGAAATAATCCTTGATACTTTCAGAGAGCGGGTAGTTCATGACTGCATGGAACTCATCCCCATTTAGCCAAGGCTGAGAAGTATGCCAGATTTCACCTAAAATATACAAATCAGGCTTTTTAGCGAGAACTGCCTTTCTAAAATCTTTCCAGAACTGATGGTCAATTTCATTGGCAACGTCCAAACGCCAAGCATCGATATCAAAATTCTCAATCCAGTAAGTCGCAACCCTCAAAAGATAGTCTTTGACTTCAGGATTTGCTGTATTTAACTTAGGCATGTAGCTAGCAAAGGCAAAGGTATGGTAAGGGAGTTCTCTTGGATTCTGAAGTTTATCCTCAGTAACTGGAAATTCCTGGATATGGAACCAATCTTTATACGGTGACTGTTCTCCGTTCTTGAGAACATCCTGCCATTGGGCAGATTGGTCGCCGATATGATTGAAAACAGCATCTAGCATAATCTTGATGCCACGTTTGTAGAGCTTCCTCGACTAAATTACGAAAAACTTCCTTGTCTCCAAAGTGGCGGTCAATTTCAAAATAATCCGTCGTATCATACTTGTGGTTGGTCGTTGCTTCAAAAATCGGACATAGATAAAGTCCAGTGATTCCCAAATCTTTCAGGTAGTCTAAATGGTCGATAATCCCTTGTAAATCTCCACCAAAAAGTCATCCCTATTAGGTGCAATGGCAGCATCCCATCTCGAGCTCCATCTAGGGGTCAAATTAGGATTTCCATTCGCAAAGCGTTCTGGGAAAATCTGGTACCAAAACGGTATTTGAAACCCAGCTAGGGAACCTGACATCCGTCGATTTCATGAATATAAGGAAGTTTAAAGCCATTCCCTTCAGCATCCAAGTTTTCTTGAGTATGTTCTACGCAACCCTTATCACCATAGAAAACACCTTGATCTTCTTTATCAAGGAGCTCGAAGAGATACTGAATCCGTGCAAAAATCAACCGATACCGTAACCTGCCAATAGTCAAATAGGGCATCTGAGGTTACTTTGGCCATTTCTTTCTTTTGCTTCATACTTATCCTCAATGAAAATAAAGGATCCCCATAGTGCAAAATGATCTGCTGGACATCATCGTTCTAATTCGGATATGTAGTTGACCTTCTTTGTATAGATATGCATACTCGGATTCCGGTCTATGATAAATGGCTGTTAATTCCATGTCTTGTCTCCTAAATAATCTAATATAACATTAACGAAAACGTTTTCATAATTAATAAGACTAGTATACTATTTTAAGATTCGATTTGCAATTTTTATACCAGTTTTACGATAGATATATAGATGGACAAGGGTGAAAATTGAGTAGACTCTTTTTTGCGCTTTTAAAAAGAGAGTTCCATGAACTGGCAAACTCTCTCATCATTACGGAGCAGATAATTAAAACAAATGCTATCTGATATCTTTAATCCTCTAAAACGAAAAATTTCTTCAACATGTAGTCGTAGCAACCTTGCAATTTTTCATTGCTAGTTCAAGTGTAGGATTGTACTTGTCATTCTCGATAGCAATAATGGTTTGTCGACTAACGCCTCAATATTTTTGCCATATCTTCCTGACGTAGTCCTTCAGACTTTCTTAACTGTTTGATATTATTTTTCATACAGCATTAGTCTTTCTGCAACCAATAAATGCCAATCGCTAAAAACTACGATAATGATAACAACCATCAAAAATTATTCCTTGAACAAGTTTATTTGGTTCTTTAAAATCTTCATCACCGTCAATCATTTTTATGTTTTATGGCAGTTTGTGCAAAATCCTTGAACACAAATAGATAAACATAAAATCAGACATGGTAACATTTCAAGTTTAATGCCTTTTTGTAATAGATTGATAGATATTAAAACTGTCCATCCACATAAGCCAAATAGAGCCGTTTTATACCCCCACTCCTCAGAACGTAGCTGAATCGCTCTGTCCATTTCATCCATTTTTTCTCATGGTTCTGTTCCTCCAATCTGTCAAAACAATGTTAAGAGTCCTTTTACATTTTTATTATACTCCAAACCGCTAAAATGTCAAGATATTTTAACATTTTTTTGTTTTTATTTTCTTCATCTATTCTAAGAATATTCCAAACTCAGCCTCACAGCCTAGTCAATCTGACAAAGGGCAAGTTCTTTCAATCCTCTATCGTAAAGGTAGGTTAAACAAAAGTTGTCAGTCATATTTTTGAAGCTTGTGTTTACTCATTCCTCTAGGCAAGGCTATATCGCACAATTCTCTTGTTACCAGAGAAAATAGCTTTTGCTTGCCCTTCCAATCATCATTCTTAAATTCGAGAATCGATTTGAAACGAAAAAGAATGCTGATAAATCAACATTCTTTTTAAGTATTATTTGCAAAAACAAGATATTTTTGTCTGTTTAGCTACCAAAAGATACCATATTCATTCATTCTTTTGTTTCTTTAACTTCTATATCTTCAAATCTATGGTTTATCTGATAGCATTTACTTCTTGAGTCACAATAAATACAACCATGTGTACAGCCTCTGAATAAATTCATTCCATTTTTGAAGATAATATTCCTTTTACCTTCGTAAAAATGCATTCTATTATCTCCATATCTGCTTATTTTTTCTTACAATTTTTTTGATGTGCTTTTAATTTCTTCATCGCCCAATCATAATGACTTGAAGTAGTGCTTACAAAATACGAACCAAGTACACTTCCTCCTACCCACTTATAGACATCTTTTGAAAACAATTCTTCGTTTGTAAATCTCTCAGCTAATTCTAAAATATCTTTATGGGATTTATGAAACATTTCTTTTGCATCTTCAAGAGAAGTATTTTGATGTTTTTTCCAAAACTCTACATTCATATCTCCATAAGTTTTCCAATTATATGGAGCTGGAATAAAAGGTTTTGCCACTCCCTTTAAATTTGTATCTACCCAATTCAAAAGAAGTTGGTGCCATTCATATAAATGAATCAAAATATCTCTTAGATTTTTATCTCTTTTCCAATGAGCCTCTTTCTTTTTTTCATCACTTGAAAAGTCAAAAGGTGTGTTTAATTCTTCGTCAGATAGCTTAGCAATTAATACATTCAACTTATCATAGTTTTCTTTCGCTGCAATCATTAAATCTTCTTTTGTTCTTGGTCTTGGCATAGTATTTCCTCCTACTTTACGCTATATCTCAATATGGTTTTTTAAGCTTTAGTTATCGGAGTCCAAAGTTCCATTTTGTAGTCTTTGCTGTGCATATCACCTTCATAGTAATATTCAAAGTCAGATTTTCCTGAATGAATATAGCCATGCTCAGGGAAGAATACTTCCATTGCATATTTCCACCCGTTATGAATGCACTCCGGAACACTTCCTACTAATTCTACAACTGCATACTCTGCTTCTTCCACTTCCAAAACATCTAAGCCCATACTTGTGGCTTTGTCTACATCATTAACGATATAACCAGCCATATAATTTATTGTACTTGAATTTTCCACATCATGGCAAACGCCCATACTTTGACCACTTCCTAAACTTGCAAGTTCATCGTATCTATATTTTTCATATAGCTTATCCCAGACACTTGGACATAATGATGAATTGATGCTTTGTTCATTTACCCCTGCAACTGTAAATGCTTGTTTCTTTTGAATTGTAATGTTCATGCTTCTTCCTCCTCTTACACTTAGTGCTAACTGCACTCGTGATACTAATTTGAATGGTTTTCCATTTCTTACCTCAGAAGGAGTAAATCCATGAAAATTTTTAAAAAGCTGTTCCAAATGAATCTGATGACTCATATCCAAATTTGAAAGCAACATCAATAATTTTTCATCCTTATTTCTTAATATAACGGCTGCTTCAGTCAATCTTCTGCTTCTAAATATTCTGAAAGCGTTGTTTCAGTCAGAATAGAAAACAAGCGACTGAACATTGAATACGAATATCCGGATAACTGAGTTACTTTTCTTTTCATCAATTTCATCATCAAGAACTGTTTCAAGATAATCAATCGTATCGTTAAACGACTTGATAATATTCATTTCGATTCCCCCTTTCCTTCAGTTAATTTTTAGTATAGAGGAAGATTTCTTTTCTTACCCTACAATATCCGTACAAGTTTTTGTAGGTTTCATTTTCATAGAAATTTATACCTTACTAAATTCAACAAATTCAAATTTGTCTACACCGCATAAACAGATTGAAGTAAGTCAAGCCAAAAATGACTGACTGTCTTGTCTTTCATTGCCACGGTTTTTCCCAGCGTTTAATAAATGCTTTAGCTTGCTTTTTTTGTTCTCGGATGTTATTTCACTTTTAATTCTCCAACCAATGCATTATTTTTGACTTGTTTATTAAAGTCCTGTAAAAGATTAATAATAGGGGCTCAGGATAAGATAAGGCAGAATCGTAAAGAGTCCATTAACACCAGTTTTTACCTAAAAGCCTTTAAATGTTCAGATTCTAAGATTTTTTTCGATAATACGACCATCACTAGAGATTTTTAACTAGGGCATAATAGTCCATGCCCCATTTATTGACGGAGGTTTGGCTTTCTCCAGAGGTAAAGGCATAGAGCTCTTGCTTCCAAGATTTCATACTATCGATTTTAGGACAAGCATCTGAGCTCATATCGTGGTGGCTTAAATCTTTTTTATCAATATGCGAATAAGTGGTCCACTTCGCCTGCTTTTTCTCTCTATCAAATTCTAAAAGGGCAAAGTTTCTTGCCTGATTGGTATAAACTTGATTTTTCAAAACACACGGGGATCTGGTTTCTATCTGAAACTATTTGAAAAATATCTCTCTTGTGCCTTTTTAGGAAGTATACTTTGCGGATCCTTTATGACAATGATTTCTGGATGAGAAAAATCACCAATATAATAGACTATTTCCCTGCCAGCCTTGATGATGCCAATATTTTGTCCATCTGTAAAGAGTAGAGGCTCTTCCTCCCAAACATGGTCACAATCCCAAGCATCTATCTCCTTCACACCCAAAGGCGATACTTCAAGCAGACAGTAGCGATTGAAAGCTTCCTTCTCACTGATCAAGACAAAGGCTCTACCATCCTGTAACATGACAGAATTGAGAACACTATTGTAGTCCTTGTCTAGTTCCCATTTGTTCAATAGGCTTAACTTTAGCTTCCCCATTTTCTTCCTCCTAATACTCAATGAAAATCAAAGAGCAAACTAGGAAGCTAGCCAAAGGATGTACTCGAGTACGGCAAGGCCAGAAGCTGACGTGGTTTGAAGAGATTTTTGAAGAGTATAAACAATCACCATTCATTGATGGCAAATAGAATGGCTAATCGAATATTTCTTAGCAACTGATCCGAAAGTTCATCGTACACTTGACCCAGTCCTTTATCTTGTGCCAGCCATCCAGGTTCATCATTCAGGAGCCCATTCCTCCAAAAACATCCGCTGCACTTGCAGCTCTAAATATATTTTGATTTTTGTGGCGGAATTTGAGGCTCCTCTAGCCTATAGTGGCATCAAGGGTAAGTAAATGGTTTCTAGCAGAGTGGAAGACTTTTGGCAAAGTTGTCACATTCAATTTTAATTGCTAGATTTTTCTATACGAGTCAATATGTCCTTAAATTCTTCGATATTATTTTTCATAGTAGGGAATGTCTTGAAAAAGCCTTTCCCATTCATACTCGGTGTAGGTAACATCCCAGCCCCCTGCCTGGGAAGCAGATTCCCAATTTGGTAGGAAATAACTTGCCTTCCCATCTTTATAAAAAAACAGAGAATTGAACTCTGTGTCGTATTGGAGAAACCTAAAATACCTCTGTCATTTACTGAGATAGGGCAAAAATAATTTTAAGTTCTTCAAACCTTTTTCCTTAAGATTTTCAAACCACTCAGCTACAGAAAGTTCTGTAGTTTCCCCATTTTCTAACGGCAAAATTTGAAAGCAAATCTTATTGATATATTGGTCAGGATGATACAAGATTGCCTGATCAGTTTTTAAAGCCTTCCTAGCTGCTGCCACGATACAGGCTATTTGGTACATTTGTCCATTCATACGATCTCATCCATTATCCCTTCAATCAGATTTGTAAGGCTTTTAGCCGCATAGATCACCTGGTCAGGATCATGGATGTAGCAAATAATCTGCCCTTCCTGACCCTCTCGGTCTGGATCAAAATCCAGCATGAGGTAACAAGAGTCACAATACTGGGCAAAAGGAAGCCATTTTTTATTAAAAAGATAGGGCTTAATTCTACTATCACGCATATTTTCCAGGTATTGACTAGAAAAATAGTCGGGAAATTCTGTTAACAGAGCATCTCTATTTTGAAAGTATTTTTTACAATTCTCAATTTCCTGTAGACTCATGAGAGAAAAAGTCAAATCTCTCGGTCAATTACACAAGGTAAAATAGAGGTATTTATCTCCATTTTTATAGCTATAAAGCTCTTTTGAAGTCACTAGGTAGTCGAATACCAAGTCTTTCCTCAAATCTTTGAAGCTCTTCCTCAGAAGCACCAGAAATTTTTCTGATAATCAGCCAGATAGCCTTCCTCTACAGGATCATCCAAATCCCAGTCTTCAAAACACTCACAAATATAAGTTTCTATTTTTTTAACTTGGTCAATTAGTTGCATCATTTCACCATGAGTTCTTTATTTTATCTGTCTTCCAATGCTTTTTTTAACGCTTATAACTTGTTTTTCTAGGAGAAGGGGTTCAGGATTTTGCTTAATCCAAGCAATAGCTAGCTGACACAGGCGGTCTAGGCGAGGCTCGTCATCAAAATCTTTCCCATGAACTTGAGCAATAAGCTCTTTAGTCTCTGCTAATTCTTGTTCTGAAAGAGAGTTTCCTAGAGACAAGTATTGAGGGAGAGCCTGAAGCATCTTTCTATAGTCCCTGTCCCAATTGACACCACCATTGCGATCCAGTTCATCTCGGACTCGACCTGGTATACGGATAACTTCTCCTGAACAGTTTTGGCTGCTCCACTTGAAGGAATCAAGAAAGACCATAGTTCCTCATATTGCTCCTCCCAGCTACCTTCTTTTACGAGAATCGGAGATACTCCATCGTGGGTTATTCGTTTGGCTACCGGCATGACACCAAACAAAGCATAAAGTTTTTCTAGACCCTGATCTGCTGCTTCTAGATAGTCGGGATTGATTCCTTCTCTATGAAATTCAAAATCCTTACCAATATTCTCAACCATTTCTTTCATAGCAGATGTTTTTCTTAGCACCTGCATCCAGCAGCATAGAGGCAATTTCAGCTGTTTTGGGCAATATAGATTCCTCGACAGACAGTGAGTACGGAGTCTAGTGGGGTCTGTCCCCTATCATTTTTAGGGTTAACATTTGCTCCCTTTTCTATGAGAAATGCAACGGTCTTAGGATGAAAAACTGAGCTGCCACATGCAAGGGTGTATTACCATAAGTATTGGTTTTTCAATGTCTGCACCCAATTCGAGCAAGAGTTTTACAGTATCTCTTCCCATGGTTGCCTGACGATACAAAGGAGTCGCTCCATAATAATCAGGGATATTGATATCCAAGCCCTCTTCTACAAGCCAAATAACCAGTTCATCAGGTACACCACCGAAATGGAGAGCCGTACTTAAGCTAAATCTTCCATCATGAGCGGTTAATTCACACTTATCATATACGGCCTTTAATTGGTCAATATTGCCATCAGTTAGTAGTTCATTAAAGTCCTTGGGTGAGTAACTCTTTTTTCTTTTTGCCATATTTTTTCTCCCTGTGTCCATGATTCTATCTTTTTGTACCTAGATTATACTCTAAGTTTCTTCTTGATCTCTTTTATTTGTATTATACCCTAAAAGCTATGAATAGGCACGAATAAGCTTGATTTTTAACTTTAAAAACACTCTTCTTTTCAAGAAATTAAATCAAAAAAACTATTCCTTAAAGGAATAGCTTTTTTTACTTATAATTAAAAGTTTCTCCTGCCAACTTATCGGCTAACTTGGGAAAGAGAGTATAAAAATTTATGAGCTAAATTTAACAAGGCTGGGAGATTGAGCTCGCGTTTGTTTTTTTCCGATGGTCTTAACAATCTTTTGCGCGACAGCATCTGGTTTCCAATAGAAAACGGTCGACAGATTTGAGGTAGGTCCCATCTGGGTCTGCCTGGTCAAAAATCCTGTACGGATAGGCCCTGGATTAACAGTTGTCACATAGACACCCAGAGGGCATGAGTTCGAGGCGCAAAGCATTTGAAAAACCGATAGCCGCAAACTTGGTTGCTGAGTATAGACTAGACTTAGCAGTCGCTATCAAACCCTGCCATGCTAACGATATTGATGATATGACCTTTTTCGAATCTCCTTCATACGAGAAGCAACCAAACGAGACAGATTCATGAGAGCAAAGGTATTAACCTCAAACATTTGATGAATGTCTTGATTAGAAATCTTATCGAAATCCTCAAAAATCCCGTAGCCAGCGTTGTTAATCAAGACATCAATCTTGCCATAACGCTGGTAGAGTTCCCGCAACTAGTTCTTCTAAAGACTTTGACCATCGGTAATATCAATCTCAACCAATTCAGCCTGAGGATGATTTCCGTATAGTTGGGCTAATGTTTCCTTATTTCTACCTAGCAAAATGAGTTGATCATCTGGTAAGAGTTTGACCATTTTCTTGGGCTAGACCACCACTAGCGCCCGTAATGAGAATCGTAGACATACTTTTCCTTTCTCAAACTTCTAGATTTCCACTTCTTCCAAGTCTTTGACCACATGGACATTTTCAAAAATCGTTGCAGCATCTTTCTTAAGCTGGCTGATATCTTTTTGAAAGGAAACAGGCGCTGATATGGTTGAGTAAGAGTCGTTTGGCTCCTGCTTCTGTTGCCACCTGTGCAGCCTGCATATTGGTTGAGTGGCCATGATTGCGGGCAATTTTCTCATCACCCTTGCCATAAGTGGACTCATGGACAAGGACATCCGCATTGACAGCCAGACGCACACTGGCATCCGTTTTTCGAGTATCACCCAAGATAGTGATAATCTTACCTGGTCGTGGAGCTGAGATGTAGTTTGCTGCCTTGATCTCAGTCCCATCTTCTAAAACAACGTCCTGACCATTCTTGATTTTCCCAAAAAGTGGGCCAAAAGGTACACCAGCAGCCTTTAATTTTTCAGCGTCCAAGGTCCCTTCTAGATCCTTTTGCATAACACGATAGCCAACACAGAAAATAGTGTGGTCCAACTCTTCTGCATACACCATAAACTTATCTGTTTCAAGGATTTTTCCTAGAGAATCTTGGTCAAATTCATGGAAATGTATCTTGTAAGGCAGACGAGAACCTGACACTCGTAGACTGGTCAAGACAAAAGATTTGATGCCTTTGGGACCATAGATTTCAAATCTGTCTGCTCTTCATTGGCTTGAAAGGCACGACTAGAAAGAAAACCTGGCAATCCAAAAATATGGTCTCCGTGCAAGTGGGTGATAAAGATTTTTGCTGACCTTCCGTGGTCGAATCGTAGTTTCAGAATGCGATTTTGCGTTCCTTCTCCACAGTCAAAAAGCCAAACTTCGTTAATCTCGTCCAAGAGTTTCAGAGCGAGACTTGAAACATTGCGGGCTTTGGAGGGCTGACCAGCCCCCGTTCCTAAAAATTGAATATCCATTCGATACTTTCTAATTAATCAAAAATATAACATAGCAGTTCGGTTTTTCCGAGCGGTAATAGAACTTGCCAGAGAAAGATTTAGCTTCTTGTAGCAAATCCTCTTGACTATAGCCTTTGAGACGCTTGCGACCATCTGCCAAACTTTCCAAATCTGTCAAGGCTGTGAGATTTTCCACGCTAACAACTTCCTCGTCCCCAACAGGCTTTTAAGTAAATCTTAGCAAACTCCTCAAAGACCAGCTGGTGAGGGAAAATTTGTGCAATCTCAAAAGAGCAAGTCAGCTGTGATTGCTTCCTCAGCTTCTGAGAAAAATCCGACCTAGCCCTTCTTTCTCATAGCAAAATCCAAAGATTTACCTGATAGACTGAGACGGATAAAGGGTTTGCTTTCTTCAGTGAAACTTGGCTCAGCATTATAGAGGTTCAGTTCTTGGCTGACTTCTGCAAAATAATCGGTCGCAGCATCAGGGGCTCTTTTTCTGGTAGAGTTCTGCAAAGTAGGCATTGACTACACTGGGTGGAGGAGTGATGAGGCTAGCTGCTCCTGCTCAGATTTACCAGCTAAAAAGTTGGTCCAGATAGACCTTGTCTAGACTTGTATAGCCACCATACTTGAGTGCCAAAAGTTTTTGATATCAGTCATAAAATTCTTCTAATCTCCATTTGTTTTTCTTTGAAATGTAGCCTGTAATGACTTCCCCGTCCTCTTGATATTCTCGGCTTTCAAGGATTACCACGCTTTCTAAATCATGAATCTTGTAGGATTTCGAAAAAGGCACGCGCAGGGTAAAGGGTTCGAAAATATCCTTGATTTTTTCTAAAAATAAAGCCTGCAGCTGCTCACGACTATCCTCAGACTTGGCAGAAATGAGGGCATACGGCGTTTGAGTAGGCGTGAAATCCTCCACCAAATCCGCTTTATTATAAAGGGTCAAGCGAGGAATATCCTCCATGTCCAAGTCTTTCATGATGGAGAGAACTGTTTTTTCATGTTCCTCATGATAAGGATTGCTAGCATCGATGACATGGACCAAGAGATCTACATGCTTGCTTTCTTCAAGGGTTGACTTGAAACTTGACACCAACTCTGTCGGCAAGTCTTGGATAAATCCAACGGTATCCGTTAAAGTTACTTGGAGATTCCCACCAAGATGGATGCTTTTAGTTGTCGCATCCAGAGTCGCAAATAACTCATCAGCCTCATACTGGGTCTTGCTGGTCAAAGTGTTCATAATGGTCGATTTCCCAGCATTTGTATAACCAATCAAGCCAATCTTAAAGGTGCTTGACTCCAAACGTTTTTCCCGAACTGTCGCCCGATTTTTCTCAACCACCTTGAGTTGTCGTTCGATATCTGTAATCTGGTTGCGAACACTCCGACGATTCAGCTCCAGCTGGCTTTCACCAGGACCACGGGAACCAATTCCCCCAGCCTGACGGCTAAGCATAATCCCCTGACCAACCAAACGAGGCAAGAGGTACTTGAGCTGGGCAAGATGAACTTGGAGCTTCCTTCGTGGCTTCGAGCTCTCATGGCAAAGATATCTAAGATTAACTGCATACGGTCAATAACTTTAACACCTAAGACTTCCTCTAAATTGACATTTTGTCGAGGTGTCAGACGGTTATTGACGATGACAGTCGTGATTTCTTCTGCATCCACCATTTTTCGCTATTTCTTCCAACTTTCCAGAACCAACAAAGGTCTTGGTGTCATATTTTTCACGTTTTTGTCTGTAACTATCGACTACGACCGCACCAGCTGTCTTGGCTAAACTAGCCAGTTCTTCCATGGAGAGGTCAAAATTATCCATGCCTTGGAGTTCAACTCCAATAAGCAGGACACGCTCCTCTTTTTTTCTCCGTTTCAATCATTTAAAAACTCCTCAATCTGGCTTAAAATACGGTCTTTCACCCAGATTCTCCTATCTGATAAAAAGGTCACCTGCATACGATTGCGGAACCAGGTCAGCTGACGCTTGGCAAATCGACGAGTCGCCTGTTTTAGGCTGTCACTAGCTTCTTCCAAGGATTGCTCTCCACGATAATAAGGAAAGAGTTCCTTATAACCAATTCCTTTAGCAGCTTGAACATCTGGATAATGGTCAAACAGCCACTTAGCTTCCTCCAAAAGTCCAGCCTCAAACATCAAATCCACTCGGTGGTTAATCCGTTCATAAAGATGACTACGCTCATCATCCAAGCAAATAATCAGCGGTTCATATAAACTTTCTTGATTTTCCAAGTCTTTTACCAAAATGGGCAATTTCAAGGCACGCATGGCACGACGACGATTAAATTGGGGAATTTCAAGACTTGCTTGATCTACCAGATGGGCTAACTCCTCATCTGAAAAAGGCTCTAAACTAGCGCGATAGGCTAAAATATCTTCATGAGGTGTTTCCCCACCTAAATGATAGCCCTCTAACAAACTCTGGATATATAGTCCTGTTCCACCAGCAATAATAGCAAGCTTGCCACGACTGTGAATATCCTCAATGGCTGATTTTTGCTTCTGAAACAAAATCAAAAAGCCGAGTAGGACTCGGTTACATCTCTCACGTCAATCAAGTGATGAGGAACACTTGCCTGCTCCTCTGGACTAACCTTGGCTGTCCCAATATCTAGTCCTCGATAGACTTGTTGGCTATCTCCACTAACTACTTCACCATTAAAACGCTTAGCAACTTCAATGGCTAGAGCTGTCTTTCCAACTGCAGTCGGTCCAACAATCACAATTATTTTGCTTTTCATCTTTTTTCCTTGAAAAATTCCCATTTTTCGTTACTATTATTATATCACAAAAAGATCAGTCAGAAAAATGCTATCTTTCTAGCTAATTCTGCCTGATATATAAATAAAAGGAGGAAGACTAATGGCTAAAGGTTTTGCTAAAGGTCTCGTAACAGGTGTTGCAGGAACTGTTGCTGCTGTTGCAGGTGCAGTATACGCATTCAAAAAGAAAGTAATTGAACCAGAAGAACAAAAAGCAGCTTTCATCGAAGAAAACCGTAAAAAAGCAGCTCGCCGTCGCGTATCACGTTAATAAACAAAAAAGAAGTTGGTTTTTCCAACTTCTTTTTATGTTCTTAAATAGCTAGGTCAAACTTCAACTGAGGTTTCACAGGATCATAGTCAACCAACTCAAAATCCTCTGCTTTAATATCAAAAGAAGTTAGTCTTATCTGGTACATTCAAGACCAAGCGTGGTTGGCAGTTTGAAGGCTCACGACGGAGCAGTTCCTGAGCTTGCTCAAATTGATTATCGTAGATATGAAGGTTATTGATGAAAGTAGAAAGAACTTTTCCTACCTTCCAACCAAAGTGTTTGGCAATCATCATTTGAAGAGCCACATACTGCATGGCATTGATGTGGTGAGCTACCAGCATATCATTAGAACGCTGGGTCAAGGTCGCATCTAGATAGATGTCCCCATCTACTCGACGGACATCAAACATGGTCTGAAAGGCGCATGGTAGAGAGTCATCTGTCTCCTCAAAAGGCTTGGTAATCCCAGAGAGAAATGATATTACGTCGGTTCCAAGGATTGGCTTCCAACTGTTTGAGAATCTTATTGATAATATCATGCTTCTTAACCACAGCCCCATAACGCTCACCGATTGTCCCTGTATCTCCCACTTCCCAGTTATTCCAGTAGTGGACATTGTACTTGTCATTAAGAACCTCTAGGCTATTGGACTGGTCTTGGTAAATCCAAAGCACTTCTTTGATAGCTGATTTGATAGCGATGGGACGTAAGGTTGTGATAGGAAATTCACCCTTTGACAAATCATACTCTGCAAAAGCTCCAGTCACATACTTAGAGTTGGCAACAGTTCCATCCTTATACTTGGGACGAGCCTGTTCTGAAAAGACTCCTTCATTGAGAATTCGCTCAATATTTTCTTTAAAAATTTGATCTGCTTTTGTCATTTTCCCTTACCTCAACTTTTATTCTTAACTAGTATAGCATAAAAAGGTTTTTTCTACATACTCAGAAAATCAATAGCCTTTTTATATTTCTTCAATCTTTCCCTATCCTTTTCAGTAATAGAAGACAATCTCGATAAATCTGAATTATGTTTTAGATCAGCTAATTTTACTACTCTTGCAAGAGGATTTTTCTTCACAGTTTCCAAATATGCTTGATAATCTTGCATTGGTTGCTTTGTCAAAACCCTGAACAGCAGTAACAACTTTCTCTGGTAAACCTGCAATTAGTAATTCTTCAGCTGTAATAGAACTATCCTCAAGAACATCATGCAACAAAGCAACTGCTTTTTCTTCTTCAGATTCAACGGCTTGCCACATAGATTGGATGTTTAATATAATCTACCCCGGCCTTATCCAGTTGCCCTTCATGAGCTTGCCTAGCAATAGACAAGGCTAAATCAACTATGGATTGTTCTGCAGTATTCATCCAAAACTCCTCCTATCATTATTGAGCTATTACTTTATTCTAACAACTTCAACTTAAAAAGAGCTTGATCAATAACCAAGCTCTTGATTCATGTGTTTTTATTGCAATACAAGTGACGCTGCTCCGATAACTCCGGCGTCATTTCCTAGAGTTGCAAGAGCTAGCTTAGTTGTTGTGCGAACTTGTGGGAAGGTGTTTTCATCATAAACTTTTTGCACGCCTTGAAGAAGAAATTCTCCTGCAGCCGATACACCACCACCGATAACGATTGTTGATGGATTTAGGATTGAACCGATATTGGCACATGCAATACCCAAGTAACGTGAGAAGTTACGGTAAACGATCAAGGCAAGGTCGTCCCCTTCTTTTGCCAAGTCAAAGACAGTTTTTAGCTGTTACTTCTTCACCGTCGTCGATCAAACGTTTCAATTCTGCATCGCCTTCATACTCATCTGCATAACGACGAGTCAAGTTGACAATACCTGTTGCTGAAGCTACTGTCTCAAGACAGCCTTTTTTACCACACGTACATGCGATTGGTTGATCAAAGTCAACTGTGATATGTCCAAGTTCACCTGCAGCACCTGCAACACCATGAAGCAATTTACCTTCTGCCACGATACCGCCACCAACACCTGTACCAAGTGTCATAAAGACAACGTCTGGTTGGTTTTCACCAGCACCCATCCAACGCTCACCAAGAGCAGCTACGTTGGCATCGTTGTCGATAAAGAATGGAATTCCCAAGGCTTTTTCCATTTTTTTCTTTGATTGGTTGAAGAGTTTTTCCAGTTGAGGTTGTAGGCACCGATAACAGTTCCTTTTTCACGGTCAACCACACCAGGTGACCCCATACCAATCCCTTGGAAATCCGCCGCAGCCAATCCAAGCAATTCAAAACGATGTTGAATAGATTCAATCATATCATCTACGATATGGCTTCCCTCATCAAAAATGTTAGTCTTAATAGACCATTTTTCTTGGATTTCTCCCTCTTGTGTTAAAATTGCAAACTTGATAGAAGTTCCACCAAGGTCAATCCCGATAATCTTTTGACTCATCTTTTTCTCCTTTTTATTTTTATCCATTGGAAATGCTTACAGAAATAGTATATCAAAACCATCGATTTGTGCAAAGGTTTGCGGAATGATAGTCAAAGAAATTAATCATATAAAAAAATATCAGTTTGAAACAATTAGTCATCTAAATGTTGAATGGCATAATTCGCTTCTTCTTCTGTAAATTCTTCACCATATGGTGAAACCAATTGATTATATATAGCCGACTTCGATTGATTAAATTGTTTTTATAAATCTTAGCCTTTACTAAGGCATTTGCTTTATAATCTGCGTTTAAATGATCAACAGCGTATTGGGCAGCATCACTTGTAAATTTTTTCACCATATTGAGAAGTCAATTGTTTATACAAACGCTTCTTAGACATATTTGCCCATGAATTATAATTCTTTGCTTTCTCTAGAGCACTTGTATAGTCTGAATTATTTTTATTGGTGGTAGGTTGTGAAGTATTTGGCTCAGTTGTTGTAGATTGTGTTGTAGTAGACTGTGTTGTGGTAAGCTTATCATCCTCTCTTTTGCCAGCTACCATCGACACCTACAAAGTAACGACCACCATCGACCCATTCATTCTTGGCCATTTTACCATCGGACTTGAGATAGTAATTTCCTTGCCAACTGCTTTTTAGCATATGATCCGTCAGATTTGAGATAATACCAGCCTTGGTAGCCTCCATCATAAATCCACTCGCTTTTAGCCATTTTTACCATCTGATTTAAGATAGTAATTGCCTACCCAAGCATTTTTGGACATAGTTTCCCGAAGCATTTAGATAGAAATAAAACGTATAATATCAGAAGTAAAAAAATATTGATATTATACGTTATTCTGAAATTTGAAGCCAATTTTCCTAGCTTCTTTACTAAAATTACGTTAACGAATCCACTTACCTGAACCATCTACACGATAACCATCTGGTGTACGTTCATTAACAGCCATTTTCCCGTTTGATTTAAGATAGTAATTTCCTACCCAGGTGTTACGAGCATAACTTCCTTCTGATGTCAAATAGTAATATGATTTGTAGTTACTATCATATATCCACTCACCTTTAGCCATCTTACCATCTGATTTGAGATAATAATTACCTGACCAAGTGTTACGAGCGTAACTGCCTTCTGATGTCAAGTAGTAGTATGATTTGTAGCTACTATCATACACCCACTCACCTTTAGCCATCTTACCGTTTGATTTAAGGTAGTAATTGCCCACCCAAGTATTACGAGCGTAGCTTCCTTCTGACGTCAAGTAGTAATATGATTTGTAGTTACTATCATATATCCACTCACCTTTAGCCATCTTACCATCTGATTTGAGATAATAATTACCTACCCAAGCGTTTTGAACATAATTTCCTGATGCATCTAGATAGAAGTATGAATTATATTTTTTTATCAAAAATCCACTTACTAGTGACTTTTTACCATTTTGATAATAAGATGAACCTGACCAACCAGACTGAATTGTAGGTTTTGGTTTCTCCTGTTGTGGCGCTGAAGGTTTTGGTTTCTCATCCGGTTTTGGCGTTGGCTTCGGGTTTTTCGTCTGGTTTTGAGGCAGATACTAAACCAGAAAATTTTTCCATCTTTGATACTAAAAATAGGAGATTCTCCTCTATAATGATGAGTCAATTTAGTTTGAGGATCAATATATTTCCCAACTTCATTCACAACATATTTATATTCTCCATCAGTCAAATCTATATAATAAAATGTAGCCGTAGAACCACTAGTCAAAACTTTCGATGTTAATCTTACTTTTAGGAGAGAATACTGAATCAACTACCTCACCTGTTTTAACATTAATTAATTCAGAACTTATAAATACTTCTTTTTCCTTACTCCCAAAAGGATCAATTAAATTAGGATTGATACTATCAGTTGAAAAAAATTGCAGTAACTCCATTACCATCTTCATAACTTGTTAGACTTAAATTTACCTTGTGTTCAACAGCACCATCTTTGTATACACTATTATCACGTTGTTCGTCTAACTTTTATCAGTTGTTCCCAACTCCACATATTTTTCGATTCCGTATTTTTAAAAATTGAGGGATTCACCACTATACTGATGTTTAAACTGAGTCTTTGGATCAATAAAGTCTCCTCCAGTTACAACATATCTATATTCTCCATCAGGATATTCACTAAAAAAATAAACGAGTTGTGGTCCCACTAGTTAAATTATTTGAACGTAAAAACACTTGGTGTTAAAGTCTCTTCTACAACTTCACCTGTCTTAACATTTACCATCTTAGTATTTATTGAAATCCCACTCTTTTGAATTCATCAAATAAATTAGGACTAACACTGTCTGTTGAAAAGTTTACAGTTAGACCTTTACCTTCATCAGCATTTTTCTAAGTAAATACTTACTTTATGATTAATAACTTTATTTGCAGAATGAGTATTTGCGCTAACATTCTCTATTAAAAACGGTGAGAGTCCTTCAATCTCTACAAGAGATACTAAGCTAAGATGTTGCGATCGCTAGTGAAGCTCCCAAAACTATTTTTGATTTCATCAAAAATCTCCTTTAAATTTTTATTGTTTACGGTTACATTATAACATAAATATGTATTAATATATACTAAAAGCTATTAATAGATAAAACTCACAATACTATCACTTCCAACTCATACAAGCCCCTTTACTGCATTACAAGCATAAATAACTTCTGCTTCTTTCAAATCTGATAAAGTCAAGACCTTCTCTTCTACCCTGCCCGATTTCAAGTAAATGCTGGCGATAAATCCCTGGTAAAAGACCCTAGCTGACTAGGAGGTGTATAGAGCTTGCCATCCATTTTAAGACTAGATTGCCAATAGAGGTTTCAAGCAATTTTCCATCAGCAGTGTGGTAGATGATTTCCTGATTTCCCACTGTCAAATGTGGTCGGTATGTCGTCTTAAAATGAGGTGAAAGGCCTGCTGCAAATCAGCTTCTTGCTGACAAAGCTTGGCCCTGACAGACTAGAGCTAAGTGGTGTCAATACTTGTCGTCTGATTTTAATCTCTCCAGATTTGACTGAGACTGATTCGCAAACGGTAGTCTTGATGAAGATCACAAGCCTGGCACTCCTTCTCTAACTTTTGTCTTAAAAACTTCTTGGTCCAACGGAAAGGCAAAAATAACGACGCTAGCCTTTTTGTAGTCTTTCTAGATGTTGATTTTTCAAAGAGTAATTTTTCTGGCTGATTTTCCCTGTCGTAATCAGCTGGAAAAACGAGGCTGTTTTTCAGTAAAGAACCGCTGCTTTTTTGTTGGATTTCACGGTATTCTGACTCCCAAGTACTATCCCAGTGATGCCACCTCCGACTCCATAAATGGCTTGCGCTCCATGCAGTTGAATGGTTCGAATAGCCACATTGAAAAATCCGTCGTCCATTGGGCAGTAAGAGACCAACAGTCCCACAGTAAACTCACGCGCTTGAGATTCCCAAGTTCTTGATAATTTCCATGGTCGCTATCTTGGGAGCTCCTGTGATGGAGCCACATGGAAAAAGAGTGAACGGAAGATTTCAACTAGGTCAACATCTGGTCGTAACTGACTCTTGATAGTTGAAGTCATCTGCCAAACTGTAGAATACTGCTCTACTTGACACAGACGCTCCACGTGCTCACTTCCGACCTCAGAAATACGGTTCATATCATTGCGCAAGAGGTCAACTATCATCATGTTTTCTGAACGATTTTTGGGATCCTGCGCCAACCAAGCGGCCTCTTGCAAGTCGTCATGGTCGTTCAAGCCACGTTTAGTCGTCCCCTTCATAGGACGAGTCGTTAATTCACGGCCATTTTGCTCAAAAAAGAGTTCTGGACTCATGGAAATCACTGCCATGTCGTCATGCTCTACGTAAGCATTGTAACCCGCTTCCTGCTCGACAACCATACTGATTGTAGATAGCAAAGAATTGGCAGACAACTCCTGCTTGAGTTGAACCGTATAGTTGACCTGATAGGTATCTCCTTGTCTTAAATGATAGTGAATCTGGGCAATAGCCTTTTCATAGTCCTCAGCAGATGTTGCTTCCTGCCAGTTTGATGGCAAATCCACCTCCTCATAAATCAGAGGAATACTGGATGTTTCAACTTTGTCATGAACGGTGAAATAGAGGAGATACTCTCCTAACAAGGGACCCTCGTGAACCGCTAACTTCTCCTCAAAAAGCAGGTGCAGCCTCATAGCTGACATAGCCTACCACATAATAACCCTGCTCTTGGAAGCTTTCCACTTTGTGCAAGCAAGTCTGCCACTTCTGCTAAATCTCTGGTTTTCAACTCTTTAATAGGCTGGGTAAAGGTGTATCTCTCCCCCAGCCCTGAAAATCAATCACTGTTTTTCTATGCATGCTCTAAGTATACCATAAAAAGCCAGACCCCAAACAGGAGATCTGGCAATTTTATTCTTTGAGAATGCTAAAGTAGATTTCACTTCCTTAGCAAATCTAAAAACACACTCTCTTTTATCTATCCTTTGGGAAAGAGTTCGGATGAAAAGGCATCTGTGATCTGCAATAGTTTTCTGGAAGACTTTTTCTTCAGAGCTACTGTATAGTTGGCAACTGAACCACCATACTTAAAGTTTCGGTAATCCGTTTCTACTGCTTGGTCAAACAAATCTTGCAATTTCTCGTAAGAATCAATTTGCTGACCATCAATTTCAAAACTATGGATTCCTCGTTTTGCCTTGGCAATAATAGCGTCAAACCAGGCCTTCTTCCATTTCTTCCAAGTTCTGGAACTTGCCTTTTCGAAACCTTCTGGATAATGAAATCATCCCCAAAGGGTGTCATGCCCTCGCTTAACGCCTCATCCTTGTACTTATTAGAAGCATAACATAGGAAACCATTTTCATAGCCATAATAACCCCACATACGGAAGGCATTATGCTTTGAAGGAAATGGCTCCTGGAGCTCCCTGACTGGTATTTCCACCATAGATAGCATCCACCATCTTGACATTGACATAAGCTGTCTTGAGTTCTTCTGGTCGGTAAGTTCCCTGATAATGCCTATTGGTGATGATGTTATGTTTGATTAGGTCATCTACAGAATTTAGCTGAGTCTTGGCTTCTTCATCTGTCAATGGACGGACATAGTCCCACTGGTTAGGAGCAAGGAGTTTATTATCCTGGTCCTGATAGCGCATTTGCTTGGTCATCTTGCTGAACCAAGCCTTCTTCAAAGCCAGATCATTCTTAGCAGAACTCGTTCTCCTTCCAGATAATCTAGAAGCATCAAGGCCTCGTTATACCCCTTCATATAGTGGTCAATCTGCTGGCGTGTTTGCAACTTGGTTGGATCTGGATTGTACCATTGATCCCCATCATTTGGTCGCATGTAAGCCATGTTGAGACCAAGAGCACCATACTCACCTTGATGCCCTTCCTCAGCCGGTGACTGGAGCATGCCCTGAGCATAGGCTTCTACATAGGTTCCTTCACGATGTTTGTAGCCACCCAGATAGACAATGCGATCGTTGACGTGAGTTGTCTCATGGGTGTAGACAGACAAGCCATACTCACTCATCATATCGATTTCACAAAGTGAACAGCATCTCTGGCATTTATCTTTGGATAGATAGAGGCATAAGCTCCTAGCTTATTGTCCTTATAGTAACGTCCTGCTGGTCCAAACACTTCACGAATTGCGCGTAGTCTTCCATACCACTAGTATGTCCATAACGCTCTACCCAGCCACGTCTATCAACGCGATAACCTTCCCAAAACTGGTGTAGCTACATTAAAAATCACTCTTAACCATACGGTCTTTAACTTCATCAGCAGCAAGTCGATACCAGAAGTCCAAGTGAGTCAACTGGCGGTCCGCTACTAGATCAATGTCAGCTTTCATCTGGTCTATGGTTTTTACCAGATTTATCAGCTGATCCGAAAGTAATGGTATTGTAGTTGGAAATTACGAACATCTGTGCCTTCTTGACATTCAACAAAGGCAGAATCATATTGCGATGCAACCAGTTATTAAGATTGTCATAAGCCCGATGCTTCCGATTTGCAATTTCTTGATTCTTCGAAGCTCGCTCTGCTATGTAGACATGGCCCTTGGTAGCATTCACAAACCAGTCATTCATATCCTTGTCAGTCGTCAATAACTGTCTGTTGTAGTCTAAGAAGGCATGTAAATCTTCAGATTTTGTATCCTTGGCTAAGACTCTGGCAAAAGTTTCATGAGTCTGGTCGCCTTTTAGGTTGCTTTCTCTTGAACCGAGTTCAATCAATCGATCCAAGACATTGACGTTTTGCCCATAAAAATCTGGTTTAAAGAGCATGAGTTCTTTCAGGTTATAATCGGCAAATCGGATACCGTAATAGCGATTGAGATAAGCGAGTCCCAGCATGATAGCTGACTGATGATCCTGAACTTTTTTCTTCAAGGAAGCCATGCTAGCCGGTGAATCATTCCACTGATAGTCTAGATTGGTGAGTAACTTATCAACCAGAGTTCCTAGCTGCGCTTTGACCTCTGCAAAGCTTTCTTCTAGATACCAATTCTTCACAGCCTCAACCTTCTTATCAATGCTGGTGGTTTGATCATCTAGGATTCGATAAACCCCATCAGACTGTAAGTCCACTGTTTTCAGGATTGAGGCCAGGTCCTTGGCTAGGGCTAAACGGTCCTTAATCAGCATATCTGGAGTATAAAGTACATCCAAGTCAGCAATCTTGTATTCCTTGATAGCAGTCAAGCCAGAATTTTTGTGAAGTAATTGCAAATACATCCTTGGTCTGATCTGCATAATGAACCATGATATGATCTGCCGCTGACAGGTCCGTCACAAAATCTTGTCCCTTCATGGCAATAACAGAGACTACCCTTTTCTTGGCTAGATTGTGATCAAGATCTAGCTTGTTCCCTTGATTAACGATCCATTCTTTATTGTAGAAAGGCTGTAATTTTTCAAGATTGCGATAGGCCTGATCATGGCGACTATCATAATCTTGAATATCTTATAAGCTATTCTTTTCCATTTGCAATAGCAGGAGATTCAGTGCTTGACTTAGCCAGGTAATAGCTAAAGCCTTCTTCAAAGGTTTTCTGAGCATTACGTTGAATCAAGTCAGTTGCTTCAGCAGTCACCTTGTAATACTCTTTTCCGTTTATTCTCTCAGTTTGAATAGACTTGATGGCTAAACAGCTAGTCTTATGATCTTTAGAGCTGACCTTGAGGTAGTAGCTTTCCAAATCACTTGGTGCTTCCGCCAATTGTTGAATCTCAGTCTCTCTGCCATTGTCAACCTTAACAAGGCTTGTTTCCTTGATATCTTTTATTTCCAGCTTTTTAAGCTCTAAACGAAGCTTCTTGTCCTCAAGCAGAGTGCTCTCCTCACCCTTACCACGATTAAAGACCATCTTTGTAGATATGGTGTAATCCGTATAAAGTTTTAGATTGTCAACGGTTGCTTCCAGTTGTTCACTCGTCAAATCAAGAGTTTTATCCTCTAAACCCCTTGGCTTTGATAGTGGCACTAATTTTTGAGACGGTAACGCCATCTGCCTTCTCCAAGTTATAACTTAAGCGAGCTGAACGGCCCATCGAATTTCCAGTAATAGTTGAAAGAGTTAGGACAGGTTCAGGTTTAATTTCTTCCTTTTCCTTACTTCCACGGATGATAACCTGATCTTTAGCTTCTTTTTAAAAATCCGTGTTGTTTCTTTTCGGCTCTGAAATACGTTTCCCATCTTTTTCCTCATAGCTGGTAACAATCTCTTCTCACCATCTTGACCGACTTGCTCAATTCTTGTTTCACCGACAAGCATGTCTGGATCAATCTTTTCCCTAGTTTGTTTAGGAATCAACTCTTTTTCTGACTTCAATATGTGAAGTCGGGTTTGTATCCTGAATCAGCGCTTCCAGTAGCATTCACACCACCACTATAGCTAGGGTTTTCCTGTTTCGAAAGTATCAACGGGAACTGCACCACCTTCATACTCTGCAAGATTTCAGCTACTGTACCTGGACCATTGGCCCCACCTTCAAATGTTGGTTCTTTGACGGCTCGACTAAGGATTCGCCGGATACGCCTCCTGTAAACTCAGGGAGGTCCTGTTTCAGAGTATCAACGGGAACTGCGCTCCTTCATACTCTGGGTAAGCTTTTCAGCTATTACACCTTGGCCATTAACACTACCTTCAAATGATGGTTTCTAGGTAGCTCGACCAAGGATTCAGCTGGATACGCCTCCTGTAAAGTCGGGTTTGTCATGAACTCTGGGATGCCACTTTTGCTGCTAAATTCTTGTTTATACTCAGGTAAAGCTTCAGCTACTGTACCTGGGCCATTGACTCCACCTTCAAATGTTGGCTTTTTGACGGCCTCGACTAAGGATTCGCTGGATACGCCTCCTGTAAAGTCGGGTTTTGCTGGACTTCTGGGACGCCACTTTGACTACTAAATTCTGGGGTATACTCTGGCAAGGCTTGAGCTACTGTACTTTCTCCATTGACCCCACCTTCAAATGTTGGTTTTGTTGGCTCAACAAGTGATTCACCATTAACTCCACCTGTAAAGTCTGATTTGTCATGGACTTCTGGGATGCCACTTTGACTGCTAAATTTTGGTATATACTCTGGTATGGCTTTGAGCTACTGCTCCTAGGCCATTGACGCCACCCTCAAATAATGGTTTTGTTGGCTCAACTAAGGATTCGCCTGATACCCCACCTGTAAAAGTCTGGTTTTTTTGTGGACTTCTGAAGGACACTTTGACTACTAAATTCTGATTTATACTCTGCAAGGCTTCGGCTACTGTACCTTGACCATTGACACCCCCTCAAATAATGGTTTTGTTAGCTCAACTAAGGATCTGCCTGATACCCCACCTGTAAAAAGTCTGGTTTGTTGTGACTTCTGGGACGCCACTTTGATCTGCTAAATTCTGGTGTATACTCTGGTATGGCTTCAGCTACCGTACCTGGGCCATTGACTCCACCTTCAAATGTTGGTTTTGTTGGTTCAACCAAAGGATTCGCCTGATACCCCACCCTGTAAAGTCTGATTTGTCGTGGACTCTGGGATGCCACTTTGACTGCTAAACTCTGGGGTATACTCTGGTAAGCTTTTCAGCTACTGTATCTGAGCCATTAACTCCACCTTCAAATGTTGGTTTTAGACGGCTCGACTAAAGATTCGCCTGATACGCCGCCTGTAAACTCTGATTTGTCATGGACTTCTGGGACGCCACTTTGACTACTCAATTCTGGGGTATACTCTGGCAAGGATTCAGCTACTGCTCCTGGGCCATTGACTCCACCTTCAAATGTTGGTTTTGTTGGCTCAACTAAGGATTCGCCTGATACGCCGCCTGTAAACTCTGATTTGTCATGGACTTCTGGGACGCCACTTTGACTACTCAATTCTGGGGTATACTCTGGCAAGGATTCAGCTACTGTACCTGGGCCATTGACTCCACCTTCAAAGCTAGGTTGAGCAGGCTCAACAAGCGTTCACCAGATACTCCCGCCTGTAAATTTGGCTTTGTCATGGACTTCCGGGACGCCACTTTGACTGCTAAACTCTGGAGTATACTCTGGTAATGATTCGGCTACTGTACCTGGGCCATTGACTCCCTCCTTCAAATGTTGGTTTTGTTGGCTCACCCAAGGAATCGCCAGATACGCCACCTATGAATTCAGGAATTTCATGAATAGCTGCTTGATTTACTGGTTTTGCAGGAATTTCTGGTCCTGCACTAGATGTTAGATGGTGGTCTGTTTCTCAAATCCGACTCTAGTAAATAGCCGACATAGTCATAGCCTTTAATGTCTATAATCCCTTGATATAAACCATCTGCAGACACAAGGATTTTAGTCTGATCATAAAGCTAACAAGTCCTTGTGTTCAAAAGCAAATACTTGATAAGGTAGGAATAAACTCTTACCTACAGAAGCAATCAATAACACTCCAACTATCTTAGAAGGTTTTTCTTTGAAAATAGGAAAACCACCAAACTAGCAGTCAAAAGACCAACACCAGCCAAGGGAAGCTGATAGATCCAGTTTGAGGTAAGACGGCTTGTCCCCTGCTTACGATAGACTAGATAATAGCTCTCTTGTCTCAAGTTCTTGAGGCACTCATGATGAATGAGTTCACGTTCAGCAGCTGTCAACTCCGATTCTGCTAAATAGTGAAAGGAAACTTGCTTGGTTTCATCAGCCTGAACCAGTTTCGGTTCAAGTGTTCCTCCAATGAAGGCAAGTCCAATCAATACCGAGCCCACTCCCATGCTCAGTTTACGAATGGCAAATTTTTGTAGCTTTTTCTATCTTCCATATCAGCTTTGTTCTTGTCCTAAAAGACATCTCCTTTGCTCCGTTTTTATAATCTTATTATAATATTTTTATTGATTTTTACAAAAATTTTTCTAGACAAATTGATCATTTTTGAATAAAAAGTTTCAGCTTATGCTGAACCACTTTTTAATCTGGCACATATTCCAATATATCACCAGGTTGGCACCCTAAGTTCTTTACAAATAGTTTCTAGCGTTGAAAAACGTATAGCTTTTGGCCTTACCTGTTTTCAGTATTGAAAGATTTGCCGGAGTAATACCTACACGTTCTGCTAAATCTCCTGAACGCATTTTTTCTTTGCTAATTCGACATCTAGATTAATAACAATCATGTGATAGTCTCCTTTCTCTAGATTGTAAACTCATTTTCTTCTGCAATTTCGTTTGCTTTTTCAAGGACTTTACCAATTGTCCAAACAACGAGAGCAGTAACCATGAAAGTTATATTCAGAAATGAATAACCATTGAGTGTCAAAAAATACCATCTCCTAGAAATGAGGCAATAAAAGAGAAAGAGAAATACGATTAGCAAGTTTGACATTATGACTTGTAAAAATCTGTTCATGAATAATATTTTTGGAAGAACTGTCTAACATCAGAATAGTACAAACAGAATGATAAAGTCTATTGATAAAGGACAAAGCACTCACTAGTATTGAAAGTATTCACCATATCAGGTTTTAAGGAAATAGTCCCAAGGTTAAATAGGCTAATCTCAGTTACATTGAAAAACTGTTAAAAGGATGGATATAACTAAAGATACTCCCAAGATAAAAAGTAGGATATTAATAAAAACCTAAAAGCAAATGGTAAGTAGGAATTTTTCTTAGACATTAATTTTCAAAACCTCGTTTCTAATCTCTACTATATTATACAATATTAGTAAGTTTTACGTATATGTATTATGCTACTTTATCTGAAAATTGATTTTTGATAGAAGCAAGAACTAAGCTAGCAAGAAACAAAAATGCTGCAATCGAGAAGTTAAAAATGATGTGGGCAGGATTCAAAATAAGTTCTGTAATACCTTGATTGTCCTACTAGCGTCATTAGAACTGCACTTTTTTCAAGAATGAAATAGTTGTATCAAAAAGATCGCTTTCTTTAAAGTCCTTAGCAACTGTTTTAATTTGATAAAGCCATATGTCAGAAGTGTATTACCGGCAACAAAGGTTAGAACAAAGGCATTAACCCCTCCCCACGCTTCCGTAGCCTGACATTGTTACCTCTCCACCTTCAGGCATTAGTTGGCTGATATCAAATTGACCAAGGAGAAGAACTAAGGAAGCGATACTAAAGAAACTGAGGGTAAAGATTCCGAAATTAGAGTCTAGTGTAACAATTGATTTAGTAAAGTTTACGATTTTTAGTTGATGTAGTTTTTCATGATGATTTCTCTTTTATAAAAATATTTTTAGTTTTAGTAACAAATGAGCTCTTTTTGTTACTAATCGAAAACTTATTATTGTTTATCGATATATATAGTATAGCATAATTTTTGAAATGCAACACTTTTTATCGTTTTTGATAATTTTTCTTTTTATTTAAAAATATTTTTATTTAAGAGCAATTAGACTTCAAATATTAAAGTCAACACTTCTAAGGAAATCAAATATAAAAATAAAACATTTTTCAAGTAAACTCTATTATAATATCACGTTCACTCAACATAATCTAACAAATAAGCATAACCCTTTTCTTCCATTTGATTCTTAGGAATAAAGCGAATGGATAGACTATTGATACAATAGCGTAGTCCTCCCTTGTCCTGAGGTCCGTCTGGAAGACATGTCCCAGATGGGAATCACCAGTTCTACTCTGACTTCTGTTCTGACCATATTGTATGACTTGTCTCCTTATAGGTGGCAACATCTGGACTCGATTGGTTGCAAAACTAGGCCAACCACAGCCCTGATTCAAATTTATCTTTCGAAGAAAAGAGAGGTTCTCCAGCTGCCACATCCACACAAATTCCTGCTTCAAACTTATCCCAGTAACGATTTGAAAAAGGCGCGTTCTGTTTTGACCGTTTTGAGTCACTGCATACTCCTCTGGAGATAGGAGCTTTTTCAATTCATCGTCACTCGGTTTTGGATATTTACTCGCATCAATAACAGGATAGGCTGCTTGATTGACATTGATATGGCAATATCCATTAGGATTTTTCTGGAGATAATCTTGTGGATAGTCCCTCAGCCACGATAAAAATTTCTTAAGGCTTCCTTTTCAACCGCTAGAGGCTGGTCATACTTCTTAGAAACTTGATCAAAGACTTGATTGATGACTTCTAGGTCTTTATCATCTGTATAGTAGACTCCCGTGCGATATTGGGTTCCTACGTCATTACCTTGCTTGTTTTTACTAGTTGGATTGATAATGCGGAAATAATGGAGCAAGATTTCTTTTAAAGAAATTTGATTGGCATCATAAGTCACATGAACAGTTTCAGCATGCCCCTGTTTGGCCAATCAATTCATACTGGGTTGTTTCTCCTCTGCCATTCGCATAGCCAGAAACAGCATCTGTCACACCTGCTACTCTTGAAAAATACTCTTCAACTCCCCAGAAACAGCCTCCCGCTAGATAGATTTCATGTAGGTCAGCATCTTTACTTGGCTCCGTTTTTTCTTAACACCTTGACCTTGGCTAACAGCTGCCTTCTCAATTTGAGAGGTATCAGTGTTGATAGAGCTTCTTTTTCAAAAAGAAACAAAACGCCTATGATGATGAAAATGATAGCTCCAATTAAGAATACTATTTTTAAATTTATCATTCATGATCAACCTCTAATTCATGCTATTTAAGGTCTCTAGAATAGTTTTCTTGTCCATAAAGCCTGGTTGAGTCTTCACCAATTTGCCTTCTTTATCGATAAAGGCCTGAGTCGGATAAGAACGAACTCCGTAACTCGCTAAGAGTTTTCCTGAAGAGTCAAGAAGGACAGGGAGATTTTTATAATCTAAACCCCTGATACCATTTTTGGAAGGCTTCTTCTGCTTGCTCTCCTTTTTGACCAGGAGAAACAACTGTCAAGATTACAAAGTCATCGCCAGCTTCTTTTGCCAGTTCATCGGTATCAGGGAGGCTGGCTAGACAAATAGAGCACCAAGATGCCCAAAATTTGAGATAGACTTTTTTGCCTTTGTAATCTGATAGACGATACGTTTTACCATCAACTCCCGTGAGTTCAAAGTTTGGAACTTCTTCTCCTTTTTGCTACCTGAGAACTAACTTGTGCATTTTTGTCTCCATTTTGCTTATCAGCTTGGTTCTCCATCTGATTGTTACAAGCTGACAGACAGACCAGACTAGCGCAGACCAATACAGTTGCTTTGCCATTTTTTCATTTTCATCACCTTTCTGCTCATCATATGAATATAGATATTGTATTGTAGCTCTATTATATACCTATCACCCTAAAAATACTTTGAAATCTGTTTGGAAAAATAAGGCATCTTTTGGGATTATTAAAAACTCCCACCTGCTTAGCAGGTGAGAGTCAATTGATTATTTAAAGATAGAAGTTTTAAAGCTATCTGTTTGTTGAAGAAGTTTCTTAAAGAGTTTTTCTTTAAGTGATACGGTGTTATCAAATTTGACAGATCCATTACTTAGAGTGGTCTTATCTTTATCAACTGCTTCAGCAAATGCTCGTTTCAAGTCTTCATAACTATTGTATGTTTTACCATCGATTTCAATAGATTGAATTCCATTTTTGGCACTTGTTACAACTTCATTGAAGTAAGCTTTTCTTCCATTCTTCAAGATTGTTGAATTTTCCCTTCAGAAATCTTGTTGATGATGAAGTCATCACCTAGAGTATCTTTACCAGCTTTTTAGATTCAGCTTTCAGCATGTTGAAGCTATAGTTCAGGAAGCCTTTTTCGTAGCCATAGTAACCCCAAATTCTGAAAGTATTGTGTTTGAAGGACATAGCTCCAGGAGCACCTTCACTGGTATTTCCACCATAGATACCAGTCATCATTGGAACATTCACATAAGCAGAATCAAAGTCAGATGGATTATAAACTCTATTACCTGGACCACGGTTGGTCATGAAGTTGTTCGTAATTAAGTCATCCACTGTGCGTAAAGGAATAGCCTTTTCCTCATCACTTAAAGGTCGAACCTTGTCGAATTGGTTCTTGGTGTTATTTCCGCGGTACTGTTTGTCTACTTTCTTGAACCAAGCATTGTTTAAATCTTGATTTGCTTTTATTGAGGACAGCTTCTCCTTCAAGATAATCTAGAAGCATGAGAGTGTCATTATAGCCCTTCATGTAACGACTCAATTTCGTCACGTGATTTAAGGTCATTTGGATTGGTGTTATACCATTGATTTCCATCGTTTGGACGCTCATAAGCCATGTTGAGACCTAGGGCTTTGTATTCACCGTTTGGATTTGATACTGACGGAGTTTGTAACATTCCTTGAGCAAATGCTTCAAGGTCTGTTCCTTCACGGTGTCTTGAGCCACCTAGATAAACCATTCGGTCATTGACGTGAGTCGTTTCGTGAGTGAAGGCAGATACCCCAAAATCACTAACCATATCCGTCACCATAAAGAAGACAGAATCATCCTTATATGGATTCGCATAAACGCGAGCCACAGCTCCCATACGCCAATCTGTTGCGTGGTAACGGTCTGTAGGTCCATACAATTCACGGATAGGTGCCACATCTTTACCACCATTTGTATGGCCATAACGGTCGGTACTAATGCCTTTATAATTTTGATTGTCCAGTACAGGTGTTGGAACCATATTATTGCTCTTCAAGAGCTGATTACGTACTTTATCTAATGATAGACGTGACCAGAAATCTAGGTAATTCTGTTGTCCTTTAGCAACCTTATCAATTTCAGCTTTGAAGGCATTACGCTCTGCTTCAGTGTTCTTACCATATTTTTCAAATGAACTGTAAGCCATGGTATTATATGTTGAAATCAAGAACATATGGGCATCTTTTAAGTTCAAGAGTGGTAAAATCATCTTGCCATGCATATCGTTATTTAAGCCTTCGTAAGCTCTATGTTTCTTATCAGCAAAATCAGGATTTGTTGTTTTTGGTTCCACGATATAGACATTATCTTTAGTTGCTTTTATAAACCAATCATTTAGGTCTTTGTCTTCTGTGAATAGACGCATATTATAGTCTAAGAAACTGTTTAACTCGCCGATACCGATAACTCCACCGATAGCTTCGCGATAAGCTTCTAAAGTTCTATCACCTTTAATGTTATTTTCTTTAGAACCAATCTTAATCAAGAAGTCTAATACACTTACATTCTTACCATAGAAGTCTGGCTTGAACAACATGAGTGGCTTGATATTGAAATCATCAAACTTCACTCCGTAATAACGGTTAAGGTAAGATAGACCAAGGAGAACTGCTGCCTTGTTATCATCAATTTTCTTGATCAAAGCACGTTTAGCAGCCTCATCTGTGTTTAATTCTGATGGTCCTCATTTTCAAACTAACTGTTTCACAAATTTAGTAAGATTATTCTTGACTTCTTTGAAGGTTTCTTCAAGATAAAAGGTTCTTAATAGCATTAACTTTGTTTGGACCAGTTCTACCTAGGTGTGTGTAGATTGGGTCAGATTGTAATTCCACAGGACTTAATTTTTCAACAATAGCATTGATGAGATCACTACGGTCCTTGTCAACCATGTTCGGAGTGTAAACAACTTCACCAAGTTCTGCAATACCGTACTCTTTCACTTGTTTCACTTTTTGAATCTTTAGGTGAAATGTTAAAGATGTCTTTTGTCTTATCTGCATAGTGGATCATAATATGATCAGCATCAGCTAATTCCGTCACAAAGGTATTGCCTTTCATAGCAGTTACAGACAATACTTCTTTAGTCAAGAGAGGACTTCCTGCAGCTAATTTATTACCTTGGTCTACAATCCACTCTTTATTATAGAATGGTTGAAGTTTTGCAATATTACGGTAAGCTAGCTCACGAGTTGCATCATAACTATCAATTGCTTTTGTACTGAGTCATCTTTGTTTAGACTGTTATTAGCTTGTCTTCAATAGGTTTGCTGCTGGTAAAATTTATCAGCAGTAATTCCCATTGCTTCAATTTTTTCTCAGCTTCTTCTAGTGAGATACTTGGAATTTTACGTGAATTGTTATAGGATTTTTTTACCTTCACTCACGTCAGCAACACTATAATTGATGTTTGGTTCTTGAATAGGTGAAGTAGTCGTCAGCATCAATATCCGAGTGACCAAAACACCATCTCACCTGTTTTTGACTTTCATCATGGTGATATTGTCTTCAATAGCACCTAAGGCCCAGTTGGTACCCAGCAATCCACCAGACTGAACAGCTTCTTTCAGTTCGATAGAACCTTTAGCAACTGAATTTCTTAGGACCCTTCTGTACCGACCGTGTAGTTATTAGCACCATTTTTGAGATGAATAAACTAGTCCTGCAGCTTTTGCTTTATTACCAGTAATTTCAGCATCAACATATGCTTTCTCAACAACACCCTTCCAGTTTTCACCAAGAACACCAGCTAAATAGCCTCCTCATTGCCAGCAGCGTGAAGTTTACCGATAAAGGCGACATTACTACTTTTTCCACTACCATCAATTTTATTGATAATACCAGCTACATCATTGTTATCGACAACACTTCCAGTTACTTTGACGTTTTTCAATAGTTGCATTGGTTTTGATAACATTGGCGATTGGAGCTACTCGATCAACTCCAGGCATATCAATATTGACATTTTCTAGTAAGAGATCCTCAACAGAACCACCTTCAATGTTTCCAAATAATGGTCTAGTGATATTATGAATAGCAAATTTATTACCATCAGTACTTCCTAATGAACCTTTAAAGGCATTGGTTACATAAGATTTGCCAGCCGGCGGTACATTATTAGCATTCATATTGCTACCAAGCTTAAAGGTACCAGTAGGATTTGCTTGCATAGCTTTTACAAGTTCATTAAAGTCGTAGTAAACATCACCTTCATGAGCTTTTGGCTTAGGCAAATAGTGTACATACTCTTCAGTGAAACGATTTTCTGCAGTACGTTGAATCAAATCAGGTGCCTTAGCCGTTACTTTGTATAGTTTATTTCCATCTACAGTAACTTCTTCGATTTTATCAACAGCTAGTTTCGTAACCTTGTTATCGTAAGTCGTAACTTTTAAGTAGTAAGGCTTAACATTCGATGGTTTCTCGGACAAGAGACTACTATCGGTCTCATTACCTTGGTCATCCACACTGATTAAGCTTGTTTCCTTAATATTTTTGACTTCAACTTTTTTAAGGTCGATTCTCAATGGTTCTTCCTTAAGAACTTCTTCCTCGTCACCATTACCACGATCATACACCATAGTCGTCGCAAGTGTATAATCCTTGTAATAATCTAGATCAGCTAAAGCTGTCGCAAGATTAAACTCTGAAATAGCAAATGTCTTAATAACTTGATCGCCTTTTTTCAACACTGCTTGAATAGACTTGATAGTCACTCCATCTGGTTTTTAAGGCTATAAGTTGCTTTTGCACTTCGATTCAATTCTTCTGTATCAACTTTAGTTAATGTTAGAGTAGGTTTTTCTAATTCCTTAGTACCTTTTTTGATAATGTGGTCTTGTACCTGTTCAACAATTTCTTCTGAAACAGTAGTGCATCTGCAGTTTTTTACACCCTTGATAGTCTTGTAGACTTTGGTAATTTTCTTCTTACCATTCTTACCTACCTGAGCAACTGTTTCAGTTCCTGAGTAGACTAGAATCTTGTTCCATTATCGTTTTAAAAGGAACTTCTTCAACAGAAATTTCTTCGGTTTGGCCTTCAATTGGTTTGGTTCCATGACTGATTTTTTCAGCTACAGGAGCTTTAACAACTTCCGTACTAGTGCTGATAGCTTCGCCAACTTTCTCCCCATCTACAGTTTTGTAGACTCGTCGAATTTCTTGACTTCCAGCTTGACCTAGTTGAAGTACACTCTCTTCATCTGTATAACGACTAGGATCGGAGATATATTCGGTAGAATACGGTACTGGGACGGTCTCTGTTTCAGTTACAGTTGATTCTGTTGGATTGTGTTCTGGTAAGCTAGGTTGAACCAAAAGATTCCCCTACATGACCTTCTTCTTGAGTTCCCCTTGGTACTTACTTCACTGTAAAAGCTGGGTTCTCAGGTTGAACCAAAGATTCCCCTACATGACCTTCTTCCTGAGTACCCTTGGCACTTACTTCTCCTGTAAAAGCTGGGTTCTCAGGTTGAACTGGGGCTTCACCCTACACGACCTTCTTCTTGGGTACCCTGGCACTTACCTCACCTGTATAGGCTGGTAATCCGGGTTGATTGGAGATTCTCCGACATGACCTTCTTCCTGAGCACCCTTAGCACTTACTTCTTCTGTAACACAGGATTCTCAGGGTCTGAACTAGTGCTTCACCCACATGACCTTCTTCCTGAGTACCCTTGGCACTTACTTCTACTGTAAATACAGGATTCTCAGGTTGAACTCAGTGCTTCACCTACACGACCTTCTTCTTGGGCACCCTCTTGGTACTTACTTCACTGTAAATACAGGATTCTCAGGTTGAACCAGTGCTTCACCCTACATGATCTTCTTCCTGGGTGCCCTTGGCACTTACTCTCCTGTATAGGCTGGTAATCCCTGGTTGGATTGGATATTCTCCGACATGACCTTCTTCCTGAGTACCCTTAGCACTTACTTCACTGTAAATACAGGATTCTCAGGTTGAACTAGTGCTTCGCCTACATGATCTTCTTCCTGAGTACCCTTAGCACTTACTTCTCCTGTAAATACAGGATTCTCAGGTTGAACTAGCGCTTCACCCACACGACCTTCTTCCTGAGTGCCTTTAGCTGTTAGTTCACCTGTAAATACAGGATTCTCAGGTTGAACCAGCGCTTCACCCACACGACCTTCTTCCTGAGTACCCTTAGCACTTACTTCTGCCTGTAAAAGCTGGAGTCTCAGGCTGGACTGGGGGCCTCGCCTACATGACCCTTCTTCCTGAGTACCCTTGGCACTTACTTCGCCTGTAAATACAGGATTCTCAGGTTGAACTCAGCGCTTCACCCACGTGACCTTTTTCCTGGGTGCCCTTAGCTGTTACTTCACCTGTAAATACAGGATTCTCAGGTTGAACTAGTGCTTCGCCTACGTGACCTTCTTCCTGAGTGCCTTTAGCTGTCTCCAGCTTCTCAGTCAGTGGATTTGAAGGATTCTCAGTTTGTGTTTTTTTCACGTAGTGATGGGTTTAAATCAGCTTCCTTGAAGTAGCCAACATATTCATATCCCTCAATTTGAATGACACCTTTAGCTAATTCTTCCTGGCTACATGCAGCGATTGTCTGATTATAGGACTTCAAGACTTGATTCTCAAAGGCTGAGGCCGTCTGAGGAATAAAGTAGCTTCCACCTAAAGCACCAATCACGAGAAGACCCGCAACCTTATTTCGATTTTTCTTTGAAATTACCAAAACAGCTAGCGATGCTGTCGTAAGGCCAAGGCCAGCAAGTGCTAATTCTTTACTTCCAGTTTTTGGTAATTCCTGAGAAATAGTGGCTTTTCTTTTCGGTAAACAAGATAAACAAGGTCATCTTGTTTTAATTCAGAAGGGACTCTCTATGAATTAAGGCCTTTTTCTGCTTCAGTTAATTCTTGCTCTGCCAAGTAGCGAAAATGGACCTGATTGTTTTGACCTAGTTCATCAGCATCTACCTTACTAACCATGAGGTTGTTGCTACCAAAAAGGAAGGCTCCGATAACTACAGAGCCTACTCCAACTGAGAATTTTCTAATCGAATATTTAATAATCTTTTCAACTTGTTTCTTTTTCATTTTATATTTTCCCTAATAAGATCTTGTGGGTAGTGAGCACGCGCTCCTCCAATAAGTTTTCGGACGACTAGCAAGGGCGGTTACATGGGCCTGACCAATCTCTCTCAAAAACTGGGCGAATAGGTACTTGAACATGTTTAACATGCATACCAATAGCTGTATCTCCGATGTTCTATACCTGCATCAGCCCGGATAAACTCAACCTCAACTGGATCTTTCATATATCGAAAGGCAGCTAATTGTCCCGAACCTCCGGCATGTAGAGTCGGGTACGCTAACAATCTCTAATTGATGGGTTAAAGCAACTTCTCTTTCCACTACTAGAGCACGATTTATATGTTCACAACCCTGTACTGCAAGGTGAACTCCCCTTGCTGACAAGATTTCTAAAAGTCTTTTGACAATGACTTCCCCAATTTCTTGGCTAGAATCCTTGCCGATATACCCACCTATCACTTCACTGGAAGATAGGCCTAAAACAAAGATTGCCCCTTTATGAAGAGTCATTTTATCAAGTAAATCAGTCATTATTTTTCAACTTGAATTTCTATTAGTTCTCGGTCCATTTTTCACCCTCGCTTACGTCTCTCTATCATATCTTTTTCACTATTTTTAGCAAGCTAAGTGATGCTGATAATACAACTTTCATTTGTCTGTAATTTATATATTTTCATTCATAAATATATCAGTCTTTTTCTGAAAAATTTGATAGATATTTCAGGGAAAAAGATCAACCAATCCCTCGGTTTTCATAAATAAAAAGCAGAGATTTGAATTCTCTGCTGATTTCTAGATTTTAAATTTTTGTAATCCTTCAACTGCATCATGATTGATTAAGATTTGACCGTATTCTTGTAGGACCGAACGACTGAGATCAGTATCATCTGCAAAATTCTCGCATACGGGCTAATAACCAAGCAGGATAAAGATTTGGACGATTTTCAACATCAACCAAGACTGTTAGATAGTATTGGTCGTTCATCTTATAGAGTTCTGAAGTCTCCATTTGGTAATTGACCGTCTTCACGAAAGCCACCAAACTCGCTAATTTGTCAAAACGTAAGATATAGTATATATAAGGTTCTCTTTTACTCTCTTCTTCACTGTCAGAGTCTGCATCAAGCTCTGCTTCTTCCTCTTCTTTTCAACCTGCTCTAAAAGATTGGATTGCTTCAATATCATCTTTTGTTTTCTCTGCAAGAGTTTTTTTCCAAAGTTTTCAAAAACTCATCTGGAGACATTTTGACAATTCTTCCATATCCGGAAGATCTGCCAAATCCTCAAAATCCAAATTCTGATCAATCTTAGACTTGGTCACAAAGACATCCACTTTGTCAGGTTTTAGGAGTCACACGAAAACTCAGCATTCCTGTATCCAAGAAACTATCTGGCATTTCCAATTCGTCCAAAATTGCATAGAAGAACTCTTCTGTTTTTCTTGGGAACGAGAAAATCTGCAATTTCCATTCCACGATCCATCAAGTCCTCTAATGACATGGTGATTTTTAGTGTTGTATCACTGATTTGTTTCATTTTCATAGCTAGTAACCTCATACTTTCAGTCTATCTATTATACTAGATTTTATAGATTTTTATCAAAAGAATGGCGTTGGAATGTGATATAATACTAGTATCTATTTTTAGAATCTAAGAAAGAAAGTTTCATGAAAAATATAAAAGTAAATGCTTTGGCTAGCTTGCTGGTCAATATTTTTAAATATCGTTTTTCCTTTGATTACCAATCCCTATCTGACGCGGATTCTCAGTAAGTCAAACTATGGATACTTCAACACTGCCAACACTTGGGCTAGTTTTGTTATTCCACTAGCAGCCTTTGGGATTTACAATTATGGGATTCGAGCTATCAGTAAGGTTAAGGATGATAAGAATAAGATCAATTATGTCTTTTTCTAAGTTGTTCTATATCTCAGTCATTACTTCAATTCTGACAACAGCTATCTATTTCCTCTTTATTCATTTTGATACTAGTATTGTCAATCTGAAAAATCCTTTACTATATCCTTGGAATTCAAGCCCTCTTCCAATTTCTGAATATCGAGTGGATGAATGAAGCCTACGAGAACTATTCTTTTATCCTTTATAAAACACTGGTTATCCGAATTGGAATGTTAGTGGCTATCTTTGCATTCGTCAAGACACCTGATGATATCGTCCCTTATGCTACCATCATGAGTGCGACAACTATCATCAACTATCTGCTTAACTTCCTTTGGATCAAACGCGAAGTTTCCTTTGTGAAAATTGAATTCATGGAACTCCTCAAATCAGCCAAACCTCTCTTAACCATGCTCCTTCTAGCAAATGCGAATATGCTCTATACCTTGCTGGACCGTATGTTCATCACTAAAGGACCTGATGAGAATTTTATCTCCTACTATACCATTGCCTCCAGTATCGTTATGCTGATTGCTAGTGTCCTTAGCGGAGCTATCAACGTCAGCATCCCACGACTAGGTTATTATCTAGGAAAAAGATTTTGCTTCTTATAAAAATTTGGTCAATCAGGGCGCATCCCTCTTTTACTTCCTCATGATTCCTACCAGTATTGGAATTATGGTTTTGGGAACCCTATGCTAGCAGTTATCTACTCTTCTGAGAAATATCTAGAAGCAGGAATCGTAACGAGTATCTTTTGCTTTTCGAACCATTATCTGGGCTATCGAATTAATCCTTGGAAAACAGATTATCTTTTTATTAATGACCATGAAAATCGTTTGACTGCCTTTTACTTTATCGGAGGTGGTGTCAATGTAGTCCTTAACTCTTTGCTACTTTTAATAATATCTTTAGTCCTGAATACTACATTGGAACAACCATTTTAGCTGAATCAATTGTGGTACTGCTAGAAATTCGCTTTATTCAAAAAGCACAAACTATTGGATTTGAGAGAAATCTTTACAACTCTGACTCATCACAATCGTATCACTTGGTTTCATCCCAATTTATTATGTTTTTTAAAACCCTCTTCCAAGTTCATAGCTATGATGTTACGATGAATATGATCAGCATGGTTTTTATCAACTATCGCAGGATGCGGTATCTACTATGCCATCACCCTCTTTGTCCTCAAAGATAAAAACACTTCACTATGCACTTGGTTTAGTCAAAGCAAAAATTAAAAAGAAGTTAAGAAAACACCTATAAAAGCTGGAACCTTATAGGTATTTTTATTATAGAAGAATTTAGTTAAAAATTACATAGAAACTTAATTCTTTTTCTTGGCCTCGTTTGTGTCTTTGGTTCAGTAGATTGATTTTTCCTCAGACGCAACAGATGAGCTTTCTGTTTGTTGAGTTCTCTCTACTTCTGTTGTTTCGAAAATGTGCCTCTGACTATTTGCTACCGTTTGTTCCTGAGTTGTTACCCTCGGTTGTAACAGTCGTCCAAATTCCATCTGCATTGAGCTTGTACCTGTCAGGACTTGTCCCATTTTCAAGAAGGGAACCATCTGTTTGGAAATAGGTACCAGTTGCCATTCAGCTGTTTCAACCAGTTTTTCATAGCTCGGAACTAGTAAAAATAGTTCCAATGACCCTCAATTAAGGCCCAACCAGTTTGCATGATACCATTCTCGATTAAAGTAATAGGTAGTGCCGTTAATATTCTTTTTCACCAACTGTTCGAATCCATCTTCATCATAATAATACTCAGCTTGAATCTTGCTTTTGCTAACTAGATGCGCTACCTTCTGTTTGAAGAGCGCCACCACTGCAAAGAGCATCTTCTGCCATTAAAGACTTGTGTCAGTCAGCATTTTACCATCTCTTTATCAAAGAGATATTTTTGACCATCAATTTCAGCTAGTTCATTGCTAACGTCTTGCACCAGTTTGACTGGATATAGTAACAAGTATTATCGTGATAGAACCAACCACCCGTCTGCATTTTGCCATTATTGTTTAGGTAGTAGTCATTAAATTTTGGTTCTCCGTTCCATTCGTCGGTGATACGGAGCCAACGACTCACCTGCATTTGACCTTTTCCGTTAAAGAAATATGCAGCACCAGCAATATCTCGCCAACCAGCTAGCTATCTGACTATCTTTCACGATATTTCCAATGACCATCTTCTTGATACCATTTCTCATCAACAGTAGGAATATTCGAAAATCTCCTGAAACATTTGAAAGCCTTTATCACTAATATCAAATACAGTTGCATCCTGAGTTTTACTTGATGCATGAATCACTGAATATTTTTCTTTTAGAGATAATCTCTCGTTGAAGCAACGTTAATATCACCTCCAGTCGTTTGAATGACCATACTAGGAGAAAGATGATTAATGAAGTCAATTGTATTAGAAATCTTGGCATCGTAGTGGTGATTCCATTTCATCATATCTACTTTGCCAATCACAGGACCTAACTTTATCTTATGCTCCTTCAGCGTTATCTAAGTCGCCACCAAGATAAATTCTTTCTCCTGCTACAGTTACTACTGCAAACCAAGGAATTCGAGTTGTCATCATAAACTCTCTTGAGTTTGCCGTCTGGACCATACTCATTTTTATAATTGTAGAGTTGGATATCCATATCGCCAAATCTTAAAGCGACTATCCTCTTTCTTAATGTCCTGGATAAGAGGAACACTCTTTTCTTTGGCAGTTTTGATGGCATATGTCATAATTAAACAAATTGTCCCACAGACGCCATTGACTGCTAATTCGCTCATCTGTATATTTTTAAGATAGAGTTTACTGACTGGGTAGCGTTTGAGAACCTCACTCGGCAGCTCCGATATGGTCACTATGAACATGGGTTCCCAAAAATAAAGTCAAATTTCTTAACACCCAGATGACTTAGATGACGGAATAAACGATCCTCTAAAAACAAGCTCATTCTGTCTAGAAGTCCCAACACGAATTGGATATCTAGGTTAGACCCATCAGGAAAGTCATAATCTTCCCCCATATCAATTAGGGCAAAATGTCCATTGCTCTCAAGAAATCAATAGCATCACTCCCTCCTCCCCTTTGGTAGCTAATATAATGGATCTCGGTTGCCTGAATTGGCCTGAATGGTCTCTGATTTTACTGGTCTAGCATTGGTGGCAGCAAGTGACAGAAGCAAAACACTAAATAACAGCTGTTTTCTAATCTTTTTCATTTCAACACATCTTTCTTAGGATCTTCCAAAGCGGTTGTCAGAGTTATTCTTTCTGCTGTTCTCTTAATGAGAAGCTTGAAACTAATTGATTATTTTTCAAAACCACTCTCGCTAGCTGAGCATCTCCTGTTTGTGAAACTGGATTTTTCTTTCCAGTTGTAGTTTGTATTTGGGGTTTCAAAATCCTCTCCGTACAAGCGACTAATATAGTCTCTCGTATTGGCAGGAATTTTTACATCAACATTCTTAAAGCTGAGCTACTTGTAACTGGCTGAATGGCAATCTCATAATGATAGACTTCATAACGAGTAGGTGTTCTCAAAGCATTTATCATAAAGAAAATAGTATCTGAACTAATGGTCTCATCTCTTTTTATCGTAAACAATAAATCCACATTCAAACCCTTTATAAACTATATGATAGTTCTACCAATTTGTTTCATCATAATAAAACTCTTTGTTCTAGAGAAACCATTCTCTAAAAAGATACTTTTCATCCTCTAAAAAGCTTTTGGTAATCGGAATGATGATTCCCGAAAGTCCATGTCTAAGTCATGACTGATAAAATCATTTTTCTATAGTAACCTAAAAGGGTTCCAAAATCAACCAAATATCGTAGTCCTTCAATGGGAGAACTGTAAATCGCATGAAGGATTTCTTCAAAATTTTCTTTTAATAATTCACTTCTTTTGGAATCCAATTCGATATTAGCTCTGTTATTGAGGCTTTTGATAATCGGTAAGTTCTTTAATCAAGTCTTTCTTATCCCCTAAAAAGGCTCGCCAAACTTCTTTTTAACCATTGTAACACGTCTTACACCTCTTTTATATAAGCTAGGAAATCATCATGTTTCACACGTTTTTCAACTGGAGGAATTTCCATGAAATCGTCTCCGTAGATAGCAGATAAGATAGTCTGATAAGATGTTGGAATTTTATAAAGTCCTGTCTTCAAATGGACTATCCATCACTTTGGTCCAGAAGGTCTTTGGCAAATTTTGTAGACACTTTTTTATTTTCCATCAAGTAATCAATCGAATCATTCTCTGAAGCTTGCATAGACAAGGCATTCATTTTCTTATTCCACATCTTTACACCTGTTAAACGGAAAGCCAGAACTAGCATATATCTGACAATATTCTTTAACCTAGCATGTTTGTTATGAATACCATAGAGGGTATAAACTGACAATCTCGGTAGGTGTCAAGTTTAACCATGTCCTTATTCACATCTGCATAGTTATCAAATGGAAATACATCTACACAGATTCCTAACTCAATATCATTTTCGATATAGTTATTTTCATAAACTGTTCGAGCATCATATACTCGATAAAACGGATAAGGATAACGAGAATCATTTTTCCCAAGAAGCTACTTTATAGATAGGGATCATTGTCACGAAGAACAGCTTGATATAGCTTATCATATTCTTCGCGCGTCAATGAAATATCAATATCATCGTCCCACGGAATATATCCCTTATGTCTCACAGCTCCCAGTAAGGTTCCATATGCCAAAGAATAGTTATGTTTTCCTTTTTGGCAAAGACGATGAATATAGTCCATGACACTGAGTTCAAGCTCTTTTAATTTCTGTTTCATCTAGTTTTCTGTATCGTCTTTTTCTTAGAGATAACTGAGAAATAATAGCCAGTAATCATAAACAAAATACAACCTAAGAGTGAAATACCATAGAAGGTTGAACTCAAGAACAAGTTAGAAATCAGGATAACGACTGTCATTAGTAGTCCTGAAACCAATTCATTATCGACTCTATTTTCATCCTTGTCTTTTTAAATTTCTTGAGGCTTAGAAGGATAAAGGAGAGCATGAAAATAGCAATCGAGCAAGATACCAAAGATTCCATTATAGAAATAGAAGTTCCAAGTAACCGTTGTGGGTCAAGTAGTGTTCTTTGATGATATAGGCATCCGCATCATCAGGTTTTACCCTAATCTCGTACCAGTTTCCAGCTGAAAAATCCAAATAGGGGTCTCTTTGGGAATGAAAAGAGGCAGTTGATTGCCAAATAGCAAAAGCGGTTATTAGAAATATTCTTCACTTGTATCTGTGCGTTCTAGAGATAAATTATTATTTTCACCATTTTTTCTTGGTTTCGTTGAATCTCAGCCGAGTGAGTTCTCAAGTATAAATCACTGCTATATTTAATTCCGTTGTATGATAGGGAATACCAACCCTACTGTCACTAAAATTCCAAGCAAAGATTTAGCTTTCTTATTAAAATCAAATTTTCAGACAGAGTAGAGGATAGCTGTCGCCACCAAGCAGATGTAGGGTCGTTCTTGAACCAGATAGGACAATATATGCAAAATTTAGAAGGATTGATGAAATTGCTAAAGATTTTAAAATTTTATTTAGCGTAGAAAATCTCGTCACGAGATAAATAATAATTATCAAGGAGATAATCGATAAATAGTTAGGGACTTGCTAAGATACCGAACAAACGTGACTCTACAAATCCTTGACGAATTAAGAGACCTTTATAGTCGAAAACTCTGTAACCAATCAACATAAAGAATTGAACAAGAGAAATGAAAACTCCCACAGTATTAGCTACAGTAATCACTGAGAAGAATAGGTTAAATAAAAGTCGAGACTTTTCTTTGGTAAAGGTCTGAAAAATTGGGTAAATAGCAAAAGAAATAGATAAAGAATACTACCAAGTTCTTGATATTTGTTGAAAAGCCATACTTAATCACCAGTAAACTCGTGATTATATTCATAGCAAAAAAAGAGGATTAGATACTCAATTTTTTTCTCACAAATAAATAAGCTTTTTACAAAAAAATTATACAAACCTAGGAGAACTCCCATAAGTGTCATTCCTAAGGTAACAAATTTATTAGCCGAAATAAATTGAAGAGGAACAATTAATCCGGCCATACAATAAAAAGATATGACGAATAAAAAAATATCATATTAATTTTAAAATAATTTTTTCGATAACGGAAATCATTTTTCTCCTAACGATGATCTTGACTAAGTAAAATCTTAGTATAGAGTTTTCTGCTGATGACTAAAGCTAAAAAACTAATTTTTCTAGCACTGGTAAATCTGCCATCACGTAAAATATTCATGCTATTCTTTTTCAGATTGGCGATCAATTTATCTTCTAAAGCCTTTATCCTTAAAATCTGAATCAACTAGTAAGCGATCCAGAACATAGAAATAAGCCCAGTTGAGACGCATGCTTTGCAACATCAGCGATTGCCGGATACTGTTCTCTTATTATATTCGCGTTTTGTTCATAGGCTTCAATAACATTCAAGAATTTTAATGAGAATTTTTTGAGTGGTAATACTGTTTTCTCGATGGACATAGTAATACTTCTTCTCATTTGTTGCGGCAACCTTCTGACACTGACTCAGTAAACGAATCATAATAAAGGCGTCTTCAGCAATTTTTCCAACTTCAAATCTCAGTTGGTCAAACAACTCTTTTTTTATAGAGTTTATTAACTGCCGTCACTGACAATACCTTTGCTTCCATGACCATTTTGATAGCTTCTTCTGAAGATAATTGCCAAGTTTTAATCTCTGAAACTTGTTTTTTCAGGAATTTGGTTATAAACATCATAATGACCACACATAGCTAGGTCAGCCTTTGCCTCTTTTTATTTGACGATAGAGAGTTTCATACATGTCTGTATCAATATAATCATCACTATCAATAAAGCCAATTAAATCAGCACTTGCTTCATCAATTCCTCTATTTCGAGCATGAGATAAGCCACCGTTTTTCCTTATGAATAACTCGAATTCGGGTATCTCTTAGAGCTAGTTGATCACAGAGTTCCCCACTCTTGTCAGTCGAACCATCATTGACAAGGAGGATTTCTAAGTTGCTATATGTCTGCTTTAAGATTGATTCTATACAGCGTTCCAAATAAGCTTCCACATTGTAGACTGGAACAATAACACTAATTTTTTCTTGCATTATACTCTCCCATGTATTCTAGTGTAACTCTTATCCATATCTGCTATGACGGCATCATGATGCGGAACTTGTTTGTCAGCAGGCGGTGGAGTCATATAGTCACCAAAAAGCAATGCTAAGATAAGCATCATAACCTACTGGAATAGGCATTTGAGTTCCTTCGAATGGTAGGAAAATGCTGTCTTCAAAGGCTTGAATTGGATATTTATTTTTCATATAGCCAGGGCCTGAACATAACTCTGTAATGCCGTCACTTTCAGAAAGTCCATACTTGGTCATTTCTTTCTCAGCCTTTTTCCAGATACGGTAACGAAGAGATTTTGGTGCCATACCTAGTAAAATAGTACTTCCCCACTTCATCAAAGCCCCATGTTTTTTTCTGGGATTGTTTGGGCACAGAAAAGAGAATAAATCAAGGCCCAACGGACTTGTTTCTTGCGCTCAGCTGGATTTTTAGGATAATAATCCAAGGGAAGAACATCTAAAGCAAGTCCATGAGGGAGATCCAAGTCTTGCTGGTAAGGCTTGATGCAAGTTGTTTCTCTATCGCGAATGGTGATAAAGAGATTGCGGTCAACGTAATCTTTACTACTCTTTGATAGGAAATAACGCTGATCAGCATAAATAGGCCACAACTCTGCTAATTTTTCATAATCCTTACGAGGCATAAAGAAATCCAAATCATCATCCCAAGGAATGAAGCCCTTATTTCGTAAGGCTCCAATAGCACCTCCGCCACACAAATAGCAGAGTAAATCATGTTCTTTACAAAATGCGACAAAATATTCAGCCATTTCCAGACTACGAGCCTGAATTGCCTTTAAATCACTCATCTATTTCATCATCCTCTTCTGTAGAATTGTATCATTCTATTATACCATAAAAAGACCTCTAAATTCTATCCAATTAGAAGAAAAAAATCAAAGCCCAAATCAACCCATTACAGGTCGTTCAAACTTCGATTCCTTTATTTTTTTATCTTAGTCCAAACTGGCTAAGTTTATTCTTGTAAGCCTCCTGGTCTATTCTGAGAGATAAACCTCCATAAACATCATAATCATCAACCCAATCACCAAGTTCTGGAACTGTTATTCTTTCAATTCCATTTTGAGCACCATCAAGGACAGAAAGTCCATTGGTCAGCAAGAAGGTATAAGGTAGGTTGGTTGACGTCATGGCAAAAGACTTTCCCTAAGGCTTCAGATCCCGTAAAGAGTTTGGTTGGATCTTAATCTGCTGGAGTACAGCCGTCATGACTTGTTGTTGTCTGCGAGTTCGACCATAATCACCTTCGTCATCATCTCGGAAACGAGCATAGTTAAGAAGGGTTGAACCATTCATCTGTTGCTTACCAGCTCGAATAGTTTGAGTTGGCGATTCAGTTTTCAGTTGCATGTAAATCGTCTCCAACGGTTGCTTCTGTAACAGGAACTCCATTTAAGGTTGAAAAATTGGGCATCGATGGTTACACCATCAGGGAAGAGGGTATCAATGGCTGTCGCGAAGGCCTGGAAGTCAACAAGGGCGTAGTACTTGATATCTAAATCAAAATTGTCCTTGAGAACCTTACGAACCATCTCAGCTCCTTGATGTCCTTCTTGTTCTCCGAGTTCATAAGCTAAATTCAATTTATGGTCGACTTGTTTTTGACCATTAATAATCTGGCTATAACCATCAATATAAACCAAATTATCCCGCATGAAACTAACCAGCTTAATCTTTTTGTCTTTACCGCTAACATTCAAAACCATAATAGAGTCTGTTCGAGTTTCAGCACTATTTTGTCCGATTCGCCCATCTGTCCCCAAAATTAAAATATTTACCCCATCACGAGTATCCTGACCATTAAAGACTTCAACTCGAGCAGCTTTAGCGTCTTGGGGTTTATCTGGATTAGCTGCTTGTAAACCTTTCAAGAACATGATGGTCATTCCAACAAGTACACAAAGTAAGAAAGTGAAAATCCACGCAAACAAACGTTTAAAAGAGAATCTTTTTTATCTTTTTGGTTTCTCCATTTTTCTGGTTTTGCATATCTCTTTCTTAACTTTTTTTGCTTTGGAACTTTATGTCGAGAGCTGCGACTTCTATTGCTATATGTTGGAAGGCCTATATTGGATTCTTCTTGAGGTAATTCTTCTAAATCCTCAATTTCTTCCATATCCTCACGATAAAAGCTGATGAACCTCTTGTTGTGGTTTGTCTAATTTAGCTTGTAAAAAGTCAAACTCCCTTTTTCTCTCTCATTTAAATAATGAATATTTTTTTAAGAGATAATCATAACGTAGTTTTTCGTGATGAGATAGAGGATTTTTCTCTAGTCATAGATTCTCCTTTCCTTTATCGTCTATAGTATAAATAGGGTAAGCTCCCAAAATTTTTATATTGGATTCCAATTGTTTTTAATTCTTCTTGAGCAAAATGGACCAATTCTTTATCTCTATAGTTGACATCAATGATGAAAAATATTCTCCCAAAGCGGTCTTAAAGGGGACGACTTTCAATCTTGGTCAAGTCTATTCCTCTCCAAGCAAAGGTAAAGCGCCTTATATAAGGCTCCTGGAAGATTGTCTGGCAAGGTCAATGCTAGACTCATTTTTCTTAGCATTTGCATTCAAAGGGCATTTGCGGTGCCTTGGGACCTAACACCCAAAAAGCGAGTGAAATTGGCTTCCATCTCTTGAATATCTTGAGCAATTAATTCCAAACCATATTCTCCAGCCGAACTTTTTGGGGGCAATGGCAGCAAAAGGCTGATCTGGATGCTCGGAAACATAGCGCGCAGCGTATGCTGTACTGGCAGTGACTTCTAGTTGGGCATCTGGATAATGCTCATCAATAAATTTCTTTCCCTGCGCCAAAGCTTGTGGGTGAGAAAAGATTTTCTCAATTTTAACTTGCCCTGGCACCGCCATCAACTGTTGATGAATTGGCTGCACAATCTCCGCCACAGCTTGAATACGAGCTTGATGAAAAAGATAGTCCAAGGTTTCGTGAACACTACCTTCAATAGAATTTTCAACTGGCACTACTGAATAGTCTACCAAACCTTGTTCATATGCTTTGATAACGTCCGTAATATTTGAAAAAGGCTCTAGTTCCTCATGAGGAAAAAGCCGTTTGCACAACATGGTGCGAAAAAGATCCTTTGGGACCTAGATAGAGCAATTTTCATCTCAGTTCCTCTATAATTTCTTCTGGGCTTTAATCTTGCACATCTACAACTCGACTAGCTACTTCCTTATACCAAGCTTGTCTTTCTTTAAAAAGTACAGCAAATCTTCCTTGCTATTCTTTAAAAATAGTGGACGTTGATTGTCCTTATCGGCTGAAATTCGCTGGTAAAGGGTCTCGAAAATCTGCTTTTAAGGTAAATGTTGTCTGGATTTTTGCTTGAGCAAGGCACGATTACGTGGCGAAATAACAATCCCTCCGCCTGTAGAAATAACTTTATCTGTCTTTAGCAAGTCAGCTAGGGACTTCTTCTTCTAGCTGGCGGAAGGCAGCCTCTCCTTTTTCTTCAAAGAAACGAGCAATCGAGCATCCCTCAGTCGGTCTTCCAGCAAGGCATCCATATCTACGAAGTCAGGATCTAGCTTTCTAGCAATAGTAGTTTTTCCTGAACCCATAAAACCTAGTAAAACCTTAGCCATGAATCAAAGTCTCCAAATCATCAAAGAAGCTAGGATAGCTAGTATTAATAGCTTCGGCTCGATCCAATTCAACTTCTCCATCCGCAACTAAGAGAGCTGCAATGGCTGTCATCATGCCGATTCGATGGTCTCCAAAGGTATTGACTTTGGCTCCATGGAGGGCAGATTTCCCTTTGATAATCATTCCGTCTGCTGTAGGAGTAATAGTTGCTTCCATGCTATTTAAAGCATCCGCGACAACTTGAATGCGATCCGTTTCTTTGACCTTGAGTTCTTCTGCATCTTTGATAACTGTTTGACCTTGAGCTTGGGTAGCAAGAAGCGCGATAATCGGCAATTCATCAATTAAACGTGGAATCAAGGCTCCACCAATCTCTGTTCCCTTCAAATCTGAAGTTTCAACAGTCAAGGTTGCAGATTTAGCAATTGGATCAATATCAGTAATCTCTAATTTCCCGCCCATAGCTCGGATAACATCAATAATACCTGTACGTGTTTCATTAATACCGACATTCTTAAGTACCACTCGAGAATTTGGCACAATCAAACCTGCTACTAACCAAAAGGCTGCACTAGAAATATCTCCTGGTACGACAACCGTTTGTCCACTAAGTTTCTGTGGCCCTTGAACAGTGATTTTCTTCCCATCGACACTTAAGTCTCCACCAAATTGACGAAGCATATCTTCTGTGTGATTACGAGTGCACTCCTTCTCGATAATGACTGACTGTCCTTGAGCCTGCAAAGCCGCAAAAATCAAGGCTGACTTGACTTGGGCAGAAGCAATTGGCAATTCGTATTGAATAGATCTTAAGCTTTTTGTTCCTTTTAAGTGCAAAGGTGGCAAGTCTCGCTCTGTCTGACCTGAAATGGTAACTCCCATTTTTTTCAAGGGAAGAGTTACACGATCCATGGGGCGTTTAGAAAGACTATCATCTCCAAACATCTCTACTTCAAAGTCTGCGCCAGCAAGGACACCTGAAATCAAACGAATAGAGGTCCCAGAATTCCCCATATCCAGGGCATTCTGAGGTGCTTTCAATCCATCCATCCCAACACCTTGAATGATAACGATACCGTCTTTGTCCTCAATCTCTACGCCGAGGTCACGAAATACCTGCATGGTTGACAAGACATCTTCACCACGCAAGATATCATAAACCTTCGTTTCACCCTCAGCCAAGCTTCCAAAAATAATAGAGCGATGACTGATGGACTTATCTCCTGGTACTCGAATACTACCATTTAAGTGCTTAATGTTTGTTTTTTAATTTCATACCGGGCCCTCATACTGACAATACTTTTTCTTATTTTTATCATAAAAAGTCAGAAATTTCTTAAAAATTCCTGACTTTATGAGGTGAAATTCTTATTTTTAAAAAGTTCTGAAATTGGTTCAAAGACAATTTTTTCAATATCAGAAAGGTAGATAGAAAGTTGTTGCTGTTTAGCAAAGAATTCTGACAAGAGAGAGTTCCCTTGAATCTGCTTGCCAAAACTTTCCATTTTTTCTTGGAAAGAAGCATCTGGAATTTGACCAGTCTGTGCCATGATTTGGATTTCATGTTGAAAAGCAATATAATCTGCAAAAATTTTGCTTGCTTCTGCATCCGCTTGGATGGCATCTCTAGCTTCTTTAACTGCCTTGTATTCAGGCAATTCGCGTAGTCCACGACTTAGTGCATTTGCACTATCATAAATATTTGACATAATTGTCCTCCTTATTTAATAACGACTGTGTAGTCAGTATTTTCTGTAATGACTTGCTCAGCACGTTTTAAATCCTGAGCATTCTTAAAGGAAATTTGCAGAATCCCGTGAACATCCTCACGGTTTTCCTCATTGATATGGATATTGACCAAAGAAGTTCCACGTAGCAATTCCAAGATGCGCAAAATCACATCTTCCTCATCGGGAACGTCTACATAGAGGTCAAATGAACTATCTACTCCTCCACGTTTATGGATTTCCATAGCTTGGCGTTGCTCACGCGCTTGGTTGAAAAAGTTCCAGATTTGGTTTTCGTCACCTACACTGATTGCATGACCTATCTCGTCCAAACGGCCCTTGAAGTCCTCGATGCGTTCAATAATGGTCTCTCGATTGGATAAGAGGATAGAAGTCCACATACCAGGCTCACTTTCGGCAATCCGAGTCATATCTCGAAATCCACCGGCCGCAAAGCGTCGCGCCATTTCATGCTCTTCAGCATAACTTGCAGTTTGTTCCATCAGGCCTGATGCTAAGATATGCGGAAAATGGCTAATCTGAGAAGTCACTCGGTCATGCTCTTCAGCATCGATTTCAATGAAACGAGCATGAAGGCCTGACAGCAAGTCTCTCATTTCTTCGAGCGTATCCGGAGTTGTCAGACTAGATGGCGTGAAGATATAATAGGCATTTTCAAAAAGATTAACATCTGCAGAGGCAGCTCCTGTCTTGTGACTTCCTGCCATGGGATGGGCCCCCACAAAAGCGAACAGACTTATCAGCAAAACACTTCTCAGCTGCACCCACGATAGCTGACTTGGTCGATCCAGCATCAGAAATAATGACACCATCTTTCAAGTCCAAGTTGGCCAATTCCTTAATAAAGGCAATAGTTTGCTTGATTGGCAGGGTAAGAATGATGACGTCTGCAAGTGGAGCAAAACTGGCAAAGTCATCCGTCGCTCGGTCAATCATTCCTCTCTCCAAGGCAATATCTCTAGACGCTTGACTACGATTGTATCCTAAAATTTCATAATCAGGATGATCCCGCTTGATTCCGAGTGCCATGGAAGCACCAATCAAACCTAGTCCTGCGATATAGATGGTTTTTGCCATAAGAACTCCTTAATAATTCTTTGTATACTCCCGATGTTTCGCAACAGCTTCTTTTAATTCTTCCAGATTATCAGAGGAGAATTTCTCTAGAATTTCCTGAGCCAAGACTGTTGCTACGACTGCCTCCATAACGACACCTGCTGCTGGAAGAGCAGTAGGATCACTTCTCTCTACTGTTGCTTTATAAGGCTCATGAGTTTCAATATCGACACTCATCAACGGCTTGTAGAGAGTCGGAATTGGCTTCATAACTCCACGAACGACAATGGGCTGACCATTGGTCATACCACCTTCGAAACCACCGAGATTATTAGTCCGACGAGTATAGCCATCTTCTGATGACCAGAGGATTTCATCCATGACTTGGCTACCCTTAAGATGGCCTGCTTTAAAACCAAGACCAAACTCCACACCCTTAAAGGCATTGATAGAAACAACTGCTTGAGCTAGTCTAGCATCTAACTTTCGATCCCATTGAACATAGGAACCAAGACCAACCGGAACACCACCGACAACGGTTTCTACAACACCACCGATGGTATCACCATCGCGCTTTATTTGGTCAATATAGTCCTTGATTTCTTGCTCACGTTCTTGGTTAACGATAGAAACTTCTGACTGGGCAGCTAGTTTCTTAATCTCTGCGACTGTCAAGTTTTCTGGAACATCGATTTCTTTTCCACCAAAAATCACAACATGGTTAGCAATTTCGATGTCAAGCTCAGCCAATAGACGCTTAGCTACAGCCCCAACCGCAACCCGCATTGTCGTTTCACGGGCAGATGAACGTTCCAAGGAATTTCGTAAATCATCAAAGCGATATTTAATCCCACCTACCAAGTCTGCGTGACCTGGGCGAGGATGTGTGATCTTTCGTTTGCTTTTTAAAGCGGTCTTCAATGTCCTCTGCAGACATGATATCCAGCCATTTTTGGTGGTCTTTGTTAATGACATCCATGGTGATAGGAGCCCCTGTCGTCTTTCCGTGACGAACTCCAGAAGTAAAGACAACCTGGTCAGTCTCAATCTTCATACGACCACCACGACCGTAGCCACCTTGACGTCGCTTAAGATCCTCATTGATGTTGTCTGCAGTCAAAGGAAGGCCAGCGGGAACTCCTTCGATAATAGCCGTCAGACGCGGTCCGTGTGATTCTCCTGCAGTTAAATATCTCATACCTTCTCCTTATTTTACCAAGTATTCTTTCATTTCTTCGAGAGAAACTGGGTGAATCGTCGCTGAACCAAGCTCAGGTACCAAGACTAACTTCATGGTATTCCCACGCGCTTTTTTGTCATGAGTCAAAGCCTGATAAAGCTTATAAAGGTCCCAGTTTTCGTACTCGACCGGCAATCCAAACTTCAGACACATTTCTCGGATGAGACTGGGTTATTCCAGCTGGCATAAGTCCTTTTTCTTCTGCTACCTTAGAGACCTGAACCATTCCCATAGCTACTGCCTCACCGTGCATGACATGTCCATAGCCAGCAGTTGCCTCAATAGCATGACCGATTGTGTGACCAAAGTTTAGATAGAGACGAATGCCATTGTCCAATTCATCTTCAACTACCATCTTTCGCTTCACTTGACAAGAATGCTCGATCAAACTCTCTGAATGTTTCAAAATGCTTTCCACAGAACCATCTATTTCAGATAATAGGTTCCAAAGTTCTGGATCTTCGATGAGGCCATACTTGATGACTTCACCCATTCCTTCAATCAATTCTCTCTGGCCTAAGGTCTCCAGAACTGTTGGGTCAATCAAAACACCATCCGGCTGAGCAAAAGTCCCCACCATATTCTTGGCAAAAGGGGTGTTAACTCCTGTCTTACCCCCGATAGAAGAATCAACCTGGGCAGTTAAACTAGTTGGAATTTGAACGAAATGAATCCCTCGCATATAGGTAGAGGCTACAAAGCCAGCTAAATCTCCGACCACTCCGCCACCGAGTGCAAGGATGCCATCACTACGAGTTAAACCTTGTTTAACTAAAAATTCATAGACTTTCTGAACTGTAGTTAGGTTCTTACGTTCTTCCCCCTCTAAAAAATCAAAAACTGCTACTTGAAAACCAGCGTCTTCAAGGCTAAGCTTGACCTTCTCCGCATAGAGTGAAGCCACACGGTTATCCGTTATGATAACAATTTTTTGTGGTTGCCAAAGTTCTCGCAACCATTTTCCTGCTTGAGATAAGCATCCTTTTTCAATCTGAATTTCATAAGGGTGATGTGGAAGGTCAATTCTGATTTTTCATTCTAGTGGCTCCTTTTTCTTTAGTGATATTTTTCTGTTAAGGACTGCCAAATTTCATCTGTTGGCATATCCTTACCTGTCCATAGTTTAAAAGCCTCTGCTGCTTGATATAAAAAGCATACCAAGCCCGTTAACAGCTACATTCCCTTGGCTTTTTTAGCCCATTGTAGAAATAGCGTTTCAAAGGGTTGATAAATGATATCAGCCACCAAGAGGTTTTCAGATAATAATAGGTTTTTCTGGAACAGGAGATGACTTTCCATCCATGCCCACACTGGTCGCATTAACTAATAAATCCGAGGCAGCAATCCTTTCCTGCAATACTGAATGTTCTTCTAAGGCATACAAGTCTACTCGAAAGCCCGTCTCACTCTGCAACCTTTCAAGGTAAGCTTTTGTTTTTTCCATCGAAGTTGAGCGTACAAAGACAGATACCTGACTGGCGCCGTCTAGAATTGCTTGTGCTAGAACAGCCTTGGCTGCGCCTCCTGCTCCTAGCAGAGTCATCTTTTTACCCAAAATTGTAAAAGAAGGCAAGCTCTTAAAGAATCCCTTGCCATCTGTATTATATCCAATTAAATTACCATTTTGATTGACTACTGTGTTGACAGCGCCAATCAATCGAACTTCATCACTCAATTCATCCAGATAGGGAATGACCTCTTCCTTGTAGGGCATGGAAAGATTGATACCAAACATCTGGTAACGGCGAATATTGGCAACCGTTTCAGCCAAATCACTCACCTCTACTTCCCAAGCTAGATAAACACCATTTATCCCTGTCGCTTCAAAAGCACTATTATGAATGAAAGGAGAAATGGAATGTTTGATAGGATTTGCGACCACAGCTGCTAGGCGTGTGTAGCCATCAATCTTCATTCAAAATCTCCCGAATTTTTTTCATATTTGACAGAGAAATCTGTCCTGGAGCACTAACTACATCTAAGCTTGCAAATGACCAACTTGAGCCCGTTACATCTGAAGTAATCCGAGATACTTTCCCTATTTTTCCCCATAGAAATTGTGACGTAATCTTGTTCAGGATTAAGAGTTTTAAAAACCTCGGGTGTAGTTCATAAGGTCTAAAACATCTTGTTCTGTATGTGCCATTACAGATACCTTAACTACTTTCGGAGTTAGGCTAGTTAGCTCTGACAAAATTTCCATCATATTGTCTGGAGTTTCTTGGAAATTATGATAACTTAGGACCAAGTTTGGGAAATCCAGCATCTGATCAAAAAAACATCCTTATGTGTGTAATACTCAAAATCCACATAGTCTGGCTGATAAAGTTGAGTAACATCCTTGATAATTTGGACATATTCCTCTGAAGACAAGTCAATCTCTCCACCCTCTGAACGAGTGCGCAAGGTGAAGAGAAGTTCACGACCTGCAAATTTTTTCAAAAAAACAGCTGGTGCTACTTGTAAAAATAGCTTCCTTGGCTAGGGAAGTCTGCACGCCACTCAATAATATCTGCGTCCTCATAACGCGTGACATCGATTGCTTGCACTTCTTCTATATTCCTTGGCATGATTGAAACGACTAACTTCATTTACTTACCTTCATACTAATCACCTTGAGGTAATTACTGCTTTCATCTTTTTATTATAGACAAAGTCAGCTGGAAGACCATATTTGAGTCAATACTTGATACTTTCTTCCCTGCAAAACCTTTATCAATTTGTTCTATGAATTTCTGGCGGGAAACATTAGCAGCATTAGTGCTAGCAATGATAATACCACCTGGATTTAAAATTTCTAAACTTTGAGAAATCAACTTGTGATAATCCTTAGCTACAGAAAAAGTTTGTTTTTTTATTACGAGCAAAAGCTAGGCGGATCTAAAACAATCACATCGTAGCTCAAGCCTTTACGCTTAGCATACTTAAAATACTCAAAGACATCCATAACCACAAAACGGTGCTTATCAAGACTTGGGCCATTGGCCTGAAAAATGAGCTTCTGACAACTCTCTGGAACGCTTAGCCAAGTCAACAGAGGTCGTTTCACTAGCACCACCCATGGCAGCTACAACGGAAAAGGCCGCTGTATAAGAAAAACATATTGAGTGAGGATTTACCCATGGCTAAACCATCTACTAAACTGCCACGTACCTCATGTTGGTCCAGAAAAATTCCCGTCATCAGGCCATCATTCAAAAAGACTTGATAAAGTACACCATTTTCAAGAACTGTGAAATTCTCTGGTGCCTCTTGACCGTAAATATGAGACGATTCATAGTCCAAGCCCTTAAAACGAATCTTTTCGTAAGCTCCCAATATTTCTGGAAATACTTGGGCAAAGGCAGCTACTATCTGCTGGCGTAGTTGATAAACATAGGTGTTATACCATGAAAAGACGACATAATCTCCGTAAAGATCCAAGGTCATCCCTCCAAAGCCATCGCCCTCTTGATTGAACAAGCGAAAGGCTGTTGTCAAATCATCTTGATAGTAGGTAGAACGTTTTAGTTTAGCTTGAGTAAATAGGTTTTCAAAGAAAATTTGGTCAAAAGAAACTTTCTGATTCGTTACGAACCAACCAATCCCTTTATTTTGACGAGATAAATAAGCCTTACCCAAAAACTGTCTACCTTGACTGAATAGCTCGACTTCCTGGTCAGTTTCAGATAGTTCTGGAAAGTCAATTTCCTCCAAAACTACCTGACCCTTATTTAGTTTTTCAACTCGTCGGCTGACAAATACTTTTTCATAGTTACTATTATAACAAATTTTGTGACAATTCACAAAATAGAAACTATTTAACTCTTCTATAAAAGGAGTAAGATTTGACACATAAAATAAACTAGTTTGCATTTTTTCTTTTATGCTAATTCTAATCTAAAGCCAGAAGAGAAGAAAAAAAGGTTAAAAAGCTATGGCAATTATTTCTCAAGCGCAAACGTTTGCGTAATTCTGTATCTTGTGCTAAAATATTCTCATTAATGACAAGTAAGAGGACTTTCTATGATAAATCAAACCCTAATGCAATACTTTGAATGGTACCTACCAAGTGACGGACAACACTGGACACGGCTCGCTAATGATGCTCAACACTTAGCTGATTTGGGAATTAGCCATATTTGGATGCCACCTGCTTTTTAAGGCCACTAATGAGAATGATGTCGGCTATGGTATCTATGACCTATTTGACTTGGGTGAATTTGAGCAAAAAGGTACCGTTCGAACCAAGTACGGTTTCAAAGAAGACTATCTCAGGCTATACAAACTTTAAAAGTCTCATGGAATTCAACCCATGGCTGATGTCGTTCTCAACCACAAGGCGGCTGCCGATCATTTGGAGACCTTTCAAGTTATTGAAGTAGATGCCGAAGATCGGACCAAGGAATTAGGTGAAGCTTTCACCATCAATGGTTGGACAGGCTTCACCTTTGATGGTCGCCAAAACACTTACAACGATTTCCACTGGCACTGGTACCATTTCACTGGTACTGACTACGATGCCAAACGCCGTAAATCAGGTATTTATCTCATTCAAGGAGATAATAAAGGCTGGGCTCAAGAAGAGTTGGTCGATAACGAAAAATGGTAACTATGACTACCCTAATGTATGCTGACCTTGACTTCAAACACCCTGAAGTCGTTCAAAACATTTATGATTGGGCTGACTGGTTCATCCAAACAACTGGTGTGACCGGCCTCCGCCTTGATGCCGTCAAACACATTGACTCTTTCTTCATGAGAAATTTTATCCGTGACATGAAAGAAAAAAATACGGTCAAGACTTTTTATGTTTTTGGAGAATTCTGGAACCCTGATAAGGATGCTAATCTAGACTATCTCGAAAAAAATCGAAGACCGCTTTGACCTTGTCGATGTCCGCCTTCATATGAATCTATTTGAAGCTAGTCAAGCTGGTGCAGCTTATGATTTGCGAAATATTTTTAAATGATAGTCTTGCTCAGATAAAACCGGATAAGGCCGTAACCTTTGTCGATAATCACGATACCCAAAGAGGACAAGCTCTCGAGTCCACTGTTGAAGAATGGTTCAAGCCTGCAGCTTACGCTCTTTTACTTTTACGTCAACAAGGACTTCCTTGTGTCTTCTATGGTGATTACTATGGCATTTTCTGGGAAGTATGCTCAGGAAGACTTCAAAGAGGTACTTGATAAGCTTCTAGCCATCCGAAAAATTTGGCTTATGGAGAACAAGTCGACTACTTTGATGATGCTAACTGTATTGGCTGGGTACGTTTTGGAGCTGAAAAACAAACTCCCCTTGCTGTCGTTATCTCTAACGCTCAAGCAAATAGCAAATCAATGTTCGTCGGTCACGAGTGGGCTGACCAAACCTTCATCGATCTACTAGAAATCATCCTGAACAAGTGACCATCAATTCCAATGGATACGGTGATTTCCCAGTTGTTGAAGCTTCTGTTAGCGTTTGGGGCTTGCCCAACTAGCCATACTCAGCTAACTAAAAAATAAAAACTTGCCTATAAGCAGCTAGATTTTACTCAATCCAGCTTCTAGGCAAGTTTTTTATATTATCTTAGTCTTTCCATAGATCCATAGCATTTTTTTAAAATCAGACGAGACTTGAACCTTCTGAGGGTTACTAGCCTCTCTCCGATCGTTTGGCCTCGACCTGGGCTACACTCTTGATACCTTCGTGACGCCAATTACGTAGGATAGCTTGGACATACTTCCAATTAGGCTTTCCATTTAAAACTGCTTCTCGTAAAGCTTCTTTAATCAAATCAGCACTGGTACCGTCTTCTTTAAGACTCTTCTCTAAATCTTCAATCTCAAAAAGGACTCAAGAGACGACCTAACTCTTGTTGAAAGGTTTCTACCAATCCCTTTAAATCATTCTGAGCTAGTTGAATACGTCCCGCATCTTGCTGCTGAGACAATTGGTCCAATCGTTCAAGGGCAAGAGTTGCATCAAAGATTACTTCAATTTCGCCATTGAGTTCAATTGTGCGATACTGGAGCAAACCCTTGTCTGTTAATCTTGAAATAGCTTGGTTAACGTCTAGAACTTGCTTGCCTATCTTTTTCTGCAATCTGACTTGGCGACAATTCTCCTAAAAGCAGTCGTATTTTTGCAGATAGAAGAATTGCCAGACTAAAAAGTCATCACTAGATGAAAAGAGTTGATTGTAATGCATTAATAGGGCACTCAGTAAAACCAAATTGCCAGATTTAAAAGCGTCTAAATAAGTCATAATTCCTCTTATAAATATCCAAAATGAGAAACATCATCCTCCACACTTTTCCAGTCAAAAGGTGTCTCTTGATAAACCGCATAGTTTACCCAGTTATTGAAAAAGAGTGCTGCAGAAGAACTCCATAGCATACAGGAACTTGATGGATGTCGTCATTTTTAAAATAATTTTTCGGGTATGTGGGGTTCTAAACCAGCATCTAGGTCACGGAAATATTCTTTGCTAGTGTGTCACGATCATACTCTAGGTGTCCAAAGCTGTAGACTTCTCTTAAATCTCAGCTAGCAAGGATAGAAACTCCAACTTCTTTTCCCTCTGCTAAAATCTCTAGATTGGTTTGATTTAGAATATCTTCTTTTTAAAACTTCAGTATGTCGAGAATGTGGAGACACAAACAAATCATCAAAACCTCTCAACAAGAGATGATTCCCCTTTAGAACATCTTGAGGGAAAATCCCTGATATCTTCTGGTCTATTTGATGTTTCTTGACAGCATAGCGATAGTAGAGACCAGCCTGGGCTCCCCAACAAATATGCAAGGTTGAAAAGACATGAGTCTTAGACCAATCGATAACTTGGGTAAACTCTTGCCAATAGTCAACCTCCTCAAATGGAAGGTGCTCAACTGGAGCTCCTGTGATAATCAAGCCATCAAAATAATCGTCTTTGATTTCTGAGAAGGTCTTATAAAATGTCTCCATATGCTCTGAGCGAGTTGTTTTTGATTGGTGACTTTCCATATATAGAAAGTCTATATCAAGCTGCAGAGGCGTATTGGCTAAGTGTCGCAATAGTTGGGTCTCTGTCACAATCTTTTGTGGCATGAGGTTTAAAATCAGAATTTTGAGCGGTCGGATATCCTGATGAGCCGCTCGCTGGTCATCCATGACGAAAATATTTTCTGTTTGTAAAATCTCAACTGCTGGTAATTTTTTATCAATTCTAATCGGCATGGAAATCTCCTCACTGTATCATACTGGACTCAAGTAACCTGACTGTCATCAAATGGAATAATCCAGCTGATAACACTTCTTCCCTTTATTATACTGTAAGAAGATATAGTTTTCAATTATAGTTTTTCTCTAACTAGATATAGCCTTTTTTATATCATCATTAAGAGAAAAACAGCCCTAGGGACTGTTTTTTTCATTAATAATGCATCAAAACTTTATAATCGTAATCTCCGATTGCCTCACGACCTTTTAGCTCATCAAGTTCAATCAAGAAGGCACAACCAGCAACAATACCACCTAATTTTTCAATCATTTCGATAGTCGCCTTAACAGTACCACCTGTTGCCAAGAGGTCATCTACGATAAGAACACGTTGGCCTGGTTTGATAGCATCTGCGTGCATAGTCAAAGTGTCAACCCCATATTCTTTTTCGTAGTCAGCTGAAATCACTTCACGTGGTAATTTTTCCAGGTTTACGCACTGGTGCAAAACCAATTCCCCAACTCAAAAGCAACTGGACATCCAACAATAAATCCACGTGCTTCTGGTCCTACAATCATATCAATCTTTTTGTCAGTAGCATATTGAACAATTTCACGAACAGCATAACTGTAGGCATTTCCATCTGCCATCAATGGGCTGATATCACGGAAAGTAATTCCTTCTTGTGGATAATTTTCAATACTTGCAATGTAATCTTTTAAGTTCATAGCGTTTCTTTCTTTTTAAAGTTTTTTTACTCCCTATTATACCATAATTCCTAGAAAAGCAAAATAGAAAAGAAGCCTTGGAATATCCTTCCAAAGCCCCTCAGTCCTTCATAAAAATTCGGAGGTTCACTCGCTCAATGAAATCTTTACTTCTTTTTGCTTTTTAGAGCTTTGATTTCGCTCATGATTTTGTTGGATGCGCCACTCTCGCTCAAAAGTAAGACATGGTTTCAAATACTCTCTTTGGTAAGCCAACATCCAGCAAATAGATTGGGATTTTCAAAACGTTAGAATGTTTTGAACTTGTAAATCTACTTCGAAGACGATACCAGAAAAAGTTGGATTTTAAAAGTTCCTTGTCATAAAACTGAACCTCAATCATATAAAAATCCCTTGCATTTCTACTACCCTTAATTCTCGTGAGAGCAAACTTTTCTACCTGTTCCCAGGAATAAAACTGCCAGTCTTTCTTTGGAAATGGTTTATAGAAAAATCCTTGAGCCGTACATTTCAAATACTCTTTATCAGAAAAAAGCCGTCGCAAATGTTGATACAAAATGAAGCCAACGATGAGGATTAAGAAACCAATAAAGAGAATTAAAGCCACCAATCCCGCAGGTGCTTCTTCGGGATAGCTCATCAAAAACGAAAAAATCCAAAGTAGAAGAGCCAATTCTAGTAGGTAAAGAATAAGGCTCAAGACGATTTTCTTACTACTCCATTTAATAATTGTTTCTTCCATTATACTAACTCACTTAAATATTCATAGCGTTCATATTTTTCCAGCAAGTCTTCATTTTTCTCGTCTAACTCTTTTTGAAGGGTAGCTAGTTTCCCAAAGTCAGAACCATTTGCTAGCATTTCTTCCTCTATAGAAGAGATGCGGTTTTTCTAAAAGCTTCGATATCACCTTCAATACTTGCCCACTCCTGCTTTTCTTGGTAAGTCATCCGTTTCTTTTTCTTCACGTACTTTGACGACTTTTTCCTTCTCAACTTTTTGATTTTTGTGTTACTGCTTCTGCTTCAAAGGCCTTTTTCATCTAGATAATCTGTATAATGGCCAAAAGAAAGGACGGATGGTTCCATCTTCAAAAAGCAAGAATCTTAGTTGCTACCTTATCAAGGAAATAGCGGTCATGACTAACTGTCAAGACTGGTCCTGCAAAACCTTGTAAGAAATTTTCTAGAACTGTTAAGGTCGCAATGTCTAGATCATTTGTCGGCTCGTCCAAGAGAAGCACATTGGGTTTTTCAAGGAGTAATTTGAGGAGGTACAGACGCTTCTTCTCTCCACCTGACAGCTTCTCAATCAAGGTACCGTGCGTTGAACGAGGGAAAAAGAAATTGTTCTAGTAACTCAGCGATTGAAGTCGTAGTACCACCACTAGTCTTAACCTCTTCTGCCACTTCCTGCAAGTAATTGATAACTCTCTTGCTTTCATCTAAACCTTCGATTTGTTGAGAGAAATAAGCAATACGAACTGTTTCACCGATGATAACTTGTCCTTCAGCAGCTTCAAGTCTTCCTGCAATAAGGTTAAGAAGGGTTGACTTCCCAACACCATTGTCCCCGACGACTCCGATACGGTCTTTGGCTTGCACTAAAAGGTTAAAATGTTTCAGAATCGGTTTATCGTCATAGGCAAAGGAAACATCCTTAAACTCAATGACCTTCTTACCGATGCGACTGGTTTCAAAATTCATGCTCAAGTCTGTCTCAAGGCTAGTATCTGAAACTTCCTTTTTCAAGTCATGGAATCGATTGATACGAGCTTGTTGCTTGGTCGCACGAGCTTGAGGTTGCCGTCTCATCCAAGCTAATTCTTGTTTGTAAAATTGTTCCTTTTTGTGAAGAAGAGCTGCGTCACGCTCATCCTGTTCAGCCTTGAGACGGACATAATCTTGGTAATTCCCCTGATACTCTGTTAATCCACCTCTATCCAATTCAAAAATTCGCGTAGAAAGAGCATCTAGGAAATAGCGATCGTGGGTGATGAAGAGAACGGTCTTCTTGGAATTCTTCAAGAAAAGTGTCAGCCACTCGATGGTCGCAATGTCCAGATGGTTGGTTGGCTCATCAAGAAGCAAGAGATTATGATTTCCTAAAAGCACTTGCGCTAATTGAACCCGTCTACGAAGACCACCCGACAAAGCTCCAACAGGAGTTGATAATTCTTGAATGCCTAGTTTACTGAGAACAGTCTTGACCTGACTTTCGATTTCCCATGCTTGGAGAGAATCCATCTCCGCCATGACCCGTTCTAGACGCGCCTGCTTGTCCTCACTGTAGTTGAGCATAAGCAGTTCATACTCCCGAATCAACTGGATTTCCTTGAGGTCACTGGATAAAACAGTATCCAAGACAGTCTTACTATCATCAAAATCGGGATTTTGAGTCAGGTAGCCAATCTTGTAATCACTCTTTGCTGAAAAAGGGCTAATATCGCCATCATAACCTGAAACACCTGAAAGCACATCTAGAAGGGTCGTTTTCCCAGTTCCATTGACACCAATGAGTCCTATGCGGTCCAAGTCATGGATAATAAAGGAAATATCCTTAAAGACAGTCTTATCACCAACAGATTTACTTTAGTTTTTTTCAACGATAAAATCACTCATTTTTCTCTCCCTTAGGTAGTCATGGATGGCTTGACGGTCATTTTCTAACTCTCCATCGACAATAGCATACTCAATTTTTTTCTAAAATATCTCCCAAATCTGGACCTGGATGATAGCCATATTCCCTGATGAGAATACCACCATTGATTTGAATTTCTTTCTTATCATGGATGGTTAGGCTGTGGTAAGTTTCTTCGATGGCCTGTGGATTGACTTCTTTTTCCTTGAGCCTGACGAAGATTTTCAGCCTGCAAGAGTAAATCTAAGTCAAAGCGGTAACAATCACGCTTGCTCAACTCTCCTTCTTCACGAAGTTCCAAGATCGTAAGTAAATCTTGAACTTGCTTAGCGAATTGACGCGAAGTTTTTCCAATGTTTTAAAAAAATAGTTGAGCATCTTTAATCTCTAAAACCCACAGCAAAGCTGCCCAGGCTTGTTCAGAAGACTCAGAAGGTATAGCCTTCCTCTAAATCAAATAATTTTTTTGGATTCGGTCCTGACTATTTGCCATATCTGGCAGGTAATCGTAAAGCTTGACTGCTAAGCATAGATGATAAAACCCTACTCGCCAATAGGGAGCCAGTAAAAAGCTTATCAAACTCAACAAAGGTACGCTCTATAGAAATTTTTCTCTAAGAGTGATGTCAAATCTTTCATAGCTTTGAAGGTCTCTGCTTCAAGTTCAAAACCAAGACTGGCCTGGAAACGAAAACCACGCATAATTCGTAGGGCATCTTCGTTGAAACGCTCACCGGCAACTCCAACTGCTCGCAAAACTTGATTTTTCTAAATCTTTTAGCCCGTCAAATAAATCAATGATTTCCCCAGACTCATCTAGAGCAAAGGCATTGACTGTAAAGTCACGACGCTTGAGATCTTCTTCTAGCGAACGTACAAAAGAGACCGCGCTTGGTCTACGATAGTCTACATAGACATCCTCTGTTCGAAAAGTGGTGACCTCGTACTCTTCATCTCCATCTAAAACCAAAACGGTCCCATGCTCAATGCCGATATCAGCTGTGCGTGGAAAAATCTGCTTAGTCTCTTCAGGATAAGATGAAGTCGCGATATCCACATCATGGATAGGACGTTGAAGAATGGCATCTCTGACAGAGCCACCAACAAAATAGGCTTCAAAACCTGCTTCTTTAATTTTTTCTAATACTGGTAAAAGCCTTCTGAAATTCAGAAGGCATTTGTGTTAATCTCATAATAAGTATTCTAATCCATAGACAAGCTCATGACGCTTGACAACTTCTTTGATTCCCAAATTCACCCCTGTCATGAAGGAGCTACGATCATAGGAGTCATGACGCAGGGTCAAACCTTCTCCTTGATTTCCAAAAATGACTTCCTGATGGGCTACCAATCCTGGCAAACGAACCGAATGGATACGCATGCCATCAAAGTTGGCACCACGTGCACCAGCAAGGAGTTCCTCCTCATCACTAGCACCTTGTTGAATAGACTCACGAACTTGAGCCATCAACTCAGCTGTTTTAATAGCTGTACCACTCGGAGCATCTTTTTTCTTGTCATGGTGAAGCTCAATAATCTCCACATTTGGAAAGTATTTAGCTGCCTGTGCCGCAAATTGCATGAGCAAGACAGCTCCCAAGGCAAAGTTTGGAGCAATCAAGCCACCCAAGTTTTTGGAACGAGAAACATCTTTTAATTCTTCGATTTCCTGACTAGTGAAACCTGTTGTTCCTACTACAGGAGCAAAGCCATTTTCAAGGGCAAAACGAGTATTTTCATAAGCTACAGCTGGGGTAGTAAAGTCCACCCAAACATCAGCAGAAAATCCAATCAAGTCCACCTTATCATTAAAAACAGGAACTCCTTGCCACATTTTTGATGATTCTGAAGGATCCAAAACTGCTACTAGTTCTAACTCAGGATCTGCCATGACCATCTGACAAGCAGCTTGGCCCATCTTGCCTCTAAAACCTGCGATAATTACGCCAATACTCATTTAAATCTCTTTTTCTAAGATAGGAAGAACCTTGGGTGCCCCTTAAATTATAGGGATATAGCTCAAGGGCGATACTACCTTCTCCAAGGTGGGTTCCAATGACACTACCAATAGTCGCAATCTCAACATTTGCTGCAATTCCACTTTCGAGCAATTGTTGGCGCAAATCCTCAGCTTTTTGCAGGGCATTCCCATGAATGACTGTGATTCGATAGTTTCCTTGATGTGTGGCTTCCTGGATAATTTCAACCAAGCGTTTGGTTGCTTTCTTCTCTGTACGAACCTTTTCATAAACCTCAATCACACCTTGATCATTGAAGTAAAGAATTGGCTTGATACTAAGGAGATTTCCCAAAATGGCGGCTCCATTTGAAAGACGCCCACCCTTAACCAAGTGATCAAGATCATCTACCATGATAAAGGCTGAAGTCCCCTCGATTTGTTTAGAAAGTTTATCATTGATAGTGGTAAAATCATCCCCATGTTCTAGCCATTGGAAGACACTTTCTACCATAAAACCTAGAGGCGCACTTGTAATCTTAGTATCTGGAAAGGAAATTGTTAATCCTTCATACTCATCTATCATATATTGGATGTTCTGATAGAAGCCAGAAATACCTGATGAAAGAAAGAGGCCTAATACATGTGTGTAACCTACTTCTTTCAATGTTGCTAAAATTTCATCCAACTTAGCAATACTAGGCTGACTGGTTTTTGGTAATTCAGCTGCTTTAGCCATTTTTATGATAAAACTGGTCAGCAGTTAGATTGACACCTTCCACATACTCTTCTCCATCAATATTGACAGGAATATCTAAAATAAATACATTCTCTCTTTGCAGAGTCTTCGCTTCTAAATAAGCTGAAGAATCTGTAATGACAGCTAATTTCATGACTAAAAACTCCAAATTGATTCCTGGTAAGTCTAGGGCGATTTCTGTTACTTCATAAGTCAAACGGTTAAGCATATTTAAACAAGGTCTAGCTAGATTTTTCGACTTCTTCTTGAGTGAAATCACCTGGTTGCTCAACTATACGACCCTCCACATGGTTTACTTGAGATATAGTTCCACTAATTACAAATCTATCAAAAACAATCATAAAACTTAGAACCACAACGAGTGAGGTAACTTGGTTTTCTTTTATCATGTTGAAGTAGTTGGAAATTCACGTCCACTTTTGTTTCAGGTAATCCATTCTCATTTTTCCCATTCAAAATTACGCGCATCAAAGTGATACTGACTGACAAATTCTTGTTCACGTTTTAAATTCATGATTTTCTCCATTATTACAATTTATTTTTGACATTTTAGCAAATTTTCTTATTTTTCTGCTATTTTCCTAAATTCGATTTCTTCTGTGACAACAGCTGCGATAGTATCTACATAGTAGTCTACTTCTTCTGTTGTTGGGGCTTCTGCCATGACGCGTAAAAGTGGTTCTGTTCCACTCGGACGGACAAGAATACGACCATTTCCAGCCATCTCGGCTTCCATTTTCTCAATAATAGCCTTGATAGCAGGTACTTCCATGGCTTTTTCTTTCATGGTATTTTCAACACGGATGTTAACCAATTTCTGAGGATAAATGGTAACTTCTGAAGCTAATTGAGACAAGCTCTTGCCAGTTTCCTGCATGATTTTCGTTAATTGTACAGCTGACAATTGACCGTCCCCTGTTGTGTTGTAATCCATCAGGATGACGTGTCCTGATTGTTCACCACCAAGGTTATAGCCTGATTTTTCTCATTTTCTTCAACAACATAGCGGTCACCAACTGCAGTGACTGCTTTATTGATACCTTCACGATCCAAAGCCTTATGGAAACCAAGGTTAGACATGACAGTTGTGACGATAGTATTTTGAGCTAGTTGACCTTTTTCTGATAAGTATTTTCCGATGATATACATGATTTTATCACCATCTACAATCTTACCATTTTCATCTACGGCAATCAAACGGTCACTATCCCCGTCAAAGGCTAAACCAATAGCTGATTGAGTCTCTTTAACGATTTTTTTGTAAAGTCTCAGGATGTGTAGAACCAACATTCAAGTTGATATTAAGACCATCTGGGTTTCCCCAATAATAGTCAATTGAGCTCCCAAGTCTGCAAAAATCTGGCGAGCGCTTGTTGAAGCTGCCCCATTCGCAGTGTCTAGAGCGATCTTCATTCCTTCAAGAGGAGTTCCTGTTGAAACTAGGTAACCTTCATACTTGCGCAAGCCTTCTGGATAATCGACAACAGAGCCTAACCCTTCTGCACTTGGACGTGGAAGAGTGTCTTCAGTAGCGTCCAACAAAGCTTCAATTTCTGCTTCCTTGTCATCATCAAGTTTAAAGCCATCACCACCAAAGAATTTGATTCCATTATCAAGAGCAGGATTGTGGCTGGCTGAAATCATAACACCCGCACTTGCACCTTCAGTTTTAACAAGATAAGCGACTGCTGGTGTAGCAAGAACTCCAAGTTTATACACATGGATTCCAACCGAAAGGAGACCTGCAATCAACGCTGATTCAAGCATTTCACCTGAAATACGTGTATCACGTCCGACAAAAACTTTAGGTGCCTCAGTTGCATGTTGACTAAGAACATGACCTCCAAATCGACCTAGTTTAAAGGCCAATTCTGGTGTTAATTCTACGTTTGCTTCCCCACGGACCCCGTCCGTTCCAAAATATTTACCCATATTATATGATTCCTTTTCTATTCTAGTTTTTTTAATCATTATTCGAAGTGTTAGGTTTTTGTTTCAAATACTGTAGCAGTTGAGCTGGTTGTCTCAGAACTAGTTGTTGAAGTCGTTTATACTACTTGTGTTCCGAGCAGGTTTTGTAACTACTTTTAAGGTTGTTTCAAATGGCGTGATAATAGTCGGTAGAACTGTACCATTTTTATCTACAGCCTGTAATGGAACCGAGCCAGAATAATTTCCAGTTATTTTTCTCACTAGTTGGTAAGACTGCAACCAATTTATCAATCTTGGATAAAAGTATTGAGTCACTTGTCACAGAAACTCTTTGATCTGAAACTGTAACACTTTTCGATAATCACACTTTCATCAATTTGACTGTAGTCAATCTGTGGAATAACCGGAACCTTTTCTCGTGTAACTTTTTACCAATTTTAACAGTAATTTTTTTGAGGTGTTGCTACCGCTGTCAATCCACTTGGTAAATTCTCGATGGTTAATGGGACCTCAACAGTACCCTCAGTAGCCTGAGTCAAATCTGCCTTAACAGAAAACTTGCGGGTACTTTCTTGCATTTCACTAGCCAAAGGTTACCCGATTTGAACCAGTCAAAAAAACTGTTACTTCTGAGCTAAAACCACTGATAAAATACTGTTCACTATCATATTCAATATCAATTGGGACATTTAATACCGTATTGGTATACGTTTCTGTCCGAGTAGATCTTGCGTTATTATTATTTTGATAATTAATAGAAGTGGCATAAATGAATAAGACACATGCAAAAAGTAGAGAGAGATAATATAAAGACTATTTCTTTTCATGTTTGAAGCCCCCTAAAATACGTTCTCGTAAACTCACTTCTTGTGTTCCTTCTGGTATGAAAACTCTTCGTAACTCTGATTCAAATTCTTCCAAACTTAAGTCATGTTTAAAGACACCGTTATAAGTAATGGAAACTCCACCTGTTTCTTCAGACACAACAAAGGTAAGAGCATCAGAAACTTCGGATAATCCAATAGCAGCTCTATGTCGAGTTCCAAATTCCTTTTGAGATTCCTGTATTTTTTGTTAGGGGAAGATAAGCAGATGTTACTGCTACCCTGTCTCCTTTAATAATGACAGCTCCATCATGCAAAGGTGTATTAGGGATAAAAATATTAATCAACAACTCAGCTGAAATCTTGGCATCTAAAGGTATCCCCGTTGCAATGTATTCCTGCAATGTTCTGACACGCTGCACAGATACCAAGGCCCCTATCTTACGAGGACTCATATACTCAACAGCTTTGACGAAAGAACGAATCATCTGTTCTTCTGAACTAAAGGGAGTATTGGAAAAAGAATTCCGTTGCACGACCCAAACGCTCCAAAACTGTCCGAATTTCAGGGAGAAAATAACTACTGCTGCTATAACCCCATATGTAATCAATTGATTCATGAGCCAAGAAATGGTCGTAAGACCTAAGGCATTAGCTAAAATTTGAGCTAAAATAAAAACTAAAACCCCTCGAACTAAAATCATAATTTTAGTTCCCGCAATTGATTTTGTAAATTGATACAAGATATAGGTAACAATCAGAATATCTATCAGATTTATCACAATACTCCATGGACTGGAAAATAGACTAGACCAGTACTGGAGATTTGATAATTGCTGGAAAAATCATCCTCGGCCTCCTCCCCATTAAAAAAAGCTCTCTTTATTATATCATTTTTCTAAAAAAATTTTTCTTCTTCCTACTTTTATTTTTACATTATGTAAAAAATATGATAGAATAAGAAAATAGATATAAGAAAGGAAAAAAATCATGTCTGAACTATATGATATTACCATCGTTGGAGGTGGTCCTGTAGGCCTCTTTGCTGCATTCTATGCTCACCTACGCTAAAGCCAAGGTCCAAATTATTGACTCGCTTCCACAATTGGGTGGTCAGCCTGCCATCCTCTACCCTGAAAAGAAAATTCTCGATGTGCCAGGCTTTCCAAACCTCACAGGGGAAGAATTGACTAACCGCCTTTTGGAACAACTTGAAGGGTTTGAGACACCTGTTTACCTCAATGAAACTGTTATTGAGATTGAAAAAGAGGATGATGTTTTTTTAAGATTACAACTAATAAGGAAATCATACTTCTAAAACTGTCATTATCGCCATGGGGGAGGAGCCTTTACCCCTCGTCCTTTGGAATTAGATGGTGTTGACACTTACCAGAATATCCACTACCATGTTTCTAATATTCAACAATACGCTGGTCAGAAGGTAACCATTCTGGGTGGTGGTGACTCAGCAGTTGACTGGGCACTAGCTTTTGAAAAGATTGCTCCAACTACACTTGTGCACCGTCGCGATAACTTCCGTGCTCTTGAGCATAGCGTCCAAGCCTTGCAAGAGTCTTCTGTGACTATCAAAACACCATTTGTGCCGAGTCAACTTCTTGGTGACGGCCAAACTCTTGACAAACTTGAAATCACAAAAGTTAAATCCGATGATACTGAAAGTATTGAACTCGATCATCTCTTTGTCAACTATGGCTTCAAATCTTCTGTAGGTAATCTTAAAAATGGGGTCTTGACCTCAACCGTCACAAGATTATCGTCAATAGCAAAGCAGGAATCAAGCCAAGCTGGAATTTACGCTATCGGTGACTGCTGCTACTACGAAGGTAAGATTGACTTGATTGCCACAGGTCTTGGTGAAGCACCAACTGCTGTCAACAACGCCATTAACTACATTTACCCAGAACAAAAAGTACAACCAAAACACTCTACAAGTCTATAAGAAAAACCACGAATCCTAGGGTTCGTGGTTTTTATAATTCATCAGCTATTTTGTTGATTTTTCTTATTCTGTGATTGACACCACTCTTGGTCATTGGATTACTCAGACTATCTGCCAATTGCTGGATAGAATAATCTGGGTGTTGGATACGCAAACGAGCGACTTCCTGCAAATCTGCCGGAAGATTGTCCAAACCAATTCTATCTTTGATTTTTACTGATATTGTTAATGGTCTTCATACTGGCTGAAACGGTACGAGCAATATTAGCAGTTTTCTGCATTATTAGCTCGATTAAGATCATTACGAGTTTCTCGTAGAATTTTAACACCTTCATAGGTATCACGGGCATGCATAGCTCCAATGACAATTAGAAATCCATGATATCTTCCGCTCTCTGGAGATAGGTCACTGCCCCTTTTCTTACGCTCAATGACCTTGGCATCCAGTAGAAAATGCTGCAAGAGCGAAGCAATCCCTTGGGCGTGATCTAGATAAACTGAACTAATTTCAAGTTGATATTTGCCTGACTCTGGATCACGGATACTCCCATTTGCCAAAAAGCACCACAGAGATAGGCACGACTAGCTTCCTCATCTGCCAGAATTTCTGGATCAATTCCCGTTTCTAATCCAAAGAATGAATCAGCCAAGCGCAAATCTGCCAAGAGTTCCTGGACTCTTTCATCTGTAAAAACAGTATAAACACGATTTTTACGAAGATTGCTCCTCTGATGGTGGCGAATCTCTGATTTGATGTCATAGAAATATAGAAAAAGACTCATAGAGATGACGGGCCAGCTTGGGATTTTCTGTCACAACCGATAAAGGTTAAGCCCGAACTGGATAAACCAACACTACCCGACATTTTTGATAATGGCTGATAGCTCATATCGCCTTAGATGATGTTGGCCCAGAAATTTCTTCTTTTACTGCAACTGTGAAACTCATTTTTCTCACCTGTATGATACTCATCAGTTCATCCACAATCAAATCGCCATCATGGAAGGCACCACCGTTTTTCCAAACGAAGAAAGTTTGATGAAATGACACGAGGAACCTGTTTACGCAAACCATCAAAAATCATGCTCTACCTGAACCAAAATATTCATCAAAACGGTTAGTATCCATATATTCTCTTGGAACTTTTTCAATATTGACAAGAACTGTATCGATGAAAGGTCGGCCCAGATGACGGTGCAAGACTTCTACGTGGTCACTGTCGGTAAATCGTTCAGTCTCACCACGCTGGGTCATGATATTGCAGACATAGGCAATCTCTGCCTTTGTTTCTAGCAATGCTTGCCCTATCTCCTCAATGACGATATTAGGTAGAATGGAGGTAAAAGAGAACCTGGTCCCTAAGACAATCATATCACTTTCAAGAATCGTATTTACCACTCGACGACTAGCTTGTGGCTTTTTCATCGTCCAGAGTATTGGATACATAGACATGGTCAATCATCCCAGGATGATCGGCAATATGACTTTCTCCTACTACTTCTGAACCGTCTTTGAAGACCGCATGAAGCGTCAAAGGATGGTCACTTGATGGATAAATCTTTCCAGTCGTATGAAAAAATTTACTGAGTAGTTGCATGGCATTATAGGTTGAACCCCTGCATTTCCGATATACCTGCAATAATCAGATTTCCAAGAGGATGACCAGCAAAGGCGCCAGCCTCATCAGAAAAACGATACTGAAAGACTTTTTCATAAAACTTTGGCATATCTGACATCGCAACTAAAACATTGCGGAGATCTCCTGGAGGGGTTAACTGCTGGATATTTTTTCGAAGCTCTCCTGAAGAACCTCCATCATCAGCAACAGTTACAATCGCTGCAATCTCGACATCTTTTTCCCTTAAACTTTTTAAGATAACGGGGATTCCAGTTCCCCCACCAATCACCGTAATTTTTGGTTTTCTCATGAACGGTTTACCGTTTCCTTTCTGCGGTCTTTATCACGATGACTTTCGTTTACTGGCCAATTTTTAGCCAAGTCATTGGCTAAGCGCTTTAGCAAAAGCCACACTTCGGTGTTGACCACCCGTACAGCCAATAGCAATGGTTAAAACTGATTTGCCTTCTTTTTATAAAGCCGGTAGAAATTGGTTCAATTAAGGCCAACAAGTGACGGTAAAAGTCTTCGGATTCTTCATGCCTCATTACGAAGTCATAGACAGCTTGGTCCTCACCTGTCTGATTGCGAAGTTCTGGTTGATAGTAGGGATTTGGCAAAAAGCGGACATCAAACACCAAGTCAGCATCAATTGGAATTCCATATTTGAAACCAAATGACATAACCTCAATACGAAATGACTGAGTTTGTTCTTGATCTGAAAATTGCTCTGCGATGGTTTTACGAAGTCCACGAGGGAGTCAATTCCGTTGTATCTACTACATTTTGACTCATGTTTTTTAAGGGGCCAAGAGCTCGCGTTCCAACTTAATCCCATCCAAAATTCGACCGTCTGCAGCCAGAGGGTGACTTCTTCTGGTTTCCTTATAACGTGCAACCAATTCCTTATCCGCTGCATCTAAAAAGAGGATTTTTAAAATCTAGATCTTCTTGATTCTCCAATTCATCCAAAACCAGTTGAATTTCTGAGAAGAAGAACGACTTCTCATATCTACCACCAAAAGCTAGTTTATGGTCGTCATCTCTAGTCTCTACTAATTGGATAAATTTTGGTAGAAGGGCTGGTGGCATATTATCAATCGTAAAATAACTCTAGGTCTTCGAAGGATTGAATAGCAACAGTTTTACCAGCACCACTCATACCTGTCACAATTACAAGGTGAAGTTGTTTCTTTGTCATCTTTGTCTCCTTATATCAAAAGAAGTTTGGAAGAACCAAACTTCAACTCGCTTATCCAATCTCTGCGATGACTTCAATTTCTATTTTTACATCACGAGGTAGACGAGCTACTTCTACAGCTGAACGAGCTGGAAATTCCTCTTTAAAGGCTGTTTGGTATACCTCATTGAAAGGTACAAAATCGTTCATATCACTTAAGAAACAGGTTGTTTTCACCACATGGTCAAAATCTGTTCCTGCTTCTGCCAAGATAGCACCAATATTTTTTAAGACTTGCTCTGTCTGCTCTTGGATTGTCTTTCCGACAATTTCCCCAGTCTCAGGAGAAAGAGGAACTTGTCCGCTAGCAAACAAAAGATTACCAACGATTTTTCCTTGAACGTAAGGTCCGATTGCCTTTGGAGCTTTTATCTGTATGAATTGTTTTTGCCATTTGTATTCCTCACAATTTTTTCTAAAATAGCATCCCAAGCTTGATCCATCCCAGCTTTTGCTTAGAGAAGAAAAGAGGATAAAGTCATCACTTGGATCAAAGTTTAATTTCTTTTTAATGGCAGATTCATGCTTGTTCCATTTTCCGCGAGGAATCTTGTCTGCTTTTGGTCGCAAACGACGATAACAGGAATCTCATAATACTTGAGAAACTCGTACATCTGTACATCATCAGCAGAGGGATCGTGACGAAGATCTACCAGACTGACAACTGCTCGAAGATTTTCCCGACTAGTCAGATATTCTTCAATCATGCGATCCCCATTTTTTCGCGCTCTTTTTAGAAACGCGAGCATACCCCATAACCAGGCACGTCTACAAAACGCATCTTATCATCAATGTTAAAGAAGTTTAGCAACTGGGTCTTTCCTGGTTTCCCAGAAGTCCGTGCTAGATTCTTGCGGTTCAGCATAGTATTGATAAAACTAGATTTCCCTACATTAGAGCGACCTGCGAGAGCAATCTCTGGAACTTCATCCTGGGGATAGTGAGATTTGTTTGCCGCACTTAGTAAAATCTCTGCATTGTGTGTATTGATTTCCATGGTCACCTCTAGGCAGTTTCCAGGATTGGCTTAGCTGTCCCATCAACTGCTTCTTTTGTGATTCGAACTGTTTTCACATCTTTCTTGACTTGGAACTTCAAACATAATATCTAACATGGTTTCTTCAATGATAGAGCGAAGTCCACGAGCTCCTGTTTTACGTTCAATGGCCTTATTGGCAATTTCTTGCAGAGCCTCATCATCAAATTCCAACTCTACATCATCATAAGAAAGTAAGGTTTGATATTGTTTAACTAAAGCATTTTTCGGTTCCTTCAAGATACGAACCAAGTCATCCACTGTCAACTGTTCCAAGGCTGCAAAGACTGGCAAACGACCAATCAACTCTGGAATTATACCAAATTTTTGAATATCTTCAGCTATAATTTCTTGCATATAAGAACTATTTTCATCAATAGCTTTATTGTTCTTTCCAAAACCGATAACTTTTTCACCTAGACGTTGTTTTAACGATTTCTTCGATTCCGTCAAAGGCTCCACCCACGATGAAGAGGATATTTTTGGTATCCACTTGAATCATTTCTTGTTGAGGATGTTTACGTCCTCCTTGAGGTGGTACGCTAGCTACAGTTCCCTCGATAATCTTGAGGGAGGGCTTTGTTGCACACCTTCACCAGAAACATCACGTGTGATGGAAACATTTTCGCTCTTCTTAGCAATCTTGTCGATCTCGTCAACGTAGATAATTCCACGTTCTGCACGCTCAATGTTAAAGTCAGCAGCCTGAAGAAGTTTTGAGAGGATATTCTCCACGTCCCTCACCAACATAACCAGCCTCAGTAGTGCTGTTGCATCTGCAATGGCAAATGGTACATTCAAACTTTTAGCAAGAGTTTGAGCAAGGAAAGTTTTTCCTGACCCAGTTGGACCAATCATCAAAATGTTTGATTTTTGTAGGTCCACATCTTCCGTTTCTTCACGATTGTCGTGAAAATTGATACGTTTGTAGTGGTTATATACGCTACTGCTAAAGGCACGCTTAGCACGATCTTGACCAATGACATAGTGATTTAAAATATGAGAAGCTCCATTGGTTTTTGGAACTTCTGAAAGGTCAGTTAAGACTTCCTCTGCTAGCTCTTCTCGGATAATTTCCTGAGCTAGTTTCCACACATTCATTACAGATAAAAGCGTTATTACCCGCACTAATCTTTTTGTACTTCATCTTGGCTCTTACCACAAAAAGAGCAGTAAACCATCATATCTTTTTTCCTATTTGTAGGCATAATTTCCTTCCGTCCTATAAAATACTCATTTAATTGTTGATAGTTATATTTTCATTATAACTTTTTCTAGAGAAAATACTCTAAATTCTTATATTTAAAACAAGGTCATATAAAAAGCGTGAATACTATTTACCAGGTTAGTAAAAGCATTTAACCAGAGTAAGATAGCTAGTCCGTAGCGCTTTTTACGAAAAGCTTGTGAACCAGCAATCAGACAGACAGCACACAAAAGAGCTGTAAAAAAACCAAAAATACTACGCTCCATTAGACTTCTTTCTCTTTCTATATTCGATGGTGAAAATCATGGGCATTTTTTCATCTTTGGCAAAACTTTTACATGTCGACTGTTTCAAAATGCTGTCAAGTCAAATTCTTCTGGGAAAATGAGGTATCTCCATCTACTTTAGCATGAATTTGTGTGACGATAAAGCTCATCCAAGTAAGGTTCAAAAAGTTGAAAAATTTGTTTGCCACCGATGATATAAAGATTTTTATCCTGGTTTTGATACCAATCTAACACTGTCTCAACATTTTGAAACACCATTGCTCCCTCAATATACTCCTCTGGATTTCGAGTCAAAATTAAAGTCTGACGTTTAGAAGCAACCGACGTCCCATGCCGTCAAAGGTTACACGTCCCCATTAAAATAGCATGGTTCAGAGTTGTTTCTTTAAAATGTTTTTAATTCCGCTGGCAAATGCCATGGTAGACGATCTTCTTTTCCGATGACACCCTCTTGATCTTGTGCCCATATCGCTACGATTTTTTCTTTTGTCATGCTTTCATCCTTTTCATTGATAGTACTATTTTATCAAAAACTTCAAAAAGACAGTTTTGGAATGTCTCCATCAATAGAAAAATCCGTAGAAAACTCTACGGATTCTTTCTTTAGTTAAAAATTCTTACAAACCTGGTGCTTGACCCTAACTCAGCTGCAAGCATCCAAACAGTTTTTTTCAAGTTCTGCTTTAGCACCAACGAAAAATGTCATTAGAAACATCATCGCCTTCTTCATCTGTCACATCCAAAGCTTTTTGGAAAAGAGTGATTAGGTAACGATAAATAGCTAGAACACGCTCCAAGCTTTCTTCAACGTTACGGAATTCTCCTTCTTCTTCTTCGATTTCACTGTGTTGAAGAAACTCTGTCAAAGTAGAGTGAGGTTTGCCACCAAGAGTGATCAAGCGTTCGCTGATTTCATCAAGGTAACCATCAAGGCTATCCATGTATTCATCCATCTTAGGATGCCATACTTGAAAACCACGACCACGCATGTACCAGTGTACTTGGTGAAGGGCAATGTGAGCCACATACAAATCTGCTACTGCTTGGTTAAGCACTTCCTTTGTTTTTGCTAGCGCTTCAGGCGCTGATTTAGATAATGTTGTTACGTCTTTTAATGCATCTTTTTTCAATTCTACCATTTTTCTCACCTCATAATATTATTTTTGCAACCATATTTATTGATTACTATCTCATTATACTACTCCAAGTAGACAAAAAGCAAGAAAAATTAACCCATATTAAAAAAAGTTGCAATTGACTGATAATTTAAGAAAAATGAGTGGCTATTTATCCTAGCTATTTTCTCTGTTTTTTACTAGAAAATTGACTTTTGATAAAGATCATAATAGAAACCTTTCGCAGCCAAAAGACTTTCATGATTTCCCTGTTCGATTATCTGTCCATCTTTAAGTACCAAAATCTTATCAGCTTCTTGTATCGTAGAAAGTCGATGTGCAATGACAAAGCTTGTTCTTCCCTTCATCAAACGCTTCATAGCTTTTTGAATCAAGAGTTCTAAACGGGTGTCAACTGATGATGTCGCTTCATCAAGGATTAGAATTTTTGGATCTGGCCAAGAGGGCACGCGCAATGGTTAAAAGCTGTTTCTGACCAAGAGAAATATTACTTGATTCTTGGTTCATTTCCATGTTATAACCGCCAGGAAGAGTGCGGATAAAGTGGTCTACATTGGCAGCCTTAGCTGCTTCAACGATTTCCTCATCTGTTGCTTCAAGATTTCCCAAAGCGAAGATTTTCCTTGATACTGCCTTCATAGAGCCAGGCATCCTGTAAGACCATACCCAAACTGGCGACGATAGTCCTGACGAGATAAGTCTCGAATATCTTGACCGTCCACTAAAAATAGCTCCAGCAGTTACATCATAAAAACGCATGAGAAGATTGATCAAGGTTGTCTTACCAGCTCCCGTAGGACCAACAATGGCTACCATCTCCTGGTTCAACATCCAGATTGAAATTACGAATCAATGGTTTGTTTTCTACATATTGGAAATCAACATTCTTAAAGCTAACTTGCCCAGTTAAAGGTGGTAGTTCTTTACTTCAAGATTTTGAACTTCTTCCGTTTCATCCAAAACTTCAAAAATACGATCAAGGAAGACTTAGCGCTCTGCATTTGCCCTGCTAACTGGGTGATGTTTTGAATAGGCTGGCTAACTTGCCAGACATATTGGACGAAGGCCTGCATATTACCAATCGTCAAACGCCCCTGCAATAACCTGTAATCCTCCTAAAACTGCAACAATCAGATAAGTCAAATCTGATACGATATGTAGGGCAGGCATCATCAAACCTGAGATAAAAGCTAGCCTTAAAGCCAACCTGTTGCAATTCATCGGTAATCTCTGCAAATTCTCTGCGTATTTTCTTCACGTCCATAGAGCTTCAAAACATTAAAACCTGTCAAGTTTTTCTTGCACAAAAGCCATTCATGCGTCCCAAGATAGCCACTGTTGTTTAAAAATAAGGCTGGGAACGATTCATGATGGTCTTAGCTCCCAAAATAGGTCACTGGAATTGATAAAGATAACGATCATAGCTAACTGAAGATTTCAAGTATAATACCATTACCATTACTAGAAGGATCGTAAATACAGCATTGACAATCTGTAAGAAGGATTGCTGAGAGCATTAGACACAGTCTCCACATCACTGGTAAAACGTCCCAGCAAATCTCCAAATTGGTGCTTGTCAAAGTAAGACACAGGGATGCGGTTGATTTTTCGCTCATTTCATTTCGCAAATCCTGTATCATGGACTGCACAGCATTGGTCATAAAAGTAATTAGAATAATATGAACCTAATTCGTAGAGGACCCCTCGTAAGAGGTAGATGACCAAAATGATTGCAATATAGCTAGTATTAAGTCCAGCGCCTGCAACTCCTTTAGCCATGTCAAGGAGATTAGAGGTTAATTCTGTAATGGCAAGCCCTAAGACAAAAGGCTCAATAACACTCATAACCGCACTCAGAATCTTAAGAAATACTGCCAGAAAGATAGAGAAACGGTAGGCTTTTAAATAGCTCCATAGACGAGCTAAAATAGATTGTTTTTTCATCCTTTACCTCCTATTCTTCTGTTAGGGACGCATTTTTTAGTTGCGACTCTGCAATTTCTCTATAGATGTCATTGGTTGCCATCAATTCCTCATGGCGACCACGTCCAACAATTTCTCCCTTATCGAGGACGATAATCTGGTCAGCGTCCATAATGGTTCCAACCCGCTGGGCAACAATTAAGACCGTTGCATTTTGAGTAACTTCCTTAAGACGACGACGTAAAATAGCATCCGTACGATAGTCCAAGGCTGAGAAAGAATCGTCAAAGATATAAATATCCGGCCCCTTGATAACTGCTCTGGGCAATCGATAGACGTTGCTTTTGTCCACCAGACAGGTTACTTCCACCTTCAGCTAGATGGGTTCCAAAACCCTCTTCACGACTTTCGATAAAGTCTTTGGCTTGGGCAACATCGGCTGCTTGATTCAACTCTTCACGACTAGCATCCTCTTTCCCGTAACGCAGATTTTCAGCAATCGTTCCAGTAAAGAGCAAAGCTTTTTGAGGAATAAAACCAATCTTTTGACGAAGGGACTTGAGTCGGTATTCCCTGCACATCAACTCCATCAACCTTGATTTTTCCCTAAGGTAACATCATAAAAACGTGGAATCAACTGAACCAATGAGAGACTTCCCAGAACCAGTTGAACCAATAAAAGGCAATGGTTTCTCCTGGTTTAGCAGTAAAGGAAATATTGTGTAGAACCGGGTTTCTCTGTCTCTCCAGGATAGGCAAAGGTCACATTTTTCAAATTCTAGGTAACCATGTGTTTCTGTCTCTCTGATGCCATTTTTCATTTGAATCAATGGAAATGGGCATATCCATGATTTCCTTCAAGCGCTCACTGGATACGGCAGTACGTGGGTACATGGTAAAGAGGCTAGACAAGAATAAGAAGGACAAGAGGGCATGGAAACTATACTCGATAAAGGCTACCAAATCCCCAATCTGCAAACTTCCTTGTTGGAGAGGATCTAGAGCAAAACCAAACAATTGCCACAATCATAGCGATAATGATTTGTACAAAAAGAGGTTCAGTCAAGCCTGTCAATTTAAACAAAGCGGCTCGAATTATCAGCATAGATTGAATTTTTGCTCTTCGAAGCGTTCTTTCTTGGAATTCTTCTCGAGCAAAGGCTCGAATCACTCGTAAGCCCATCAAATTCTCTCGGACATATTGATTAATCTTATCCAGTGTTTTCTGTTGTTTTTCTGATAGAGGTCGAGTTTTTACAGCTACATAGACAACAACGACTGCTAAGAAAGGTACTGAAAAAGCTACAATCCAAGCTAGTGATGGACTAGTCAAGAAAATCATGAGTACGCTAGAGAGCATCATCATGGGAGTGATGACACCTAATTTAAGGGTTTGTTCTGCAAACTGCATAAGAACAAAGGCATCACTAGTAATACGAGTAACCAGTGAAGATACACCAATCTGTTCATATTCGTGATGAGAATACTCTTGTAGCTTAGCATAGACATCATTGCGCATGTCTTTAACCATATTGGTAGTCAATTTACTAGCAGCATAGGACAGGACAATCCGTCCAAATGTCCCCAAGACGATAATGACCAACATAATAACAGCCCAAAAATAGAGCTTTTCTTCATTACCTTGATTAATCCCCTGGTCAATCATACGAGCCAGAACAGTCGGTAGACCTAGATTGACAATGACAAAGAAAACTGCTCCGAGAAAGTCTAAAATCAACCACTTGGGATAACGTTTGAGATAAGACCAGATATATAACATAATTCTCCTTTCTTTTTCATTCAAAATGCAGAAAAGAGCGTGCTTACGCACGCCTTTTTACTAAAAAGAAGACAGGCAGTCTTAACCTCGAGGGAGGGAACTGTCTGTCTCAGATATTTGAAGCTTATTTTTACAAAGTCAAGCAATGCCAAGAAGCTTGCAGGCTCAAGTGATGCACCACCAACAAGAGCTCCGTCAACGTCTGGACAAGCCATGTATTCTGCAACGTTTTCAGGTTTAACTGAACCACCGTATTGAACACGTACTTTATCAGCTACTTCTTGACCAAAGTCAGCTGCTACAACGTCACGGACAACTTTACACTTTTTTTGTGCGTCATCTTGTGAAGCTAGATTTACCAGTACCGATAGCCCAGATTGGCTCGTAAGCGATAACTGATGCAGCAACTTGCTCAGCTGTCAATCCTGCAAGAGCAGCAGATACTTGAGCACCTACGAATTCAGCAGCTTTTCCTGCTTCGTAAGTTTCAAGTGACTCACCACAACAGATGATTGGAAGCATACCGTTAGCAAAGATTGCTTTTGCTTTTTTGTTGATGTCTTCGTCTGTTTCGTGGAAGTAATCACGACGTTCTGAGTGACCGATAACAACGTAGTCAGTACCGATTTCTTTCAAAACTTGTGGGCTAGTTTCACCAGTGAAGGCACCAGCATTTTCAAAGTAAGTGTTTTGTGCAGCAACTTTAAGGTTAGAACCTTTAGCAGCAGCAAGTACAGTAGTCAAATCAAGAGCAGGTACTGCGATACCAGCTTCAACAAGGTCTGATGAAGGAAGTTTTGATGCTACAGCTTCAACGAATGCTTTTGCTTCTTCTGGGTTTTTGTTCATTTTCCAGTTACCAGCGATAAATGGTTTACGTGACATTTCACATACCTCTTTTTTCATTTTATTTTCTACTTATTTTATCATAAATAGAGGGAGCTTGCAAATTTTACTCTGTAACTAGAAGTCTTCTTTTCAAATACTTTCCAGTCGTCATTTCTATTTAGAGTCTGGCTTTCTCCTGGTCAATTTAACCACTGCTTCCGTCCGCGCAGTGTGCGGAAACATATCAACCGACTGGATATAATGCAGGTCATAGACCTCCATCAATCTGACTAAATCACGTGCCAAGGTAGATACATTGCAGGAAACATAGACCATCTTTTCAGGAGCGTATTTGACGATGGTATCCAAGAGCTTGTCATCTAAACCGGTACGTGGCGGGTCCACAATCAAGGCATCCGCACGATAGCCTTCCTTATACCATCTAGGGATAATCTCTTCTGCTGTACCTGCCTCATAGTGGGTATTACTATACCCCATACGCTGGGCATTTGCTTTAGCATCCTCGATAGCTTCAGGAATAATATCCATCCCCCTCAGACTTTTTAACTTTTTGGCCAAAGGCAAAGCCAATAGTACCAACACCACAATAGGCATCAATCAGATGGTCATTCTCATTTACGTCCAAGGCCTTAACGGCTTCACTATAGAGAATTTCTGTCTGTTCAGGATTGAGTTGGTAAAAAGCTCGAGGTGAAAGAGAAAATTCATAATCAAGAACACCTTCGCCTATACTATCTTGGCCCCAAATAATCTCAGTCTTGTCCCCATAAATCTCACTAGTTTTAGCAGTATTGGTATTGACTGCGACAGTCACTACTTCAGGATAATCCTTGACTAAATCTTTCACAAATTGAGTCAGATTTAATTGACGATTGGTCACAATGATGATCTGAACTTGCCCAGTTTTCCGTGCTCGACGAACCATGATGGTTCGAACCCCAAGGATTTTCCGTTCATCTGTAATCGGAGTTTGATGGTAGGTCAAGAGCTCTGCCATTCGATTGGCAATAGCTTGCGTTTCCTTGTCTTGGACTAGGCAGTCTTTTAACTCGACCAAATAATGGGAATTCTGAGCATATAAACCAGCCTTGACCTGCCCCTTAAACTTTCGAGTTTGGAATTGTAGTTTAGCTCGATAATATTTGGGTTCCTGCATACCAATAGTTGGTCTGATTTCATAGTTTTCGTAATCAGCGGGTGCAAATTTCTTCAGAGCTTGATGGAGAAGGTCCGTCTTGAATTCCAGCTGCTTGTCATAATGCAGATGCATGATTTGACAGCCACCACACTCATTATAAATGGTGCAGTCTGGTACCACTCGAAACTTAGATTTTTTATTGACCTCAAGCAGTTTAGCCTCAACGTAGTTACGCTTGACAGAAGTCACCTGACAATAGATATCTTCTCCCTTGAGAGCTCCAGGAACAAAAACAAGGGTTTTCTGGAAAAATCCGATACCTTCCCCGTTAATCCCCATACGCTTAATTTTTAATGGAATTTTTTGTTTGACTTTAAGACTCATAAGTCTATTATACCACGTAGTTTCTCAATGTTTAAGAATATGTTACAATAAAACCATGAATACAAAGATATCTCATTTTTCCCCATTGGATTTTCCTGAGCAATTACGAACTTATATAGAGGGAGCAACTCTTTCTGACAGCTCTTCTCATTCAGGCGCAAGGGTTCTCTATCTTGATTCAGGTTACTATTTGAAAATAGATCAAAAGGGAAGATTAGAGCGAGAAGCTAGCATTGCAAGTTTGTTTGAACAAGAGGGAATAGGAACTCCAGTCATCCACTATCTATCTACAGATAAAGACTACCTTCTGACGAAAGAGGCTATTGGCCATGATGCTCTCGCTTTTTTAGATCAGCCAGATAAAATTTGCCGAACCATGGCCGAGGCTCTTAAAAAACTTCACAGCTTTTATCCGCAAAATTTTCCATCAGAAAATCATTTACAGGCCTATAAAGACAGAGCCTTTAAAAACTATGAAAAAGGTGAGTTCTATGCCAAGGCTCTCCTACCCCAATTCCGGATTAGCAGTCGCGAAGAGGCCTTCCAGCTCATCCGAGAAGATGGGCACCTTTTAAAGACAGATGCCTTTATTCACGGGGACGCCTGTCTCACCGAACTTTTATTCTAAAAGATGCTGACCACTTCTCTTGCTTTATTGACCTTGGCTTAGCTGATTTTCAGTGACCGACATATCGATCTCTTTTGGGCAGTTTGGTCCCTCAACTATAACCTACATGACCCTAAATACGCTGAACTATTTCTTGACTATTATGGGAGAGAACAGGTCGATGTGCATAAACTTCGACTCGTTGCCGCTTTGAAGCGTTTGGATAAAAGGAAAAACCATGAAAATCACAAAAACTAGAAAAGAAAAACGTCTCTATCTGCTAGAACTTGATAGCGACCAAAACCTGCTATATTACAGAGGATACCATTGTTCGCTTTTATGTTGACCAAGGATAAGGAAATTAGTCCTCAAGAGTTTGCAGAAATTCAGACCTTTGCACAATTTTCCTACGGAAAAAACTTGGCGCTCTACCACTTATCCTTCAAGGCTCGTACTGAAAAAGAAGTCAGAGACTATTTAGTTAAACATGAGATTGATGAGAAAATCATACCACAAGTCATCCAAGCCCCTCAAGGATGACAACTGGATCAATGACCGTCAGTATGCCTATGCGATCATCAATTCCAATCAGCTATCTGGTGACAAGGGAAGCTACATGCTCATGCAAAAAGATTTCTCAAAAAGGAGTTGCTAAAGCCCTTATCCAAGACGTCTTACAAGAATTTAACATGATGGAAGTCGCAGAGCGTACAGCCGAAAAACTATTGAAAAAATACCAGGGAAAATTACCTGCTCGCGCTCTACAAGATAAGATAATCCAAAATCTCACCAACAAAGGGATTTTTCCTACTCAGAAGCTAAAAACAGCCTTTTGACCAACTGGATAGCCAGATAGAAGAGGAAACCGTTCAGGAGCTAATTTTTTAAAGAGTTGGATAAAGCAATATCGAAAAATATTCACGTAAAGTATGAAGGATACGAACTGAAACAACGTTTGACCCAAGTTTTAGCTAGAAAAGGGTTATGATTTTTTTCGGATATAGCCAGCGCTCTAAGAGAATATCTTTTAATTTTTCATAAAAACTAAGAACTTTAAACAAAAATGTGATACAATAGTAAACGATAAACTTATAAATTGTAGAAAGTTGGTTAGTTATGAAACTTCCAAAAGAAGGCGACTTTATTACAATTCAAAGTTATAAGCATGATGGGAGTCTTCACCGCACTTGGCGAGACACCATGGTACTAAAAACAACAGAGAACGCTATTATCGGCGTCAATGACCATACACTCGTTACCGAGAGTGATGGTCGTCGTTGGGTGACTAGAGAACCGGCTATTGTTTACTTTCACAAGAAATATTGGTTTAATATTATCGCTATGATTCGTGAAAATGGTATCTCCTACTACTGCAATATGGCTAGTCCTTACTATCTGGATGAAGAAGCTTTAAAATACATTGACTATGATTTGGATGTTAAAGTTTTTACAGATGGTGAGAAAACGCCTCTTGGACGTTGAGGAGTATGAACGACATAAGCGAAAAATGAAGTATTCTTCTGATCTAGACTATATTCTGAAAGAGCATGTTAAGATTCTTGTTGATTGGATTAACAATGAACGAGGTCCCTTCTCAGAAGCCTATGTCAACATTTGGTACAAACGCTACGTAGAACTAAAGAATCGGTAAAGTTGTCAAAGGTCAGAACAAAATCCTGACCTTGTTTTTTAGTTGTGTAAAATATGTTGTGTAAACAAAACCTCTATAGTAGAGTTGCAACACATTACTAGAAAGAGATTTATGCAAAATTCACGTGATATACAAAAACAAATAGATATACTGATATTTTTAATTTCTTTGTTCCTTGTAAGTTAAGAACAATCTTCTATCGTTTAATATAAAAAAATACGAAGATAATCGGTATAAAAATACAAATCACCTTCGTATCAAAAATAGTTTAGTATTGTCTTTCTACATACCATCAATCCTATAGTACAATCTTTGGGAAAAAATGACTTAACAAAGAAAAATGTTATTTAAACTACTAACTGATTTAATCGTCTTTGAAAATATAAAGCAATATTTTTTAGACTCAATAAACTCAAAATATTTAATGACATTTTGCATTTGCTTTAATTCCAGATTCTTTTGATTCTGTCAGGTATATTTTATATCCTTCTAACAAATTTGAATGTAGATTTTTCAAAAACTTTTTGTGTCATCTTTTTAATAATTTTTTAATTTCATTTCAAAGTAGTCTGCATATGATAGATGTGAATTTTCGAGGCAACAGAACCAAAAATTTAAACAAGCTGACACAACTAAATTTCTATTCTTGCTGATTTTTTTCGTAATAATGTGTACGCTCTAGTATTTCTTTTTCCGACCCTGTAAATATAATCTATTTCAAAAAGATGATATAAATTACCAATAAGCGTTATCTCATAGGACTCCCTATCGTTCCTTCTGGAATAAATAGTCATATACTAAATTTAGATCATCTCTACTAACTATATGATTACAATCTATCTGATTTAATAATCCCTGAACCATAATTGTATTTATTCTATGAGTTTTTTCCCCACTCTTTTCAAAAAGTTTTTGTTGCTCATTTTTTTATTTCCTCCAACCCTTTAGTATTCAAACTATAAAAATTTGGAGATAAATTAACCAAAAAATCATCAAGCTCCGATCTTTTATAATGTTCTAAGTAATTACAAAAATTCTCTATCGAAACATTGATATTTGATAATAATTCAAAAATGTTGAGAGAAATTTCATTTTCCCCTTTCAAATCTAGAGAGTTGAGATTTTGATATAGAATCAGCTGCAGCATACTCTAAAAGAATATCCGTTTAATTTTTCTAAAAATATCGAAAAGCTTCTCGTAATTTTTCACACTTTCGTTCCCTTTAACTTTTCTTTTTCGAGCGATAAACATACCATATTCTTTAGGAATGATCAACATACCGTTATTAAAACTCACTTTCCAATCTTTTTACGTATTATTTCCTCTTCTAGTGAACCTATTTCTGAAATTCCTTTAAACGATTGGATGTATTTAACTAGGTCATCTATTCTAGTTACCTGCAACTCATCATCATAGAGTAATGTATCGACAGAGTTAAAAATACCTACTCAGGTAGTCTTTTACCATTTTGTAAAAGTAAAACGTTTTATTTTCTAAATCTTGATCAACTTCATCTCTAAATAAACTTGCAAATAATCTACAACCCCTATTTTTCACCAAATGTAGCACAGTAAAAATGCCTCCTGTTTTTAAGACTCTATTCACCTCAGATAGAGCTTTTAGGAATATCATTTCACATGATGTAGAAGCATATTAGCATAACAATATCAAAGGTTTCATTCTCAAAAGAAATCTTTTGAATATCCATTATTTCATAGTTGACATTGTCTCTATTTCCAATCACTGACCCTCGTAGTTTCTACCATGTCATTAGAAAAAAATCCGTTATAATCAATTGCTTCATCTTTATTTATAGAATCAAGATTACTTTTCCACAGTTCTCCTGTGCACATCCCAATTCTAGAACGTTAATCTCACCAGTGAGTTGGTAGTTAGAAAAAATCCAATTGTTAAATCCCAATTTATTTTTGAATACTTCTATGCAACTCTACTCGAATATCAAGATTATTATGATTTTTATATTGTTCAATTACCTTATCAATCATTCTGAAATGACCCTCCACTCTATAATTTGACATTATATCACAAGAATAAAGGTAGTGTAAAATAAGTTGTATAAATGCAAAAAGGAATAATTTTACTACAGTATTGAACTATTTTTGGGGTCTTCTAAATTCCCAAAAAGCTCCTTTGAGCAAAAATTCATTTTTCATCCACAAAGTTTTTAAGTCTCAACTGATTTATTGAAGTCTCGCAAGTCACGGACTAGGAAATTTCAAAGATTGGTTCCATCTATTTCTCTCCCATTACCTGTTGTTAGCAAAAACCTACCTCAAGGCAGGTTTTCTATTATATATCTAACTTTGTAACAGTGAACTTTGATATGCGAATAGTCTTTTCTCGATATCCTTATCTACCATAAAGGCTGTTGCATCCTTCTTGACCTGCACCAAGTCAATATTCTGGGCTTGAGCGGCATAGACACAGCCACAGTAACATTGGCGATAAATGTCGTACTCTTCACACATTTCTACAGAACGTTTGTAACCTTGATTTTTCTTAAAATCACTCGGAAGATAATGAGTGGTATAGATTTTCTGCACATCGATCCCGATACTATTGATGGTTTGTGAATTTTTTTGTGAGGACTGATCGTCAGGGCTGAGCCAAAAGTAGTCAAAGCCCAAGTCCATAGCCACCTGCGCTGTCTTATCCAAACGATAGTCAAAACAAACCTTGCAACGATCGCCACCTTCAGGTTCTTCTTCCAAACCTCGAACCAGTTTACGGTATTCATTTGGGTTCATAGGGTGCTTCTAGGTATTGGACCTTATTGCCAGTTCGCTCATTAAAATCACTGACAAACTTTTTGGTCACATAAGCACGCTTGTGATACTCAGCTTTGGGATGGATATTTGAATTAGCAAAATAAATGGTCACATCGGCATACTTAGTCAAAGTACTCTAAAGTGTAGGTACTGCAGGGAGCACAACAGACGTGCATGAGAATAGTTGGTCTTTCTTCATTTTTTTCCCAAACTTGGACCATCTTTTTGCATGACACGGTCATAGTTGATCTTTTGATTGGGATTCATCTTGCTTAGAATTTCTTCTACATCAATCATGCTCTTCTCCTTTTCTTCTTGTTATTGTACCACAGGATGCTACTTTGGGCAAATAGGGTTTCATGCTTTATTCAGTTTTTAAGTCCTGATTTAATAGCTTGCCCATCCTTTTTAGACCAATTCTTAAGATAGGATAGGTTAATAGTAAGATAAGACCCTAGAACTAAAAAGACAGCTACAAGACCCCAACGATCAATCAACCAACCTGTCAATGGGAAAATGACAATCATAGAAAGACTAAAGAGCATGGAATTGATACTAAGCATAGTCGCTCTTACACTGGACGGTAAATAGACTTGTAAGTCATTAAAATAGATTGGTTGATAAACTGCATAGAGTGTATCGGTTAAAAGATATACAAGAAGAAAAGCAAAGGGAGTTCCAAAAAACACCAATAGCAAGGCTAAACCCGTTAGTGCAACAAGAGTCGGAAAAACTCGATTGCTATTCCATTTTTCACCAATTTGACTAGCTACATAAACTGCTATAAGATTTAAGCCACTACCAATAAGCATGACCAGCGATACCTGCCATCCTGCTAAGTCACTTATTTTCTGCTGATAGTAAAAGTAAAACATGCACATGAGTGTCCCGACTAGCTGATAAGTCAGCATCCAGTAAAAGAGTACTGGTTTTTCCTGCCATTCTTTTCGAACTTGCAGGACAATCGTTTTAAAGGTTAAGACTTCATTTTTTTCTCTCTTAGCCATTGGTTCTTTCATAAAATAAATCAAAATGATAGAAAGAAATGATAATCCAATAGCAATTAGATAGGTCCAAGCCAATGCTCCGTGAATAAAGAAGCCTGCCACAACTGTACCTAGGGTTCGGGTGACTTCTGCCACACCAGACAAAAAGCTAGAAATCTGAAGATATCGGTCCTTTTGACCCGCTTCTACCGCAGAATCATATAAGAAAGCGGTGCTGGTTCCCGAGTCAAAATTATAGGACCAAGCACTGACCATCATGGCAAGAGCATAGATCCAAAAATTCCCCTGACCAAACAAAATCAAGATAGAGGATACAATACTGGCCAAGCGAGCCAAATAGAGATTGGTCTTGTAGCTAAATCGATCGGCCAACATACCAGATGGGATTTCACATAAGAGACTTGTCCCATGAAAGATACTTTCTAATAGACCGATTTGAAGTAAGGAAAGACCATTCTGAATGAAAAATAAAATCCAAAAACTGGTAATCCCAAAATAAGATGTAAATTCCAGACCTGCTAGGAGTGGAATATTGCGTTTGTAAGTTCTTTTAAACATCGTTTTCTCTCTTTCAATATGTAATATGAGTTTTTCTAAAAGACTTACTTAGAGTTGCCTACATTTTCTCCACCTCTTTCATTTAAAGTAATACTCAATGAAAATCAAAGAGCAAACTAGGAAGCTAGCCGCAGGCTGTACTTGAGTACGGCAAGGTGAAGCTGACGTAGTTTGAATTTGATTTTCGAAGAGTATAAAAACGCCAATTGGCGTTTTTATAGTTATTAAGGTTTGATACGGTGCAACATACGTGGGAACGGAATGGCTTCACGGATGTGTTTTGTACCTGCTGCAAAAGTTACCATACGCTCGATACCGATACCAAATCCACCGTGTGGTACTGTACCATATTTACGAAGGTCAAGGTAAAATTCATACTCTGTACGATCCATGCCAAGAGATTCCATCTTCGCAACAAGGGCATCGTAGTCTTCCTCACGCATAGAGCCACCGATGATTTCTCCGTAACCTTCTGGTGCGAGCAAGTCTGCACAAAGAACGCGGTCTGGATTACCAGGGACTGGCTTCATGTAGAAGGCCTTGATAGCTGCTGGGTAGTTCATGACAAAGGTTGGTACACCAAAGTGGTTTGAAATCCAAGTTTCATGTGGTGAACCGAAGTCATCACCATGCTCGAGATGTTCATAGTCAGCGTCTTCATCGTTTTCATGCTCTTGCAAGAGATCAATGGCTTGATCGTAAGTGATGCGTTTGAATGGCTCAGCAATATAGCGTTTCAAGAGCTCTGTATCACGCTCCAATGTTTCCAAAGCTTGAGGTGCACGATCTAGAACGCCTTGAAGAAGAGCTTTGACATAAGCTTCTTGCAAGTCAAGTGACTCATCGTGGGTCAAGTATGAATACTCAGCATCCATCATCCAGAACTCAGTCAAGTGACGGCGAGTCTTAGATTTTTCAGCACGGAATACTGGACCAAAGTCAAATACGCGACCAAGAGCCATAGCACCAGCTTCCAGATAAAGTTGACCTGATTGGCTCAAGTAAGCTGGTGTTCCAAAGTAGTCCGTTTCAAACAATTCAGTTGAATCTTCCGCTGCATTTCCTGAAAGAATTGGGCTATCAAACTTCATGAAGCCATTTTTATCAAAGAACTCATAAGTTGCATAGATAATAGCATTACGGATTTGCATGACAGCTACTTGTTTGCGTGAACGCAACCACAAGTGACGGTTGTCCATCAAGAAGTCTGTTCCGTGTTCTTTTGGAGTGATTGGGTAATCTTGAGATTCACCGATAACTTCGATGTCTGTAATATCGAGCTCGTAACCAAATTTAGAACGCTCGTCTTCTTTAACAATCCCTGTCACAAAAACAGAAGTTTCTTGGCTTAGGCGTTTGATGGTGTCAAATTTTTCAAGACCTACTTCTTCTCCAAATTTTTCGATAAAGTTTGGTTTGAAAAGCAACACCTTGGAAAAAGGCTGTTCCATCACGCAATTGCAAGAAGGCAATTTTCCCTTTTCCTGACTTGTTAGCAACCCAAGCACCGATAGTCACTTCTTGACCAACGTAGTCTTTTACTTCGATAATTGTTACACGTTTTGTCATCATTTATCTTCCTTTATTCGTTTAACTTGTCCAAAGACATTATTACCCACTATTGTACCACAAATAATGCCTGATAGCTAGCTAGTTTGACAGAAATTCATAAGTTTTTAAAAATAAAAACCTCCGTTATTAAGACGGAGGTTAAGCTTCTTATTTTTCCATAAATTGGTGCAAACGACGAATGGCTTCTTTAAGAGTTTCCAAGTCTGTCGCATAGCTGAGACGGACATTTTCTGGTGCTCCAAATCCAGCTCCTGTAATCAAGGCCAGACCAACTTCCTCAAGAATAGCCGTTGTAAATGCTGTTACGTCTGTATATCCTTTCATCTCCATAGCTTTTTTAACATTTGGGAAGAGGTAGAAAGCTCCTTGCGGTTTGACAACCTCAAATCCAGGGACTTGGCACAAGAGAGGATAGATGGTATTCAAACGTTCTTCAAAAGCTTGGCGCATGGTTTCTACAGAGTCTTGCGGTCCAGTTAAGGCCTCGATTGTTGCGTATTGAGATACAGCAGTTAGGTTAGAAGTTGTTTGACCAGTCAATTTACTCATGGCAGCAATAATTTCTGGATCACCCACTGCATAACCAACACGCCATCCTGTCATAGCATAGGCCTTAGACACTCCATTGATGACAATGGTTTGCTTACGAATAGCTTCTGACAGACTTGAGATTGGGACGAACTCATTCCCGTTATAGACCAAACGACCATAAATATCGTCTGCAAGAATGAGAACATCGTGTTCAACTGCCCAGTTTCCGATGGCTAAGAGTTCCTCACGAGAATAAATCATCCCAGTCGGATTAGAGGGTGAGTTTAGTACCAAGACTTTGGTCTTATCTGTTCGAGCTGCTTCTAATTGCTCTACAGTTACTTTAAAGTGATTGTCTTCCTTGGCTTGAACAAAGACTGGAACACCACCAGCCATTTTCACCTGGTCACCATAGCTGACCCAGTATGGTGTTGGAATAATGACCTCATCGCCTGGATTGACCACAGCCATAAAGAAAGTATAAAGGGAGAACTTGGCACCTGTAGCAAAAGTGACTTCATTTGCTGCCACAGAATAGCCATAATAACGTTCAAAATAGGTATTGACTGCTGCTTTTAACTCAGGCAAACCCGACGCTACCGTATAGAAAGAAGCACGCCCATCTCGAGTGGCTGCAACAGCAGCGTCTTGAATATTTTCAGGAGTATGAAAATCGGGCTGACCTAAAGTTAAGAAAAGAACATCTTTTCCTTCAGCCTTTAACTTCTTTGCTCTTGCATCACTAGCCAGAGTGACACTTTCTTCCATTTCTAATACACGCTTGGATAGTTTCATAGCTTCTCCTTTTCGATTAGGGTACCAGATTCAAAATCTACTAGATAATAGTCTCCTCCAGACTTGATTTCCCAGACAGGTTTATTAGTGTACCGTCCGAAAGTAATCTTGTCGATCTCAGTTGCTCCTTTTTCTTTGACAACTGCTTCTGCTTTTTCTTGAGAAGTTCCATTTTCTAGTTGGTAAACATAAATATTGTTGTTGCTTTTTTCTATTAAAACAGCAATGGGGTTTCTGATTCTTATCTTGACCAAGAACACTGTAATAGCTTTCTAAACCATTAAAAATATCAACCTGGTTAACCGTTTCTAGATTCGCATACTGCTTAGCAAGTCTTTCACCTTCTACCTTTGCAGTTTGATAAGGTTTCATACTAAGCCATACCAAATAGAGAAAGGAAGAAGTCACAACTAGAGCCAGCAAGGTTAGCCCAATAGTATACTGAAATAATAGGGAATTTTTTTCTTTTTTTTGTCTCTTTTTCACTCGTCTATTTTACCATCTATCCAAGTGAATTACAAGTGAATAAAGGGATGGCTTCTTGATATCCCAGATGTTGTTAGACTTTCAAACTAAAACACCAACCATTGATTCCACAGGCTTAGCTGCATGCGTCAATTTAGAAATTTAATCTTACAATTCATTGATTTTTAATTTGTGAGCAAATGATTTTGCAAATGATTATCATTTGTTGTAACATATATTGTAACAACAGATAAAACTCTGATTAAAATTTAAAGGAGACACCCTATGTCTAAAAAAGTATTATTTATCGTTGGTTCACTTCGTGAAGGTTCTTTTAACCACCAAATGGCCCTAGAAGCTGAAAAAGCTCTTGCTGGAAAAGCTGAGGTAAGCTACCTTGACTACTCAGCCATTCCTCTCTTCAACCAAGAACTTGAAGTTCCAACTCTTCCATCTGTTGTGGCTGCTCGTGAAGCTGTTTTAGCTGCTGATGCCATCTGGATTTTCTCTCCAGTCTACAACTTCTCAATTCCTGGAACAGTGAAAAACTTGCTTGACTGGCTTTCACGTGCCATCGACTTGTCTGATACCCGTGGAGCATCTGCACTTCAAGATAAGATTGTTACAGTATCTTCAGTTGCGAATGCAGGTCATGATCAGCTCTTTGCGATTTACAAAGACCTCTTGCCATTCATCCGTACACAAGTTGTTGGTGGTTTCACTGCAGCTCGTGTCAACGATTCTGCTTGGGAAGATGGTAAATTAGTTCTCGAAGACAGCGTTGCTGCTTCTTTGAAACAACAAGCAGAAGACTTGCTTCAAGCTATTCAATAATTGCAACAAAAGGAAAAAGATAGTAGACAAATGTTATTTCTACTATCTTTTTTTGTTAATCAACAAGTTCTGCAATCATACTATGTTTGAGTGGTAGACTACACATCACTAGAAGGAAGATAAATGAAGACTGAACCCAGAAGAGGGCCAAGTCAAAAATTCCATGCACAGCAACCACTGTTAAAAATGAAAGATAGAGTCCAAGAATCGGTCGTTTACTTGGTACTTGACTCATATCAATTAATTTTCGGATTGGATCTGAAGAAGCAATCCCTAACAAGACAGTCCCTACTACACCGTAACTCAATATCGTATCGATATAGATACTATGCGCATGTTCATGATAAGGTGCAAAAATACGAGGATAAGCATGCATGTATGTTAGCGGGCCTTCTCCCCAGAAGGGGTTTTGTTTGAATAAGGTCATACCTGCATTCCAGATAGACACACGTTCTTCCATAGATGAATCAAGTGTTCCCATTCGAACTCCTAAATCACTAGAGAAGAGAAAGGCCAAGCCGATACCAAAGACTCCAATACTTAACCAGAAAGCACGCCAGTTTTTAATGGTAGTGAAAAGATAAATAATCGCACCAAATATGATAGCTGGAAATGCCGTTCTATTTTGAGTAAAGTTGAGCCCGAATAAATTCGCAAAGATTGCAATCACTGAGAAGATTTTCAACCATCTTAATCTAGTCGTACTTATCAGATAAAAACCAATCATGATACAGAAACAACAGATAATCCCATAATAGTTAGGATTAAAGAAGGCTACTTCAGCCCGATTCTGATGCCAAACCTGCATATTTGGTGATAAGAAGGTATAATCAAATTTCTTAACAATTTGAAAATGCTCTAGAGCTGCGAAAACTGAGGCTAACACACTAAGCGATAAAATCCCTTGTAATACCAATCTAAAAAATTTAGGGGTTAGATGAGCCTGGTAATAGTAAAAGAAAATCGCAAAGAGGAACATTCCTAAAGTAGCAACCATCCCCATGACATTTTGAGCCAGAAGAGAGATGACACCACTATAGCCAATAAATAAAAGAAGAATAGCATGGTTAGAGAGTCGTTTTAGAATCCCCTTCATTTCTCCTGTAAATATCAGACCTATTAAATAAGCGATAAAAATAATGACGAAAATATAAAAAGGCAAGAAAATACTTAGAATAACAGCTAGCAAGATAAGTTCTTGCTTAGAGAAGCCTTTCAATTTTTCAATGATACCTATTGATTTCACAACAGATCCTTTCTCTCTGTGCCTTAGAGCTCAGATATATAAACTATTAAAACATTTTACCATTTTTCAAAGAATTTGAAAACCACTTTGTCTATATCATCCTAACTAAAACTTGGTAAAACTTTATAAGAAACGAGGATTCCTCTCATAAAAGCAGTCTATCTTTTGTAAAATTATGGTACAATTAAATTAATTTTTCCCGGAAAGGCTCTACCATGAAATCTTACCAAGAAGTTTATAAAATATTAGCTAGTGAAACTGATTATTTAAGTGGAGAAAAAAATTGCTGAACTATTAAACCTCTCTCGAACTTCTGTTTGGAAAGCGATTCAGCGTCTCCAACAGGAAGGTTTAGAAATTGACAGCATCAAAAATCGTGGCTACAAACTTCTTCGTGGAGACCTTATCTTACCTCAAGAAATCGAAAACAACAGCCCTATCACTGTTCAATTTAAACCTATCACCAAATCGACCCAGACTGATGCTAAGGAGGCCATGGAAGCTGGTACCAAAGGAGATACACTCTACCTCTCAACTAGCCAAACGATGGGCCGTGGTCGATTTCAGCGTCCCTACTACTCTCCAGACAAGGGGGGAATCTATATGTCCCTCCACCTAAAACCTAATCTTTCTTATCTAGATTTACCAGCTTACACACTCTTGACTGCAGCTGCTATTTATAAGGCTGTTAAAAATTTGAGCTTGATTGATTTAGACATCAAGTGGGTAAATGATCTGTATCTAAATCAGAAAAAAATAGCCGGTATCCTAACTGAAGCTATTACTTCTGTCGAAACCGGACTTGTTACAGATGTTATTATTGGTGTTGGGATTAACTTTTCTATCGCTGACTTTCCCAAAAATCTACAAGGGAAAGCTGGAAGTCTCTTTTCTAAAAGCAGCCCCATTACTCGCAATGAACTGATTGCTGAAATTTGGAAATGTTTCTACGAAACAGATGCCGATGAGCTACTTTATCTTTATAAAAAACAATCAATTGTTTTAGGAAAAGAAGTTTCCTTCAAGAAGGATCAGGAAATCATCTCAGGAAAAGCATGTGACATTTCGGATCAGGGCCAACTGCAGATAGAATTAGCCACTGGTGAAAAAATCTGGCTCAATAGCGGTGAAGTTTCGCTTACCAAATGGTAAATACTCGTCAACAATATAAAAAATCGACCTCTCTATTGAGAAGGTCGATTTTCTTATCGTTTATTTTTTCAAACGTTCAACATCACGCGCAATAACAAGTTCTTCATCAGTTGGGATGACAAGGACACGAATTTTTGCAGCATCTGTAGAGATGTCTCCAGTTACACCAAAAACATTTTTCTCTGGATCTACATCACAACCGAACCAAGAAATACCAGTGATAACTTTTTCACGTACATCAGCTGCATTTTCACCAACACCAGCCGTAAAGATGATAGCATCAGCTCCGTTTAGGACTGCCAAGTATTGTCCAATATGTTTTTGGATACGGTCAACGTACATTTCAAGAGCCAAGGTTGCATCAGGATCACCTGCTTCCATCGCTGCTTCTACATCACGCATGTCACTAGATTTACCAAAAATACCTTGTAAACCTGACTCACGGTTTAATACATTGATTATATCTTCTGGTGTATTAAAATCATTTGTATGTTCCATAAGGTAAGGAATGATAGCTGGATCGATATCACCAGTACGTGTACCCATCATCACACCTGCAAGTGGTGTGAATCCCATAGATGTATCAACAGATTTTCCACCCTTAACCGCAGTAATAGAACCACCGTTACCGATATGACATGTAATTAATTTTAATTCTTCAAGTGGACGTCCCAACAGTTTTGCTGCTTCTTGAGCTACGAATTGGTGGCTAGTTCCGTGAGCACCATATTTACGAACTTTATTTTCTGTGTAATATTTAGTTGGCAGTGGGTAGCGGTAAGCTTTCTCAGGCATAGTTGAGTGGAAAGATGTATCAAAAACAGCAACACTAGTTACGTTTGGTAACAATTCCTTGAAGGCGCGAATTCCGGCTACGTTAGCTGGAGTATGTAGTGGTGCAAGTAGACCCAACTCTTCGATTTGAGCCAATACGTCACCTTCTACTACTACAGAGTCTGTAAAGACTTCACCACCAGCAACAACACGGTGCCCAACTCCTGTGATTTCATCGTAAGATTTGATAATATCAAAACGAATCAAGTCATCAAGCAAAATTTTAACAGCAACAGTATGATTTTCAATATCAGTGATTTCTTTTTCAGCACGACCATCGAATTTAACTGTTGAGATAGAATCTTTCAAACCAATGCGTTCAATTAAACCTTTAGCAAGAACCTGTTCTTCTGGCATTTGATACAGTTGCCATTTCAAACTTGAGCTACCGGCATTAATTGCAATTGTTTTAGACATAATTTTCCCCTTTTTAAGCGTTTTCAACTATTATATCAAATCTCAGTTCAAATTTCATGAATATTGACTCCAAATTTGAAAACTTTTTCCTTAAAATCCATCAAAATTTCAGAGTCACGAAGACTCGTAAGTGGATAAACAAATGGTTCAATCGCTTCTCCCGTCTTCTTCTGTAGAACAAAGATCGTTTTAGACTGTGCTCCCTGTACAAAGAGATCCTCTGGTAAAGCTATGATTGCTACTAGTTGAGCCTGTTCAGTCAGCCAGGATTTTAAAAGTTCACTCTGAGGACTCGTTAATAAATCTGTCGGAGCTAGAAAAATCGCATAACCACCTGTCTTAAGATACTTGAGCGATTGTTCCATTAACAGATGATGCGCATAGGTATGTTCACCTTTAGCTGCTACTTGATATCGTGAGGCTGTCTGATCATCTGGGTAGTAGCCGACCGGTAGGTCACTCACAATAATATCACTTTCTTTTAATACTTGTGGACGCACTGCATCTCCTTGGACAAAGCCCATTTGTAGATCCATAACTTCAGCCATGCTTGCTGCCAAATCAATCAAGAGATCATCTAGCTCTATTCCAAGGTAATCAACCCTTTTGTTCATAGATGTCAAGAAGCTAGATCCCAGAATTCCCATTCCAGAACCTAACTCTAACAGACTTAGATCTTCAGTAGGACAAAGCTGTTCTATGATAAAAATCATCAAGTGACCAATGGCATCCGGTGTGAACTGATGGTTGGCTTGAAGAGGTTCTGTTTGCGCTGCCTTCATTAGCAAAAATTGATAGGTCCGTAACCACTCCTCTTTTCGAAGCGCTAAGCGTTTTAAGGCCTGGTTATTTTTTTTGACTTGCTCCAGATTGGTTTGACCATCGAGATAGATCCCATTTTGTTCAATCAAGGCATCATAAAAGCTTGTCGCCAAATCGTTTTGAATGATTTGGACATTTTCTAATAAATAGGTATATGCCTGTTCAATTTTTTCAAAATCCATAATCTTATCTTACCAAATTCAGAGCTGATTTTCCAGATTTTCATGATACTGAAATCAAATAAAAACCTCTGAGTTGACTCTCAAAGGTTTATTCTACTATTTACGATTTTCAACTGCAGCTGTCACAAAAGCAGTGTAGAGTTCTTCTGGACGGTTTGGGCGACTTGAAAGCTCTGGATGGTACTGACAAGCCACAAAGAATTTGTTTTCTGGAATCTCAACTATTTCGACCAAGCGGTTGTCTGGTGACACTCCTGAAAAGACAAAACCTGCTCCTTCAAACTGTTCACGGAAGGCATTGTTAAATTCATAACGGTGACGGTGACGGCGTTGTACCACCTCTTTGTTATGATAAGCTGCAGCTGCCTTAGAACCACGTTTTAACTTAGAAGGATAAAGTCCCAAACGAAGGGTTCCCCCCATGTCCTCAACATCAATCTGATCACGCATGATATCGATGATAGGATAGTTTGTGTCAGGATCAAGCTCTGCTGAATTAGCCCCTTCAAGTCCCAAAACATTTCGGGCAAACTCGATACAGGTCAACTGCATACCCAAGCATACTCCTAGCATTGGTACATCATTTTCACGCGCATAGCGAATCGCTTCAATCTTACCTTCTGTTCCACGTTGACCAAAACCACCCGGCACGATGATGCCGTCAGCGTCAGATAGAAGTTCTGCCACATTGTCAGCTGTCACATCGTTAGCATTGACCCAATCAATCTTCACTTCTGCATCATTGGCATAACCAGAGTGTTTTAAGGCTTCAACAACGGAGATGTAGGCATCCTGTAACTCGACATATTTACCAACAAGTGCAATCTTGACTTGTTTTTTGAGGTTCATAACCTTATCAACCATAGCTGACCATTCTGTCATATCTGCTGCAGGTGCATCAATCTTCAAATGGTCGCAGACAATTTGATCCATGCCTTGTGCTTGCAGATTAAGTGGGATTTGGTAAAGATGATCCACGTCCAAGGACTCAATAACTGCTTCTGGTGCCACATCACAGAACTGGGCTAGTTTATTTTTAATCCCTTGTCCAGCTGGCTTTTCAGTACGGATGACCAACATATTTGGTTGAATACCCAAACCACGCAATTCTTTAACAGAGTGTTGAGTTGGCTTGGTTTTCATTTCACCAGCTGCCTTGAGGTAAGGAAGCAAAGTTGTATGGATATACATAACATTATCAGCACCGACATCTGCCTTCATCTGACGAAGAGCTTCTAAGAATGGAAGGGACTCGATATCGCCGACTGTTCCACCAACCTCTGTAATAATGACATCAGAGTCTGTCGTAAGAGCAGCACGCTTGATTTTTTCTTTCAAGGCATCTGTAATATGAGGAATAACTTGGACAGTTGCACCCAAATATTCACCGCGGCGTTCCTTACGAAGAACTTCGCTGTAGATTTTACCAGTTGTCACGTTTGAGTATTTATTGAGGTTGATATCGATGAAACGTTCATAGTGACCCAAGTCCAAATCTGTCTCAGCCCCATCATCAGTTACAAAGACTTCCCCATGCTGATATGGGCTCATGGTCCCTGGGTCTATATTGATATAAGGGTCAAATTTTTGAATGGTCACCTTCAAACCACGGTTTTTTAAAAGACGTCCAAGGCTCGCTGCAACGATCCCTTTCCCAATAGACGACACCACTCCACCAGTTACAAAAATATATTTCGTAGACATAGATTCCTCTTTCTAAAATGCTCAAGGTCCTGCTCACTAGTAGGGGAGATAGAAAACAAGACCTTCATCAATAACCACAATCCAGGATAAAAGTTCCTGGAAAAACAAAAATAGCTCCCTAATAACTAGGGAGCTCCGACCTCTAAAAGAGGTGCCCGAACAATATCTTACCTCAATTTGACTCATTTGTCAAATCAAATTGACTATCAGATTTTTAGTGTCTTACCTTCAAGTATGAACAATCATTAAAAAGTGAAATTTCCGCGCGCAATGATTATTCTCGCAGTAATTTATCATCTGATAGTCATTGTTGAGCAAATGATATTTAGAGTCGGGCTCTTTTCAGGCGGGGTGAAAAGAAGTCTATATTTTGTAACTGTGTAAAACAATGGTGACCTCAACAAACCCGTTCGGCATGAAGAGAATGTGAGGCTGGCGCAAATATATTGTTCATCGACATCAACTTCTCAAGCTGTCTCC